>ERZ808245.28-NODE-28-length-111241-cov-6.080945_pt1 | contig 111241 bp, 131 predicted proteins | sample MGYA00521243_ERZ808245 | MGnify/ENA primary metagenome ERZ808245 (study PRJEB31516, sample SAMN03275576) | gut metagenome | biome: mammalia-associated habitat; material: feces | host: Papio cynocephalus | place: Kenya | collected 2012-07-07 ... | reverse complement strand
AACCGAACGGGAGGAGGCGATTTACTCCGTCAGCAGCAGGGCATCATAGGGGGCGAGGGTGATATGCAGCCGACCGCCTTCGGCCAAAAACGACTGGCCGCTGAGCGTGTCGTGCGCAAGCGGCGCTGCCCACGGCAGGTCGATCGAGACGCTTTCCGCGCCGGCGTTGACGGTGCAGACCGTCACCTCATCGTCCGCGCGGCGGGCAAGGCAGAGCACGCGGCCTGCGGCAAGGGGATAGGTGATGCCGCCGGTTTGCAGCGATTCCCGTTCGGCGCGGAGCCTGCCGAGCGTGCGGAACCAGTCGAGCAGCGCGGTGTCCTCGTGCCCCCACGGGTAGGTGCGGCGGTTGAACGGGTCTTCAAAGCCCTCCATGCCGGCCTCATCGCCGTAGTAGACCGTGGGTGAGCCGGGAAAGGCGTAAAGCACCAACGCGGCGAGTCGGAGCAGCGCCGTGCCGCGCTCACGCTCGGCGGGGGAAAGGCGGTAGTGCGCGCACGCATCGCGGTCTGCCGGCGGCTGCTCACAGCCGAGAAGCGTCAGCAGGCGCGGCGTGTCGTGCGTGGAGAGGAAGTTCATCGCGCCGTAGAAGGCGGGGGAGGGGTAGTTCTCGCGGATGGTCTCCATCGCGTCGCGGAAGTCCTCCGCGCCGGATGTGCCGGCGAGGTAGGACAGCAGCGCGGTGCGGAAGGGGTAGTTCATCAGGCCGTGCAGTCCGCTGCCGAGCAGGTAGCGTCGGCGCTTGGAGTAGGCGACCTTGGTGGTGCCGTCCTCCCACACCTCGCCGAGGAGGTAGGCGTCGGGGAAGTCCCGCTGCATGACGGCGCGGATGGCGAAGATAAATTCATCGGGCAGCTCATCGGCGACGTCGAGCCGCCACGCGCTCGCGCCCGCGCGGAGCCAGCGGCGGACGATGGAGTTCTCGCCAGTGATGATGTAGTTGACATAACCTTCATTCCGCTCGTTCACGGCGGGCAGATTCTTGATGCCCCACCAGGCGTCGTAATCCGTGGGGAAGGGATGGAAGCTGTACCACGAATAGTAGGGGGAGATGGGGCCCTGCGCCGCGCCGGGCGCGGGGTAGAAGCCGTCGGCGTTGAAGTAGCGGCTTTTCGCGCCGGTGTGATTGAATACGCCGTCGAGCATGATGCGGATGCCGCGCTTTTCCGCCTCCGCGCAGAGGGTGCGGAAGTCCTGCTCGTCGCCGAGGAGCGGGTCGACCGTTTCGTAGTCGGCGGTATCATAGCGGTGGTTGGAGGCGGCCTCAAAGATCGGGTTGAGGTAGAGCGTGGTGACATGGAGCGAGGCGAGGTAGTCGAGCTTTTCCGTGATGCCGGCGAGGTCGCCGCCGAAGAAGTCCTCGCAGTAGTCGCCGCGCTCGTTGGGGCCGCAGAGCGGCGCTTCGTCCCAGCGCTCGTGGAGCGTGCGGCAGCCGATCAGGCCATCCACGCTGCGCAGCTTTGCGCGATAAAAGCGGTCGGGGAAGATCTGGTAGGTGATGCCGCGGCCGAACCAGTCGGGCGTTTTGGCGCGCCCGTCGTAGACGGTCAGCTGCCAGGGCGTCACCTTGTCCCAACTCTGGAAGCCGCCTTTTCCATAGCAGCTCTCGCCGCCGTCCGCCCAGCGCAGGCGGAAGTGGTACCAGATCAGCTCCGGCTGCGAGGGGGCGAAGAAGGTGCCGGAAAAGGCGGGGGCGCCGTCCTCGTCCGTGGTGGGGAGGAGCTCGGTCTCCGTCCAGCGGTCGGAAAATTCGTGGTGGGCGAGCAGCGTGCAGCCGGTGACGGCGTGCCCGCGCGGGTAGAAGGTGAAGTCCACCGCGGCGAAGGTCGTGACCGCGCCGAAGGGGGACTTGCAGCGCGCGTCGCGGGAATCAAAGAGAATGGACATGGTATTGCTCCTTTTTGCCGCCGAGGGCGGCGATGATGAAAGGGGACCATTCTTAGCGGAAGAATGGCCCCCTTTCGATCCCCCAAGACCGCAAGGGCTGCGCCCTTGACCTGCCATTGTGGGCTTTACAGTAGACCGACTGCACACGCTGCGCAAAGAACTGCGTGCAATTTCTTTATCGGCTTTCGATCCGGTGTGCGTCTATGTCCGCTCAGCCGCTGCTGCAGCGGGGTTACGGCGGTGCGGCGGGGGACTTTGGGTTGGCGGAGGTCATTTTCTTTTGCGGCAGGGTCTGGGGTCGTCGGTATGATCGACCAGATAGTCAATACTGGTTTTATAAAAGTCAGCGAGCTTGATGAGGGCGGGGATCGGAATATTGACATTTCCACGCTCGTAGTCGGAATAAGTCGTCTGATGGACCTGAAGAAGGTCGGCAAGCTGCTTTTGGGATAAATCCCTATCCTCGCGCAGGGCGCGCAAGTGCTCATACATACTATCACCTCGCGGCTTTAGTATGCAATAAGGGAATATTCCTTATTGCATTTTAAGGGTATTTCCCTTAAAATGCAAGGGGTGATGAAAATGACAGCATATCAAAATATGTACTACTATCTTGACCATGCGATCAGCGAAGCGCTGTGCGAGATGGAAAAGCAAAATTTCGGAACAGCAAAGGAAACGCTGCAGCAGGCACGGGAGCTCGCCGACAAAATGCGGCGCAAGGAGGAGGGGACGACCGACGTGCATGAGTATATTCGTAATCCCTACGATTTTATTGAGCGAAAGATACCATAAACGTCTCCGAAACCCCACCGCAGGAGCGGCTGAGCGGACATAGACGCAGACCAAATCGAAAGCCGCAAAAGGAAATTGCAGGCAGTTCTTTGCGCAGCGCGTGCAGTGATTCCTTGCAGGGGCAGGCAATGCGGGGTCGAGGGGTGTCCCCTCGTTGTCTCTGGGGGTTCCAAAGGGGGTATTCTCTTCAACCAAGAGAATACCCCCTTTGACAGGTGTCGCACGAAGTGCGGCGAGCCCCGTCGACGGCGGCAAAAATTGTAAATTTTTAAAATCCCTCTTTTATCCCAATACACTTTGTGTTATATTAAAAACTGTATTATTACGTCTGCTCCCGGGGAAGAGAAAGGAGATCATACGATGGAAAACCGCGTTACCGTCAGCATCTGCGGCGAGGAGTACACCTTTGTCGCCGAGGAGGCCCCCTCTTATATGCAGAAGGTCGGCGCTTACGTCGGCACGAAGATGGACGAAATGCTTACCGGCGCGAAGGTGGGGCGCACCGACGCCGCCGTGCTCGCCGCGGCGAACATCGCCGACGAGCTCTTCAAGGAGCGCGAGGCCAGCGAGGCGCTGCGCCGCCAGCTCAAGCAGTACATCGACGACGCCGCGCAGGCGAAGAACGAGGTCAGCGAGCTCAAGCGCGAGCTGTTCAAATTGCAGAACAAGAAATAATGACGGAGCTGCTCTCTCCCGCAGGCGGACGCGAGGCGCTGGTCGCCGCCGTGCAGAACGGCGCGGACGCCGTGTATATGGGCTTTGGCAGCTTCAACGCGCGCCGCAGCGCCAGGAACTTCAGCGATGAGGAATTTCTGGCGGCGGTGCGTTATTGCCATTTGCGGGGCGTAAAGGTCTACCTGACGCTCAACACGCTCGTGACCGACCGCGAGCTGCCCGCGCTCGCCGAGACGGCGCGGAAAGCGAGCGAATACGGCGTGGACGCGATATTGGTGCAGGACTGGGGCGTTTACGAGACGCTGCGCGCGGTGATCCCCGACGTGCCGTTGCACGCGAGCACACAGATGGCGCTGCACACGCTCTCGGGTGTGGAGGAGGCGGCGCGGCTTGGCATGACGCGCGCGGTGCTCGCGCGCGAGCTGTCGGGCGGGGAGATCCGTGAGATCGCGGCGCGCGCGCCGATCGAGATCGAGACCTTTGCGCATGGGGCGCTTTGTATGTGCTATTCGGGAATGTGCGAGATGTCCGCAGTGATCGGTGGGCGGAGCGGCAACCGCGGCGCGTGCGCGCAGCCCTGCCGTCTGCGCTACGGCTGGCACGGGAAGGCGGACGCGAATCCGCTGTCGCTCAAGGACGCGAACCTCGCGGCGTATGCCGGCGAGATGGCGGAGATGGGCGTGGCGTGTCTGAAGCTGGAGGGGCGCATGAAGCGGCCCGAGTATGTGGCGGCGGTGACGGGCATTTATGCCGCGCTGCTGCGCGAGCATCGCGCACCGACGGCGGACGAGCAGAAAAAGCTTGCGCTGGCGTTCTCGCGTGACGGGTTCACGGACGGCTATTACCGCGGCAAACGCGGAAAGGAGATGTTTGGTGTTCGACCGGAAAATGCGCGCTGGCCGGAGGAATGGTTCGGCACGCTGCGGGCGGCCTATGAAAAAGAGGATATGCGGCTCGTGCCGGTGCGCGTCCGCGCGTCGCTTCACGCGGGCGAGCCGATGGCGCTGACTGCGGAGGACGGCGACGGGCATTGCGTCACGGTCACTGGCGCTGTGCCGGAGGCGGCGCGGAGCCGCGCGGTAACGGCCGAGGAGGTCGAGGCCCGTCTGCGCAAGACCGGCGGGACGGCGTTCACGGTGCCGGACTGCGCGGTGACAGCGGAGGATGGGTTGTCCGTTCCGGCGAGTGCGCTCAACGCGCTGCGGCGCGATGCGCTCGCGGCGCTGGAGGCGATGCGGACGGAGGTACCCGCGCGGCGCGAGGGGGTGTTTGTCCCGGCTGAGAGGATCAAAAACCCGACGGAGCCGCCGCGCTTTACGGCGTCGATCTACCGTGCCGGGCAGCTTACGGATGCGCTGGTGGACGAGGGCATGGAGACGGTGTATGTGCCGCTGGAGCTGCTGCCGTCGGTCGACGTGGAGAAATACCAAGAACGGACGAGGTTTGCCGCCGTGCTGCCGCGCGTGTGGCGGACGGCGGACGAGGAAGGTCTGCGCGAGCAGCTCGCCGCCGCGAAGGAGCGCGGCGTGGAGTGCGCGGTGCTGGGGAATCTGGGACATTTCGCGCTCGTGCGCGGACTGGATATGGAGCTGCGCGGAGACTTCGGGCTGAATGTGTTCAACTCCGCAGCGCTGCTGTTTTTGAAAGAGCAGGGGCTATCGGGCGCGACGTTGTCGTTCGAGCTGCGGCACGAGCAGCTGCGGGACATCAGCAAGTGCATCCCCTGCGAGGCCATCGTCTACGGGCGGCTGCCGCTGATGATCACGGAAAACTGCATCGCGGCGAACGAGTTCGGCTGCCGGCACTTTAAAGAGCGCTGCGATGCCGTCTGCGCGGACAGCGCGTGTATCGGAGTGCCGGAGCTGACCGACCGCGTGGGCGAGCGGTTTCCGGTGCTGCACGCCTACGGCTGCCGGAGCGAGCTTCAGAACGGCAAGACGCTGTGGCTGGCGGACAAGCCGGAGTACCGGAAAATCGGCTTGACCTACGCGCGGCTGCGCTTTACGACCGAGTCGGCGGAGGAGTGTGTGCGTGTGCTGCGCGCCTACAAGGGGCGGGAGGACTACACGCCCGGAGACATTACGCGCGGGCTTTTCTACCGCGGCGTGGAGTAAAAATGAAAACAAAACGTAGTTTTTCTGCGTTATATTACGAACTGTATTGAAAAGAGGACTGAGATCATGCCGCATATCGTGCTGGCTTCCAAGTCGCCGCGCCGCCATGAGCTGCTGCGGCGCATGGGCATCACCGATTTTTCCGTGGTCGTTTCCGATGTGGAGGAGACCTATCCCGAAGGGCTTGCGCCGCAGGAGATCGTCGCGCACATCGCGCGCCTGAAATCCGACGCGGCGGCGCCGCTGGTCGGGCCGGAGGACATTCTCATCACGGCGGACACGATGGTGTTTTTAGAGAACGACCGGCTCGGCAAGCCGCGCGACGAGGCGGACGCGCTGCGGATGCTCACGGAGCTGGCGGGGAACCGTCACACGGTCTGCACGGGCGTGACGGTGCGTCAGGGCGGCAAGGCGGAAGCCTTTACGGTGTCGACGGACGTGTACTTCCGCCCCTGCACGGAGGAGGAGCTGCGCGCCTACATCGCCACCGGCGAGCCGATGGACAAGGCGGGCGCCTACGGCGTGCAGAGTCTGGGCGCGCTGCTCGTCGAGCGCATCGACGGCGACTTCTACAACGTCATGGGACTGCCGGTGGAGAAGCTGGGGCAATGCCTGACGAAGCACTTCGGCGTGCGCTTCTTCTAAAATAACGACCCCCGAGGGGAGGGCTGCGCTTTGCGCGAATTTCTGGAAAAATACGGCCTGCGGCTGCTCATCATCACGACCGCCTGCGCGGTGCTCATCAGCGTGCTGAGCTTTGTGAGCGCGACGTCGGGCTTTCTGCAGAACGCGGTGGGCGTGCTGACCTATCCGTTCCGCTCGGCGGTCACGGCGGTGGCGACGTGGGCGGAGGACAAGCAGCGCTATTATAAGGACTACTCTGACCTTATAGCGGAGAACGAGGCGCTGCGCGAGCGCGTGGCGGAGCTGGAGCGCGACGCGCGGCAGGCCGACGCCGACCGCGAGGAGAACGCCCTGCTGCGCGAGCTGCTGGAGCTGCGGGAGCAGCGGCGCGATCTGGTGTTCGAGTCTGCGGCGGTCATCGACCGCGAGAGCACGAACTGGACGAGCGCGCTGACGCTCAACCGCGGCACGGCGCACGGCGTGGAGAAAAACGACTGCGTGGTGTCCGCCGAGGGCGACCTGGTGGGCGTGGTGTCCGCGGTGGGCTACAACTGGTGCACGGTGCTGACGGTGATCGACACCGACACGGAGCTGGGTGCGCGGGTGTTCCGCACGCAGGAGGTCGCGGTCGCGGAGGGCGATCTGGCGCTGATGGGCGAGGGAAAGCTCAAGCTGAGCTACCTGTCCGCCGACGCGCAGCTGCTCTCGGGAGATGTGGTGACGACCTCGGGCCTCGGCGGATTCTACCCGGGCGGACTGGTCATCGGGACGGTGGAGTCCGTGCGCACGGGCGACGACGGACTGGCGCAGTACGCGGTGCTCACGCCCGCGGCGCGGCTCGGTGAGCTGAGCGAGGTATTCATCATCAAGGATTTCGACATCGTCGACTGACGGTGTGACGGTTTTCGGAAGGGAGGCGCTGCCATGTCGCCGTCAACTGCGCGGGATACGGCGGTCAAATGGACCGCTTACGCGCTTGCGTGTCTGCTGCTGCTCTTTGGGCACGGGCTGACGCTTTCCCACCTGCGCGTGTGGGGTATCGCGCCCTTTCTGCCGCCGCTGCTGCCGGCGGTGCTCGCGTCGATGGAGGACCGGCTGGAGGGCTTTGTGTTCGCGCTGGCGTTCGGCGTGCTGTGCGATCTGGCGCTGACCGCCCCGCTGCCGTGCCTGTACACGATCGCGTTTCCGCTCACGGCGCTGCTCGCGGCGCTTATCGCGAGGAGCGTGCTGCAGCCGGGCATCCTCTGCTCGCTGGCGGTGAGCACGGCGGCGTTTTTGCTCGTGGATATTATCACGGCGGTCACGCTGCTTGCTGGCGGGCGCTCGGAGCTGTCCGCCATCGCGCTGCGCGCGGTGCGGGAGCTGGCGCTCTCGCTGCCGCTGCTGATCGTGTGCCATCCGGTGCTGGCGTTCCTGCATCGGAAATTTACCCTGTAACAACGGCAAAGAACCGCGAAGGGAGGGCCTGCCGTGGACGACAAAAAGCAATTCAACCGCCGGCTGCTCGTGATCGGCGTGCTCTTCTCGCTGGTGCTGGCGGCGTATTTCGTGACGCTCTTCGACGCGCAGATCGTACACGGCGCGGAGTACCGCGCGCGGTCCATCCGAGCGAACACGAAGAGCGAGACGGTGGTGACCTCGCGCGGCATCCTGACCGACCGGAACGGCAAGGCGCTGGTGACGAACCGGAGCGTGTATACGCTCGAGCTGGACGCTTCGCTCGCGCCGTCGGACGACGCGGCGCTCAACGAGGAGCTGCTGCGGCTCATCGAGCTGCTGGAAAACCGGGGGATCGTCTGGGAGGATACGCTGCCGCTGACGGCGGGCGCGCCGTTCGCCTACGATTTCTCCGTCTCCGGCTCGCACACGACGCTCAACAGCTACCTTGTGAGCAAGAAGTGGGCGGACGAGGACGCGCTGACGACCGACACCGACCCGCCGCTGAGCCCCGAGGCGCTGCTCTCGCGGCTGCGCACGGAGTTCAAGGTGGACGGGGATCTGACCGACACGGAGGCGCGCAGGCTCGTCGGACTGCGCTACTGTCTCGCGGTGACGAAGCTCAATCAGCTCTCGACGGCGGCCATTGCGTCGGATATTTCGGTGGAGCTGATCGCGGAGCTGAAAGACGGCGCGTATGCGCCCATCCACATCGGAACGTCGTCCGTGCGCGAGTATCAGACCGACGCGGCGGCGCACATTCTCGGCCGCGTCACGAAGATCCCACGCGAGAAATGGAATGAATACAAGGAAAAGGGCTACGCGATGAACGCCTACGTCGGCTACGACGGCGTGGAACTGGTCTTTGAGGACTATCTGCGCGGCAGAAACGGGCGGCGCATCGTGGAGACGAACGCTGCGGGCAAGGTGACGGGGGAGATCTACTCCGTCGAGCCGGAGCCGGGCCATACGGTCGCGCTGACGCTGGACATCGATTTTCAGGAGGATGTGGAGCGCATTCTCGCCGAGACGGTGGAGAGCATGACGGCAGAGGACGACATCGACCGCGGCGCCGCCGCGGCGGTGGTGCAGGTCGGCACGGGCGAGGTGCTCTCGCTGGCGTCGTACCCGACCTTCTCGCTCAAGACCTTCAATGAGGACTACACAGAGAACAACACCGATCCGCTCCAGCCGTTCTGGAACCGCGCGACACAGGGCACCTACGCGCCCGGCTCGACCTTCAAGCCGGTGACGGCCATCGCGGCGCTGGAGACCGGCATCATCACGCCGAAGTCCACCATTCTGACGAAGGGCGTGTATCACTACGGCGACTGGGCCTACAAATGCTGGCTCTACAACCAGAACGGCGGCACGCACGGGCGCATCGACGTGACCGAGGCCATCAAGGTGTCGTGCAACTACTTCTTCTATGACATCGGACGCAGGACGGGCATCTCCACGATCGCGCGCTATGCCTCGGCTTTCGGCCTCGGCGAGCCGACGGGCATCGAGATCCCGGAGAAGATCGGCGTGATGACCACGCCGGACTACGTTAACTCGCTCGACGGGCACTACTGGACGGACGGTCAGACGCTGACCGCCGCCATCGGCCAGTCGTACTCGCTCTTTACGCCCCTGCAGCTTGCGAACTACATTGCGACGCTCGCGGGCGGCGGGACGCGGTACAACGCGCACCTGCTCAAGGAGGTGCGGACCTACGACAGCGCCGAGCTTGTCGATGTGTACGACGAGCCGCCGGCGGAGATCATCGACATCGAGCCGGAGAATTTGCAGGCGGTCTTGCAGGGAATGCGCGACCTGGTCGTGTCGGGCAGCGTGGCGTATTATTTCAAGGACTGCGTGGTGGACGCCGCCGCCAAGACCGGCACGGCGCAGACCGGCGGCAAGGTCAGCAACGGCGTGTTCGTGGCGTTCGCGCCCTACGACGATCCGCAGATCGCGCTGGCGGTGGTGATCGAAAAGGGCGGCAGCGGCGGCGCGCTGGCCTCGACCGCGGTGCAGATCCTCAACGCCTACTTCACCTCCGTGGACGAGGCGAAGACGGTCGTGGGCGAAAATATGCTCATCCAATGAACAATAAAAAGAAGGAAGCGGTCTCCCTGCGGGGAGACCGCTTCCTTGCGTATGCGTTACTTTTTCTGCTTGCGGATATCGTCGCCGAAGAAGGGGAGGATGCGGTAGGCGCCCTCGATGCGCGAGAGGATGTTCGCGCCGTAGCGGCGCGAGAGCTCGGCAGGGGAGAGGTTGGTGGAAATGATGGTCTTTTTGTTCGTCATCAGGCGTGTGTTGACAATCTGGTAGAGGGCGCTGCGGACGAACTCGGTGGTCAGCTCGGTGCCGAGATCGTCGATGATGAGCAGGTCGCAGCGGAGAAGGCGGGAAACGTCCTCGTCCGCGCCGCCGGTCTCGTCGCGGGAGAATTTCTGCGCCTCGAAGCGCTCGAAGATGTGGGCGGCGGTGTCGTAGACAACGGAGTGGCCCGTCTCGCTGACGACGCGGGCGATGCAGGCAGAGAGGAAGGTCTTGCCCAGTCCGGGATCGCCGGAGAGCAGAAGATTGCCGCTGCGGGGGGAAAATTCGTAGGCGTAGTCACGGCAGGCATCGTAGATGCGCTCCATATTCGAGCGGGGAGAAATGTCCTGATCGAGGGGAGCGTAGGGGGAGTAGACTTCAAAGGAGAAGGTCTCGAAGCTCTGTGTGCCGAGGTCGAGGAGCCGGGAGAGCTCCTCGAGCTGGACGCGGGCATAGTAGTCGTTCAGACAGGAGCAGACCTCGCTGCCGCGCCAGCCGGTGTCGCCGCAGAGGGAGCAGCCGGGCTTATCCTCAAGGTAGTCGGCGGGATAGCCGTGGGAGACGAGCAGCTCGGCGCGCTCGCGCTGGAGGGCAAGGTTTTCCTCCTTGAGCGCTTCGATGGCGGGGCGGGGGTCCGTGCCGCGGCGCAGGGCGGAGGCGATGAGCTTGGACATGGTCTCGCGCAGGGCGGCGTCGATCTCCGCGATGCGGGGGACGGCGGCGTAGACCGCGCACTCACGCGCGTGCAGAGCGTCGGCGCGGCGCTGCTTCGCTTCCTCGAAGCGGACCATTGCGCGGCGCATGAGCTTTCCGTCGTAGGACATGAGGTTCCCTCCCTTACAGGTATTGCTTCATCCAGTCGTTCTTGCCGCCGGACGGTTTTTCTTCTTTTTTCGGCGCGGCGTTTTCCGCCGCGGTCTCTGCGGGGGTGTGAAGCCCCTTTTCGTGCCAGCGCTTTAGGATGCCGTTGCAGTACGCCCACTTGAATTCATGGCAGCGCAGGACGGTCTTATCATACGCGAGGGCGACGGTCTCGGCGGGGAAGCCCATGTCCACCCAGGCGGCGAGGTATTTCTCCTCGCTCGGGGAGGGCCTGCGGTCACCGAGCTGAAGGACCGCCATGTAGGCGGGGTATTTCTGCTCACGCGCGTGGAGGGCGTTGAGGTAGTCGTTCGCGCTGGTCGAGGAAAGTAGACCCTTTCTCGCCCAGACGTAGCCCTCCTGCTCGATCCGGCGCATGGTGGGCAGCCGACCCGCGCCGTACTGCGCGGCGTGGCGGGCAATGCAGTGGTTGACGAGGAGAAAGAGCACATCGGCGGGCAGGCCGAGGTCCTCGTAGAGACCGAGGAGCTTGCCGACGGACGGCGTGGAGAGCGGGCCGAGCTTGCGCTCGACCTCGCGCAGAAGTGCGGAAAAGCTCGCGTCCTGCTCTAACTTGCGGGCGACGTCCTCGCGCGAGTAAGCGGGGCGTTCGGCGTTGGGCGCGGGGAGCGGTGCGGGTGCAGGCTCCTCCGGCTTCGGGGCGCTGACGAGTCCCATGCGGGCAAGGGCGGCCTCGGCGCGCGAGCGGCGCGCCTCGTCCCAGTGAAGCTCGGCGCGGAGCGTTTCGGGGGAGGCGCTGCCGCGGTTTTTGAGCAGGCAGAGGTAGAGCAGGGCGGCGTCGCCGTCCCCGCCGTCGATCAGGCGGCGCGTCACGGCGGCGGACAGGGTGATATTCTCCTGCTCGCTTAGGTGCAGAACATAGCCGGCCATAGCGCGCCTCCCTTCGTTCGATCATAAGTTCCCTTATTTTACACGAAGCGGAGCGATTCGTAAATAGGAAGATCGGGGAAATAAAAATTTTCCCGATTCCCTGACAAAATTCGCGCGGCTTTGCGTGCCGCCGCTTTTAGAATGGGGACAAGGATGCGGGGGAGACCGCGATAGGAGGGGACACCATGGAGATCATGCACAAGGGAATGTGGACGGGCCGGCGCGTGCTGTATCTGAGCGTGGACGCGATCCGCGCGAATCCCGATCAGCCGCGGAAATACTTTGAGCCGGAGGCGCTGCGCGAGCTGGCGAAGAGCATCGGGCGCTACGGCATTTTGCAGCCGCTGACCGTGCGGCGCGGAAAGGACGGCTACGAGCTGATCGCGGGAGAGCGGCGGCTGCGGGCGGCGAAGCTCGCGGGGCTGCGGGAGGTGCCGTGCCTTGCGGTGCGGTCGGACGAGGAGGAGTCGGCGCTGCTCTCGCTGATCGAAAATTTGCAGCGGCAGGACCTGCACTACATGGAGGAGGCCGCCGCCATCGCGAAGCTCATCGCGGTCTACGGCCTGTCGCAGGAGCAGGCGGCGGAGAGGCTTGGCAAGTCGCAGAGCGCGGTGGCGAACAAGCTGAGGCTGCTGCGGCTCTCGCCCGCGTGCGTGGCGCTGCTGCGCGAGGGCGGACTTTCCGAACGGCACGCGCGCGCTCTGCTGCGATTGAGCGACGAGAACGAGCGTCTGGCGGCGCTGCGCGTCATTGTGGAGCGGGGCTGCAATGTGGCGCAGGCGGAGGCGTACATCGAGTCGGTTTTGCAGCGCGCGGCGGTCACGCCGCCGCGGCGGAGGCCGACGTTCATCGTGAAGGACGTGCGGCTGTTTCTCAACACCATCCGGCGGAGCATGGGTATCATGCAGCGCGCGGGGGTGGACGCTGCGTGCGAGCGGGAGGACACGGACGAGGAGATCCGGCTGACCATCCGCATCCCGCGCGCGGGGGCTGCCAAAACGGCGTAAAAAATTGTAACCAAATCGTTACTCTTTTTCGCAAAATCTATGCTATACTGCAATAGACTGGCTGTGGTATACACAGCGGGATATTGATTCAGAACAGCAGGAGGGTGCCGGAATGGAAGAAAACCTGGGTGCCTTTGAGGAAAAGAGAAACGAGGCCGCGGAGACGGCGGAGAGCGCCGACAAGGGCGGCAAGCGTCTGGCGAAGGGCGGCAAAAGGGTCTGGCTCATTGCCGGTATCGCGCTCGGTGTGCTGGCTGCAGCGTATCTGGGACTGTGCGCCTACGCGACGCTGAGCGGGACCATCTATCCCAACACAACGGTCGGCGGCGTGGATTACGGCGGCATGACCGAGGAGCAGGCGGCGGCGGAGCTGGCGCGGCGGGTCATTGACGCGCAGGGCGCGCGGCTCGACTTTGCCGTGATGGAGGGAGACAGCCGCGAGGTGATCGCGGGTGTGGCGCTAGGCGATATTCCGGCGGACATCGACTGCCGGAAGGCCGCGGATACGCTGGCGTGGGTGCGCAGCGCGAAGGGCGACGGCTTTTTCAAGAGCGGCGTGAGCTTCCTTTTCTCGCTTTTTATCGAGCATGAGGAGGGCATCGTATCCGGAGAGCCGTTTTATGCGGCGGCGGAGCCGGTGCTGGACGCGCTGGAGTGCGAGCCGGTGGAGTTTGCCGTCGCTCTGACGGCTGAGAACGAGGTCAGCGTGACCAAAAGCAGGGGCGGCCGCCATATCCCGGACCGGGAGCAGGCGCGGCGTGTGATCGGCGACGCGCTGCGCGGCGCATACCTTGGCGGGGGCTACCCGCTTCAGGTGACGCTGTACGGCAATCCGGACGCGGAGGCGATCTACGAGACCGTACCCGCGCAGGCGGTCGATCTGGCGGCGGAGCGGGAAAAGCTCGTGGGCGAGAAGGTCAACGCGAGCTACGATATTGAAAATGAGAAGATTATCCCGAGCCGTGCGGGAGTCCATTTCACGCTCAAAGACTTGCAGAGCGCCTACGATACGGCGGCGCCGGGGGAGATCTTCACCGTCCGGGCGACGGTCGAACGGCCGGAGGTCACGACCGAGCAGCTGGAGGCGGGACTGTTCCGCGACGAGCTGAGCAGCTACACCACGCGCGTCGGCGGCGCGCCGGGGCGGCACAAGAACGTGAAGCTGACGGCGGAGCGCATCACGGGCTACATCCTCAACGCGGGCGACACGATGAAGTACGGCCCGCTGGTGACGCCGTTCACGGCGGAAAACGGCTATTCGCCCGCACCGGGCTATCTCAACGGCAAGACCGTGGATATGATCGGCGGCGGCGCGTGTCAGGCGAGCTCGACGCTCTACGCGGCGGTGCTGTACGCGAACCTTGAGATCGTGCAGCGCGTGAACCACGGCTACGCCTCCGACTACATCGGCCTCGGGCTCGACGCGACGGTGGCGAGCGGCGGACCGGAGTTTGAGTTCCGCAACAACACGCTCTACCCCATCAAGGTGCAGGCGGACTTTTTCACGAAGGATAAAAAGGACTACATCAAGATTACCCTTCTCGGCACCAGGACCGACGACCACTATGTGAAGATAGTGACGGAGCTGATTAGCACGACGCCCTATGAGGAGGAACTTGTCGAGACCGACACGCTCGCGCCGGGCGAGCAGAAGGTGGAGCAGACGCCGTACACCGGCTATGTGGTCAAGACCTACCGCAACGTGTACGCGGGCGACGGGACGCTGCTCTCCTCGACCTATGAGGCGACGAGCCGCTACAAGAGCCGCAACCGCATCATTCTCGTCGGCAAGGCGGCGGATCCGTCGGTCGATCCGACCGCGCCGGGGAGCGACCCGACGGTCCCGGGGAGCGACCCGAATGTGCCGGCAACGGATCCGGGCGCATCGGCTGTCGATCCGGGTGTGCCGGTGACCGATCCGGCACAGACACCGGTCGTGCCGGAGACGCCGCAGACGTCCGAGACGGCGCCGGCGGCATAAGGAAGAAAAAAGAGCCCTGCTTTCAGCAAACGATAGCAGGGCCTCTTTTTGCAATTAAGGACGGAATAACCGAATATTGTACGCCATTCGTGCTCCCCGTTCCTTCTCAGAACGCGACGTGCATGAACAGCGCCACGCAGCAGAGGATCACAGCCAGCGGGACATAGACGTAGCGCCCCACGCTGTACCAGAGACTTCCGCGCAGCTTGCCGCTGCCGGTGTTGACGGCGTCGAGCAGCTCGGCCTTCTTCATCACATAGAACCAGGAGATCGCGCCGAGCGTTGCGCCGATGGGAATGATGTAAATGGAGACGAGATCCATCCACGGGCCCCACTTGTCGATGGTCTCCATGCCGATGCCGAAGCCGAGGCACACCACGCACAGGATCACCAGCACCGCCGTGCGGCTGAGCCTGGGGAACTTGTGCATCAGGGATTCCGCAACGGCCTCGAACATATTCTGCAGCGAGCTGACGCCCGCGAAGATCATCGCAACGTAGAGAATGATGGCAAACAGGCGGCCGAGCGGGATATCCTGCAGAATGGTCGGCAGCGTGACGAACAGCAGGCTCGGGCCCGCGCCGACGTCCAGTCCGTAGGAGAAGCAGGCGGGGATAATGACCAGCGCCGCGACCACGGCGGCGATGGTGTCAAAGAGCGCCGTGTGCTGCGCGACGTCCACCACGTCCTCGTCCTTGGAGAGGTACGCGCCGTAGACGATCATACCGCTGCCGGTGACGGACAGCGAGAAGAACGCCTGCCCCATCGCCCAGATCCAGATCATCGGATCGGTCAGAGCCTCCCAGCGCGGGGTGAACATGAAAAGATAGCCCTCCGCCGCGTTCGGCAGCAGCGCCACGCGCACCGCCAGAACGAGGAAGATGAGGAAAAAGAGCGGCATCATGACCTTGTTGGTCTTTTCGATGCTGTGTGCGCCGAGGAAGAGTGTCAGCAGCGTGCCGACGACCACGACGATGTGATAGGGAATGACCGAGTAGGGCGTGCCGGAGAAGGCTCCGAACCACGCGGCGGTGTCCGCGTTCATGAGGGTGCCGAGGAGGGAATCCACCAGCGCCTTGAGAATGTAGGTCACGATGACGGCATAGCCGATGGCGATGCACATGGAGCCCGCCAGCGGCAGCCAGCCGAGCAGTCCGCCGGCCTTGCCCGCGCTCCTGCCGCGTGTCGCCCAGGCATTTTCATAGGCGCCCAGCGTACCGGTCGCCGCGCGGCGGCCCATCGCAAACTCCGCCGGCAGGCCGACGTAGCTGAAAATGAACACGAACAGCAGGTAGATCAGCAAAAAGGCCCCGCCGCCGTTGCTGCCCAGCTTGTTGGGAAAGCCCCATACGTTGGCCATGCCGACCGCCGAGCCGACCGAGGCCAGAATAAAGCCCCATCGGCTGGCAAAGCTCTTCGTGTTTTTTGTGTGCTTCATGATGTTCTCCCCTTGGGCCGTCCGCATCCCGACAGGGCGGCCCGTTTCCTTCCGTAATCATAACAAAGTCCCGACCCGCAGGGGTCTGGACTTTGTTATTCTAAAGCTTTGATGTATAAAAGTCAAGCGTTTTCCGGAAAACACATCCGGATCGCGGCGATGGGATCCGATTTACCGCCGAGCTGCGGTGAGCGGAAACGGAATTTGCCGCGGCGTGCGCCAAAAAAGGCTTGCGCGCAGCGGCTTTTTTGCACATAATAGGGACAGGATTTTTCCCCAAGGAGGTTGCTTTATGTCTAAGCCGATTCGCAAGCGCAGCGAGGTCGCTGCCGAGTTTACATGGGACCTTACCGACATCTTCCCCTCGGACGAGGCGTGGAAGTCCGAGTACGAGGCGCTCAAGCCCTACACCGAAGCAGTCGCCGCCTATCGGGGCCGCCTCGGTGAGAGCGCGGAGACGCTGCTGGCCTATTTCCGGCTCGACGATGAGCTGAACGTCCGCGTCGGCCGGCTTTATGGCTACGCCAACTGCAAGGCGGACGAGGACACCTCGAACGGCTTTTATCAGGATCTGCGCGGCAAGGCGCTGAGTCTGTCCGTCACGCTCTCCGGCGCGGGCGCGTTCGCTGCGAGCGAGCTGCTTGCGCTCAGCGATGAAACGCTCACGCGCTTCTACGCCGAGCAGCCGGGGCTGACGACCTATCGCCGCCCCATCGAGCAGGTCCGCCGCCGCAGGGCGCACATCCTCTCCCCGGAGTGCGAGGCGCTGCTGGCGAATGCCGGCGAGATGGCCGACAGCCCCGACGCCATCTTCGGCGTGTTCCACAACGCCGACCTCCGCTTTTCCGCTGTGACCGACGGCGCGGGCACGGAGCAGCCGCTGACCGACGCGACCTTTGTCCCCCTGCTCCAGAGCGGCGACCGCACGCTGCGGCGCAATGCGTTTGAGACCTACTACGCCACGCTCGGCAGCTACCGCAATACGCTCGCCGCGACGCTTGACGCGCAGTTCAAGCAGCTGCGCTTTTTTGCGAACGCGCGCAGATACCCCTCCACGCTCGACGCCGCGCTCGACGCGACCGAGGTGCCGGTGAGCGTTTACGACAGTCTCATCGAGAGCGTCCATGCGAACCTCGACAAGATGTACCGCTATGTCGCCCTGCGCCGCCGTCTGCTCGGCGTGGACGAGCTGCATATGTACGACGTCTATACGCCCATCGTCCCCGACGTGGCGGAGGAGATCCCCTTTGAGCAGGCGAAGGCCACCGTGCTCGACGCGCTCGCTGTGCTCGGCGAGGATTACACCGCCATGCTGCGCGAGGGCTTCGACCATCGCTGGCTCGACGTGTATCCCAACGTCGGCAAGCGCGGCGGCGCGTACTCCTCCGGCATCGCGCGCCCGCACCCCTATGTCCTGCTCAACCACACCGACGACCTCGACAGCCAGTTCACCATCGCGCACGAGATGGGCCACGCCATGCACAGCTATCTGAGCTGCAAAAATCAGCCTGTCTGCACGAGCGATTACGTCATCTTCGTCGCCGAGGTCGCCTCGACCTGCAACGAGGTGCTGCTCATGCGGTATCTGCTGAGCAAGAGCACCGACAAGCGCGAGCGCGCCTATCTCATTAATCACTTCCTCGACCAGTTCAAGGGCACGGTCTACCGCCAGACGATGTTTGCCGAGTTCGAGCGCGAGCTGGGGCGCATGGCAGAGCGCGGCGAGACGCTGACCGCCGACGCGCTGGACGAAAAATACCTCGCGCTCAACCGCCTCTACTTCGGGCCCGATATGGTGAGCGACCCGCAGATCGCGCTTGAGTGGGCACGCATCCCGCACTTCTACTACAACTACTATGTGTTCCAGTACGCCACCGGCTTCTCCGCCGCGGTCGCTCTCGCCGACCGCATCCTGCGCGAGGGGACGCCTGCCGTCGCGGACTACAAGCGCTTCCTTTCCGGCGGCAGCAGCACCGACCCCATCTCGCTTCTGAAGCTCGCGGGCGTGGATATGAGCACCCCCGCGCCGGTCGACGCCGCGCTCGCCATGTTCGGCGAGCTGGTCGATGAGCTCGACGCCCTCACCCGCTGAGCGGCTCTCTCGGTGGCAAAATATTCTAAAATAAAACTCTTGTTCCAGTCTAAGCGTTGTGGTATACTGTCCGACAGAGGGGAGGGCTGCGCCATGCCGCAAAACGAACGGACCTATATCGCCATTGATCTCAAGTCGTATTACGCGTCCGTGGAATGCATGGAGCGCGGCCTGGACCCGATGCGGACAAACCTTGTAGTAGCGGATCCGAGCCGCACGGAAAAGACCATCTGCCTCGCGGTGTCGCCGGCGCTGAAGGCCTACGGCATCCCGGGCCGTGCGCGGCTCTTCGAGGTGATCGAGCGTGTGCGGCAGGTCAACGCCGAGCGGCAGCGCCGCGCGCCGGGCGGCCGGCTGACCGGAAGGAGCGCGGACGATCTCGCGCTGAAGGCCGACGCGTCCCTCGCGGTCGACTATCTGGTGGCGCCGCCGCGCATGGCGAAATACATCGAGGTCAGTATGCAGATCTACGGCATCTACCTCAAGTACGTCTCTCCCGAGGATATCCACACCTACTCCATCGACGAGGTGCTGATGGACGTCACCGGCTATCTGGAGACCTACCGCACGACCGCCCGCGAGCTGGCGAAGACCATGATCCTCGACGTGCTGCACACGACGGGCATCACGGCGACGGCGGGCATCGGCAGCAATCTCTATCTCTGCAAGGTGGCCATGGACATGATGGCCAAGCGCGTTCCGCCGGACGAGAACGGCGTGCGCATCGCGCAGCTCGACGAGCGGAGCTACCGTGCGCTGCTTTGGGAGCACCGTCCGCTGACGGACTTCTGGCGCGTGGGCCGCGGCTACGCGAAAAAGCTGGAAGAGCACGGGCTGTACACGATGGGCGACGTCGCGCGCTGCTCCATCGGGAAGCCGAACGAGTATTATAACGAGGGGCTTCTCTACAAGCTCTTCGGCGTCAACGCCGAGCTGCTCATCGACCACGCCTGGGGCTGGGAGCCGTGCCGCATGGTGGATATCAAGGCCTACCGGCCGGAAACGAACAGCATCAGCTCCGGTCAGGTGCTGCAATGCCCCTACTCCTATGACAAGGCGCGGCTCGTCGTGCGGGAGATGGCCGAGGCAGTCGCGCTGGAGCTGCTGGAAAAGCAGCTCGTGACCGATCAGCTCACGCTGACGGTCGGATACGACATTGAAAACACGGCAAGCGGCAGCTACCGCGGCGAGACGGTGCTCGACCCTTACGGCCGAAAGATCCCGAAGCACGCGCACGGCACGGCGACGCTGGGGCAGAAAACCTCCTCGGCGCGCCGCATCGTGGACGCCGTACTCGGCATCTATGACGAAAAGGCCGACCCGAAGCTGACGGTCCGCCGCCTGACCGTCACGGCCAACCGGCTCGTGCGCGAGGAGGGTATCCTGCGCGAGCCGGAGCAGCCGGTGCAGTTCAGTCTGTTTGACGATCCCGTGGCGAGAGAGCGGCAGCTTCGGGAGGAGGAAGCCAGGCAGGAGCGGGAGCGCCGGATTCAGGAGGCCATGCTGGGCATCAAGAAAAAGTACGGCAAAAACGCCATTCTCAGCGGCGGCAGCTACCTCGACGGAGCGACCGCGCGCGAGCGGAACCGCCAGATCGGAGGACACAAGGCATGAGCGGAAAATACGACGATATCATCGACCTGCCGCATCCCGAACCGCAGACGCATCCGCGGATGCCCATGCGCGACCGCGCGGCGCAGTTCGCGCCCTTTGCGGCGCTCGCCGGTCATCGTGCCGCCCTCGCGGAAACGGAGCGCCGCGCCGCCGACGCGGCAGAGCCGGAGAACGAGCGGTTCTCGGAGCCGTAGCCCGCGGCGCAGAGCTTGTATTCAGGGACGGAGTAAGCTCGGGAAGAGCGGCGGCAGTACAGGCGCCATCGCGCCCCGACAAAACGTCAAGAGACGAAGCAGCCATCCGGCCGCCGCGTCTCTTTTTTTTGTACGAAGCCTCGCTCGTCGGAGCAGCCGCACCGCCAAACGGCAGATGCCGCAATTCGGCAAGCGAAGCGGCTCACCGAATTGCGCGGTGCTGCCCTATATTTTTTCCGGAGAGGCTTTGAGAATCATGTAGTATTTGCGGCCAAAGCCGTAATATACAGGTGAAGCCGGAAAGGAGGCGGTACAAATGATGGAGGATGCAGGAATCATCGAATTATTCTTTGAACGTTCAGAGCAGGGCATACGAGAGCTGGATATAAAATACGGTAAAGCCTGCCGTAAATTATCATACAGCATTTTGAACAACCGACAGGACGCGGAGGAATGCGTCAATGACGCTTACTTAGGCGCATGGAATGCGATCCCGCCGGTGAAGCCCGACCCGCTGCTGACCTACATCTGTAAAATCGTTCGGAACATTTCCTTGAACCTCTATTACCGAAAAGAAGCAGCCAAACGAAGCAGTCACTATACGGTTGCTATGGAGGAGATCGAAGCCTGCATAGCGGCCTCCAACGCAGTGGAGATCGAAATCGAAGCCATAGAGAGTTAGCTCATATCATCGAAGGCTTTTTGGACACGCTGACCGTCGAAAACCGTGTTCTCTTTATGCGCCGCTATTGGTTTTCCGACAGCTGCAGGGACATCGCCGGGCTTATGGAGCTTACAGAGAAAAATGTATCCGTCCGTCTGACCCGTATCTGCGGAAAGCTGAGACAATATCTGATGGAACGAGAGGTGTTTATATGAATGCAAGGCAGTTTGCCGAGGCCATGAGTGAGCTGGATGACCGATATGTCGCGGAGGCTCTCTCCTACAAGTGCCCGCACATATCGAAGGCAAGCCCCAAAAAGCTCGTCATACTGATCGCCGCCACCGTTGCCGTATTGGCACTTTGCGGTTTTACGGCGCATGAGCTTGGGCTGTTTGACCGGTGGTTTCAAAAGCCCTCCGCCGATCCGACGCAAACCGTCCAAAGTGCGATCGAGGGGCAAGCCGACAAGGTATATACGATCTGCGTGCGCATCGAGGAGATCGACGTGGACGAAAGCGAAACCGCGCGTGTTGTCCGGATGTACGCCGGCAGCGAGCTTGCCAGATCAAGAGGCTGGACGGACGAATATCTATCCGAACATTTTGTCGTGGTTTTGGCAAAATACTATGTGGAGTACGACCATACAAAAACCTTTCTGAACGACGGTTACACGGAACAGTATTTCTATTTGGTTCAAGACCCGAAAACCGAAAAATGGGAAATTATTGACAATACCTCGCCAAACACGAGCAATGAGCCATAAAATCGGCATATGGACGGCCGTTTCACAGACGATATGCGCTCGGCCAGCGCGCAGCGTTTGGAGTTGACGCGGACCTACCCGCGGCCCATTCTCGTATTGGACGCTCCGCTCTCTGCGCTCGACCGCGCCATGGAGGATGCGGTCGTCTGCGCCCTGCCGGGCGGCTGCGATACCCCTTGCGCCGATGGGATGTTCTCACAGGGCGAATGGCAGTTTTTGCCCATCGCGCGGGACGCGGCGGATCCCGCTGTGCTGCTGCCCGACGAGATCACCGCCGATCTGGACGCCGAGACCGAAGTGCGCGTGCTGGAAGCGCTGCGCTGCGCGTCCGAGGGCCGCACGGTGCTGTCCATCTCCCGCCGCATCTACGAAAGTCTCGACGGCCGAACCATCGAAATCAAGCCGCAAAGCGGCTGAATCCGGTGAACCGACCGCTTGCGAAGCGGCAGGCATCGGTATATAATACAGAAAAACACGGCGAAGGAGGCGGGACGATGCTGAAAATAGCCATTTGCGACGACGACACTGGAGACCGCGAGCGAATCGCGGAGAACCTGCGCGTCTACGCGGACGCGCACCGTGAGCACGGCATCGAGACGACCGTCTATTCCTCCGCCTTTGCGATGCTGGACGCCTTTGAGAAGAGCGGCTGCCCGGATATCGCCCTGCTGGACATTTGTATGCCCGGTATGCTGGGGACGGAGCTGGCGCGGGACATCCTCCGGTGCAGCGAAAATACGGACATCCTTTTCCTAACGACCAGCTCGGATTACGCGGTGGACGCTTTCGCGCTTCACGCTGCGGACTACATTCAAAAGCCGTACACGCAGGAAAAGCTCAGCGCCTCGCTGGATCGCGTGATCGCCCTGCGGCAGGAGCGGACGTGGCTTCTGCTCCCCTGCGAGGGCGAGCTGCACCGCGTCGCGCTGGAGGACGTGCTGTACATCGAGACCGACGGCAAGCGGCGCATCTTCTCTCTGGCCTCCGGCCGGAAGCTGACGGCACGGTTGACCGCCGCCCAGTTGCAGGATTGTCTGGCGGGACGGCGCGGCATGATCCCGTGTGGAGCCTCCTACGTTGTGAACCTTGCACACGTCCGCTGCTTTTCCGGCACGGACCTTGTCATGGACGGCGGTGAGCGCATCCCCGTTCCGCGGCGGCTGCGCGCCCAAATTAAGCAGGCGTACTTTGATTTCTACTTGGAGGAGGTCAAAAACGGATGACGGACCCCCGCTACATCGGAACGATCCTCTATGTGGGACTGGCGATCTTTGCGGCGCTTCTGGCGGCCGGCCTGCTGATGCAGGAGCGGCGTTGGCCCGTGCGAAAGACGGCGCTGCTGTGGGGCTCGGAGGGACTTATCCTGCTGCTGGATCTCTACCTGTGCTTCGCTCTGTTGCCGGCACCGCTGCGGCTGCCGGTATCGCTGACGGTCGGCTTTCTCAGCTATTCCGCTGTTTTTATCACGGTGTCTGCGGACGGCTTCTGGAAAAAGGTCTATCTGCTCATCACGTTTTTCTGCGTGTGCTGCATCTCCTGGTCCGGTGGCCTTTATCTGTGCTATTTTCTGCTGCCCGACCGCCCGGCGGCGGTCAAATACCTTGTGCGCACCGCGCTCCACATTGTCACAGCGCTGCCTATCCTGCTCACCTACCGGAAATACGGCAGACCGCTGCTCCGCGAGGTCAGCGGCTTTCGAAAGCAGAGCTGGAGAATCCTAAGCATCGTCTCCGGGATATACCTTTTTCTCTTCACGGCTCTTATATCCAAAATTCGCATGGACAACGGGGTGGAGCCGGATACGTTGTTCGCCTTCTGCTCCACGGTATGCACCTACGTCTCGGTCAGCGTTTTGAGCATCGGCAACATTTTTTATATGCGCAGGGATGCCAGAGAAGCGCTCGTCAAGCAGAAGCTGGAGTATCTGACGAGCTATGCGGAGACCGTCGGCCGGGCGGAGCGGGAGAGCCGCCGCATCCGCCACGACAAGCGGCATCACGATGCCTGCATCGCTGCCATGGCGCGCGCGGGTAACACCGACGGCATTCTGCGCTATCTTGAGCAGGAGCAGGAGACCGTCGAGAGCTTCCCCGCGTGGTGCCCGCACCCCATGGTCAACGAGCTGCTGCACTCCTACGCCGAAAAGGCGAAGGCGGCGGGCGTGGCGTTCACCGCGCAGGCGGACACGCCCGCGCAGTCCGACGTGGCCGACGTGGACTTCGTCGCCATTCTCGCGAACCTTCTGGAAAACGCCCTCCATGCCTGCGCTGCGGCGCACAGCGTCGGCCCCATCCGCGTCCACATCCGAAACGTCGGGAAAAAGACGGTCCTCGCGGTAAGCAACCCCTGCGTCAACTTGAAGCTGGAAAACGGCCTGCCCGCAGAGCGGAGCATCGGGATCGACAGCATTGTTTCCGCCGCCGAGCGCTATCAGGGTGAGGTACACTACAAGGTCGAAGCAGGCGTCTGCACCGCCTGCGTCATTCTCAATCCATAGATACGGAATCCGGAAAACCGCCCGAGGGCGGTTTTTCTTTTTTGCCCGCGACCAATTTGGGAGGCAGAATGACCAATTCCGGCATTTCCGCTCCGGCGGGGCAACGCATATGGTATTCTTTTCCGTAAAAGGAAGAATGCCGCCCGCCGATGACAGCGCAGGGACGCGGAAAGGACAATTGTTATGAACTGGCCTTGGAAGAAGAAAAAGCTCTCCTTTGCGGAGACCGCCAAATTCAACTGGGAAGCGGACACCAACGAGGAGCTGCGGCAAAAGCTCAACGAGCTGGCAAAGCAGTATCCGACGCTGCAAGAGAGCGAGTACCGTGAAAAGCTCCTGTCGCTGTTCCGGGAGCGGGGGCTGGACCTCAACGCCGAGCAGCTGGATATGCTGCTGCTTCTGCGGCAGAAAACGGATCAGATGCTGCTTGAGCGAAAGGCGGAGCGGCAGGAGAGCAAGCCATAGGCTCCGGTGGAAGAGCTTTATGCGGAGGGACACGATGACCGCGCCGAGGCCGGAGGAGCTCTGCGGCGGCGTCACGCGTCCGGTAGCTGACATGGAGAAGCCGGAGTCTATCTCCTCTGCGAGCCTTCGTGTGCTGCTCGCGATACAGAAGCTCATGAAGCAGCAGGGAAAAATAGTGTTTCAAAAACGTGAACGAGGCCGTGATGGAGATATTTGAGGTCACGGGCTTTTCCGACATTCTGAGCATCGAGTGAGCGTTTGCTCGGAAACGCGGCAAAAAAGGAACGGATGAGTGGGAGGAAACAAGTATGCTGACATCGAGAAAGAAAAGCTACCGGCTGTCGCCGGAGACCGTGGATCTTCTTTCGCAGGAGTTCGCGAATTCTCTGACGGAGGCGGAGGCGGACCGAAAGGATATCCTGCGGCTTCGCCTCTCACTGGAGGAGATCCTGGAGGGCTGGTCCTCCGCACTCCCCGGCGCGCCGGTCACCTTCTGCGCGAAAAAACGTCTGGGCAAGCAGCGGATCGAGATCCGCGTCGAGGGGAAGGAGCTTCAGAGCGACGCCGCGTTAGAAAGCTGCCTGCTTTCCAGCCGTCTGCTGGCGCAGGCGGGCCTCACGCTGACACAGAGCTACCAAAACGGCGAAAACTGCCTGACCGTAGAGCCGCCCAGAAAGCGGAAGCTGGGGCAGATGCAGAAGCTCCTGCTTGCCATCGTGTCGGCGGTCGTCCTCGGTCTGCTGCAGCGTCTGCTCCCCGTTGGCGTGCAGGCGGTCGTCCGAGCCGTGACTGACCCGCTCTTTACACTGATCTTAAACCTGCTGCGCGCCATCTCCTCGCCGATGATCTTCCTGGCGATCTGCTGGGGCATCTTCAACATCGGCGATATGACCATCATGGGAAGGATCGGAAAAAAGGTGATCGGCCGCATCGCGGTGCTGAGCTTCCTCGCCAGCGCGGGGGCGACCGTCTGCCTTTTATGGCTTTTCCCGCCGGAGCTCTCCTCAGGCGGCGCGGCGCTGAGCGGATTCTCGACCATCTATCAGATCATTTTGGATATCGTTCCCTCGGATATCGTCTCTCCGTTCCTGAACGGAAATACGCTGCAGATCATTTTTCTGGGTACCGCCGTCGGCATTGCCCTGCTGGTCCTTGGCGACCGTGCCGCCGCCGTCCGCACGTTCATTGAGCAGACGAACGAGGTGGTCCAGTTCCTCATGGAGGCCATCGGTGACTTGATCCCGCTCTTTGTGTTCTTCAGCCTGTTCGCCCTGCTGGACTCCGACTTCGGCTCCGAAATCTCGGGCATCCTCAAGGCCATCGTCATCACCTATGTCCTTTGCCCGCTGATGTGTCTCGTATTCATCGGCATCCTTGCCGCGCGGCACAAGGTGAGTTTCCGGCTGCTTGTGCAAAAGCTGCTGCCGACCTTCCTCATCGGTCTCACCACGGCGTCGTCCTCCGCGGCGTTCGCCACCAATCTGGAGACCTGCGAAAAGAAGCTGGGCATTCCGTCGATGCTCGTGCGTTTTGCCGTTCCCCTCGGGCAGGTCCTCTATATGCCCAGCGTTGCAATTGCCTTTGTGGCGACCTGCCTGTGCATGGCGGAAAATTACGGCACGGCCATCACGCCCGCGTGGCTCCTTACAATGATCGTTGTGACCGGGCTTTTGTCGCTGGCGATGCCGCCCATTCCCGGCGGCGCGCTGACCTGCTACACGGTCATGTTCACCCAGCTCGGCATCCCGGGCGAGGCCCTCGCTCTGGCTGTCGCGATCAATTCCATGATCGACTTTATCGCGACGGCATCCAACCTAACCTGCCTGCAGGTCGAGGTCACGACCGTCGCCGGTCAGCTGGGAATGCTGGATACGGAATGTCTCAGAAACCCGGGATAGACCCGCGCACCAGTGCGCGACCGTCCCGAAGCGTGAAAGGCGGAAAGCAAAATGGGATATGAATACTTGCGGAACGAGGCCATTATACGCAGCAAGACGCGGGAGTTTTTCGGCGTCGGCACGGTGGTGACGGCCTCCACCTACCTGGTCTCCGTTGTGGACTTTATGCTCATCGGCGCCCTTTTGGGCGCCGACGCCGTTGCTGCCGCCGGCCTTTGTGACAGCTTTGTGGATGTGGCGGAGCTTTTCGGCTTCGTCCTCTCCTCCGGCGGACCGGTCGCCGCGGGCATCCTGCTGGGCAAGAGAAAGCTCCGCCAGGCCAACGGGGTCTTCACCCTGTCCTTTCTTCTGACGCTCGCAGGCGGGCTTCTCTGTTGGTGCCTGCTGCCGTTCTGCGGTTTTTTCAGCGGCATCCTGTCCAACAACGGCGCGATTGCGGGCGATGTGGCGCGCTACGCCTTCTTCACCCTGCTCTCGTCGCCCTTTGTCGGCGCCAATCTCGTTCTTTCCAGCTTCGCCATTCTGGACGATCGCTCCAAGCTGGCCATGGGCTCGGTCGTTGCCGCCAACGGAGCGAACATCGTGCTGGACGTTGTCTTTATGAAGTATCTTCGCATGGGCGTCGCCGGCGCCGCCGCGGCTTCCCTGCTCGGCAACGCGGCGGGTATTCTGGTGGTGCTTCCCTACCTGCTGTCCAAAAAACGCACCTTCCGCTTTGTTCTGCGTGCCGGCGACCTGCGCGAGACCGGTCGGGAGCTGGCCTCGTCCTGCTCCTCCTTTGCCACAGACAAGGCCTCGCGCATTTTCTCCGGCTTGACGGTGAACCTGCTTCTGATGTACTTCGTGGGCAACATCGGCGTGGCGCTCTATGCGGTGTACAGCCAGCTTCGCTTCATCCTGCGCATTCTGGCGGGCGGCGCGCTGCAGACGATCTCCACGCTGGGCAGTATGCTCTACGGCGAACGCGACTTCTACGGGCTACGGAAGATGCTGGCTCTTTTGTCCAAGTACACCTATGCGCTCGTCGCGGCGCTCATGGCGGGACTGTTTTGCTTCTCCGCGCCGTTTCTCAACTCCTACGGCATCGCCGCGGAGCCAGACACCGTGCTCGCGCTCCGCATCATGCTGCTCAGCCTGCCTTTTCTCTGGCTCAACGATCTGCTCGCCAGACTCTACCCCAGCGTCCAACGGCAGAATCTGTCTGTGCTCTTGCTGACGCTGCAGAACGTGGTGCTCAAAATACTTCTCCTGCTGCCCTGTGTGGCAGCCATCTCGTGGCTCCATTGGAGCAGCAATCCCACCGTGGCCGTTTGGTGCCTGCTGGTGGAGCTGCTGTCCCCGGCGGTCACGCTGCTCCGGGAAAAACAGACCTGCGAGAACGTCGCTCTCCTCGGTCTGGAGGATCAGACGGACCGGAGCTGCCACAGCTTTTCCATCACAGGAAAACCGGAGAGCGTCGCGGACATTCACCGGGAGATCGATCGGTTCTGCCAGCAGAACGGCATTCCTCGCAACAAGGGCGTCCTGCTGGCCATCGCCTTCGAGGAGGCCGCCCTCAACATTATCAACCACAACGGGCATGTGAGCATGATCGACATTTGCCTTCTTTTGGAGGAGGGCAGCCTGATCGTCCGTATCCGCGACGACGGCGCGCCCTTCGACCCGCTGGCGTTCGTGGACGAGGAGGACATCCTTCAGATGAACAACATCAGCCTGCTCGAGCGGCTCACCGACCAGAAGACCTATACGCGCATCATGAACATGAACAACACGGTGCTTTCGATCAAACTGGAGGCGGCGCAAAATGACGGAGCATATGACGGCACTTGCTGAAAATTACCCGGCAGCCGCGGAGCTGCTGCGGCGGCACGGCGGCGACACGCTGCTCGCCTATCTCGGACAGATCCGTCACCGGCCGCTGCCCGATATTCTGCCCTCGGAGGATCTGCTGACAGAGGTGCGGGACTACTTCACGCCCTTTTTCGGTGCGGAGACTGCCAGAGAATGTGCGGATGTTCTCCGGCGCCGCCGCTGTCTGGCCACCGCCAATCACCATCATCCCGCATTCGAGTACATGACCGTGCAGGACACGATCCTCTGCGACCGGTGGCTGCGGTTGCAGGGCGAAACCGGGGCGGTCGTTCCGTTTCTGTCCTGTGCCAACCCGAGACTGGACAACAATGTCTACCCACGGGGTATGCTGGTCTACGACTGCACCAAGCCGGGAGGCTGCCTGCGGTTGCCGTTTTATCCGTTCAAGCTGCGCCACGCCTGCGTGGCCGCTGTGGAGGGCATTTCCCCGGACATGGTAGACAATGCTCTGAACCGCCTGCGGCAGGAGACGCGGCACGGCTCCTGCACGCTTCGCACGGCCGACGCGTTGGAGCGCTTCTGCCGCGAGGTCCTGCTCTCCGACCGTGTGCAGCGCTGCGGTACGCTGCGGGAGCAGACCACGGTCATAAACGCCATGCTTTCACAGCGGTACTTTACCGACCGCGCGCCGCAGTACCTCTGGATGCCGATGGAGACGCTCACCGCCCGCCTGCTGGAAAGGGATCTTCGGACGGAAGCCGCGCTCACCTGTCAACTGCTGTTCCGGCGCGAGCTGCGCGCGGCGCTGCTGCGGGCGCTGGACGGCGTTTCCGGCTGCTGGACGGGAGACGCCGGCGGCACGCACTTTTTCTGGGGACTCGACCGCCGCGCGGCGCTGTTCCCTCTGCGGCTGCGCGAGAGCGCGGGCACGGCGGCGCTGACGGGTCAAAGCTCGCTGGGGGAGGCTGTGACCGTCCCCCTCACGCCGCAGGCGCTGACGGAGGGGCTGCGGGACGGGTCGCTGCTGCCTGGCCTGTTTCTCTGCTTTCTGGAGGCGCACTTTCTCCGCAATTTCACGGTGTTCGGCGGCTTCTACCAGCCCATTTATCTCGCTGAGATGCGCCACGGACTGGTGCGCGCCCTGCGCGAGACGGGCGGCTATGAGGAGGCTGCGATCATCGAGGCGAAGCGCAACGCGATGACCCTCGGGCTGATCTATCTGCTGCGCAGCCGTGAGGGCGGCAACTTTCCTGTCTCCACAGCGGAGCTTTTGGAGCAGCCCGTTTCGACGCCGGAGATCGAAGTGAGCCTGCAAAGATCGGTTGAAGACGCGTTGGCGCATCTGCTCGGCCCTTGACAGGCCCGCTTCCTTGCGTTAATATCCCCCTTGCTCGCTCAGAGGGCACGCTGTTCAACAGAAGCAGCAGCCGGGTAAGGCGCAGGCTGAAAAGCAGGACCATCGCGCCCACGGCAAAGCCGTTCAGAGAGCGCAGCACGGCGTCACTCATCGATTTTTCAGAAAGAATACATACGCTGCTCCCACGCCGCTCCCAACGATGTGCTGCAGCCCGGCAAGCTGCTGTGTCAGCACCTCGTGCTGGTGTCGGATTTGCAGGCGCGCTTTGTTTCGGCCTCATCATAGCACAACGGGAGGGCTTTGCAAGCTCCTTTTCCGTCAAATTTTCGAACGGCTGCGGCGCGATCCTTGGCTGTTTTGGCGGAGCGCCGCGAGCAGCGCAAAAGGAACGCCGCCCGGCGGGCGGCGTTCCCTGAACGGATCAGTCTTTCGTGAGGACAATGGGCATGGCGGTGGTCTCGCTCACGCCGTCGGAGCGATTGTTGGCGGAGGGCATCGTTTCGCGCGTGGTCATCGCCGAGAGACGTGTGCCGTCGGTCAGCTCCGCATGGAATACGACCTGCAGCTCCGCGCCGTAGGGTAGGTCAAATTCCACAACCTCCGCGCCGTAGATGCTGTAGACGCCGGCGGTGCTCTCGTCGGGAATGTCGCCGATCCACCACTGTACGGCGGAGCGCTTGTCGCCGTCGGCCTCCATAAATTTGAGCGCGCTTTGCGCGGCGCTCCTTCCGTTCACCCGATAGTCGAGCCACGCGGACCGGAGGGCGGCGTCGTAAGCGCCGAGGTAGAGGTTCGCGGTGCGGTGGTCCTCGGGATCCTCCCAGTCCTTGACGCTGCAGCGGATGGAGTCGGAATAGGAGTAGGTGAGGCCGTAGCCGAAGGAGAAGTCCTCATAGAGCTTCGGCAGCGCCTCGTCGGCAAAGCCGGGCAGATCGCGGATCGTCTCGAGCTGACGCTCGCCGCCGGTATCGTAGGCGGCGGTGGCTTCAAAGCCGGTGTCGTTCATTGAGAGAACGGCTTCGCCGCGGTAGACGTCGTACTCGTCGCGGACCAGCTCGACGGCGGTCGTTCCGTCGTCGGAGGCCAGGGAGTGGAGACGGAGGGAGACGGCAAGGTCGTCCTGCACCGTCTTGGGTTGGAGGGCGAAGGCGACGGTGCAGGTGTAGGCGTCCAGGTCGAAGTGCTTGACCGTGTAATCGAACTGCGCGGTCAGCGTGGCGCTCTCCTCCATCGCATCGCGCACGGAGCTACTGATGCCCGCGATCTGCGAGGAAAGATTGGACTGCACGCTCAGGATCTGCGATTGCAGGGAGCTGACCTGCCGCTCGAGCTGCTTGACGCGGCGGCTGCTGTGAATTGCCGTGCCGACGGCGAGGACGAGGCAGACCGCCGCCGCGCCGAGGAGGAGCCTTTGCCGGCGCACCTTCTTCGGCGCGGTAAGGGGCTCCTGCGCGGGAGCGGGTGTGGGCGCGTCGGCTGCGGCGGCCCTCGCTTCGCTCTTTTCCGCCTCCTCAAGGCTCAAAAGCTCGTCGACGCTCACGCCGTAGAGACGGCTGAGCTCCACGAGCTTGCTCAGCTCGGGCTGGGCGGCGCCGTTCTCCCACTTGGAGACGGCCTGACGGGAGACGCTCAGCTTTTCGGCCAACTCCTCCTGCGAGAGGCCCGCCGCGCGGCGGAGCTCATAGAGTTTTTCACATAGCTTCATGGGCGCTTTCTCCTTTGCTTTGATGGCACTAGCTTAGCAAAAACAGCCGTTTTGCGCCACCAACCGGGTGTTTCGTTTTGTCAACCAATGGTTTCCTTTTGCCCAAATGCCTTTTTTCGTGCAACCTTTCGCCGCCGCGCGCATATACTGCATGGTATGGCACGGGGAGGCGAGAGCATGAGAGAGTGGCAGGGCGTCCGCGGCGACGTGGACGATATGATCTTTGTGGACGACTGGTTCGTCAGCGAACGGTAAGTGAGAAAAAGCTCCGCGCGTTTCAGGGAAGGAACGCAGGCGGAGCGTTTTTCGTTTTTATAGAGCCTTGTCGATGGTCGCGCCGCCGGCGACGGTGTCGCCGCAGTAAAAGACCACGGCCTGCCCCGCGGTGATGGCGCGCTGCGGCTCGTCGAAGTCCACGCGAACCGCGCCGCCGTCCAGCGGCGTGACGGTCGCGGCGCTTTCACGCTGGGAATAGCGCGTTTTGGCGGTGACGCGCAGCGGCTCTGCGGGCGGCGTGACGATCCAGTTCACGCGCGAGGCGAGCAGGGCGGAGGAAAACAGCTCCGCATTGTCGCCGAGGAGCACGGTGTTGTCTGCGGCGCTTTTGGAGAGGACGTAGAGCGGGCGGTCGGCGCTCACGCCGAGGCCCTTGCGCTGGCCGGTGGTGTAGGCGACCAGCCCGCGGTGACGGCCGAGGACGCGGCCGCTCGTATCGACGAAGTCGCCCGGCTCGGGCGTGACGCCGCCGAACTCGCGCAGGAAGCGCACATAGTCCCCGTCGGGGACGAAGCAGATATCCTGCGAGTCGGGCTTCTGCGCGTTTTCAAGACCAAAGTCCGCGGCGAGGGTGCGGATCTCCGGCTTGCTGTATTCGCCGACGGGAAGCAGCAGATGCGCGAGCTGCCGCTGTGTCATCTGGTAGAGCACATAGCTCTGGTCCTTATGTGTGTCCACGCCGCGCAGGAGCAGGTGTCGGTCCGATGCCGCGTCGAAGCCGACGCGGGCGTAGTGCCCGGTGGAAACATAGTCGAAGCCGTGGTCGAGCGCCCAGTCGAGCATCGCGCCGAACTTCAGCTCACGGTTGCAGTCCAGACAGGGGTTCGGGGTGCGGCCCGCGCAGTATTCCGAGACGAAGTGGCCCATGACCTCGCGGCGGAAAAGGTCGCACAGGTCGAGCACCCGATGGGAAATGCCCATCTGCGCGGCGACGCGCGCAGCCTCCTCGATGTCGTCGGCGCTGCCGCAGGTGCCGGGACGATCCTTATAATGGTGCAGCCGCAGCGTGATACCGCTGACATCATAGCCCTGCTTCTGGAGCAGGAGAACGCAGGCGGCGCTGTCCACGCCGCCCGACATACCGACTAAAACCTTCTTTGCCATAGAGAAATTTCCTCAATCCAGGTATTTTTGCAGAAATGCGCGGCTCGGCAGCGCGTCGCTCAGCTCCATGAGAACATGGTCGAAGCCGCCGGCGTAATCAAAGCGGCGGTCGGACAGCGACAGCTCGGTCGAGCGGGCGTTGGGCAGCGAGAGCGTGAAGGCCGAGCCCTTGCCGACGGCGGATTCCGCCACGAGCATCCCGCCGTGGCCCTGCGCGATGCGGCGGCAGAGGGCCAGCCCGACGCCGAGACCGTGCGGCGGCGCAGGATCAAGGCGGTCCGTATCCAGATAGCGCTCGAAGATGTGGGCAAGGCGCTCCGGCTCGATGCCGCAGCCCGTGTCGGCCACGGTGAGCTGCACATGACGCTCGCCGCATTTGACGCGCACGTTGACCGTGCCGCCCTCCGGCGTGAATTTCAGCGCATTGGAGAGCAGGTTCAAAAGCGCGCGCTCGAGCATGGGAGCGTTGAACGCGATGATGTGGCTCTCGTGGCTGGCGGAAAAGCGCAGCGTGACGCCGCGCAGCGCGAAAAGAGGCTCCGCGCGCTCGCAGAGCGCGTGGCAGAAGCCGACGATATCGTCGTTGCACAGCCGGAAGCGTCCGCCCTGCACCAGCTCGCTCACGGCGGAGAGATTGCCGACCAGACGCAGCATTTGATGGCAGCTCATCGTGAGGATGGCTGCATTTTTGTCCAGCACGGGGTCGGCCTCGCGCGCTTCCGCCGGCGCGAGACGGTTCGCCGCGGCAAACACGTTCGCCATCGAGGAGCGGAGCTGGGCCGAAACGTTCGGCAGGACCTCGGTCAGAAGCTGAAGGTCTTTTTCGTCAAGCGGCATCATAAAGTGCGCCTCCTTTGGGAAAGCTGTTCATATCCTTTGCAGGACGGCGCGATTTTCGTGTGGAAAAAAGTACCGCAGCGCGATGAGCGCAATGTGAGGTAATAAGTAGAATACCAAACTCCTGTCGAAAACACAAGAACTTTTGTGTAAAGGAAAATTTTTTGAAAAAAAGACTTGCATTTGGAAAAGAGTATGCTATAATACCAAATGTGCCATACATTTGATATATTCCGTAAAACGAAAGGGAGCGCATTTTATGTCTATTAAGATCGGTATCAACGGCTTTGGCCGTATCGGCCGTATGGTGTTCCGTGCCTGCCTCGAGCATCCCGAGATCGACGTGGTCGGCATCAACGATCTATGCCCTGCCGATTATCTTGCCTATATGCTCAAGTACGATACGATGCACGGCCGCTGCAAGGCTGACATCGAAAGCCGCGAGAACGCGCTGGTCGTCAACGGCCAGGTCATTCCCGTGTTCAGCGAGAGAGACCCCGCGAACCTGAAGTGGGGCAAGCTCGGCGCGGAGTATATCGTCGAGTCCACCGGCCTGTTCTTGACGAAGGAAAAGGCTGCCGGCCACATCGCCGCCGGCGCAAAGAAGGTCATCATGTCCGCGCCGAGCAAGGACGACACCCCGATGTTCGTCATGGGCGTGAATCATAAGAGCTATACCAGCGATATGCAGTTCGTCTCCAACGCGAGCTGCACCACCAACTGCCTTGCCCCTATTGCCAAGGTCCTGCATGAGAACTTCGGCATCAAGGACGGCTTGATGACGACCATCCACTCGGTCACCGCCACACAGGAGACGGTGGACGGTCCCTCTCTCAAGGATTGGCGCGGCGGCCGCGCGGCTACCGCGAATATCATCCCCAGCTCCACCGGCGCAGCCCGTGCGGTCGGCAAGGTCATTCCCGAGCTCAACGGCAAGCTGACCGGTATGTCCATGCGCGTTCCGACGCTGGATGTCTCCGTCGTTGACCTGACCGTCAACCTCGAGAAGCCCACCACCTACGATGAGATCTGCGTTGCCATGAAGAAGGCCAGCGAGGGCGAGCTGAAGGGTATCCTTGGCTACACCGACGAGGCCGTCGTTTCCTCCGACTTCCTCGGCGATTCCCGCACCTCCATCTTCGACGCCACCGCCGGCATCGCCTTGACCGATACCTTCGTCAAGGTCGTCAGCTGGTACGATAACGAGATCGGCTACTCCAACAAGGTCCTCGAGCTGATCGAGCACATGTATGAGGTCGATCACGGTCACTCCGCCAAGTAAGAGCGGACAATAAGCCAACTTCTGAGAGTTTCCTCCTCTCGTTCGTTGTAGAAAGAGAAAGCGCAGCTTAGGCTGCGTTTTTTCTTTTGTGGTTGCATTTGTCACTTTACGCGGCGCGGAAAAGCTGATAAACTGACGAAAACAAAAGCAAAGAGGTCATTTCTATGTTTCAGGGCTTTTCGCAAAACGCCATCGACTTCCTCTGGGGCATCAGCCTGAATAACGAGCGGGGCTGGTTCCTGGCGCACAAGCAGGAGTTTACGGACTATGTGGACGTTCCCATGCGTGAACTGGGGAAGGAGGTCTTTTCCGCGCTGGCGGAGGACTATCCCAGGCAGGACTGGCGGCTGCACGTCTGCCGCATCTACCGCGACGCGCGGCGGCTGCACGGACGCGGGCCGTACAAGGAGCATCTGTGGTTCACCATCGAGCGGCCGCACGAGCGCTTTGAGAGCGTGCCCGCGCTCTATTTTGAGCTTGCGCCGAACTATTTCAGCTACGGCTGCGGCTATTGGGACGCGGGGGCGGCGACGATGGCAAAGCTCCGCGCGCGGATCGAGAACGATCCTAAGCCGCTTGAAAGGCTGGCGCGGCGGCTGAACAAATCAAAATTTGTGCTCTCCGGCGAGGAATTCAAGCGGCCGAAGGGCGATGCGGGCAGGCTGCTGAACCTGTGGTACAACCGCAAAAACATTGCCATCGGCTATGACGATAACCCCGAGGGCGTGCTCTTCACGCCGCGGCTCAAGGACGAGGTGCTCGACGGCTTCCGCTTCCTGATGCCGTACTACCAATACCTTGACACACTCTCCGGCGACATGGAGCCGAATAGGTAAATGAAAGCTGAGGCGGCTCATGCCGCCTCAGCTTTTTCATCCTTTGCCGAGCTTTTCACCGATCACAGCCATTTGCGCGGCATCGGGTGAAAAGTCGCGTGGCTTGAACTCCACAATGCGGCTGCCGCAGACGAGCAGCCAGGTGTTGAGGGGTGCGTTATTTCCAACCTCCCAGAGCTGCCAGACTCGGTCAACGCCCCACGGCGCGGGATCGGTCTCGCGGTATTCGCTGCCATAGCGCTCTTCTGCGCGCAGCGTGCTTTGGAGACAGAAGTCAAAGAGCGGGGAAAGCTTCACGTCGATGACGGTGTAGGACAGCTCCGGCAGCGGCGGGTCATGTTTTTCGGTCCAGCGCACGTCGTAGGGAAGCTCCTGACGGTATTCGACCTGCCGGACGAAGACGGAGCTTCCGCGCTCGAGGGCCTCGCAGGAATAGCGGTCGTAATCGGTGTCGGTCAGGTCCTGCACATAGAGCGGGAGCGTGTCATGGTAGAGGTAGCCGACCTGCGGGCTGCCGCCGACGGTGTAGGAGTAGGTGTATTCCTCCGCGTTTTTCGGCACGTCGTCAAACCAGCCGCTTGACATACCGTAGGTCATGACGCCGATCATCAGCATGACGGATACCAAGGCGGAGCAGAGAACCGTAAACGCTAAGATGAGCCTGCGTTTTTTCGGCGGTACGTTCCTTTTCCGTACCTGCTTGCCGACGAGCACTGCTCCGCCGATGGGGACGAGTACAGCGCCGGTGGAGACGAGAACGATGCACAGGCCGGCGCTGCGGAAAAGCAGGGGGATGACCATGAGCGCCCAGAAAACAAAGATCCAGATCGAGCGCAGGAAGCTCAGCCAGCGGCTCGAGTGGGTGGGCGTGAAGATGCCCAGCTCGCGGGCGTTGCGCTTCGCCCTGCGCAGCCAGAGCCGGTAGCCGAGCAGCTCGACGCCGAAGAGGAGGATCATGACGAGGACCATCAGCATCATGGTGAGGTCGTAGCCGTCCGCGAGGAAGGCGACCGGATCGCGCCTGAGCTGCGACACCCAAAGATAGAGCATCGTCGGCAGCATACAGGCGACCGTGATCGTGTTGCTGCGCACATAGCCCTTCTTGGCGCGCTCCATCGTTTCGACCTGCACGACGGCCTCGGTCTCAATGGGCACGGCGTCAAGGTCCTCGTTGCAGAAAATGTGCGTGTCGCCGCGCTGCGTGACGATCTGCCAGCCCGCGCCGGCGCAGTAGTCCCAGAAGGTCAGGTTCTCGTGGTTTGGCTCGTCGGGACAAAAGCTGTCGGACTTGGGATAGTAGACCACCGCGAAGCGGAACCTTTTCGGCTCGCAGCGGCGGTAGCGCAGGGCGTAGGTGCCGACGGATTCGAGCATCCAGCCGTTGGCGGCCATTTTCTCTAGGTGCCGCTCGAGTCCCGTGTGGTCGTAGAAGGCGTAGAGGTTCAGTTCTCGCTTCTTGTTCCATCGGTCAGTTCGCATGGCTTGTCGCCTCCCTTCAAAAGTCGCTGGTAATCGTTCATCTGCGCCGTCAGGCGGTCCATCTCGCCGTGCAGCCGCTCCTCGCCCTTTTCGGTGAGAACGTAGCTGCGGCGGCGGCCCTCGCATTTGGTCTCGATGATGTAGCCCTCGGCGGCGAACTGCTCTAAAAGATTGTAGAGCGTGCCGGGGCCGACGCTCACGCGGCCGCTCGTGAGCAGGCGGATGCGCTCCATCAGGTCCATGCCGCAGCATTCCTCGCGCAGACAGAGGAGGACGTAAAACATCTGCTCGGTGAGTGTCTGAAATTTTTCGCGTGCCATCGCGCCGCCTCCTTTTATCGATATTCGATATTCTTGAGCAGAGTATACTATCGAATATCGATATTGTCAAGGGGGAAAATCGGAAAGCCGTCGGCTTTCCGATTTCTCATTCAGGCTTTGTCATCTTCCCGGTATTCAAGAATATCGCCGGCATCGCAGTTAAGCGCCTCGCAGATCGCAGCGAGCGTGGAGAAGCGGATCGCCGTCACCTTATTGTTCTTGATCTTGGACAGGTTCACGTTGGAGATGCCGACGTGCTCCGCCAGCTCGTTCAGCGACATTTTTCGCTCGACCATCATGCGGTCCAGTCTCAGAATGATCTTTCCCATTTACACAAGCCCTTCCACATCTTGTTCCAGCTCCACGCCGCGCGCAAAGAACTGCGTCAGGCAGAGGATCACAAGACCCATGGAGAAGCCGTAGAGCCGAACGCTCGTTTCGACGCTATCGGTGCCGAAGATCAGACGGCACACGGTGCTCAGCGTAAGCCCAATGAGCGGAATGGAGATGGCGAAAATGCCGATCTCGCGGAGCATACGGATATTATCCGACTGAAAGACCGTGTTGCCCTCCGACCTTTTGATGATAAGGTAGAGATTGCGGAAGATCATCGCCATGAGGGAAGGGAGTACAACGGCTGCGGCAAAGAACAGGAGCATTGCCCGCATATCAATGCCGTTCGCGGTCGGAACGCTGAACTCAAAGCCGAGGACACTGAGATCCATACGGCCGGTACGGATCGATCCGGCCAGAGCGTCCGCAAGAAATGTGCGGTCCACAAACGAGTATATTCCGGCTGTGAGCATGAGAGCGGCTGTCATCCAATAGCCGAGCTCTGTAAATTTTGTGATGATCTTGGCTGCCTTGACGATCCAACGGTTCCACTTCATTTTTCTGACCTCCTCAAGATGCTTGATGAGGAGAGTATATCGCATGACTTTTCGTTTGTCAATATATTTTTATCGTAATACGATAAATTATATACGATTATCATAAAATCATCACACGGATATAGGCAAAGCCCCCGACCGCAGCCGGGGGCTTTGAAATGTTAAATCGACAAATCAACTGAGCGAGCGGTCACTCCAGCTCGTTTACCGATGTTTCACATCACGTCACATCGGCTCTTTTTCGCCGCCTTCTTCGCGGTGTTTCTCTCTATTCTCTCCGTCCTCTTTCTCCGCGTCGTTTTCTGCAACGGTTTTGCAACGTCGCAGGTGGACCTCTTCGTCGGCGTAGCTCTTGCCCTTGGCCTGAAGGAAGGCGATGGCGGCCTCGGTGTAGAAGTCGGAGCGAGAATAGGACCCGTCCTCCATCGCGTCGCGCTCGGCGACGTATTCGTCGATGGCATCCACCAGGGCGAGGGGGGCGTTCACGGTCAGGGGTATTCTCCGGCTTTTGCCCTTCATCGGTCTTCCGTGTCCTGCCATCAGATTTTTGCCTCCTTCCAGTTTTCCACCGCGGCCGCGACAGCCGCGTTCAGGCGCTCTCTGTCGGCCTCGGATAGGTAGGCTATCCATTCGGCCGGGATGTCGTTGTAACCGTACACAGCGCCGCACAGGCCGCCGCAGATGGCTCCTATGGTGTCCGCGTCCCCTCCAAGGTTGACGGCCGTGACGAGCGCGGCCTTGAAGTTGGTCGTGTGCGCCCAGGCGTACATGGCGCATTTCAGGCTGTCTACGCAGTAGCCGGACGGCCGCAGTCCTTCCGGCGTGTCCGGGAGGTCCTTAATTTTGTACGGGGTCCCGGAGGCCATATTGCAAATGTGGCTCACCAGGAGGCCGCCGGCCGCTGATTCCCGCAGGGCCTTTGCGTCGTCGCTCCCTGCGGCGTGTCTTACGAGGTAGTGTACCACATCGGCGTAGAATAGGCAAGCGTCATCGCTGTCCGCGCTTTTGTGGGTCATGCGGCCCTGGTTGACGGCCTCTCTGACGGCCCGCAGTCGGTCCGTGTAGTAGAGCGCCGGGTAGATGCAGCGCATGAGGGCACCGTTCCCTCCGCTGCGGTCTCCATTGTGCTCTGCGGTCAGGTGGGCCGCAAAGGTCCACATGATGAAGTCGGGGATGGTGCGGCGTTCCTTCGCCGCGCAGTTCTTGGCGATGGCGATGGAGCTTGCACAGGTCGCGCCGATGTCCTTCGGGCGGCTATTGGCCCAGGAAATGAAGCGACGGCCGATTTCCTGGGCCGGGTCGTCCGGGTTCGCCATGATGCCCTCGGCAACGGCCAGGGTCATCGCGGTGTCGTCTGTGGTCTCTCCGGGGACAAGACCGAGCCAGCCGCCGCCGACCATGCGGTCGACGGGGCCGCCGTATTTCGCGACGATCTGGCCCCGCGTCATAAACTCTACCGGGCCGCCCATGGCGTCGCCTACGGCCACGCCGTAGAGGGCGCCGGCGATATGGTCTCTCAAAATCTCAATGCTCATTTTCGGCTCCTTCCTCCCGCGCTGTGGATAACTACGGGTTCCAGTAATGGGTAATGGGTTAATAGTAATGGGTAATGGGCTGGGCTTGTACTGTGCGAGTACGGTGCTTGTCTGGTGCAAGTACAGTGCTTGACCGGTGCTTCGCTTTTATTCCCCTGATGGGAGGGCTTTGTTGCGCGTCCTGCGCTCGATGCCCTTGGCCATGGCCGCCACCTTCATCTGGCGCTCATAGTCCACGTCGCCGTCGTCATCCAGGTCTCCGGCCAGCTCCGGGGGCGGGTATATGTTGTTCTTCGCTATAAAGGCGGAGTAGAAGATTTCGAGGTCTTCTTCCAGTGCCCGGCGGTACATATCGAAGTCGGCCTCGATTTCGATGTAGATGGCGTTGGTGCAGTCGATGCCGACCTTCTTCCTGGGCCGGTTGGTGTACTTGCCGATGCAGCCGTAAGCGTGGCCGCTGCCGCAGTATTTGTAGGCGAGCTGATGGAGGAGGCGGCGCTCCAGGTCCGTCTTGAAGGTGAGCCAGTGGGTCGTTTCCTCTTCGCTCTCCAGGTCATCGAGGCTGATACTGTACTTCTGGAGCATGGCCGTGAGGATGCGCTCGGCGTTCTCGCGCTCTCCTCCGACGCCGCGCTCGGCGAGAGCCTTGGTCTTCATCAGCTTCTCTATCAGGCGTTCACGTTCTGTCATAGGGGTCCTCCTTCGGTTCGTAGTGGACGAAGTCGACCGGGTGGTTTGGGTTCATGTGGGCGAGGGCGATGTCCTCGTCGCTCATGCAGTCGCAACATGGGTGCTCCCAGGTCTGTCGCTTGCTGTGCAGGCAGTTCCGGCACGGGGTTCCTGTGCTCTTCATAGCTCCTCCTCCGGTTCTTTGAGCCATGCCAGGACCTCGCCGCCGTCTGTGTGCCAGGCTTTGGCTTTGATGGCCCAGGTGTACGCGAGGAAGTCTGCCAGCTCCTCGTCCTCCATCTCTCTGATTTTGTCTGCGCGGGTAAAAATTACGTCCGGGCATTCCTGCTTCCTGGCGTTTTGGCAGGCTTTCCCGCCGTAGTTCAGCAGGCAGCCGGGCACCCGGCACCTATCGCATAACTTCACTTTCCGCTGCTCCCTTCGTCCGTTCTTCTGCCGCCTGGTCTGCGGCGCTTCGGCAGGCTTCGCACTCCTCCAGGGCCGCTATGGCGGCCCGCAGGGCAGTGCAGTAGTAGGCCGGGACCATGCCTCCGTAGCGGTAGGCCCAGACAGCGCGGCGCTCCTCCTGGAGCTGCGCGATGATGGCTTGGTAGTCTATCATTTCAGCCCCTTCCTTGTCAGTCCATCTGGTAGTACATCCCGGCGTTGAAGCCTGCGGCCTGGAGGAAGTCGCGGGCAATCTCGGCGGCCTTGGTCCGGGCGTTGCCCTGGCCTCCGCCGATGGGGAAAACGAAGAGCCTGCCGCCGAAGGCGTTCCAGACGAAGCAGCCGGTTCCGGCCTCCGCGGCCGCGGCTTCGACCTTCGCCTTTTCCCAGCCAGGGAGGGCGATGGTCGGCGCGTCGAAGTTGCAGGTGCCGCCGTCGTCGCTCCCTCTGTGCGCGAGGGCGTATTCTTTGGCCGCTCGCAGGCAGTCTGCCAGGTCCTTATACTTCCCGGCCGGGGCCTCGACGTGGTAGTTGGCCTTGATGTCTTTGTGGGCGGCGAGGGCCGCCGCCTCGGTGTCGCTCTGGACGACGGCCAGCTCGGTCATGGCCGGGCCGCAGTAGAGCATGGTCTCATAGCTTCCGTCCGGGAGTTGCGCGGTCGAGAGGGTGGCGGCCGTGCCGTCCTTCAGGCGGATGTTCTCGTTCTTCAGGCGCTTCATTTCAGGTCCTCCTTGTAGATGATGTAGATGTCGCCGCTGTCGTCCCAACTTACGGTTTCCATCAAATGGCTTTCGGCGACGAGCCAGGCCGCCCGGCCCATGACCGCGGCGACGTACTCGGCCGCGACGCACTGGCGCTTTACGGGGAGGCATCGGCCATTCGGGATTATCTCGGCATAGTAAACCTTCTTTTTCAGGGTCCTAAGGGCCGCCGGGTTCTGTGCCTCCATGCCGAAGGTCATCCCGTTAAACTGCCTCATGTGGAGCTGCGTCATTCCTCGTTCCTCCCGGCCACTCTTAGCTCGGCCTTATCGACGAGGCTGTCGCCTCCGGGGAAGCGGTATATCGGCTCTGGGTCGCCTTCGTTTAGGGGTTGGGCGCCGACGAGGTAGGCGTCGCACCCTCTGGCGTGAATTTTCAGGGGCCAGCCATAGCGGTCGTGAAGCTGTTCGACGGCGCTCTTCTGCTCCTGCGCCTCGGTCCTGTGGTAGACCGTCATCTGGCGCTTGCCGGTCTTCTCGTCGTAAAAGCCGCAGTTCTGCCAGCCGTCATAACCCCAGATACGGGCCATCGCAGAGAAGGTATCGTTGGGGGCGCTGCGGCGCGACGTGATGACGGAGAGGGAAACGAAGGCAAGTTCGCCGGTCTCGTCCTCCGGGTCTCTATGAAACTCGCAGAAGGCGCGGGGATAGCGCCGCTTCAGGGCGGGGTCCTTCAGGTAGGTCTCGCGGGCGGCCTTGTAGTCCTCGAAGGTGTATTCGATGGTGTAGACGACCTTGGTCTCAGCGGTGATGATTTTCATGTGCTTCTCCTTCACTTTCTGTCGTGCAGTTCCTGGATTTCGTCGAGGGTTGCGAGGTGGACGTCCAGCTTGTCGATGGCGTCCTGCGCCTGCCGGGCGAGGGGGAGGGCCTGGCCCTCCAGGGCTTTCTCCTGCATCTCTCGGATGCGGGCCTGTTCAGCCTTGATGCCTCTTCTGGCCCATTCAAGAATTTCAGTATAGGTCATATCTGGTCCTTTCTGCCTTCGTTCCTCCGGGGCGGGCTGCTTATTATTCCGGCGTCTGGTCTTTCTTTCTGATGGCGTTCACTCTGGCGAGGAGGGCGGTGTATCGGGTCATTCCCGCCTTGACCGTGCGGTGGTCCTTGACGGCGCTCCGAAATTCCGCGCTGTCCGGCCGGTCCGCGGCTTCGACGATGCGCTCGGCGTCGCTGCTGACCTCGTTGCCGAGGTAGAGGACCTTTTCGGTGAGGAGCTTGGAGAGGTCAGCGATGTCGTCCGCGGAAAGGGTACGCTCCCGGAGTTCCGCGACGGCCTTCTCGCTCTCCGCGAGCTTGTCAACGAGGCGGTTGTAGCCGAGTTCGGCCTCGATGCGCTTCTCCTCTGCGCTCTCGGCTTTCTGCTTCATGGAGCAGGCCCAGTCGTTGTCGATGTTCTCGCGGGCAATCTCGAAGCAGCCTTCAAAGGCTGTTGCGATGTAGCTGCCCTCGCCGAGGTCGGCGACGATTTTCATAATCTTGGCGAGCGCGTTGCGCTCCTGCTCTTTGGTCGTCATGTTCAGTTCTCCTCCTCTTCGGTGCCGTAGTCTTCCTCGAAGCGCTGCTCGGTGATGCCGCCGTAGGTGTAGCCGCCGTCGAAGCTCAGGAAGACTGGCGTGTCTTCGTCGTACTGTGCAAGGAAATTCATCAGCTCGCCGACCGTCATGGTCTCGCGGATCTGGTCGATGCCGTAGCCTTCGCGCATGGTGTTAAGGGTCAGCTTTTTCATTTCGGTGTCCTCCATTAACTGCCGTTGGTTATTCGTTCGTTGTGACGCAATAATATACCGGCGTTGGTTAATAAGCAAGGAGAAAGACCGCCGAATGATATACAAACTCACTCGGCGGTCTTTGTGCAGAAAGGCGAGATTTTACTTGGTGTCTTCAGGCTGCTGCATGATGGCCCGCTGGGCCACGGCGGCCGCAGTAGCGGCGGCGGTAGTAGCGGCGACGGTGGTGGTCTCCTCCGTGGCCTTGGTCGTCTTGGCGGCAGGCTGGAGGGCCTTCTGACTGCGGACCTCGGCTTCGATTTTGGGCTTCAGGTAGGCGTCCAGGCTCCCGTATGCGCCGGCGATGAAGTCGGCGGCGTCCTTTGCGAGAAGGCTCTTGGCGGTCTCCAGGGCGGCCTCTGCGGCCTTTTCCTGGTTCTCCTTGGTGAAGTTTCCGGCAGCCTTCAGGGCGTCGACATAGGTCTGCGAGGTGGCCGCAACGGCGGCGCTGATGGCGTCGCTCGCCTCGTCGATGAAGCGCTTGGCGTCTGCACTGGTGGTGCGGTTCTTCAGGTACTCCGCCAGGCGACGGATGCCGTAGGCGACAAGCGCGGCCGTAGCGGTCGCGGCCGCGGCGATAAGCGCGTTGGCGAAGGTCCCGATGATGGTGGAAATGTCCATAGGGTATCACTCCTTTTTCTTAAAACCCGACGTGGGCGAGCATATAGCCGATGATGCCGGCAACGATGACGGTGACGACCTTCTCTACGACGGCCCGCCACTTCTTTCCGTCGGCCTGCTCCAGGTTTTCGACCTTCCCGGTCAGCTCTCCGACGGTCCCCTCGATGCGCTCTTGGCTCTTGGCGATAAGCTCGACGCTCGTCACCAGCTTGTGAAGGGTCTCCTGGTTCTCTTCCAGGAGCTTGATGCGCCCCTCGTTGCGCTTGCTGCGCTCGTCGATGCGCGTCAACTGAATTTCGATGCTTTCACTCATGGCGTCCTCCTTTCTCCTTACTTAGGGATGCGGAGGGTCTGGCCGACCCGGATGATGTTGGGGTTGGAAATGCCGTTGTAGGCGGCGAGCTTCTTGACGGTGGTGCCGTACTTCCGGGCGATGGCCGAAAGGGTGTCGCCGGAAACGACGGTGTAGGTCTGTTCGCCGGCCGCGGCGGCGATGCTCGCGGCATCGACCCAGCCGTAGACGCCGGAGGCGCTGGTGGTGTGGACAACGTGATAGGGGTGCGCGGTGCCCTTCTTGATGGCCGTGATGCGGGCCGGGCCTGCGCTCGGTTTCCCGGCGGCTTTGGCGGCGACGGCGTTGGTGTAGTGCGGGCCACCGAGGAATTGGACAGTATCGCCCACGGCGTAGGTGCCGGACGGGGTCGTGTCCTTGGTGTTGCCCGTTCCTTCGTCGGTCTGCTTGCCGCCCGCGGCCTTCTTGGCGTAGTTGGGGACACCGTAGCCGCGGATATAGCGGCCGTTGACGGCGATGCGGCGGTAGCCGACGGCGTCGTTCATGTTGCCTTCGATGACGGTGATGGTGGTCCCGTTCACTTCGACGACGATGCCGACATGGTCCGCTGCGCCGGTGCAGTCGCCGACGCCGTTGTCCTGCCAGTCATAGAAGATATAGTCGCCGGGCTTCGGGACATAGGTGTCGTCCTCCTGCCAGGCTCCCATGGCCTTGAAGCGCTTGATATGGGCCTCGCAGCCGCACTCGGTCGGGATGATGTCGGTCATGCCGGCCTTAATGGCGACGGCGCTGGCGAAGGTCGAGCACCAGGCGTCGGTGTATTTCATCTTGTAGCCGCGGGGGAGCGGTTTCTGGGTGTTGTAGAGGTCGATGATGGGCTTGTGGCTCCCGTCGGCCTCTTTGCACCCGTACCAGCCTTTTGCCGCTGTGACTACTTTGGCGCGGAGTTGGTTTTCGGTCATTTTGTGGTTCCTCCTTCTTTGTTACTGCGGCACGACGGGGCCGTCGTCCTCCTGCGGCTGCGGGTCCTCTTCCGGGGCCTGCGGCGAGGTGCGGATGCGGACGACGTTCTCGGCGCCGGCCTTGATGAGGTAGCCGAAGACGCAGACCTTCAGGATGTCGCTGGTCTGCTCGATGAGCGTCCCCAGGTAGGTGAAATCGTTCCGGGTCCACATGGCCGTCATGGCGTAGGCGATGACGAGGACGTAGATGGTCATGCAGATGCGGACCGCCTTCTTGCTGAATTCCCACAGCCAGAGGAGCGAGGAGCTTTTCATGCGCTCTTTGCGCTTCAGCTCCTTCCGCTCATAGCGCAGTTCGAGTTTGCGCTTTGCCTGGTCGTAGGTGTCCGCCAGGTGCTTCGGGGTGTATTTTCTTCCCGTGTTGGCTCCCTCCTTTGCATAGAAATAGCCGCCCTCGCGGAGAGGGCGGCTTCGGTTACGGGTCCAGGAATTCGTTGGACCCGATGATTTGGCGGTAGCGCTCGTCGGCCGCAGCGATCTCGTCGGTGAGGGCGGTGTCGCCCAGCTCGCCGAGGCGCCGGGCCATGGCCTTCAGGACGCGGTTCTGCTCCTCGCAGAGGGTGCAGAGCGCTTCTATCATCTGAAGGTTACTCATTGGCGCCGCCGGACAGAATTTCCTCGGCCTCGGCCTCGGTAATCCACGGAGAGGCCTTCGGGTTCTTCGTGGCGTTGCGTACCATCGCCGCGTTCCAGAGGCCGGTGTCGTAGTAGCGCTTTACGCGCTCAAACTTCGGGCTGTGCTCATTCATCGGTGCTGTCCTCCTTCTGCTGCGGTTCGTCTTCAGTCGGCAGGTCGATACCGGCCATCATGCAGACGTAGTCCAGGTTGGCGGCGTTCTGCTCGGAGAGCTGGATGGCCTTCGGGCTGCGGTCCGTGGCGGTGTGGTGCTCTTTGAGGGCGAACCACTTATAGACGTAGCCGTCGGCGTCGCTGTCCTCGGCGACGATGTAGTCGACCTTGAAGTTGTGGGTGACGGTCATGTCGGGGAACTCCTCGGTGACCGTATGGTAGCGGCCTGGCGTGAGGGTGATGGGGTCCTTAGATTTGACGCGGAGGACCTGCTGCTCTTCGCCCATGAGCTTCATTACGCCGAAGCTGTACTGGGTGCGGGTGTTCTGTTCCATTTTTGGCTTTGCTCCTTTCTTTTGCGGCTGTGCTCTCGCACAACGTCTTTCAGGATTTTGATTAGTCCAGGCCGAACGATGGCCCGGCGGAGGTCGCGGCTGTCGCAATGCTTCAGTTGGCCGAGCCTCGAAAGCAGACCGGCCGCCATAGAAACGGCCAGCTTTCGGCCGGCGTCTATCTTCTTATAGGCGCGGGCGAGCTGGCGCTTCAGGCGGAGAAGGTTCCGCTTGCGGAGGAGGGTCTTCTGGTGGTTGTAGCGGTAGCCCAGGGCAGACACCATGCGGGCACTGACCCGGTAAACCTGCCAGTTCTCTTTCAGGCGGAGGCCGACGGAGGTCAGCCATTTGCTGATGGCCTTTATCGCCTTGTGGAGCTTCCTCTTGCTGCTGGCGAAGAGGGTCAGGTTGTCGATGTAGCGCAGGAAGTGTTGGACGCCCAGCTTCTCCCGGATAAGGTGGTCCAAGGGTTGAAGCATGGCGTTCGCCATCCATTGGCTGATATAGTACCCGATTTTGATGCCGTTTTTGATGATGGCCCATATTAGACGCAGGGCTGCGCGGTCCTTTATCTTCCGGGCCAGCCACCGTATGACATACCGTGGGTTGATGCTGCGATAGAACGATTTTATATCGAGTTCTGCGGCGTAGCGGGTCCCCTTGGGGTCTTCCCTCAGCCACCGCTTTATCCCCTTCATTCCGTGGCTGATGCCGCGTCCGGGGATGCTCCCGCAGCACCAGTGGTCCATGCCCTTCATCAATATGGGTTCCAGGGCCTGGACAATCATGTGGTGGATATATTGGTCCGGCCAGATGGGCGGCTCGCATACTTCGTCCCGCCATTTGCCGGCGCTTTTGTCATAGAACGCGAATGTCCGGGGCGGCGACGCCTGCCATTTCGGGTCCTGCGCGATACGCTTCAGCTCTTCGACGCGCTCGTCCAGGGTACGGAGTACCCAGCCGCAGACGCCGTGCTGGTGATGCGCGCTGTTGACCTTCAAAATGGCGAGGCGGACGTTGTCGTCCGCGACGATTTGTTCCATGACGTGCCCTATTCTTTTGATAAGTCGTCACCTTTCCTTGTTTGCCTCTCCGTCTTTCCAGGTGCCTTCCGGTCGTACTAAACGAAGTCCTGATGGCAATATCTTCACCAAGCGGTGCGCGAAAGCCTGCGCCATAGATGTGCTGGGGTTTGCTAACAAGGTGTCGGGAGCCGATGTTGCTGTTCGTGTTCGAGGCCGTGTAGTTGCCGTTCAGGTAGAACGGGCCGTGGTTGCGGTTCTGGTTGTAGTTGCCGCCCACGTAGAGGACCACGCCGGAACTGTTGTAGTTGCAGTAATCGGCGGACGCGCAACAGCCAGGAAACGGCCGAGGCTCCAAGGCGCAGACAATCCCGAGGCGCCCTAATGGGTGCCGGTTTGTCTTACTATATCGCGGGCCACCCGTTCGCCTGCGCGATGCGGTCGAGGGTGGCCTGTGCTGCGGCGGGAGTCTCCCATTCCGCGGGGCCGGTGCTTATCCATTCCCCGGTAGCGGTCGAGCGGCGCTGGATGGCCCAGCGCCGCTCTCCGTTTTGGGTGGTGGTCTCCCGGACTGCGTAGGGGGTCCCGCCCATGCCGGTGTTGGCGTACTGCCTCCCGGCGGGGGTGTGCTTTTTGTTCTGTCTCATGGGCTGGTTCTCCTTACGGTGGGTTCACGCTTTTCGGAAGCTCCGGGGGCTGCGGCCCCCGGTCCCCCATCAGGGGAGTTCTTGGAGTCGGGAGCCGATGACGCTGTTCGAGTACGAGGCCGAGTAGCTGCCGTCCAGGTAGAACGGGCCGTGGTAGCGGTACTGGTTGCAGTTGCCGCCCACGCAGAGGACCACGCCGGAACTGTCGTAGCTGCAGCAATCGGCGATGTAGGTGGTCTCGCTGCCTGCGACCGCAGAGGGATAGAGGGCGTATTCAAAGCCGGAGACCGTCGGGATGCCCCAGGCGGAAATGTAGCCGCCGGAGGTCGGTCTGGTCCCGGTCTTCGTGCCTCCGCTGCTGTCGCTGAAGTTCGCGGGATTGTTGATGCAGTAGACGTTGGAGCCGGAGAAGTAGATGCCGTCGCACCACTCCAGGGCGTTGCCCCACGGGTCCTCAATCCAGCGGTACTGGACGCCGGTGCCGTAGGTCGTCTTGCTGGAGAGCTTCGTGCCGGTGTGATACGTCATGCTGTCCGTGGTGCCCATATTCTCGGTGCTGCTGTTGTTGCCGCAGTTGAAGCCGATGGCCGCCTGGCCGTCCCAGTTGGCGTATTCGACGAGGTAGAGCATACGGGTCGTCCAGAACATCGCAAAGTCCTGCTGCCAGATGTTCGAGCCGAGGTTGTGGATGCTGGTGCGGAAAGAGGCGCGGGTCTGGTTGGTCTGCGGCTTCTTCCCGGTCTCGCTCTTGTAGGTGCTGGCGGCGCACTTATAGCGGCCGATGTAGACGTAGTCGCGCTCGCCCTTGCCGTCGCCGCGGTCCGCGTGGGCCGGGCTGACGTGGAAGCCGGAAACGGCCTTGTCGGCAATCTGGAGCGTCAGGGTGCCGTTGGCGTCGGTCCACTTATACCAGAACTTCGGAATTTTCACCATGACGCCGCCGGTGCGGCTCTCCTTCACCATGCCGGACCAGGGCAGGCATTTGTCGAAAGGCGAGGAGCCTGCGGCGCCGCCAACGCTGGGGACGGGGTCGGTGAAGAGCGCAGCGTCGTCGGTGCGGGTCAGGGTCGTTTTGCTGCTCTTATCCCACGTAACGCCGTAAATCTTCACGTAGGCCAGCTCGACGCTGTATGCCTGGTAGGCGGTGACGCTGACGGTGTCGCTGGCCGTTTCTCCGCTCTTCGTCGCCTGGACGGTCCAGGTGCCGGTGTTCGGGAGATAGAAGGTGACGGTGCCGCCGGTGCCGGTCTTGGTCGTGCTGCCGTTCTTTGCGGTGATGGTGCTGCCTGCGGGCGCGGTCACGGTCAGGGTGATGAATTTCACCGTGGCGGTGTAGCTGGCGCCGTTGGTGGTGACGTTGACGGAGGCGGTATTGGAGCCTGCTCCGTCGTAGGTGCCGGAAATGGTGTAAGTCCCGGCCTTCTTCACGGTGATGGCGGCCTTGCCGTTGCTGGCCGCAGTTGCGGAGAAGGTATCGGAGCCGCAAACGGCCTTGACGACCGCTCCGGCGACGGCCGTGACGTTGATGGTGGCGGCGAAGTACGCCAGGGTGATTGCGTAGTTGCCGCCAACCTCCGCGGCATTGACCGTGCCCTCCGTGCTCTCTCCGTCCTTGCTGGCCTGGATGGTCCAGGTGCCGGTGTTCGGGAGCTTGGTGGTGAAGGTCCCGTCGGTGCCGCTGGTGCCGTTGATGACGGTGCTTCCGTTGGTGATGACGAGGGCGCTTCCGGCCGGGGCCGTGATGACGAGGGTCGGGAGGGTCGCGTCCAGCACGGTGTCGAGGGCGTCCTGGACGTTACTGGCCGCGATGTGGGTTTTGCTGTTGTCGTAGAGAACGCTGGAGGCAGAGCCGCCGCCCTGGGCGGAGCCGCCTCCCACGTTGAAGGGGCCAAATGCCATTTTTATGCCTCCTCTTCCACCGCGTATTTTGCGGTGTTGGTGATGTGATACTGCGCCGTGATTGCTGCGGTGGGTACGCTCTTAGCGCGGAGCCGCAGGACCCCGGCGAGGGTTTCGGTGTTGGTGAAGTTTGCCGCTCTGGCGATGTCCGTGCTGGCCGGGGCTACGTCAACGGCCACGATGTCGGAGGCCAGGAGGCCGTCGACGGCGAGGTCGTAATACTTGGTGTAGCCGGAAACGGCGCTGTCGGTCTTCCATCCCGTCGTCGGGATGGTGAAACTGACGGGAGAAACGAGGTCGAGCTTCTCCTGGAGGATGCCGTCGACCTCGTTGAGAGCGTCGCTTGTGGCCTGGGCCAGCGCAGAGACCGCGGAGGACGAATCCTCCGCGGTCTTTCTGATTTCCTTGATATGACTGCACAGGGCGGGAAACCCCACATCAAGCGGAAGTTTGAATTTCTTCCTTGCCATGGGGTTTTACCTCCTTCGGCTGGTTATGGATTAGCCCTCGTCGTCGGCCAGCAGGGCAGCGATCTCCTCGGCGGTGTAGTCGCTGATGTCGCTGTCATGCAGAACAGTCTCAGGCAGGGTGTAGACGGTCTTCTCCTCGCCGTTGACCTTGATGTTGCCGTTGGTGGCAGACGCCTCGACCCTGGTGGCGCCCTCGGCGATACCGGCCAGCTTGGTGCCCTCCTCGTCGGTCATCAGGCGCTTACCGGCCTCGGCGGTCACGAAGTCGGAGGCCTTCTTGCCGGAATCGGTCAGGTTGCCGTTCTCGTCCAGGCCGGCGAGGTTACCGGCAGTAGCCTTGGCGACCTTGTCGGCCTTGCCGCTGATGTCGACGACCGCAGCCTTGGGGACATACAGGCCGTCGTCCTTCAGCTCCAGGGCGTTGTTGTCCGCCTTGGAGATGTTGACCTTGACCTCAACCTCGTAGCCAGCGATCTCGATGGTGGTGGAGGCGTCCTTGTCCTGGACCTTGGCCTTGTAGGTATCGACCAGGGAGGCCATGTTCAGGAAGGAGTAAGTGCAGGTGTCGTCGCTGCCCTTAACGGCCAGGACCATGACGGGCTTGCCTTCCAGGTTGGGATTGGTGGAGCCGGGATAGGTGGCCTCGCTCCAGGCGAAGACGTCGACGAACTCAGTCTTGGTCTGGTCCAGGAAGATTTCCTTCGGGAAATCGAAGGTGAAGGCGGCGGTGCCGGACTTGTCGGCGCTGGTGAAGAACTGGACGGAGTTGCCGTCGACCTTCGCGCTCTTGAAGGCGTTCTTGGCAGCGGTCTCAACGGGGGTGAAGGCGGTCTTCTTGACGAAGTCCTTCTTAATCTGGGCAGCGAGGTTCTGGATGGTGGTCTTGGTGGTGATGTTCTTAGACATGATGTGTTCCTCCAAAAATTAAGTATTTGCGTCGTCGTCTTCCCCGTTGAGGATGTCCGCGACGTCTTTTTTGACCTCTTCTTCGTTTACCATATCGGCGCCGGTTACAACGGTTTCGGTGTCGACCTGGACCTTGCCGGTTTCGTCGAGGGCGAGGCCGCTTCCGAGGTCAAGGGAAAGCGTTCCGTCCTCTCCGACGGTGAGGCCATCGCCGGGCTTTACAACGCCGGGTGTGTCCTTCGTTGCGATGTTCCCGCTGGTGCTGCCCTGGGTGAAGACGACGATGGCGGCCTGGATGTCGACGGTCGGGATGCGCTTAGAGTAGAACCGGACATAACCGTCCATGGTTTCGCATCCGCCGACGACACCTGCCTCCTGACCCGCGGTGAAGCTGCCGAGCTTCGGCGCACCGATGGGCCAGTGGTCCGCGGTGACGCCTTCGGCTGCAACGTCGCAGGTGTAAGCGTATTCTTCGGTAGGGGCTTCCGCCGGGGTCCATCCGGCAGCGGGAATAGTGAGGTCGAGGAGGCCGCCGTAGCTTCCGCCGCCGGCCGCGATGGCCTGAGCGATGAGCGTCTGCACTTCCTCCTTGTCGATGACCGTGCCCTGCTCGACGAGTTTGTCGAATGTGGTCTGCACGGCCTGCGCCAGGACCTCGCTGTGGGCGTTCGGGTCCGAATTGTGCTCGGAGATAAGGTTTTTGACCTTCTCCTCGCTGGTCCCGCCCGCCTCCTCCACAGCCTTGTTCACAAGGGCCGTTACTTCGTCCGCGGTGACGAAGGCGCCGGCTTTGAAGTCGAGAACAACTTCGGCGTCGGTCGCCACGCCGATTTGGACGGGGTAGCGGCGAATGGTCGGGGGCTGGGTGGCGCTGTATGCGAATACCCATTCCGGGTAGTCGCCGAGATTGGCGTAGTAAAGGAGCACCTTGCCGTCTTCCGGGTCAAGTGCAAATACGCCGTACTCGTTGAGGTAACGTCCCTCCGTGAGGCCGCCGCCCATGTCGCTGCGGTATTCAACGATGAAGGAGACCTTGTCGTTGTCCCGCACGGGTGTAGTGGTGGTGGCTTCCGCGAAGGGCGCAATCAGGGCCGTCAGGTCGCGGGGGTCCTGGCCTTCCGGCACTTTGCCGGAGCCGACCTGAACGCCGAGGATGACGAGCTGCTGGCCCGCAATAAGGGAAGCAAGGAGCTTGCGCCCCTGCTTCGTGATGGTGAACCCGTACATAGGGCTGCTCCTCCTCTTGGATTAGATTTCTGGGAGTGCGGTGCTGGTGATGATGGCTCCCGCTCCGTTGACTTCCCAGGTGCCGCGCAGAGGCGGCCTGGGGGCTTCATACTCCGGGAGCGGCGTGTAGGTTGCGGCCTGGACCGCTGCCGCCACTTGCGCTGTGGTGATGAATGGGTGTGCTTCGGCCATCTCCGGGAGGGTGGTCCTGGAGGTGATTTGGGCGCCGCCCTCGATGCTTGCCTGGGCCATGAAGCTGTGGTCCTCCGGCAGTTCGGGTAGCGGCGTGATGCTGAAGAGCATCATTCCTGCGCCAAGCCTGGCCGTCGCGTCCATGGTTTTGTGCCTGGTTATCAACTGCACCGCTTGGTGTGACGGCTTGATTTCCAGGAGGCGCTCGTATGCCCGTAGCAAGTCCACCACGCGCTCTCCCGTGGCGATTTCCACCGCAAAGGTGTAGGGCACCACGTCTTCCGTCACAAAAACGGGCAGGTTGAGCAGGCTGCTGATGATGTTTTCCACACGGGCGGGGTTCATAGGCGCCCTGGCACCGCGTCGGCTCAAAAGCTCGGCGCGTCGTTCTTCCAGGTCGCGGGCCTCGTCCGTCGGTAGTCCGTATCGGTCTTCCCAATATCTCAACCCCCATGTAGCCGTTTCAGGAAACGCCTGAAGCCGCAGCTCCTCGAAGGCAAGCCGGGCTTCATCCATTTCCAGTCCCATGACCTGGTAAATCCACTTACCAACATAGGACTGTTCGTAAATCGGAGAAACGCGGTCAAGCATCCGCTTGGCCGCTGCGCTTGTGGGGAAATGCTCAATGTCAAATGCCATTTCTTATTCCCCCGTTTTCACTTCTCCTGTGACGGGGTAGCCGTCAGTCAGGATGTTGATGTTTTCGGTGTCGCCGTTCATGGTGAGGCCGCCGAAGTCGACGACGCCTGCGGTCCTGGAGAGGACGGCGCAGACGCGGGTATGGCGGACGACGCCTTCTTCCTTGGCGGTGACGTAGTAGGTGCGTAGGTTCTCCCGGAAGGCTTCGAGAACGGTCTCCCCGTCCGCCTCCGGCTCCAGCTTCAGGCCGGAAATGTAGTAGTAGATTGTGGTGCCGTTCGGGGCCTCCACGAACAGGATGGCTCCGATGGGCGCCAGGCGCTTGATGCTCCGCTCCTCCGGCCCCATGATGTGGTCATAGACGGCGCTGCGGATCTGTTCGTTGGCCGGTTCGCCGTTGCTGTCGAGGATGACGAGGCGGACCCAGTTCGGGTGGTCCACTTCATACTGCGTGTCGATTAGGACCGTTCCGACGCCGGGCACTTCCTTCGCCCAGCGGATGTAGTCCGCATCGCAGCCGACGAAAGAAGAGCCGGCCGCGTGGTCGATTTCGGCGATACGAGCGCGGAGGCCGTCGTCGTCCTCTTCTGCCGTGCCGCCGGTCATGGCCTGCGGGTTCGTGATGCTGGTGATGCCGGTCATGGGCTTCGCCATGATGGCGATGCTTCCGGCCGGCGCGTTCCCGCCTGTGCCTGCCTCTACGGCGACGACGTAGATGGAAACCTCGCCGTCTTCGCCGATGACGGCCTCCTCCTGGGTCTGGTACTCAATGGCCGGGCTGTCGTCGATGGCCGGGACCGCGAAGGTGAAGCCGGCCGGGATGACTGTCCCGGCGATGCCGGTCACAGTGAGGTAGCCGGACGCCTGGTTCGCGGGCTTCCGGGTGAGGCCGACGCCCTTTGCGTGAAGGTCCAGCCATTCGCCGTAGGCCCACTGTGGAAACATGATTTTCAGGGTCTCCGGCAAGAAGAACTCTAAAAGCTCCGCCTTCTCCAGCGCCGTCGGCATGGTGAAGTCGTAGGGGAAGCCGCCCTCGGTGTTGTCGATGTCGGCGGGGAGCGCCTTCATCATGCGCTGCTGTATGGTCTCCGCGTCCTGGTCGTTCAGCCAGGAGGGGAGCACAAAATCTGCCATAGGTGGCCCTCCTTACTGCGTGTAGTTGACGGAAAGCTGCCGCTCTTCCCACTCGCGGCCCTTGACGATGAAGGTGCAGCGAAGCTCGGCGGCTTCCCATGTGAAAGTGAAGGCGCGGACGTATTCGGTCCGCGGGTTTACCATGAGCGCTTCGGTGATGGTGCGCTCGACGGCGCTCTCGACGGCCTCGCGGGTGTCCTGGTCGAGGGCGTCTATCAGCTCCGTGCCGATGTCTGTGGAGTAGGCGAGGCGCGTGAAGCGCTCGGTCATGCAGGTCTTCAGGCACCATTGGATGTAGGCGTCATGCCCGCTGGCCTCGACCATGTTGCCGCCGCTGTCGCGTCGGAAGTCGCCCAGGTCATAGTCGAAGTAGACGCTCGGCTTGTATTTCCGCTCGCTGGCCGCGGCCGGGGTGCTTACTTCCGGCACGTCGAATACCGGGAAAAGTTGATTTGCCATGCGGTTCCTCCTCTCAAAGCACGGAGGCCGGGAGAACGATGTCGATGACGACGGCGTCGTTCTGGACCCACTTCACAAGGACACGGTCGCCCGGCTTCAGCTTCCGCATCTTCTCCGGGATAAGGACCTTGTGGGTGTGCGTCCCGTCCCCGGCCGTGTGCCCTCCGTGGCTCCCGTCCGTCGCGGTGTCCGTCAGCTTTTCCCCGGTGTCGCCGAGGGTGAGTTGGCGGCATACGAGGTAGTCGCTCTTCGGGATGGGGATGGGGTAGGTGTTTGTGAGGAGGCTATAATCGCCTTGGATGATGCCGAAGTCCTCGGCCATGCCCTGGTTGGCCTGCTGGGTGGCCGCCATGCGGCTCTGGAGCGTCCGTGCCAGGTTGTTCATTCCGGGATTGCCTTCTGCTTGGCTCATTCGCTCCCTCCTTTACGCTTTTGTGAGGCTCGACGGATAGACCCAGCCGATGCCGTCTACGTGGTAGGGGCAGGGCCGGGACGTGTCGACCTTGATGGTGATGGTGCAGGGGTAATTGCTCCGGGTCTGGCCTGGGCCATTCCCGTAGCTGTCGCGGTAGAGGCGGCCGTTCAGTATGACCTTGTCGCCCTTCTCGAAGTCGCCGGACGCGGCCTGCTCCTCCGCTTTCTTCTCCTCGGCCGCTGCCTCCTTGAAGGGGGTGACGCTCATGGTCATGGTGCAGTCGCGGGCGTTGTGCCGGATGGAGCTGACGATGAAGTAGCCGTTGAGGATAGCGCCGGTGACGTGTATCTTATCGCCCTTACGGATGACGGGAACGTCCGGGCCTTCCAGGCTGATGTCCCTGGTCGGCTCGCCGTTCTCGTCGAGGACGGTTTGGGCCTCCGCCTTCGCGGCGGCCAGGGTGTCGTCCTCCTGGCGGTTATAGATGCGCTGCCGGATGCCGTACTCGGTCTTTCCGTCGAGGATAGCCTCGACGGAGGTCCGGCCCTCGCTGTCCTCTTTGCCGACCACCTTGACGCGGGTGACAAGGTCGGCGGTGCTCAGTTTGTCCTTGGTGACTTCGAGGTTGGTGTCCTCGTCGAAGTGGTAGACGTCGGTATTGCTCCCAAGGGGGAGAACATCGACCTTGCCCTTGGTGCTGCGGAGGAAAAAGGTCCCGGCGCCCTGCTTCTTCGCGGTCGCCAGAAGGTCCTCGGCGATGTCGCCGAGGTATTGGTTCTTGTAGGGCGTCTTGGCGTGGACGATGTCCGGGCCTTTGTATTCGCCGACGGGAACGCCCCAGTCGGAGAAGAGGGCCAGCAGGGCGCTCTTGGTGCCGGTCCCTGCGGGGATGTAGCGGTTGTCCTGGCTCTGTTCGAAGCAGTAGAGGTCGTCGTAGGCCGTGATGGAAAAGCTGTCGTCGCTGCCGCTCCGCTTCGGCTGCCAGTCGACGACCGTGCCCCGGACGACCTCCTTGTGGCCGCCTCCCCAATCGGAGAGGACGACCAGGAGGCAGCCGGGTTTTATGGTCTGCGAGAGGCGTTTGCCGTTGTAGGTGGTGTTGACGATGTCGGCGCTGATGCGGGCGGAGATTTCTCCTTCGCCCTCTTCCCAGCCCATGTCCTCGGATGCCCTGGAAATGTCGAGCTGAGTGCCGTTTTCGAGGATGGCGACGGTCTTATAGGTGACCTTCCTGATGTCTACCATGTCCGGGCCTCCTTACTGCGGGAGCGTGAGGACCTGGCCGGGATAGATCAGGTTCGGGTTGCTGCCGATGGTGCCCTTGTTCAGCTCGTAGATTTTGCTATAATCCGCGCCGCTTCCGAGGTACTTCTTGGCGATGTTCCAGAGACAGTCGCCGCTCTTGACGGTGTAGGTCTTCGCGGCGGCCGCTGCCGGTTCCGGCCTGGAGGCCGTTGCGGAGGTGTCGTTGGTCTTTGCGGCCGGGCGGATGTTCAGCTCGGCCGTGGTGTAGACCTTGATGTCCTTGTTTTCCACAAAGGTCACATCATAGCTGATGTCGCCGTTGCCGCCGTCCGGCTGCGGGCTGAAGTCGGAGACCATGACTTCGAGGTTTATCCAGGTTTCCGTCACCATGAGGATGAGGGGCGTCCCGTTGGCTCTCCACCGCTCGAAGGTGTTCACCATTTCGGTCGGGGAGCGCCAGTAGTGGGACTTGATGAAGCTGTACTTCGTCCGGCTGCTTCCGGGGAATTTACCGGACCAGGAGAGCTGGAGCAGCTTCGTCCCGCTCGGCAGGCGGACCTCGCCGACGTTGATGATGTCGTAGGAGCGGAACTTGCCGCTGCCTTTCTGCTTCAGCTTCTCCGGGAGCATAGCCAAGGCCAGGCGGGTCCCACTTTCTTTCTCGGTGATGTAGATGTCCATTTATGCGGCCCCCTTTGCTGGCATATTTGCGAAGATGCGGGCCAGGCGTTCCGCCAGCTCGTCGCCGATGTCGTCCACCATTTCCCGGATGCGGGTCTTGATGATGCGGACGATGTCGTCCTCGCTCATGCCGCCCTCGCGGGCTTCGATGACAAAGGACGGGGAAAGGTCGAGCTTGACTTCGATGACCTGGCCGCCCGGTGCGGTGGTGCTGACGGGCGTCTGCATGGGATATTCAACATCGCCCTCGATGCCGCCTTCGGCGTAGGGCACGACGCCCAGGGCCTTGCCGGTCTCTTCCCAGAGGTCGAGGCCGCGGCCGCGCTTGGATGGCGACAGAGGGATGATGCTTTCTGGGCCGTCCTCCGCGACGAGGCCAAGGTGCGGGCGGGTCATAACGCCGCCCCAGGCGTGGGCCTCTGCGCCGCCTCCCGTGCCGGCGTCATAGCCGGCGGAGAAGGCTCCGCTTACCTTGTCCCAGATGCCGCCGAAAAAGCCGCTTATCTTTTCCCCAACGCCGGACCAGAAGCTGGTCCATTTGCTGGGGAGGGTCTCGGTGAAGAAGGTCTTGGCTCCGGCGACGCTGTTCTCTACCCAGGCCGGAATGGTCTCCGTGAAGAAGTTACCCACGCCGTCCCAGAACGAGGTCCATTTCGTCGGAAGGGTCTCCGTGAAGAAGGTCCCCAGGGTCTCCTTCGTGTTCTCCCACCATGCGGGGATGCTCTCGGTGAAGAAGGTCCCCACGCCCGTCCAAAAGTCTCCCCATTTTGTGGGGAGCGTTTCGGTGAAGAAGGTCGCGGCCTTGGTCTTTACGCCTTCCCACCAGGCCGGGATGCTCTCTGTGAAGAACGAGCCGACGCCGTCCCAGAACGAGGTCCATTTTTCGGGTAAGGTCTCGGTGAAGAAGGTCGTTACCTTGCCCGCGGCGTAGCCGATGGCATACGGGACGGTTTCGGAGAAAAAGTCGCCGACGCCATCCCAGAACTCGCCCCACTTTTCGGGTATGGTCTCCGTGAAGAAGCCGCTGATGGCAGTCCCCACGGTGTTCATCCAGCCGCCTTCGCTGGTCCACTCCTCCAGGAGGGAGCCGAGCTTGTCGCCGCTGAAGATGGAGGCGATTCCGCCGACGCCTGCGCCGACGGCCGCGCCGATGGCGGTGCCGATGCCGGGCACGATGGAGCCGACGGCCGCGCCGATGCCCGCGCCCGCGCCGACCATGCCGGTCTTTGCGCCTGCGCTGAAGAATTCGCTCTTGGCTCCGGCTTTGTCGCCGCTCTTGTTCTTTCCGATGCCTTGGAATAGGTCAATGCCGGCCCCAACGAGGCCCGCGATGCCGCCCAGGATGCCGCCGACGGAAAGCCCGCCTGCGAGGGCAGCTCCGCCCATGGTGGTCGCCCCGCTGCCGAGGCTGGTGCCGATGGTGGCGAGGCCTTCGGTGATGGCTCCGCCCGTTCCGGCCACGCCGACCCCGTTCTTCAAGACGGTGTAGACGACCTCACCGCCCCCTGCGGCGCTTCCTGCGCTCGCTGGTAGGGCGAGAGAGCCTGCGCCGCCTCCCAGGGCCGGGAGGTTGGAGAGCGCCTGTCCTGCGGCCTTAGAGGCCGCTCCAGTGCCGCCGGTGATATTAACGACGGCCGCCGTGACGTTCATGGTGTTGGTTGCGAGGGTCCCAAGGCCGCCCGCGGTGCTGCCCTTGCCGAACAGCCCCTTGACGTTGTCAATCGCTCCTTTGCCCTTTTGGATAAGGTTTGCGGCGGTCCCGATAAACTTCAGGCCTCCGATGGCTCCAGCAGCGGCGACGGTTCCCTTGTGGTCGCTGGCCCATTCGGAGAGAGCCTGCGTGATGCGCTCGGTATCAAAGCCGGCCATAAAACCGTCGATGAACGAGGCGCCGATGGTCTTTCCGTCTTCTATGGCTCCGCCGGTGTCCAGGCCCAGGAGGGCGAGGAGGCCTGCGGTAATGCCGCTTCCGATGGTCTGGCCGAAGCTGCCCATCTTCCCGGCGAGCCAGGCCTTCCCGGTGTTGTTCCACCACTGTTCAAACGGTTCCGCCACGATGGCGTCCCAGGCAATGGAGATTTTCCCCCAGATGTCGGCGTTGGCCCATTCGTCGCTGCTGGTGAAGTCGGCGATGGTCTCCTTTAGCTGTGCGACCTTCTCGTCGACGAAGTCCATGGTCTTGCTGACGGCCTCGTCGATGTTCGGCATTTTGGAGGTCAGCCAGTCGACGAAGCTGCGGAGGTACGGGCTTAGACGATTGCCGAGCGTGAGCTTCACCACCGTCCGCGGCGCTCTGAAGGAGCGTCATGGAACCGGCCAGGTTGTCCAGCATCGTGTCCGCCATCTTCTGGGAGGCTCCGTCGGCGTTCTCGATGGCCTCGGTCAGCTTGGCGTAGTCGGTCTCGCTGGCGTTCAGGATAGCCAGGAGGCCCTTCTGCGCCTCGACGCCTGCGATGGTGTTTGCGAGGTTCGATTTCTGGGCCGAACTCATACCTGCGGTAGCGGTCCGCAGCTCTCCGAGGACGTCGCCGAGGTCTCTGGCGCTTCCGTCCGCGTTGTAGAACTGGATGCCGAGGGCCGAGATAGCATCCCTTGCTCCGCTGGTGTTGGTAGCCAGGCGGGAAATGATGGAGTTTAGCGATGTGCCCGCCATGGTGCCCTTGACGCCTGCGTTTGCCATGAGGCCGGTTGCAAGGGCGACGTCCTCGATGGAGTAGCCCAGTGCGCCGGCCATGGTGCCGACGTATTTGAAGGTTTCACCCATGCCGCTGACGGTCGTGTTGGCGTTGGAGGATGCAGCGGCCAGGACGTCAGAGAAATGGGAGCTGTCCTTCGCCTGAAGGCCGAAGGCCGTCAGGGCGTCGGTCACGATGTCGGAGGTGGTGGCGAGGTCTTCGCCGGATGCTGCGGCCAGCGACATGATGCCTTCGATGCCGTTCAGCATATCGTCGGTCTTCCAGCCTGCCATAGCCATGTAGGTGAAGGCGTCACCGGCTTCCGAGGCGGTGTATTTGGTCGTTGCGCCCATCTGCTTTGCCTTATCGGTCAGCAGGACCATTTGGTCCGAGGTCGCGCCGCTGATGGCCGCGACCTTGCTCATGGTCTGCTCGAATGTGGAGAAGGTGTCGATGGTGTCCTTCAGGCCAACGCTCACTCCGAGGATGGCTCCGGCCTGCAAGATTGGGTTTTTCAGGATGTTTATGATGCCCCGCAGCGGAGCCGTTGCTTTATCAACGACGCTCATCGTTATCCGCCATGCCTTTCCGGCCAGGCCTCGAACGGAGGCGTCGATGCGGCTTACGACGGACGAGACCTTGTCGATGGCTTCAAGAGCCACCTTCCACTTGGTCCTGTTCATCTCCTGGAGCCGCTTCTGGGTCTTTTGGTTCACCTTGTCGAAGGCTGTCATCTTCGCCTGGGCTTGCTTCACGCCGGGGTCGGTGTTGTCTTCGACGTTGATAGGGATTTCAATGCGGAATACTTCAGCCGCCATTTGTCTCCCCCCTTCCGTTGGTGTCTGCGGCGATCTGAACGCGCATAGAGGCGCGGATGAATGCGCCGGCGCCGGAGGATGCCATGGCTTCGCTGACGCTGTTATAGCCGGCCGCGGCCGCCCATGCTTCAAACCCTATCCTGTGGAGGATATGGTGAAGGAGGGTCGCCTGGCCGCCGGCCTCTATCAGTTTTTTGCCAGTTCCTCTTCGGTCAGGCTATATCCGCTGATGTTGTCGATGAGGTTCAGAACGGCGTCCTTCTCTCCGGGCTTCAGGCACTTGTCGATGACCTCGGTGCCGGTGAGGCAGTCGAGCTGGCGCCACAGCTCCTTGTTGTCCCATACCTTCTCGCGGTCCGCCTTGACGGTGGCCTCGTAAATGAGGGCGTTGCGGTATTTGACGGTGTCGGTGCTCTCCGGCATTTTCACGCCGAGCTGCTTGTGGCGGATGTATTTCGTGTAGCGCTCCTTGCACTTGTTGTACTGCGCCTCGGTGAGGGGGCGGATGTGGAAACTGAAGAGCAGGACGCCCTTGCGGACGATTTGGACCTCATGGGCCTCTTCCTCGTCTTCGGTGTAGGCGGCGGCCTTCAGGAGGCCACCGAGGATGTCGTTCTCGTAGGAACGGAGGACGGCACTCTCTTCTTCCTTGCTGGTGCCCTCAAAGATTTCAGCGTCGTTTTTGTCTGCCATGGTTGGGTTCCTCCTTCTTGATGTGATAGGCCCCGGCCTGCACGGCCGGGGCCTTCTGGGTTGGTTCTGTTACGCCTGGAGGAGCTTCTGAAGCTCCGGCGGCTCGTTGACAAAGAGGCTCCACTGTCTCTTGATGGTGTCGCCCACCGTGAGGTTCTGGAGGTCAATGTTTCCGCTGGGGACGCACTGGCGGTAGTTGATGCGCTGCTCGCTGTCGTTCCGGCCGCGGACGAGGCCCTGGAAATTCCACACGGGCATTTCGCCGCGCTCGATCGCCTCGAAAAGGTCAGTGAAGAAGCGCTCGTCGGAAATGACCGTTTCAGTCAGGGTCAGGGTGACGCCGTAACCGGTGAAGACTTCGTGCTCCTGCGGGTCGCCGAGGGGCTGATACTTGGCGTTGGTGACGTTGAGCTGGCTCTGGAAGCTCTCGACGGTCGCCAGCATGGTGCCGTCGTCCGCAAAAAGAACGCCGTCCTTGCCGGAGAGCACTTTGCGGTTGTCGATGATGGCGTGGTTGTTCAGAATGGTTCTGTCGCTCATAGTCTCTTCCTCCTCTCTTATTCAGTCGGGGCCGTGAAGCGGAAGCGGTAGAGCAGGTAGACCTTCTCGATGCTGTCGATGTCGTCAACAGCGATGACGAACCATGCGCTGTCGCCCTCAGGCGGGTTGTCGTCGTCCTCGGCCATGGAACCGCCGGTCTTCTGGAGCTTCTGCTCTGCGGCCATCGTCTTGATGACGGAATTACCGGCGGCGACGATGGTGGCGCGACCGTCGGTGTCGTTGTTCACCTTGCCGATGATATTCTCCAGGGTGTCGTCGATGCGCTGCATCAGCTCGAAGCGGGTCTTTACGCGGCGGATTTTCTTCCAGCCGTCGTCCTGCTCCGCGTTCGGGGTGATGAGGGTGTTGATACCCTGCTCGATATGCACCTGGCCTGCCTTGTTCTTGGTGAGGACGAGGCAGCCCTTTTTCAGTGCATTGATGACCTGGGTATTCGTCAGAGGCTGGGCGAGGTCGGCGTAGCCGGAAAGGACCAGATGCGTGACGCTCTGATTGGCCGGTGTGCTGGCGACCTCGCCGCCGATGCGGGCGGCCACAAGGTAGTCCTCCAGGACGGTCCCCGCGCTATCCACGGCGCCGTTCAGGACGAAGATGACCTTGGGGTCGTTGTAGGTGACGGCCTCCTCCATGCGGGTCTCCAGGTCCTTCGTGGTGTCGGCCGCAATGACGGCCATCGGGTAGCTGCCGGCCTCGTAGATGCGGGCGAGGTAGGCGGCCAGGGTCGCCTTTACGGCGGCCGCGGTGGTGTCGATGCAGATGACGTTGTAGGTGTACGGCTCCAGGGAGTTGAAGGCGTCAGAGTAGTCCTGTGCGGTGACTTCCGGGTCTTCGCCGCCGGTGAATGCGGCCTGCGCGATGTCGGCCAGGGCGCCGGATGCGCCCTCCTCCAGGACGAGGATGAAGTCATTTGTGGCCGCCTCCAGGGCCTCCTTCAGGGCCGCGACCTCGTCGTCGCCCTTTGCGAAGGTGACCTTCAGGAAGGTCCGGGTCCCGTCGTAGATAAAGAACTCTCTGGCGTCGCCGGCCAGGTTGTCGCGGATGGTGGCGGTGAAGGCGCGGGCGCCGACATAGGTGCCCTTGATGGTGCCTGCGGCCTCGCCCTCCGCGGTGTTGATAACGAGCGACGGCTCCTTGCCGCCGTGGCCTGCGCGGACGAAGAAGCCGGAGACCAGGCCGCCCGTGAACATCGCCGTGATAAGGTCGGTGGTCCCAGCCGTGCCGAAGACGTCCTCGACGCTGGTGGCGGGTTCAAACTCGATGACCTTGTTCAGGGGTCCCCAGCTCGCACGGACAACGCCTGCGCCGATGCCGTTGGTAGCGCCAGCAGTCTGAAGGCCGCCGGCGTTTTCATAGCGGTGATACACGCCGGGGCGGGTCTTCTTCTCGCCGATGGTGTAAGTGCCTGCCATAGGTTATTTTCCCTCCTTCTTTTTGGGGTTGGGGATGGCCGTTGCCGCGAAGGCGGCGACGACCTCCTGGGCTTCCTCCTTGGTGCAGGCGGTGAGGCCTGCGCTGCGGAGGGCCGCTGTCACGCAGTCGGGCGTGACGCCGGGAAAAAGAGCGGCGGCCGCCGAAGAAAGCTCTTTGATGCTGTACTTCGGAGCCGTCGCTTCGTTTTTGCCTCCATTTGCCGCCACGGCGGCCGCTGTGGCGCCTTTGGCGGTGGGGGCGGTACTTTTCTTGTCTGCCATATAAACCTCCTTAGACGGGCTTGTAGGCCTGAATAATGGTATGTGCGTATTTCGGCCGGCGTAAGAGGCCGAAGCGGATGTTGAGGCGGAGTTGGCCGGTGGTGAGCGCGTCGGCCGCGCTGTCTGCCTTGATGCTCCGCAGGAACATGGGGGACGTGTCCAGCATGGTGACTTCCCCGCGGATGGCGAGGGCGTCCACAAGCGCCTTCAGCCAGGCAAGGCGAGCCTCCTCCGGCGCGTAGATGTGGCCGGCGAGGGTCCCTTCCAACCAGGCGACGGTGTTAGTCTCCTGGGCGGACTGGAGCGTGGCGAGGCGGAAGTAAAAAAACGGGCGCTGCGCGTCGGCCTTCTCGATGGCCTGCATATCGTCTTTCCCGATGACGAGGGAGTCGGGCGCCCAGGCCTTGACAAACTCGTTGATGGCGAGTACGGGGTCCGGGTCCGTTGTCTCCTGCCGTGGGAAGGCGAAAAGGTCAAAGGTCATCGTGACGCCGGTGATGAGGGTATCCGGCTTTTCTCGGCTGTTGGTGTCGAAGGCGTCGGAGCGGACCCACGCGAGGCTGAAGGGCGGGCCTTCGTCCGGCTTCAGGAAAATGTCGCGGAGACATTCGCGGATGGTCGGCTCGATGCTCTCCGGCGGCTCCCCGGTCTCGCTGCACCAAAGGTTCAGCGTCATTACGCCGCTTGTGTGGCGCTCCGGGTTGGCCTGCATATCGACGACGAAGTCCAGGCGGGGGTATTGGGGCTTGCGGCCCCAGCCGTCGGCCGTGTCCTCCGGGGCCGTCTGGTAAAAGACGGCGGGCTTGCCGTTATACTTCGCCAGCATATCCGCAGGGCCTTCCGGGCCGGTGAGGCGGGTGTAGAGAAGGTCCTCCAGGGTCACGGCTCTTCACCGCCCTCCCGGCTGATGGTCTCCAGGTCGGCCGACCAGGCGACGGTCCAAAGGCCGGCAGTGACCTCGCTGGCGGCGATGGGGAAGTAATTGCTCACGTTCCCCAGGCCGGGGAGAAAAAGGACGATGACGCGGGCGTCCTCGACCTTCGTGACGATGCCGTTGCGCGGCTCCGGCCAGGTGTGGTATTGTGCGCGGACCAGGTCGCCCTTGTGAATGGCGGCCGGGTCGAAGGTCTCGGTGCTGCTTTCTTTCAAAAGCGACATGGTTGGTTCTCCTTCCTGGGTTACTTGATGAAGGGCTGCTTGAAGATGCTCACGACCGCAGGCTTCGCCTTCTCAATGATAGGCTCTTTGAAGGGACGCGGGGCGATATGCCCGCCGCCCTCGTCGAGGATAGGGGCATATTTCACGTCGGTGTTGATGCCGGCGGTGATGTTGCCCTTGCTGTCGCCTGTGGCGCGGATGCTCCAGCTCATGCGGAGCATACCTGTGCGGACGGCCGGGGGTTCTCCGGGCGCGGAGGCCGTGTAGGTCGCGTGCTTGGTGTGCGGCTTGCGGTAGACGCGGCCGGTGCGCTGGCCCCGGAGGACGTTCAGGGCTGCGTTTCTCAGCTCGTTGGACGCCCGGACGGCCCGTGCGGCCACTTCCTGCTTGGTGTCCTTGACGGCCTCCTTCACGCGGTCCTGAAAGGCGGCGTTGACCTGGCTCCAGTTAGTCCGTATCTCCATCGACGTCGCTCCTTTCCTCGGCATAGTAGATAGTCCAAAGCCCCAGCTCTCCGACCTCGTCAACGCCCTGGAGATAGAAAACACGGGCGCCGTGGATAAGCCGGTCTCCCGGTCTTGCCTTCGGTCGCCCGCGTTGGGTGATGATGTGTGTGGTCGGATGGTCGGGTTTGCTGTACTTCTGCTGTTCCGTCGTGGTGGCCTCGGCAAGGACCGCGAGCAGGTGCGTCGCGTTGTCCTGGTCGAAGGCCGCGGTGGTCCGGCCGCGTGAGGTGGTCTCGACGGTCTTTTCCTCGACCCAGAAGTCTTTGAAGAGGTTTCCCGGTCTAAGGTAGAACATCGCGCCGCCTCCTCTCGTCGGCTTTCGCCTGCGGGTTGTCGTGCATCCCCTCGAAGAAGTAGTGCTTGGGGCTGATGGCCTGCGGGTTGGCGCTGGGGACGGCCATTTTGGCGTCCTCGGCTTCCAGCTCGTCGAGCATAGCTTTCCACGCCTCCGCTCTCTGGTGAAGGGAAAGCGAAAGCGGGCCGACCTTCGTGTCCACCTCGTACATGAAGCGGGTCACGATGGAACGGAGGCAGGCGATTTTAGCCTTCCTCCAGCGCTTTGGGTACATGGTGAGGGCCGCGGCATACTCTTCGTCCGTGAGGGCGCAGGTCTCCTCAGCCCCTTCGACCATGGTGTCGCCCAGCTCAAAGCGCATACGGTCTTTCCCGTTCTCCGGGATTTTGGTGGGGTCGTAGGTGAAGCTACGCATCAAGCCTCACCGTCGCTCTCTTCCTCCAGGGCCTTGCCCCTGGCCTCTGCGGCGGCCTTGACGCCCTTGCGGCTGTCCAGGGCGTGAATGAGGATGACGGCCACGGGGTCTGTGGTCTCGGCGATGACCTTCTCTGCCTCCTCGACGGTGAGCTGAAGAACGGCCGCGGCCGCGATGATGCTCTCAGGCTTCGCCTCCTGCTCGTACACGCCGCCGTCGGCGGTAAGGGGGATGATGATAGCAGCCGGGGCCTGCGTCGCTCCTGCGGCCTCCAGGGCCTCAGAAAGGGCGTCGTTCTTCGCCTTCAGCTCGTCGACCTCAGAGCGAAGGGCCGCCAGCTTCGCACCGTCGGTGCTTCCTGCCTTCCGGCTCTCCGTGGGGTCCTCTCCCTCGCGGGTGATGTAGCTCTGGTTAATCAGGGCGCGGACGCGGTTGGGAAGAACGGCCTCCGCGGGGATATGGTCGCCCGGCTTGTACTCGACGCCGGAAAGGGCCAGGCCCTTTGTGCAAATAAAGCCGTTCATGCTCGCTCCTCCTTACACGCAGTCCTTGAAGAACATGGCCAGGTCGTCGCAGGTCTTCTTCATGTCGGTCGCCATCAGGCCCTCGACAAACTCGCTGTGGGTGCCCTTCTCGCCCTCGAACTGGTCGAACGCGGTGGTGGCGCCGTTGCCGAGCATATCCCAGGTGAAGATATAGCCTGCGGAAGGCTCGTCAATCTGCGGGGTGGGGGTCGCGTAGCAGAGCAGGGCGCCCTTGGTGTCGCAGATAAACTGCATATCTTCCTGGCCGATGCCGGCGGCGTTGTAGGTGCTTTCCAGGACCTTGACCTGCTCGATGCCGAAGAGCTGGGCCAGGACGGCCGGGGTGACGTTGGCGGGGTTCGCCGTGGTGCCGGTGTACTTGACGCGCTCCAGGATGTCGGGGTGGTTCTTCAGGGCCAGGTAGGCGTCATAGCCCAGGGCCAGGCGGTTCGGCTTGCGGCGACCGGTCTGCTTGATGTCGCGGATGCGTTCGTCGAAGAAGTGGACGGGGTCGAAGTTGGCGTCGGAGAACTTCAGGAACTGGCTCCCGGTGGGGGTGGCGTCGACGCCGGCCCACTCCTGCTCCCACACGCCGGTCTTGAAGAAGTTTTCGGCAAAGATGCGGTCGTTGTGGAGCATCATCTGCTCGGAGGCAAAGCGGACCTTTGCGCGGCGGGGGTCTGCGACGCCGGGGGTGCGGCTGCGGCTATAATCCAGCGTGGAGATCTGGTCGATGCCGACGAGGACCTGGTCGACCTCGCACTTGTAGGTGTCGTCGGTCTGGCCCATGATTGCGGGCTGCACCTTGCCGTAGGCGGGCTTGCGGCGCACGTTGTCGCGGGCCAGGTCCGCCTTGGTGAATTTGTAGTAGTAGCTGCTGGAGAGGGAGACAGGGCATACGGGGAACAGGCTGGGAGCGACGAAGTCGCCCTGCTCCGCGAAGTATGCCATGCTCATGTTGGTGAGGTAGAGGTTAGGCTTCCAGCCCTTGGCGATGGCCTGCTGGATGCCGGAGATAGTATCTCTGTTCATGGTTTTCGCTCCTTTCTTTAGCCGTTGTCGTCGCCGGTGTCGCTTCCGGCCGCGGCTGCGGCATATCCGGCTTTGATAATCTGGACGGTGATGACCTGGTCGGCCTCCTCCGCCCCTTCCATGGCCTGGGCCACGATGAACGCGCCGCTGGCGGCGGCGACGAGCTTGCCGTTCGCATCGGCGGCCAGCAGGGCGCCGGCTTCGATGGCGGCTCCGGCGATGCCGAGGCCCATGTCCTTCACCTGGACGACGACGTCGTCACCGGTGCGGGGGCTTTCGGTCTCCGGGATGAGAATACCGACGGCCACATCGCCGGCGGCGGCCAGCTCGATACCGTCGGGGCCGAGCTTGGCGGCCTTGAAGGCGCCGTTGGCGATGTCCTTCGCGGCTTTGCCGATGATAGTGGCGCTGTCGTTGATGCCAGTACCGTTGTAATTCATGGTTGTTCCTCCTCTCGCTGTTTAGCGGCCTTCCTCGTAGTCGTGGACGAGGTCGGGGTGCTGCTCGCAGGCCTTCTCGATGGCTGCGGGCCAGGTCATGTTGGGCGCGGCCTTCTGGATGGCCTCGGCGTGTTTCTCAATCTGCGCCCAGGCGTCGCCGGTGCTGGTGGCGCCGATGCCTGCCTTGCCGATTTCGGAAAAGACGCCGGACTTTTCCACAGCCGCCACGGAAGCGTCCAGGACGGCAATCATGCCCTCATAGGCGCCGTTGCCGGCTGCCTTCAGGCTCTTCAGGGTGGGGGCCAGCTCCTCGGCCTTCTTGCCGATGATTTCGTACTTCTTGGCAACCTCCAGAAGCTCGCGGTCCTCGGCCTCGTCGGCTCTCTTGCGGAGCGCCTTCAGCTCGGCGGCGATAGCAGGATGCAGGCCCTTGTAGATGTCGTCCTCGCCCTCGCCTTCGGCGGGAGCGGCAGTGGGCGCGGCCTTGGCGGTGGGTTCTGCGGCGGGCGCGGCCGCGGGAGCCGCGGCGGATGCGCCGGTCTCCTCCGGGATGCCGGCCTTCTTCTCGATGGCGTCGAGCGCGGCCAGCTCTTCGGCGGTCAGCTTGCTCTTGTCGATTTTCATGTCTTCAGGTTCCTCCTTTGTCGGATTGTTTGTGGGGTTCTGCGCTCCCGGCTCTTCGCCGGGGGTGGTCGCCTTGGCGATAAGCTCGTCGAGGCGGGTGCGGGTGCGCTTGGCAAATTCCAGACGCTCCGGGGTGATGGTTGCCTCCTTGGCGATTTGGGTGGGCGTTCCTTCGACCCATTTGGGGATGGCCGCCGTGACGGCCGTCACAAACTCGTCGAGGCTGGTCTGCATCTTGCCGCCCTTGTCGGCCTCCGGGATGTTTTCGTCCCAGAAGATGGAGCAAAGGCTGTCGTTGAGCATCCAGCAGTAGTCCCAGATTTCGTCTGCGGCTTTGCGCCGCTGGCGCTGCTGGAGCTTTTCGTCAAAGGTGGTCGCGTCCTTTTCCACGGCCTCCATGGTCTCTTCGATTTGCTCGTCGGTCATACCGGCGAACTTTGCGATGTGGGCCATGAACCGCTTGAAGGCGCCCTCTTTGACGGCCCCATCCGTCGCCTCGGAGGTGGGCGCGGGTGCCGGCTGGCCTCCGTCGCGCTTGAAGAGCACAACGTCGGCCCGCTTATTGTCGCCGGCGTCCACAAAGTCCACCTTCGTCACCGTGAGGTCTTTTAATTTCTTTGGCACCGCTGTTTCCTCCTTTCTTGGTGATGTGTATAAACAGAGGCCCGCCCTCTGGGACCCGGCCGCGCAGGAACACGGCGGGGCCTTTGGCCGGCCCTCGGTTTATTGGGGTTATTCGTCCGCGATCTCCTCGCGGACGGCCGTTCCCTCGATGGAGAACATGGGATAGGTCCCGTCCTTTACCTTGGCCCAGACGTCTTCGTCTGTGACCTTGAAGCCTATCCACCAGCCGACAGGAAGGGTCCCGGCCGGGATGCCGAGGGCTGCCTGCTTCTCTTCGGTGAATACCATGCTTTCGATAAGGACGGCGCAGCCTCCGCGTTCGTGCATTTCGCCGCCTTCGCGGTACAGCTCGACGAACTGGTAGGCGGCCGCCTCCAGCTCCGGGGCTTCCAACTGGTCGCCGCTGTGGTCCTCCGTCTGCTGCCCGGCCTCGTCCTGGGAAACATAGGCCCAGCCGAAGGCCAGGTGTTGGTCCTCGTCGGCCTTTTTGATAGAAAAGCGGCCGGATACGGTTCCGGCCGCTTTCGTGATGCTGTTGGGGGGCTGCTGGCTCCGGGCCAGCTCTGCAAAGGTGAACATGGGGTATCTCCTTCCAAAAAGAAGAGGGCGGCCGTCTGGCCGCCCTCTTGGCGTTATTTTCCGAATAGCTCGCTATGGCTCCCCGTCCTCGTCAGAGTGAGGATGAGGGCGTTTTTGTCGACCTTGTAAATCAGGAGCCAGTCGGGTTGAATGTGGCATTCCCGGTGCCCGCGGTAATTCCCGGAGAGGCTATGGTCTTTCAGCTCCGGCGGGAGCTGCTTCTGGGCCGCCAGCAAATCTACGACGTCCAGGAGCTTCTCTGTGTCGAGGCCCTGTTTCTTTGCCTGCTTGTAGTCCTTTTTGAAACGGGTCGAATAAAAGACGTCAAGCATCCAGGGCCTCCTTCAGGGCTTCGCGGGAGCGGAAGGGGCCGGAAAGGCCGCGGCCTGCGTTTACGTCCTCGATGGCCTTCAGCGTTTCAGCGTTGGGCCTGGTGAGGTTCAGGTCGAACGGAAAACCGTCCGTGCGGATGACGGCTTTGGCGAAGATGTTGAAGGCGGTGGACATACTCATTCCCAGGTCGTCGCAAATCGCGCCGAACTGCTGCTTCACATCGTCGTCGAGCCTAATGTTCACGTTGGTCTGTGCCATTGTGTGCGCCTCCTTTGCGTTGTTTTGTATATCATATTATATGCAGATTTAGCGCAAAGTCAATGCACATTCTATGAACTTATTGCAAACGGCTTTAATCAAAGCCCTGCTCCAGGCGCTTGCGATACCATTCGTGGAGGTCTTCGGTGGTGTTTACCTTCTGGGCGATGGCTCCTCCAAGGTCCACGTATTTGTAGAGCCAGCGGCGGAAAATGCCGATGGTGACGACGCTGAAGGTCCAGGCACCGGCGTCGCAGCGGGTCGAGTTGAGGGTGAAGGAGGTCTTGCCCTCTTTTTCGAGGGTCCCTTCTATCATGTGCCCCCGCTCGGTGTCGTTGAAGCAGAGGTAGTCCTTGCCGTTGTGCTGCTCCATGTGGCAGTCGATGGCGAGTCCGGAGAAGCGCTGGTCCTCCGGGGTGCGGAAATAGTACAGTTTTCGGCGGTCCATCAAATCTCCTCCTGAACCTTGACGAAGTCGTAGATGTCGATGCCGTTGACCTCTTTGATGCCTGCGTTCAGCAGAGCGTCGATGCAGCGCTGGCGGGCCGCTTCGGTGTCACAGGTAACGGCGATGAATTTTTCTTTGGGGATGCCGCGGCGGAACATGATTTCGTTGTCGATGCGGTAGGTGTCCTTCATGTCGGCGATAAACTCCAGCGGCTTTCGGGCCAGGCTTGCGATGTCTGCGGTGTTGCCGAAGTTGTCGAAGTCGTAGGCATACCAGTCTGTCCGCTCCATGACGGAGGGGTCGATGATGATGCGGTAATTGCCGCCGGCGTAATTCTGGCGGAACATGGCCGCGTTGTGCTTGGACTTGACGCCGATGCGGGTGAATACGCTGTCGGAGCCGCCGCGCCGCATATCCGGGAACGGGCTGCTCCCTCGGATGTCCAGGCCGTAGAGGGTGCGCTGGTTGGTACTCAGGAGGCCGGGGCTTGTGAGGGCGCGGACGACGCTCCGCTCGCTGCTGACACCGGACCAGACGTATTCAAGGCCCGCCTTTTTGTAGTCCTTCAGGATGCCGTGCTCGACGGGGGCCTGGTAGCCGTCAAAGACGTTCTCCAGGGTCGTCCTGGCGATGCGCTCCGGGGTGACGCCTGCGGCTTTGAGGGCTTCGTCCATCTTATCACGCAGGGCCTTCCCTTGCAACCCGGAGAGGGCCGCGCTGGCCTGCGGGTCGTTCTTCCATAGGAGCTTGGCACGGATAAGGAGGTCTTCGTCGGCCGCGGTCGGCGTGGCCGTCAGGTCTCCCAGGCCGAAGTCCTTCAGGATGGCGCTTGCCAGGCTTCCGTCTGCGGCACCGCTCTCGGTAGCCGGGACGCGGAGCCGGAAGAAGCCCTCCCATGCGCGGTAGTCCATGGTATGGTCCCGCGTCTTGTAGTAAGCCTCGATGGTCCCGCCGCCTCCGTCTGCGCGGAGGCAGGGGATTTGGCGGCCCTTTAGCTCAATGGGCTGGCTGGAGAGGAGCGCGAGGGTGTCGTCCGCCTTCTCGAAGGTGAAGTAGTCCTTTGTGCCTCTCGTTTCGAGGGTCGTGCAGAGGTCTTTCCAGCGGTCCGCCGTGAGCTTGCCGGTGATTTCGTAGGTGTCGGCACCGTCGATAGTGATGCGCCGAGCGGTGAGTGTCAGATTTTCCACAGCGCCCTTGTCGCTGTATAGTGGGGCGCCGATGCGTTGGGCCGGGACCTTGGATAGATCTGTGAAAGCGTCGGATGCCTTCAGGTGCTTGGCCGGGGCGGCCGCTTTCGGCGGCTTCTTGACGCCAGCCATGCGCTCGGCGCGGGTCGCTTCGAGCTGGAGGAGCTTTGCCTTCGTCTGGGCGCTTATCTCGGCGGCCTTTACGGGGTCGGCGATGGCCTCGACGAGCTGCGGCTTGGTGAATTTGTTGTAGTACGGGATGCCCTTCTGCTTGGCGAGCTGCTTCAACTCCTGCGTGTTCATGGCCTTCAGGGCATCCGCGGTGTGTGTGATGGCTGCGAGGGGCTGGGAGGTCTGTGCGGCCTCGTCGGCCCAGATGAAAAAATGCTTCTTCCCGGTCCGCTCCGCGAGGAGGTCCGAGTAGAAGCTGCGGTAGGTCTCGCGGAGGGCAGCCTTGCGTTCGACGATAGCATCGAGAAGGGCTTCGGCTTCCTTGCCCGGCCCGTGCAGGACCTCGGCGTACTCTCTGAAAATCTCCCTCCATTCGGCGTCAGGGATGGCCTCGACACGCTTGATATATGGGAGGGTGTCTTGGAGGTCGAGGTCGATTTCCCCCTTGGCAAAGCGCCGGAAGAGGGTGTTGTAGACCGGCTCGGTCTCGCCATACTTCCCGTTCGGGTGGAAGGCGTAGCTCATGGACTTCGTGCTGTCCTTGCCGATGTACTTGAAGGCCTGCTCCTTGTCGATGCCGACGAGGCGGCCCTGGGCGTCAACGAGGAAGTTATGGCCGTGGGCGTCGTAGTTTCCCAGGAGCCAGTCTGTGACGTGCTCGCGCTGGAATTGCTGCGCGGTCCCTGCGGGGAGCTGGTCGAGGGTCTTCTGCCATTTCTTGAAGTCTGGAGCGCCGGTGATGGTCTGGACCTTCTGCTGGAAGGCTCCGAATTGTCCGTCAAGTTCGCCGACGCTGACGGGGACGGCTGTGTCCGGGTCCACAATGGTCTGGACCTTGTAGGCCGCCTCCTGGACATAGGCCCGGTATGGCGCCGGTTCCCCAGCCTTATTCTGGGCCGGTTTGAAGAGCCATTCCTGCCCGTTGCCGTCCTGGGCGGCGTAGAGCTTGCCGGTGTTGCCGATGTGGACCTCGCCGAGGCTCTTCATCCCGTCCGGCGTGGTGATTGTGGCGGGCTGTTCCGGCTCTGGCGGCTCCGGGATGTCCGGCTCCGTGCCCCAGGCGTCGATATTGGCCTCGGCCGCTGTAGACGGGGCGAAGCCTGCGGGAGGCTCGACCTCCCGGTATTCGACAGCGCAGCGGCAGCGCGGGTGCGCCGGCGGGGTCTCTTTCTGGCCGCCATAGAGGGGCTGGCCCTTGAAGTTAAAGCCGCCGTCCATGTCTATCTCCATGCCGTCGAGGGCGGCGCATATCTCGCACACACCATCGTCTGCGGCGGTGCTCCAAACGCGGACGGTCTTCCCCATATAGCCTTGCTGGATGGCCTGCTTGACGCCGTCGTCGTTGCCCTTATTGTAGGCAAAGGCCAGCTCCGTCGTGGCGATGGAGTAGGCCCTGGCCCGGTGCTGGCGCCCGGCGTATTTGAGCGCCGCTTCCTGGGCCTTCTGCTTGGCGACGGTCTCGGAGAAGCCGTTGTCGATGGCGGAGGCCCGGACGCGGTTGTAGTAATTCAGGTTGGCGAGGCTCTGGGGCTTTGTGAGGCCGATGGTGGGGCGAATGGCTCGCGCCATTTCGTCCACGGTCCAGGAGCCGGAGGCCGCCTTGTCAATCATGGCCGTTATGGCTTCCTGCTGCTCTGCGCTGATGTTCGTTACCCATTCGGCGCCGTGGGTGCTGGTCCAGTTGGTGACGCCCTCGGAGAGGGTGTCGAAGAAGAAGTCAGGGTGCTCCGCCTCCAGCTTCGTAGCCCCGGCCTGCATGGCCTGGGTCCATATCGGCTTCAGGTGCTCGTTGACGAAGGAGGCATAGTCCTTTTGCCAGGCTTCCAGGGTCTTCGGGTCCAGGCCGCCGGCGAGGATAGCCTCGCGTAGCTCCTTATAGGTGATGGCGTTCTGCTGGTCGGTCCATAGCTGGTTGAGCCAGAAGACCGGCTCAGGCTCCGCGGCGTTGAGAAAGGCGTTCAAGCGGTTCAGGGCTTCCTGGGCCGCTGCGCTCTTTTTCTTCGATTTCTTTACGGTAAAGGAGTCTATTTTCCGGAATTGTTTCACGTGGAGCATCAATCATCCCTCCCCAGGCGCCGTTTGGCGGCCTTCACGGCCTCTTCGTCGTCTTCCGGGGGTTCTTCCTTGCCGGAGGGCTGCTTGCCCGCTGCGGTGCCTCCTGTGGCCCTCTGGGCGGGGTTCTGCGGCTGGTTGAGGCGCGTTCCGTAGTCCTGGATGCGTTCCGGGAAGCCTGCGGCCTCGCGGACGTAGTCCTCGATGCCTTCGTCCGGGATGAGGACGCCGGAGCCGGTGGCGGCCGTCAGGAAGGCGCCGAGTTTTTCGAGGTCCTGGCTCTCCACGTCGCCGTGGGTCAGGTAGGGGTAGTCGGTGATGCCTTTGAAGTGCTCGCCGTTCAGGTCGATAAGGCGGGTAATGCCCTGGTTGTTGAAAACCTCGCAGATGATGTCGAGGTAACTGCCGATTGCCATGCTGAATAGCTCAGTCTTATCGCTGGAGAGTGCCCAGCTTCCCGTGTTCTGGTGGCCCAGGAGGACGAAGTCGGCCAGGACCGTCATGGCGATGCGGGCGTCGTAGCGCTCGATGATGGCGTTGGTGTCGAATTGGCGGCGGCTGCCGGTGCTCAAAAGGGAGAGTTGCCAGCCGGCCGGCATGACGATACCTTCCATGCTGTCGCGGCGGATGTTCTGAACGAGGCGTTCGGCCGCTGCTCTCATGCGGAGCATTTCCGGGTCTTCGTCGTCCCAGATGTTGATACCTTCGGGGGCGGTGAGGGTCGGGAAGCCGGCGAGGTCTCGCTCGACGCCGATGCCTTCGATTTCCTGGATGCGGCGCTTGAAGTACCAGTCGCGGTAGGCGTTGCGGAGGATGCTGCGGCCCTCCGGGTTCGCCTTTCGGCTCTTGGTGCGGAAAAGGAGCAGCTTCTCGACGGGAATTTCGATGATGCCGTAGTCAGGAGGCGGCATTTGAACGAGGCCGGTCAGGTTGTCGCTGTCGTCGTATTTCCACTCGTAGAGGGTCTCCTGCGCTCGGATGGGGAGCTTCTGCCAGCCGATAAGGCCGTCGGTGTACTTGCTCTTCAGGCGCGGGTCGCGGCTGTTGCCTGCCCGGCGCTTGTAGACGATTTCGTGGGCGCTCCAGCCGAAGGTCAGGAAACTCAAAATCTCGCTGATGGTGTCGGTCCAGGTGTCCGTCATGTCGTCCATACAGCTCCGCACGAACTCGGCGGCCTCTTTGTCCTTGGTGCTGTCGCCTCCGGGCTGAACGTCCCAGGTGGCCTGTCGGATAAGAAGCTCTATTGCGTAGAGCACGGCGCCGATGATGTCGTCGTTCTCCGACATTTCGCGGTAGGCCTGGATGCCGCGGCGGCCCTGAAGCTCTGTCAGGAACTCCTCGCGGAAGTGGCCGCCCCATCGGTTCATGCCGACGCGGCCCAGCTCTTTCATTTCTGCCATTGGTGTCTCCTCCTTTCTTCGGGGATGGTATAGAAAAGAGCGCCGGTCTCCCGGCGCTCTCTGCTATCGGTTATTCAGGTAGGCCCAGGACCTTGTGGTCCGGCCAGCCGGCGCATACGCGCCCGCGGATAGTCTCGTAGGATATGCCGGTCTCCCGGCTCCAGGCGGCCCAGCTCTGGGTCCGGCCGTCTGCGGTGAGGTAGTGCTTGGCCCCTCGGCCCGTCTTCAGGTGTCCCTTCTTCAAAATCTCCGCCGGCTTCTTGCCTGTGCACCAGCGGCCGTAGAGGGTGTCGTATGGGATGCCGGTTTCTCGGCTCCATTCCGTGAGGCTCTGGCTTCGGCCGTCGTAGGTGACAAAAACTTCCGAAGGAGACCTCCGCGCCTCTTCTCCGAGGGCTTGCGCGTTGGTCCACCCCGCTTTTATCCTGGAGATAAGGGTATCGTATGGGATGCCGGTCTCCCGCGCCCATTCCGCGGCGCTTTGCCGCTTCCCGTTGTGCTCGATATAGTGAGTAGGGGCGGCGGCCGGCTTGGCACTGCTGAAGAAGCAGTTTTCCGGGGTGTAATTCTGGGCGGCGTCCATGCGGTAGAGCTTTTTCCCCGGCGCGTAGCCGTTGGCAACGGCCCACGCTGCAAAAGCGGCCGGGCGGGCTTTCCACGCTTGGCACACGTCGTCCGGGTTGGCGTTGATGATGCCCTTTAGGACGCCTGTTGCTATGCGTTCCAGCTCCGTCATTTCTCGTTGCCCTCCATCTCCGCCTCGACGCGGTCGAGGGCTTCCTCCGCGAGGATGTCAAAGTAGAGGTCCTTCGCGGTGGGGAAGTTTGGGGCGGTGATGAGGGTCAGGATGTCGTCGCCTTCGTGGCGGGTGTGGGTTCCGGGCTTCTCGTCCGGCGCGATGGTGATGATGGTCTTTCTCATTTGGGGTTCCTCCTGTTAAAATTATTTGACAGGCAGGCCCACGGCTGATATACTTTATCCGACACCAGGGCTTCGGTCCTGTCTGTTGGGAAGCAGCCACAAGTCTTTGGACGGACGGGAGTGGCTGCTTCTTCTTTTACTTTTTGGCCCGCTTTGGGGCGATGTTTATGGCCTCGCCGCATTCCGGGCAAAAGCCATGCCACACGCCCTCCGGGTCTGTAGTGACTTGGAATTGATGCTTGCATTTGCACCTGACGGTGATCGTCGTCGGCCCCTCGGCCGGCGCTGGCCTCTTCGGCTGCTTCGGCGGCCGGGGAGGCTTTTCTGTTTTCTCCTTGCTGGAGGCCTTCTTGAAGAGAGAGGCGATGCCCTGGGCGGCTTTTACGATTGCGTAGCCCACAATGCCGGCGCCTCCGGCTACGTCTTCAAGCAGCTTCCCGACGAGGAAAATCAGAAGGATGATGACGATTATCAGGACCAGAATGTGCACATAATCCCTCCTTTCGGTCCTCCCATTTTACGTCGGGAGGAAGCAAAAGGCAAGGATAAGCCCGCCGCGCATGAAAATGCGCGAAATACTTTCTACGTTAGTAGAAAGTAAAAGGTAAAGGGTAATAGGTAAAAGGCGAGGCTGTGACACTCCTTTCTCTTTCTTGTCACTGTGCTCGCCCGGTGCTGTGGAGAAAACGGTGGATGTTGTGGATAACTCTCTGCATCGTCCACAAGATGTTGGTTCTCGCCCTCCGGCGCTGCGGGAACACTTCGCCAGTGCGCCGGTGTCCTTCGGCGGGCCAGTTACGCATTGGGAGAGGCGTTTTTGCGCTTTCTGGTGCCGATATGGTGCTCGCCTCATGCTGGGTCAGTGCTGGGTAGGTTCTTTCGCGTTTTTGTCACTGTGCTTGCACCAGACTTGCACGATGCCGGTCTGGTGCCGGGCTTATCGGCGCCAGTAGCTCTCCTTCGCCAGGGCGCCAGTGTCCTTTGGCGGGCCGGTTACGGTGGGTTTGTCCATGAGGTAGAGGATGCCCTGAACGAGGGCGTCGGTGGTGTCCTTGAAGGTGCCCTTCGGGAATATGAGCAGGTCGCGGATAAGGTCGTCGACCCAGGGGTGCGTCTTCGGGTCCGGGAGGAATATGTTCATGGCCTCGAAGTATGGGGTGACGCTGATGGCGCGTTCCTCCTTACTGCCGCGGGGGTTAAACTCGACCATGCCGGGTATCTCCTTTTTCAGGAGGTCCACGATGGCGGGGCCGTTGGCCTTGTTCTCGACGACCTTTGCCCGCGCCCTGGGCCACTTGCCGGATAGGGTGCGGACGGCGGCGACGCTCTCGGTGAAGGTCATCTTGTCGTTGACAAGGTCCTTGATGTAGATAGCGGAGCCGCGGCGGCCCATGACGAAGCCGGCCACTTTGGCGCTGCCTTCGCTCTTCGTGAAGGCCATATCCCAGGACTGTATATCCTGGGTGATGGGGGCGGCTCCGTCCTTGTAGAAGTTGTGGAGCCATTCGCGCTTGAAGATGACGCCTTCCGCCGGCGCGGGGACCTGTTGGAACTGGCCGGCATACTGGAGGCTTCCCATGCTCTTCTTCAGGCCTGCGAGGACTTCCTTGTCGAAGCGGCCGGGGTTGAGCACGTCGCCCGCCTCCCGGACGACCTGGCGGCCGCTCTTCGGGAAGGTGACGATGGTGCGCTCCGGCGCCTCTGCCGGGAGGCATAGGTGCGTGTAGCCCAGGTCCTCGGAGAGAACGTAGCCGGTGAGGTCGTTTTCGTGGAGGCGCTGCATGATGATGATAAATGCGCCGGTCTTCGGGTCGTTTAGACGGGTCTGGAGGGTATTCTTGAAGAAGTCGATACTGTTCTGCCGCTCCGTTTCGCTGTTCGCCATGAGGGGGTTCTGCGGGTCGTCGATGATGATGACGTCGCCGCCGTCGCCCGTCAGGGAGCCGCCGACGGAGGTTGAGAGCATCATGCCGTGGTGGTTGTTCTGGAACTCGTTCTGACGGTTGACGTCGTCCTTTAGGCTGAAGACTTCACCCCAGTTGCCCTGGAACCACGGGCTGTTGATGATGTCGCGGGAAAGGATATTGTGCTTGCGGGATAGGCTGTCGGAATAGCTGACCTTGATGAAGCGCTTCTCTGGGTGCCGGGTCCAGGTCCAAACGGGATAACAGACCGTGGCCTCGATGCTCTTCATGTGGCGCGGGGGCATATTTATCAACAGGCGGCGTATTTCGCCGTCATTGACTGCGTGTAGGTACTCGGCGATGATGTCGATGTGCCAGTTGTGGACGTAGGTCGTGCCCGGCTCTATAGTGGGCCATGCCTGGGTGATGAAGTCGGAGAGGTTGCGTTCCGCCTTCTCTTTGGCGATGGCGGCCCGCAGCGCGTCGCGGTCCACGAACGCGGCATTACTGAACTTTTCCAAGGAGCTTTTCAAGCTCGCTCAGCTCCTCGTCTGTGAGGCTGGATAGGTCAAAGGCTCCCGGCGCCTGGACGTTCACGGAGCCGGAGTGTGCAACCTCGCCGGTGACCTTTTGGTTTTCGGTGCTCTCGCCGCGGCTCAGACGTTCGATTTTGACGCCGACGTCGGCCATGCGGACCAGGTCGGCGGCGCTGATGTCTCCTTCCGGGATGGTGAGGAGGCGGGCCAGGGCCTTCTTCATAAGCTGCTGGCCCAGGGCCGCGTGGGTCTCGTACATCTTCAAAAGCTCGGCTTCGTTCTTCTCCCTGGCGCGGTTCATCATGTGTTTGTCATAGGCCTCGCAGCGCTCGACCCACTTGAAGGTGGCCGATAGGGTCTCCAGAGGCTTGTGGCTGATGCCGAGCTGTTCGCCGAGGCGGCGGATGCTCCGCTCGCGGCTGAGGTCTATTTTCGGGAGGTTGCGGGGCTTCTCCTTCGTGCCGATGTCATATCGCATATCGCGGTAGGCGCAGAAAAGCTCATAGTTTCGGGCGGTCTCTCCGGCCATCTGGTCCCACAGCTCGCCGGTGTTTTGCTTCGGGCGTTTCTTCTTTGCCATGGTCGTCCTCCTTCCTGAAAAAGCATGAGGGCGGAGGGGTGTTCCCTCCGCCCTTGCGGTTTATTCTTCGTCCGGCGCCTGCTCTCCGAGAAGCTCCCGGAGGAGGGCGGCGTTGTCGGTGTCTTCGAGGTCTTCGGCTGTCTCCGGGACGCCAATGGCCGAGGCGGCCGTTTCTGGCTTCCCTTTGGAAAAAACGAGGACCTTCTGGTGCTCCTGACCCAGCTTGCCGGCGCCCCTCTGAAGGAAGGCGGCGTTGTCGTGGGCCAGGGTCTCGTCTGTGCTGGTGTCAAAGGCGGCGCTCTGGGCGGGGTCTCCGTTGCAGAAGACGAGGACGTTCTGGTGGGTCTTCCCCAGCTTCCGGCTGTTGGCAAACTGCTTTCCCGCTCGGATAGCGAGGCTGCCGTAGCTGGTAATGAGGATTGCTTCGTTGTAGAGCTTCAGGCCTGCGTCCTGAAATGCGGCGATGGTGTCGCTGATGAAATTCCGATAGAAGCCGTTCGGGTCTCGCACATCGCCGACGACGATGGCGGCGAAGCTGTCAGGCTTCAGGAGCGAGGTGGCCTTGGCGATGATGTCGCGGTAGAGGGCCAGAAACTCCGGGTAGTCTTTGTTGCTCAGGTCCTCCGGCTTGTCGCTGTAAACCTCCAGGTCCGCGTATGGCGGGCAGGTGAAGAAGAGGTCGTAGGCTCCGGGGGCCAGCTCTGTGATGTGGGTGCTGTCTCCGTTTATCCAGGTCGGCGGGGTGACGTCATAGTCGCCGAGGCCGTCGTGGGTGATTTCCTCCCAGTTGGCCCGGTTCGCTTCCACCTGGCGGCCGGAAAGGTCGACGCCGGTGTACCTGCGGCCGGTGAGCGCGGCGACGATGCCGCGGACGCTGCCGCCTGCGAAGGGGTCGATGATGCTTCCGCCCTGCGGGCAGAACCAGCGGTAGGCGACCTCGCAAAGGACCGGGTCAAAGATGGATGTGCCGCCCTGGGCCATTTGGTCCGGGAACAGCTCGGCGAACTCCTCCCAGCTTATCTTCTGGCCCAGCTTCTCCTCGTAGGCGTTCTTGGCCTCGTAGACGCTGGGCGGCTGGCTGCTTCGTGCGTAGGTCAGGCCGCTTTCGGTCTTGTCGTCGTCTGCGCCGCGGCCGATCTCCGAGCGGATGCCGAGGGCCTTCCACGCCTTCTTACGCTCGGACCAGAAGCCGCCGCGGGCGTCGAGGATGGTGAAGGGAGAAATGAGGAAACGCTGCTGGAGCGTGAGCTTGGCGGCCTCCTTGGCTGCTTCGTCCTCTTTCTTCTCCTTGGCCTCCTTCAGCATCTTCTCGATGGTGTCGGTGTCGAAGCCGGTCATGGCCGGGTCGAGGCCGTCCGTGTTGGCTTCAAGCTGGGCGAGGATGTCGATGATTTGGTCCTTATCCAGGACGGCCAGCTCGGAAATGCGGTTGTCGGCGACCAGGTCGGCCAGCTCGTCGCTCTCGGTCGCATACTCCTGGTATTCGATGGGGGCGTACTTCGTGCCGGCGGCCTTGGCTGCCTCCAGGCGGCCGTGGCCCTTGACGATAAGGCCGCTTCGCCGGCTGACGGTGATGTTGTTCCGCCATCCGGCCTTCTCGATGATGTCTGCGAGGAGCTTTATCTGCGCTTCCGGGTGCTTGTTGGGGTTCTGCGGGTTCGGCTTCAGGGTCTCGATGTCGGCGATTTCGTCGTAGGCACAGAAGACTTTGAAGCCGTCGGGGGTCGTTGCCCTCGGTTCTGTGGTGGTGTTTGTGTTGCTCATTTTCACATTCTCCATCGTATCAATTTTAGCTTTTTGCCTTTGCCCTGTAAATGCCCACTTTGTGCCCTCGGCTCCCGGTCACTCGGTCTTCAGGCTGTCGATGCCAAAAAACAAGGCCGTGAGCGGCTTCAGGGCGGCGTTGATGTCCTTGTAGATGGTCCGGCGGTCGATGCCAAAAGTGCCCGCGATTTCGTCGGGCGACATTTTCGGCTCGTTGATGTAGGTCGCCATGACGACGTTGTAGCGGCGGAGGTCTTCGGGGTTGCCGTTCTCGGTGCAGTCGATTTTGTAGTAGCGCATCATGTGGTCGATGTGTTCGAGGATGACGAGGGTTCGCTGCTGGCTGGTCCTGATGCTCTCGATGTAGAGGTTGTCGTTGAAGGTGTAGGTGTCCAGGCCGTCGAGGACGTCGATGGCGCTTTCCCGTGCCTGCTTGGCGGAGTAGATGGCCCCCTGGGCGTGTTTCTTGAAAAGGCGGTAATTCTTCAGGAGAAGGCGGGTGTTGTGGAGGCGGCGGTCGTAGCGGTCCTTCCTGGCCCTCTTCTTCTCCTCGTCGATGTACTCAATACCGGCCCTGATGCCGGCGTCCACGCCCTGCTGGATAGCGTTTTCCATGACGCGGGTGGTGATGGCGGCGAACAATTCGGACTTTGCTCCGGCGCTCTCGTTGCTCTTCATGCTCTTCCTCCTTAATAGCTGCATGGACCACCACGACGGCCCTCACGGGCCGCCTGGTCGTTTTTTCGTCTTCGGCGGGTATTTTCCCGCCCTCGGTTGTAACTTCGCAAATAGGGGCGACAGCGGCCAAAAGAGACCGCTTCAGCTCGGCCGTGCTTCGATGGAGTGCGTCTATGGCCTCCAGAAGCCTCTCTCGGTCCTTCGGCGGGATGTTCATCCGGCGCCACCGCCTTCCTCTTCGTGGCCGTATTTCTCGGCGTACTGCTCCGCGGTGATGAAGGCGATGTCGTCCGGGCCGTAGCCCAGCGCGTCGATGCACAGAAGCTCCGCCAGCTTTTCAGTGTCGATGGCTGCGGCGAGGTCTTCTTCCTTCATGCCGGGGATGCTCTCGAAGGAAATTTCGGCGCCGAACTCTCCAGCAATCTCGAAGTGCAGTTTATATTCAACGGTCATTGTGCTCGCCCTCCTTCGGCTTTTCTCTGTGGAAGCGCACGCGGTAGCAGATTTTCCCGCACCGGGCGCAGGCGGCGTAGTTGGTGGCGTACTTTCCGCCGTGTCGGTCGCTCCGGCGGCGCGTGATGGTGATGTATTCGGTCTTGCTGGGCGTATGGAGACCCAGGCGGCAAAGGATAGGCCCTTTCTTCATGCGTTCCTCCTCTCTAAACTGCCAGGCGGTCCAAAAGCGCCGCCATTGTGACGATGGTGTCTCCGACCTCTGCGACGTACTCCGGGAAGTTGGCGCGGGCCACGGCCGCCGCGAGGGGCGGGCAGACTGCGTTTCCACAGCGGGCGACCTGTTCGCTCTTCGGGTACGGGCGGCCGGTGTAGTCGTGGTCGATGATGTAGTCCGCCGGGAAGCCCATAGCGTTGTAAAGCTCCCGTGGGGTCAGCATACGGAGGCCGATGTCGGCGATGTAGTAAAAAGCGCCGCCGATTTCCAGAAGGAGAATATCTCGTTCGCCGAGGTCGTAGCCGCAGTAAGCGTTCAGGAGGTCTCGCACCTGGGGCCAGCGGTCGGGGCCTCCGGGCTGCTGCGCTCTATAGAGCCAGACTTTGCAGAGGGCGAAGGTGCCGCAGGAGGTCTCTGTCTGCACCGGCTCCGCCGGTCTGCTTCCGAGGTTGGTGCCCTTATACTTCACGACGTGAGCGGCCACAACGGCTTCGCGGTCGTGGCTGGTGATGGTGTGCATCGGTTCCTGGACGTTCAGCGGGCGGCCGCCGGTGTAGTATTCCACAAGGTTCGCGCAGGTGAGGCCGTAGCGGTTCGAGGCGTCGATGGTGTTGATGGGGGTGCCAAGGCCGGAGGCTCGGACGTTCTCGGTCTGCTCCGTGTGGTACTGGATGAGGGACGGGGCGATGATGCCGCCGGTGTGCTTCGCCGTGATGGTCTTGTACGGGTCGCGCACGTCTGCGACGTGCCCTCCGCCGGAGTGGTTGCACTCGGCAAGATACGGGGTGACGAGGACCTGGCCGCCTCCGCCGGTTCGTACCGTGTGGACGGGGTTTCCTGCGTCGGCGCCTGTGGAGCTGCCGGTGTTGCTGATGGTGAGGGGCGCCAGGAGCGGCTCGCAAAGGTTATGCTTCGCGGTCCCGACGATGGTCGGCGTGGGTTCGTTGATGTCGTGGGTCCGCGGGGCCTGGCCCTTCCGCTCGCCGTAGCCGGTGGGGACGATGAACGGCTCCCCGCTGCGGATGGTGAACTTATCCACGCCGCGGGCGACGCGGCGCATGGTGTTCGGCCGAAGCGGCCGGACCGCCTTCAGGCCGTAGCGCCGCATGATTTCCTCCTTCGTGTCGAATATGGAGGGGCACGGGAGGGTCCAGTCGATGATTTCTGCGGCGCTGCGCCAGGGCTTCAACTTCCCAGCCCGGACGGCTTCGCTCGTCCTGGGCGCGTGTGTCGGTTCCGGCCATACGATGGGGCGGCCGTCGCAGCGGGCAATCAGGACGAAGCGCTTTCGGGTGGTGGGTGCTCCGTAGTCCGCCGCCACAAGCTCGCGGTATTCTACGGTGTAGCCGAGGTCCTGAAGCTGGGCGATGAATTTGCGGAAGGTGGTCCCGGCGAGCTTCTTCACCGGCTTTCCCTTCCTGACGGGTCCCCAGGTCTGGAACTCTTCGACATTCTCCAGGAATATGACCCTGGGCCGGACCAGCGCGGCCCAGCGGAGGGTTATCCAGGCAAGGCCGCGGATCTTCTTATCGACGAGGGCTGCGCCCTTGGCCTTGCTGAAGTGCTTGCAGTCCGGGGAGAACCAGGCTCCGGCCACGGGGCGGCCGCGGCAGACTTGTCGCGGGTCGATGTCCCAGACGCTGGCCTGGTAGTGCTCGGTGTAGGGGTGGTTGGTCTTGTGCATGAGGATTGCGGCCGGGTCGTGGTTGATGGCCGCGGCTACGGTGATGCCGAGGCCGGTTTCGAGGCCCGTGGAGGCTCCGCCGCCGCCGGCGAAGTTGTCGACGAAGATTTCCTCTGTGAAGCTGATTTGGGCGTTTGTCTTCATGCCTCCTCCTTCCTCGGCTCGCCGTGACTGCAAAAGTCGTCCGGCTCGACGCATACTGCTTCGCCGGAATACCCACGTGCGTTTGCCTTCGGCTCCGTGTGCAGGTAGCACAGGCCGTTCGGGTGGTTGGCGTAGTATTTGCAGTCCTTACAGCGCGTTACGGGTTGCCAGTCTTTCACGTTCTCGATGTGCTGGTTCAGGCTCTCCTCGAAGGCCCGCGCATTATGTTCCGCGCACCGCAGGACCTCGATGATTTCGGCCTTCGTCATGTGGAAAAGTGTGCTGTCGGCCAGCGGCTTATACGGCACTCTGCTTCGCCTCCTCGTTCTTCGGCTTTTCTGCTTTTTCCGCCTGCTCCTTCATGGCCTGGAGCATGGTCTTTATGAGGGCCGCGGCGTCGGCCATGTGGTCGAGGTCCTTGGCTCCGCAGGTCCAGCGGGCGGTGATGGTGACGGTCGGGGTCCCGTCGACGGTATAGAAGAAGCAGGCGTCGACGGAATCGCAGTAGAGGTAGCTGTTCTTGCGTGGCGTGTTCTTACGGCCGCCCCACCAGGTCATAGCTCGCTCGGCCATGGTGGCCGGTGGGGCGCTGGTGACGTGGCCGTCCATATTTGCCGCTCTGGCGGCGTCGTGGAGCATGACGGTCTGCTGCTCTCTGGTGAAAATCATTCGTGTTCCTCCTCTCCGGCGCGGTTCTCTTTCCGCAGGGGGCACCACGGCGGGCTGCTGCGGGTGTAGCGGCCGAGGATGTGGCGGGTCCGAATGACGGCGTTCATGTCCTCGTCGAGGCTGGGGGCGATGGTGCAGGAGTATTTGTCGCCGCGGCGGCCCTGGTGCTCGCTCTTCGCATACGGGCAGGACTTGCAGTGCGGGATGGGTTCGTCCTGCTCCGGGGCGAGACTCGCGGGGAATTGCTGAATGTCTTCCGGCCAGACGGCTGCCAACTCGTCGCTGTGCTTTAGGAGGAGGGGAATGTCCGCCTTCTTCGCCGCGGCTACGATGTGGGCTATCCAGGATGCCTCCGGCTTCGTCTTCTGCCTCTGGTTCCCGGTCTCGGCTCCGGCGATTATCCAGTCGACGTTGTGCAGGGCGTCCGAAAAGTCGAGGCCGATGCGCGAGAGGATAGGCTCGATGCTGATGAAGGTGTTGGCGTCCGGCAGGTCTTTCAGGCGGTCCAGCTCCGGACCCAGGGTGACGGTCGTGCCGAACCAGAAGTTGTCTTCCGCCGGGAGGGTGCCGTCGGCTTCGAGCTGCTTGTAGCGCTTCGGGAATTTCGTAAGGAAGAGGTATTTATGCCATGGGGCGTTGCGACAGGCGTCGAAGACCTCGGCAATCCATTCGGCCGGGATGTCCGGGGCGAAGAGGTCGGCGACGCTGCATACGAAGATGCGGGCGGGCTTCTTCTTGCGGTAGATGTCCTTTAAGCGGTAGCGGTGGAAGGTCGGCTCGAAGCCTGCGGGAAACGGGATGATGGTGCCTTCGTCGCTCCTGAAGGGCGCGTCCAGCTCGTAGAGGCCGCCGGAGGTCTTGCGGAGCTGGGGACTGGAAAGGTTCAGGCGGGCGTCGCCCTGAAAGCGGGTCGCCATCTTCCGGGCGTAGCAGTAGGGGCAGTTGCGCCGGCAGCCGGTGACGGGGTTCCAGGTGAAGTCGCACCAGTCTATTTCGGTTTTATTCATCATGTGGGGGCCTCCTTTTTGCCGCGGCCCGCTCCTTGATGTGCTGGATGCAGGCAGGGCAGAAGTCGATGTTGTGGTATATCTCGATGGCGCAGTCGTCGCAAATGGGCCGGTCGCAGGTCTCGGTCCAGTTCATGCGGAGGTCCTGGAAGGCCGTGTCTGTGTGGTGGGCTTTTTGCATAAGGAAGCGCGGCGGGTGGCCGCAGAATCCGCCGGTGCCGATGGGCGCGTCGCACAGTCTGGTCGCCTTACGGCCGCAAAAGTCACAGGTCACCATAAGCGTTCCTCCGGGTGTGTGATGTAGGCGCTGCATCCTGTGATGATTTGTACGCCTCCAGGCGGTTCCTTTGTCGTGACGGTCTTCTGGCAGGTATCCCGTGCTACGCAGGTGCGGCAGTCGCCTCGCGTGAGCGCTGCGCCCCAGGCGGTATCTTCCAGGCGCTTCAGGGTGGAAAGGATGAACCACTTCTGTTGCTCTTCGTCCAGGGGCTTGAAGGTGCATTCCTTCTTCTTGCGGAGGCCGATGTAGCTGCCGGCTGAAAGGTAGAGGATGATGCCGATGTCCTCCGGGACGAGGTCTACGATGTCCGGGTATAGCTCCTTCGGGACGACGTAGTAGTTGGCGTTGCCGACGAAGTTGTGGCCGTGGGTGCTCTTGAAGTCGCTCTTGGTGACTTTGATTTCGTAGCAGGTGACGAGGACGTCCATGTGGCCGACCTCTCGGATGTAGCGGAAGCGGCAGGCCTGCTCGTCACAGAGCTGCGGCTTCTCGCCGGCGGCGAAGCCGCGGGGGCAGTTGAAGCCTTCCTCCATCGCCTGCGCCCAGGTCTTGCCTCTGTCTCTATATTCTTTGAGGTAGCAGTAGCCCTCACGGCGGATGCCGGAGAAGTATTCCTGGACGCGCATACAGTCTACGATGCCGCCCTTGGTGGTGCCGCAGATGACGGGGACTTCGTAGGCGGTATGAGAGGGGCGAAACTTGTTGATTTTGCGGCCGCATACCTCCGTCGGGTGGTAGCTGCGGAGTGCGCTCTCGATGGCTCGCGTGAGTTCAGTTTTCGCCATTGTTCGGGTCCTCCTTCGGGAATAGACTGAGCTGGTCCTTTGCCAGCTCCTCCTCGATGGCTTTTCGGCGGGCCTTCATTTTGCAGGTGTGGCCGTAGCCGTCGCGGATAGATTTTTCGCTGGTGAGGAGGCCGCCGCAGAGCTTGCAGCGTCGGGCCGGTATGCTGAATACTCCGTCTTCCTGGCTCATGGGTGCTCCTTCCTCCGCCTGGCCCGGTGCTTCGCGGCCTCTTTCTCTTCGGCGGTCATGTACTGGCCGCAGCGCTCCGGGCCGTTCTGGCACGGGTTTTTGCAGGAGGCGCGGCTCGCGCAGTCCTGGCAGCAGTAGCTCCCGTGCCGGCGGTCGCAGTTAAAAAGTTTGCAGTACATGGCGCCTCCTTAGAGGTAGCTTTCTACGATCACCGGGTCGTCCTTCTGGTCTCTGGGGAAGCGGAACATTTCTCCGGGGACGGCCTTCCGGGCTTCTTCCAGGGTGTCGGCAAGGACGACGTAGCGCGTCGGGTGGGTGAGGTCGTAGAGGCGGGCGACGAACTTGTCCGGGTAGTCGGAGGGGTGTTCGTAAATGCAGATGATGGGGACCTGGGCCGTTTTTCTGATGCGGGCCGGGTCAAAGGCGCCGTTCAGGATAATATCTTCACGCTCCATGTGGCTGTTTCTCCTTCCATGCGAGGTATTCGATGATTTTCAGGTATGGCAGTATGTAGGGGCCGCCGGTCTTTATCTCCCATTCCGGGAGAAGCTGGTCCGGGGCGACGCTGGCTCCGGCCGGCGTGTCCCAGAAGTCGCCGTAGGCTTTGACCGGGACGCTCGCCCAGGTACGGGTGGCGGCCCCTGCAGCCCACGCTTCCCTGGCTTCTTTCCAGAAGGGCCAGGGCACGGCGAAGAAGCGGCGCATTTGGAAGCTGACGATTACGATGCCGACCGCTCCGGGGTCGCGGCAGAAGTCGTCGAGGTATTCCGCCTGATGGTCTTCGACGCGGTCGAAGCGGATGCGGTTCTCGTCGGTGTGCTTGGCCTCGACGGCCACGGCGATGTTGCGGTAGCGGCCGAGGTAGTCGACGCAGCTCTTCTCTTCGACCTTGCAGTTGACGACCTTGCCTGCGGCGTTCCGAATGGGGATAAACTCGGTCGGGACCTTGTGGACGCAGGCGAGGCCGGTCTGGCGGTATTTGCTGTGCACCATCTTCAGGAGGTCTTCAAAGAGCTTTCCTCGGTTGGCTCTGCTGGTGTCCTTCATCGGGAGGCCTCGGCGAAGATGCCCTCTGCGGCGGCGCGACCAAGCTCCCGATAGAGGCTCTGGACCGTGCCGAGACCGATTTTGTTGCCGGTGCCGACGTGGGCCTCCAGGTAGCTGACGAAGCGGCGGGCGCCCTCTTCGGCCGGGCTTCCGGCCTTCTGGCGCTCGGCCAGCTTCGTGCCCTGGTCCACGCCCTGGCTGTATGTGGTGTCGATGAAGTCGCAGAGCTGGGCGTCGGTCATTTTGCGAAGGCGGCAGGCGCGGTCGTGGATGGCCCGCTCTTCGTCGGTTCTGCGGCAGTTTCTCGTTTTGCTCATGGTGTCCTCCTTATCGCGTCCGCCAACTGGGCCAGTTCATTTCGATGCCGGCGCAGGTCTCTTGCAGGCGCTCTATCGTCTTTTTTGCGGTGTAGCCGTCGTCCCGGTCCGGCGTCATGCGGTCGATAAGCTCGGCGCCGGAGTAATTGGTGGTGACTATGGTCGGCATATAGGCTTCATAGCGGGCGTTGATGATGGCGTAGATTTTGGTGATGCCCCACTGTGTGGGCTGCTCGGTCCCCATGTCGTCGATTATGAGGAGGGGGACGTCTTCGTATAGCCGCATGACTTCCGCCTCTGTGGCTCCGTCTGCGCGGTCGAAGGTCGTTTTTATCTGGGCGAGGAGGTCAATCATCGTCATGCAGATGACCGGGACGCCTCCGTGGATAAGCTGGTTTGCGATGGCCGCTGCGAGGTGGGTCTTGCCGGTCCCTGCGGTCCCGCTTATGAAGAGGCCGTTTCGCTCCTTCTGCGGCGGTAGGCTCTCGCCGTTCGGCTGCTTGGTCGGGAGCATGATGGCGAAGGAATCGGCGTAGCGCTTGGCGGCGAGGTAGGCTTTCTTGCGCTTGGCGGCCACGGACGGGTCCGGGTCGTCGACCTGATAGCGGTCGAAGGTGCGGGTCTGGAAGCGTCCGCGGAGGCCGCTTTCCTTCAGGAGCTTACGGATGCGGGCGTTGGTCCTGTCCGCCTCCTCCTGGCGCCGCCGTTCCGCTTCTGCGGCCCGCTCTGCGGCCTCTTTCTGTGCCCTGGCCGCGGCGGCCTGCGGGCAGTCGCACGGTTCCGGCTCCTTGAACCAGGTAAAAATACGGTGGTCGGCCGGGAATGTGGCCCCGTAGTGGTAAAGGAGCTTCCCGCAGTAGGGACACGGCTCCGGGGGAGGCGGGTCCTCCGTGTAGCGGTAGCCCTCGGCCGCGGCGCGGTCGGAGCGGACCTTGTAGTCTACGGTTGGCCGGGCTTCAGTCGGCTGGCTTGAAGCCGCTGATTGAGGCTGCCGGCGCTGTGGGCGCGTTGCTCCGCTCAGGATGTCCGCGAGCTTTTCCATTGTTCAGGTCCTCCTCTTCGTCTTCCCATCCCATAGCGCGGAGCCAGGTGGCGGGGTACGGGATGTAACGGCCGTTTTCCTTGGTCCAGCTATTGGAGGTCTTTCCTCTGGCGACGCCGTCCATGATTTTGCTGAAAAGCTCCTCGTTTGGCTTGATGGCCTTGAAGGCCTTCAGGGCGTCGCCCTTACTTTTTTTCTTTGGGTATGCGCTCCAGAAAAGCTCGAAGCGGCGTTCTACGATGCCGCGCTCCTCTTTCTGCGGTTCTTCCGGGGTGTCCTCCTCGTCCTCTGGCGGCCCCTCCGGCGCTTCAGGCTCCGGCGGGTCCTCCCGGTCCTCCTCCGGCTCTGGCTCGTCCTGGTGGCTCTCACGCGGCGCGTGGGGGTGTTCGTCGTAGTCGCTCGGAGGCGGTATCTCCGAGGGCTTCTCTTTCATGTGCGGGTTCTGGTGCTTGACGAAGTTCACGACCTGGATGTACTTCTCGCCGGCGGCTTCGTATCGAATGATGAAGCCGTTGTCCGCGAGGGCCTGGAGCATTTCGTCCACGGTGTCGGCGCTGACGTCGTCGTAACCGAGGACGGTCTTCTTCAGCTTCCGCGGCCGGTCTTCGAGACGCCCGGCGCGGTCTGCCTGGGTCCATAGGCCGATGAAAAGGAGGCGGGTCAACGGCGTCAGGCTCCCCAGAAGCTCGTTATCGAAGAAACCGGGCTTTATGCTTCTTGTTCGTGCCATGTTGGGTGGCCTCCTTCTCTTAGCAGACGTAGACCTCCGCGCCTGTCTGCCGCTGGACTTCTTCTTTCATGCGCTGCTCCTCGCTGTTGTTGGCGGAAAGGTGCAGGAGGTATATCTGCCGCACCTGGCAGAGGTCGTTCGCCTTCAGCATTTCGAGGAGGTGTTCGAGGCTCATGTGAGCCTTTACCAGCCGGGGGACCATTTCGACCGGGATGTAGCCGGCCGCGATGCTGCGGTCGATGCCGTCCTGGGTGTAGTTGCACTCGGCCATGATGTGGGTGAGGCCGTTGAAGCGGTAGCGCACGAAGTAAGTGTCCGTGAAGTACAGCAGCTTCTCGCCGGTCGCCGTGCTGGCAAATAGAAAGCCGAGTGGTTCCGGCGCGTCGTGCTCTACGTCAAAGGGCAGGACCTTGAAGGTCCCGACCGTGATTTCCTGGAGGGCTTTTACGGGGCGGAGGCGGTGGCCGGTCAGGCCACACGCCTCTATGGTCCCGCGGCTGGTGTAGATGTTGACGCCGTAGCGGGCCAGGTCCTTCGCTGCTTTGCTGTGGTCCTGGTGGCTGTGGGTGATGAAGGCTCCGGCTATTTTGCGGACGGTGAAGTTGGTCCCGACCTGGATGGCCTTTAGGGGGATGCCTGCATCCAGCAGGAGGGTCGTTCGCCCGTCCGATACGATGTAGGCGTTTCCGCTGCTGCCGGAGGCAAGCACTTTGATTTGCATTAGAAGTCAGGCCCGCCCATGATGGTCTGGCCGTCCTTGGTGGCAGCCGGTTCCTGCGGCTCAATGACCTCGCCGGTGCCGGGGTCTACTTCTGGCGCAGTGATCGTGGCCGGCGCAGTGTCAGGGAGCGCGGTGGGCGTGGTGTCGATGACCGTGCCGTTGGCGTACATATCGACGTCGGCCTGGGCCTCCATTTCGGCAATGCGAGCCTCTCGCATCTTCATGTACTGGTAGTTGTCATCAATTTTCTGCGGGTCGCGGGCGATGTGCTTGGCGCTGTAAACCTCGCGGACGAGGGTCTTGTAGACCATCTCGTCGAGCCATCCTTCGACCTGCTTCTCGGTCTTTTTGCCGTTCTCCCAGGCCGTGGTGGTGCCGCCCCAGAAGTTGGCGGAGGCGTAGGCGGGCTTGCGCTTCTGGATGTCCTTCATCGTCATAATGATGAGGGTGTTCTTGGTGGGGTCGGCGTACTCGATGTAACCGAAGCCGCCGCGCAGCTCTCCGCGGTCGAAGGGGTCGTCAATGGAGAAGGCGTAGGTCTCCACGTTGACGCCGTTGCATTTCTTGATGGGTTTGAAGGTGTCGTTGGAGTAGACAAGCTCAATGGTGACGGCCGTGGGCTTCTCCAGGGCGTACTTCTCGGCGATGTAGCGGATGCCGTTGTAGCCCTTCATCAAGGTCACGTCATACTTCTGGGTCTTGTTGTTCTTGTAGGGGATGGGGAAAAGGTGGTTTTCCTGCATCATGTCGAGGCCCATGCGGGCGTAGTGGACAACGTCGGTCGCCAGCTCGGAGAGGTTGACGTTCTGCCAGGTGACCGGGAGGTCGTTGTTGAATTTCGGGTCGCGGTTGTTGCTGTTCTTCCGCAGGCGCTCCTCCTCGGCGGTCTTCAGCGCGCGGTCGATGGAAATGAAGTAGCCCTGGACGAGGCGCTTCTGGTATTCTGCCAGCTCCGGGGCACCGACGCCGGTTCCGAACTCCTTCATTACCATGGCGGTGAAGCGTTCGCTCTGGTTCATGGCGACGGGCTGGGTCTGGGGCGCCTGGGTCATCTGGGTCGTCTGCTCGTTGGTCTTAGTGGTTGCCATTGTGTATTTCCTCCTTATTTCTTCGGGCCGCCTGGGCGGCGTTTCTGATGTCGTGCTCTCGGCAAGGGAAAGGCTCTGTTTTGTAGCAGACCTCGCAGCACTCGCCGCAGGTGAAGCCGAAGCGGGCGTTGTACGGGCAGGGGCCGGAGGCTCCGGCTATCGGTCTTCCGCAAATGCTGCAAGTGTCCATGTCCGGGCCTCCTTTACTTGATGTCGAGGGTCTTGTTCATGCTGTAGATGTTGCGGCCGATTTCGCCGATGGCTGCGATATAGTCTCGCTTTTCCATGATGTCCTGGGCTTTTTCCCAGCGGTCGATGGCTTCCTTCAGGGCGTCAACGTAGCTGTCGTGCCGACCGAGGATTTCGAGGGCGGTTTTGTTCATTCCGCGTTCTCCGTTTCCAGGCGAAGGGCCTTGTCGGCCTCCGATACGACGAGGCGGATGGTCTGCATGGAGGTCTTGCGGATGTGGGTGATGCTCTCGGCGTTGTCCACGAAGACTGGCATCGAAATATTCCAGTGCTCGGCGAGGACGTCGATGATTTCCAGGCCGGCGTTGATGCGGGCGGCGTTGTTGGCGAAGGTGTAGGGCACCATGCGGCCGGTCGCGTCCGGGATAAGGACCTCGCAGTCATCTTTCAGGCCACCGTTGAGCTGTTCCGTGAAGAGGCGGAAGCGGACGGTCTTGAATTTGCTGTCGATGCGGTCGGTGAGCATACCGATTTTCGCCTTGGTGAATTCGTCGCAGAGATAGATGGCGTAGTCGGTCCCTTCGTACTCTGCGCCGAGGTCCGCTTCGCGCTGCTCCAGCTCTGCGATACGCTTGCGCTGGGCCTCCGCGAGGAGGTATTTCTGCTTCTGGGCCTGCGCGGCGGCGATGGCGTCCTTCTTGGCCTTGATTTCGGCCTCTACGGCCGCGGCGGCCGCGGAGGTGCCATTTCCTGCCTCGGCTTCTGCGGCGCGGCAGGCGTCAACAGTGGCCTTCAGGCGGGCGTATTCCTCGGTGGTCTCGAATTTCGGCGGCTCCTGGTAGGCCAGGGCCTCACGGGCCTTGGTGCAGTTCTCGGCCTCTTCGTGCTCCTTTTCGGCTTCGAGTTTCTTGGCGGCCGCTTTGGCCTGGAGGCCCGCGATGATGGCCTCACTGGCTTCCTTGCGGCCGCGCTCGTTGATGGCCTGGAGGCGCTGGCTGCGACCGAGGTTGAAGTCGGAGCGGAGCTGCTCGATTTTCTCTTCAGGGAGGCGCTGGCCGCAGGTCGGGCAGGTCTCCTGCCCCTCGTCGAAGGTCTCGGCCTGGATGGCCTTGTACTGTTCCAGAAGGTCGGAGCGCAGTCTGCTGATGACCCCGATTTTCGCTTCAAGGTCTGCGGCCTGGCGGGCAGCGTCGTCGGCGGCGATTTGGTGGTCGATGATGGCCTGGCTGGCCTCTTTGTATTTCTTCTGAAGCTCGGCGGTCTGGGCGCCGGTGCGGCCGAGGTAGTCGGTGAGGGCCTTGGTGAGGGCCACTTCGGCTTCTGCCGTGCGCTTCTTCGCTTCTGCGGTGGCGTCGTCGCCGGCGAGGATGGCCGCCCGGCGCTCGGCCAGGGCGTCGCGCTCGCGCTCCAGGGCGGCGATGGTGGCGTCTACGATTGCGGGGTCCTGCACGTCTTCAGGGATTGCCCTCTGGGCTTCGTCGATACGGTTGGGGATGGTCTGAAGCTCTTTGTTGATGTCCGTGCGCTTGGCGGTGGCGATTTTGCGGTATTCTTCGACGGAGTAGAACTGGCGGGTGGTGCCGGGCATGAGGAGGAGCTTTTCGAGGCCTTCCAGCTCTTCGTGCTCCGCAATCACGTCACCGTCGCTGACGTCCCCGCAGACCTCCAGGAGAATTTTCCGGCGCTGGTCCCAGGGCATGGCCTCGGCGAAGTAGTCGGGCATGGTGAGCATTTTCATCGTTTCGGCGCCTCCGCAGAAGGCGGCGATGGTGGAGGTGTATTCCTTTTCCTTGACCGGGACGCCGTCGATGAAGAAGTCTACGGTGTGGCCGTCGAACTCCTCGGTAGCGCTGCCGCGCTTCTTTTTCCAGACTTCGTGGTAGTCCTTGCGGAGGGTCACGATACGGCCGTCGTCCATGATGAAGGAGGCCTCGGCGCTGTTTGTGAGGTTGTGGAGGTCTCCGCCGGTCCCCTTGGTCTTCGGGGTGTAGTTCTTGGCGCCGGTGCTGGGCTTATCGAAAAGGAGCCAGGTGACGGCGTTGAATACGGTGGTTTTGCCGGTGGCGTTGTCGCCGTAGAGGCAGGCGCTCTCGCCGTCGAAGGCGAAGCGGGCGCTTTTGATGCCCTGGAAGTTTTCAAGGCGCAGGTTCTTGATTTTCATGTTCTGTCCTCCTTATGCTTGACAGGCGGCGCCGCGGTATGATAGATTGTTGGTGGTATAGAGGCCGCTCTCTTCGGAGGCGGTCTTCTTTTTTTGCGCCGCGGCGGCGCAGTATGTTGCGAGGGCCTTTGTGGTGATGTACTCTTCGGCGAGCTTGCCGAGGTAGTAGGGAGCGAGCCGGTCCCCTTGGCTGTCTCCGTAGCGGCTGATGATGGATACGAGCTTCTGCTGTGCGGCCGGAAGTGCCTCCGTCCATTCGGCGTCAGTCAGCTCGCGGCCCAGGAAAGTACAGGCTTCGGTCCTGGCTTCCTCGAAGTAATTGCTCACGCTGTCTTTTCTCCTCCCTTCTTTTTCGGCTCTTCTGCCTGGCTTGGTCGGCGCAGAAGGCCCAGCCGAGGTAGAAGGCGGCGCCGATGGTGGCGGGGGCTACGATTTCCCAGCCGTGGGGTCCTCCGGCTCTCGCGTTGATGGTGTTCCATACGAGGAGGAGGCCGTAGGCCGCGGCTGTGAAAAAGGCGAGGTAGATGGCGGCTCTTGCGCCGGCGATTGCCGCGGCCGCGAGGCCGACGGACTTTTTACGGGCGAGGCGCTTGCCCGGTCTGGTGGTTTTCATTTTGGGGTTCCTCCGTTCCTTTGGGGTTGCAGACTTCGTGTTCGGTATCGTTGCAGTCGCAGCGCTCGCCGGGGTCCAGCGCCGCGCCGCAGTTGGGGCAGATTTTGAATGTCGCCATGCGTTACCCCCTGGCGGCAAGCGCGGCCGTGACGCTCTTTGCGGCTGTGACGGCGTTCGTTGTGATTTGGCGCTGCCAGGCTCCGAAGCGCGGGGACCAGCGGAAGCCGTTGTGCTTCAGGAGGCTGCGGGCCTCTTCGTCCGGGCGTTCGTCGAAGATGATTTGCAGGCGGTTTTCGTCGGTGTTCATGTCCACGTGGCCGCCGTCGAAGGCCCAGCCTTCCGGCGGTGCATCCTGGAGCCGCTTCAGGCCGTCGAGGCGTTCCTGCGTCCGCTTGATGTTGGCGAGGTTGTTCTGGAGTTCGTAGGGCGGGAACGGGACGCTGGAGTACCATCCGCGCTTCCAGTTTGCCTCGATTTCAAACTGCTCTTTGTCGGAAAGGTCCGGGCATCCGTCGAGGGTTTTATTTTTTCGGTAGAAAGCATTGACGGCCTTCATCTTGTCCTGGAGGGTCTTCAGGCTGGCGAGCTTGGCTTCGAGCTTCTCCACGGCCTGCGGGTCGTCGCTGCTGATACCGCCTGTCCCGACGCTCTCCATTCTGTCGAGGATGGCGTCGATTTCCAGGCGCTCACGCCGGAGGGTGTCATCGCGGGCGTTCTGCTTCTCCTTTTTCCGAACGGGGAAGTTGCCGCCGCCGGACACAAGAATTGAGGGGCAGCTCGCGGCGTTTCTGTTCAGGGCGTTCGTATTCTCCGCCAGGCGGCTTGTGTAGGAGGCCAGAAGGCCGTCGATTTTATCGTGGTACATCTCGGCGATGCGCTGCTTTTTGCGGTAGGCGAGGAAGGCAGCCTTGTCTACGCAGCGGCGGTAGCTGTCGGTTTCGCTGCCCTCCGCGTAGTCGCTCATGCTGCTCATTCGTTTGGCGTCCCTGGCAGCTTCTTCGCTGATGGTGCAGTATGCCGGGGAGGGGCCGCCGGGCGTCAGCTCGTAGGCGCTGACCTGTTCCGGGGTGAGGGGGCTTTCATACTCAGCGAAGCCCCAGACCTTTCCGATTTCCGGGAAGGCCGCGCCGTTCGCTCCGTATGTGTGGGTGTTTGCCGCGCCGGCCGGGATGGCTCCGGGCAACGGCGGGCGCTGGGTCAGGTAGTAGCGTTCCATGATGTCCTCCTTATTCTTGGTACGGGTCGGGCAGGGTCCAATCCCATGTCTGGCCCGTTTTTTCGTAGGTTTTGCGGAAGTGGTTCTCGCGGCCGTCGCCCTCGAAGTAGTAGTAGTCCGCGGGGAGGGTCCGGCCGACGTTCTCGGCGCCCGTCTTTTCTATGGCCCAGCGGGCGATGATGTCTTCGGCCAGGGCGAGCATTTCTTCGCTCGGCTCCACGTCCTGGTGGTAGGCGAATTGCTTCGGCCGTGTGAGGACCTCCTTCAGCGTGTCGCCCCAGGTCCCGGCGTCGTAGCGGTTCAGGGCGCACCAGGCGACCGCGGCCTGGCGGGCCTTATAGCTGACGCCGTACTTGGTGCCGTTCCAATAGCAAATCTGGCTCTCCGATTGCATTACCTGGGCCAGGATTGCGACCTCTTCATCTGTGAAGGGGTGCGGGTCTGGCAGTACGGTTTCTTCCGGGTGGTCCTTGGCGTACTCTTCGAGCGAGGCGTAGTCGGTGGCCGGCGTGTCCGCTCCAGGAAGGCTCCCGGTGCTGAAGTCCCGGACGAGGACGGCTTCGTATGCCGTACCGGCCGGAGCCTCTGCCCTGGCCTCTGCTTGGCCCATTCCCGCGATGCGGGTCTCGGCGATGGCCGCGGCAGCTATCGTTGCGGTCAGGATGACGGCCGCGGTGGCCGTTCTGGTGTAGTGCTTTTTCATACCTGAATGTTGAGCCGCTCTGCGAGGTATTTCCGCGGGACCCGGCCGGCCGTGGTGATGAACCCCTTGCTCGCCAGCTCCTCGTTGAGCTGCTGCATTACTCGGTAGGCCCGGCTTTCGCTGATGTCGCAAAGCTCCATGACGTCCTTTACGCGGAGGAACGTCTTCTGCTCTTTCTCCTTTCTTTCGTCGTCCATGTTGTCCTCCTATTTGATGTACTTGCTTATCCACATACGCAGTTCCATCGAGGCCTTCTCAATGGCTGCGAGGCGGGTCGTGATTTCTTCGAGCCGGGGAAGCTCGTCATCGGTGATGACCCCATCCTGCACGATGTCGACCATGTCGTCTTCGACGCCCTCGGCCTCTTTCATGGCGTGGAGCACCTTTATCGTGAGGCGGTCGATTTGGAGCAGTTCGCAGGGCGGTATGGTCTTCTGGCCCAGCGGGCAGAGCTGCGAGCAGTAGTGGTTGCAGAGCTGCGGGGCGTCGTAGAGCTGCGCGAGGAGAAGAACCTCCTCCGGGTAAGGGTTCAGGACGCCGCTCTCTATACGGGCGAGCCGGGTCCTGTCTATGCCGGTCTCTTCCTGTACTCCCTCACGGCTGCCGAGGTGGTCGTTGCGCGTTTCGGCCTCTTTTCGTGCGAGATAGAATACATTTCCGGCCGCTTTCGTGGCGTGTTTTGCCATGTATTTCTCACCTTCTCTTTGGTAAACTTATCACACAGGTGGAGGCGTTGACGGTGAAGAAACTTCTTCGTCAAAAAAAATATCCTCGATGCTGATGTGGGTCTCCAGCTTTTCGCTGAAATGGAGGGCGGCCCGGCGGGCCTCCTCCAGCGTGACGGGGTGGTAACCCAGCTCCTTCTTGCAGTAGCCGCCGATGGTCTTAATTCCCATCGCCGCGGCGACCTGCCTCTGGGTCTCTTTCGCCCTGCTTCTGTACTCCTGGAGCCGGTTGGTCTGCATCCGCTGTCCCTCCTTTCTGTTTCTCTCTGAGATATTGTATGCTTACATAGTAATGTTTCCTGTCGGTAAAGTCAAGAGAAAAAGTCACATTTTCCGCGAGATAAAAAATGCCCCTTGATTTTCCGTGTGGTAAATATTAAAATGTTTTTGGAGGTGTTTCCCCTATGAACAGAATTAGGTCTTTGCGTGAGGGCGCAGGAATGACGCAGAGGGAGCTGGCTGCTATTCTGAAGTGCTCCAACGGCGCCATGTCGAAATACGAGAACAGCCGTTATCCCTTGGATGACAAGATGCTGCTCCAGCTTTCGCGCATTTTTGATGTCTCGGTCGATTATATCCTTGGCACTTCCGACATCCGAGAGCGCGGCTCCTCCCGGATGCCTCCTGAGTTGACATGGGATGCCCTTAGTCTCATAAATGCCGCCGATATGCTGACGGAAAAGCAGCGGCGGACCGTGTTCCGCTTCGTGCGCGATACGGATAGCATCGCTTTCCTGCGGCGGTATTGGTATCTGTCCGATAAGTCGAAGCGCCGAGTACAGGAGTATATGTCTCTCCTGGAGCTGGCCGACAAGGACGAAGGCGTTCCGGCCGGGAAGGTCGATATAGGCGAAGAAGAGTAAAAAGGCGCCCCGGCGGGTCTGCCGGGGCGCCTTTCCTGCGGGGGTGATATTTTGTCTGTGAAGTCCTACAAAACGAAGGACGGTAAAACGAAGTGGCTGGCCTACTTCCGATACACGGATTGGCAGGGCCATACGGTAGCAAAAAAGAAGGAGGGCTTCGCGCTGAAACGTGAGGCCCAGGAATACGAGCGCGAGTTCTTGCTGAAGGAGAACCGGCGGTGCGATATGACCTTCGCTTCGCTGGTGGAGCTGTATCGGACTGATGCTACGCACCGAACCCGCGATACTACGCAGGGCACGTCTGATAGCATCATCGACAAGTGGATTCTCCCGTTCTTTGGCTCGCTCCAGGTGGACAAAATCGACGCCGTGACGGTCCGCAAATGGCAAAACGAGCTTATGGGCGCCACGAACCCGCGCTCCGGCCGTCCTTACGCGCAGACGTACCTCCGCACGATACATAGCCGGTTGTCGGCTATCTTCAACTATGCCGTTACATACTACAAGCTCCCGCAGAACCCCTGCGCTCCGGCCGGTGCGATAGGCAAGAAAAAGGCAGGGCGCATGAAGTTCTGGACACTGGCCGAGTTTGAGGCGGCTCTGGCGCAGGTGAAAAAGCCCGCATATAGACTGGCCCTCCAGCTTCTTTATTGGCTCGGCATCCGCGTCGGCGAGGCCCTGGCGGCCACGCCTGCGGACTTCCTTCCGTCCTGTGTCTTCCGTATCGAGAAGACGTACCACCGAAAAGCCGGCGAGGACACGGCCGGGCCGCCCAAGACGGAGAACGGGTATCGGGAGCTTACGATGCCGCGGTTCCTCTATGACGAGGTGATGGACTACGTCGGCCGGCTTTACGGTATGGGGCCACATGACCGCATCTTCTACTTTACCCACGGGACCCTGAACAACGAGCTTGACCGTGCGGCCGCTGCGGCCGGCGTGAAGCGCATCCGCATCCACGACCTTCGGCACAGCCACGCCGCACTGCTGGTGGAGCTGGGCTATTCTATCCCGGCCATCGCCGAGCGCCTGGGGGATAGCGTGAAGACGACGATGGAGACCTATATCCACCTATACCCCCAGCAGCACGTTTCTGTGGCCGCAGACTTGGAGGCCGCGGCCGCCGCTCCTGCGTCCCTGGATGGCCTGGGCGATAAGCTCCAGGAAGCCGAAAAAAGGGCCGTTTTTGAATAACTGCAACGCTTCTGCAACGCTTTTTGCAAAAATAGACCCCGGAAACCTTGATTTTTCAAGGCTTCCGGGGCTTTTTTCGATTACTCCAGCTCCACCGTAGCGGGGGGCTTGGAGGTGACGTCGTAGAGGATGCGGTTGACGCCCTTGACCTCGTTCACAATGCGGCGGGAGACGGTGTCGAGCAGCTCCCACGGCAGGCGCGAGAAGTCGGCCGTCATGAAGTCCTGCGTCTCCACCGCGCGCAGCGCGATGGCGTAATCGTAGGTGCGCTCGTCGCCCATGACGCCGACGGAGCGCAGGTTCGTGAGCGCTGCAAAATACTGGTTGATGCTGCGCTCGAGGCCCGCCCTGGCTACCTCCTCGCGGAAAATGGCGTCCGCCTCGCGGACGATGTGCAGCTTCTCCTCGGTGATCTCGCCGATGACGCGGATGGCAAGGCCCGGGCCGGGGAAGGGCTGGCGCCAGACAAGGCTCTCGGGCAGGCCAAGTTCGATGCCGAGCTGGCGCACCTCGTCCTTGAAGAGACGGCGCAGCGGCTCGATGATCTCCTTGAAGTCCACATGGTCGGGAAGTCCGCCGACGTTGTGGTGGCTCTTGATGACGACGCTCTCACCGCCGACGCCGGATTCCACCACGTCGGGGTAGATGGTGCCCTGCGCGAGAAAATCGACGCGGCCGAGCTTTTTGGCCTCGGCTTCAAAGACGCGGATGAACTCCTCGCCGATGATCTTGCGCTTGCGCTCCGGCTCGGAGACGCCGGCAAGCTTGGTGAGAAAACGCTCCTGCGCGTTCACGCGCACGATGCGCATGCCGAGGCAGTCGTGCATGGCGCACTCGACCTGATCGCCCTCGTCCTTGCGCAGCAGGCCGTGATCGACAAAGATGCAGGTGAGCTGCTCGCCGACCGCGCGGTAGAGGAGCGCGGCGGCCACGGCGCTGTCCACGCCGCCGGAGAGCGCCAGCAGCACCTTGCCGCTGCCGACCTTGGCGCGAACCTCGTCGATGGCTTCGCTGACATAGCTCGCCATGCTCCACTCGGGGGCAAGGCCGCAGACCTTATAGAGAAAGTTCTTCAGAATTTCGGCGCCATGGACGGTATGCAGCACCTCGGGGTGGAACTGCACGCCGTAGAGCTTTCGTTCCGCGTTCTCGATGGCGGCGTAGGCGCAGCCTGCGGTGTGCGCGATGGCGCGGAAGCCCGGGGAAAGGCGCTCGACCTCAACGCCGTGGCTCATCCAGCAGATGCTCGTCGGCTCAATGCCGTCGAACAGCAGGCTCGTGCCGTCGTGCGTCAGCTCTACCTTGCCGTACTCACGAACCTCGGCTCTGCGGCAGGCGCCGCCGAGCTGATGGATCATCAGCTGCTGGCCGTAGCAGATGCCGAGAATGGGCAGACCCAGCCCGAAAATGGCGTTGTCGAGCGCGGGGGCGTTCGGCTCAAACACCGTCGCGGGGCCGCCGGTAAAGATGATGGCGGCGGGGTCAAAGACGCGGATGTCATCCATCGACATGGTGTAGGGCTTGATCTCGCAGTAGACGCCGCACTCACGCACGCGGCGCGCGACGAGCAGATTGTACTGCCCGCCGAAATCCAATACTAATACCTTTTTCATCTCAGTCGTCCTCACGGAAGAGAATGCCGTTCTCGTCCGCCTGCTCGATGACGGCGAGCGCCTTGTACGGCACGCTGGAGGCGCGGAATTTGTCGCCGCCGCCCTGGAAGCCCTTTTCGACCGCGACGCCGATGCCCTCGAGCGTCGCGCCCGCAGCGTTGACGAGGTCGACGAGGCCCTGCATCGCGTAGCCCTTCGCCATGAAGTCGTCGATGATGAGAACGTGGTCGTCCGCGTGCAGCCACTCATGGCTGACGATCAGCGTGACCTTCTTTTTGTAGGTATAAGAAAAGACCTCGCTCTGGTACAATCCGCCCTCGATGTTGTCGCTCTTCGCCTTCTTGGCGAACAGCATGGGAACACCGTATTTTTGGGCGCAGATCGTGGCCAAAGCGATGCCGCTTGCCTCCGCTGTTAAAACCATGGTGATCTTGCTGATGTCAAAATACTTCGCGAACTCGTCGGCCAGAGCCTCGAGCAGCTTGGTGTCGACGCGGTGGTTGAGAAAGCCGTCGACCTTGATGATGTTGCCGGGCAGGACCTTGCCTTCGCGGCGGATGCGTTCCTTGAGCAGTTCCATGGGACCGTCCTCCTGTCGTATAATATAAGTGCGCGGACTGTGCTGCCATTGTAGATATTGTATCGTATGATAGAGCATTTGCGCAAGAAAAACAAGGTGACGGAGAGACCAAAAAAAGAGAGAGAAAAGCGCCCGTTTTCGGGCGCTTTTTATGGTTTTACATGATTTGATAAGATGCGCTTATGCCGGATATCACGTTCCCTTGGCATCGGCGGGATAGAGCCGAAGTGCCTGCGCGTCAAGATCGCTTAGGATGTTCTCGACGGCCTGTTCGGTATAGCTGCCGTCCATCGGGTACGCAAGGTCGGCGCACACGACGGGATCGGTGGAGAAGAGAAGCGTGACGTTTCCGCGCAGCAGCGCGGTCACATCCTCGCGGAAGCACTCAAATTCCGCCTGCGTCGCACGGCCGATGTCGGGGACCGGCGAGGCGCCGTCCGCCTCAAGCACAAAGGTGACGGCGTTTCCGTCAAGGTACTGCTCCTGCCCACCGGCGTAGGAAAGAAGATCATAGCTGTAATTGCCCACGCCCGCGCCCACGAAGGGCAAATAGCGCAGAAGGTCCGCGCCCCAGACGCCGCTTTCGTCCTCACCGTAGACAAGGAACAGCGTTTTCCAGCCGACGTGATAGGTGCCGAATTCCTCGGTGAAGAGCACCGTGCCATCGTACTTTTTCACGTCCAGTGTGTAGAAGCGCATTGCGAATTCGTCCGGCTCCGAGCTGGTGAGAACAAGAATTTCGTCCTCACCGTCGCGGTCGAGGTCGGCGTAGGCGAGGGGCTTTTCATTGGCTGCATAGACCTCGGTGAACCGCTCCGGAGCAGTATCCACATAGGTATACTTTTCCGTATCGCGCTGCGCAAGGTACAGCCCGCCGTTCCCGTCGGGACGGTAGGTGTCGGTGTAATACTCAGGCGTAGAATGCCATTGGCAGATGCACGCCCTGTTTTCCTCGTCAATCTCAAGCTGATAGGTCCAGCTGCGGTAGGGGCGGAAGCTGTCCGTTTCCGCGTCGTAGAACCAGTAATAGTAGGGCAGGTTGTAGGCGGGCGTGTCGATCTGCAGGCCGATGTCCATATAGCCGTCAAAGTTGTAGTCGCCGGTCACAAGCCCACCGTCCGCGTTCCAGCAGTTTGTGTAGCCGTCCGTACACCAGACGTCGTCGCCGACGTCGGCGCTGCGCAGCTCCTGCTCGCCGCCGTTGTCCCACAGGAGAAGAACGCGGCTCACGCCGCAGTCGTACTCGCCGTCCTGACGGCCATAGAGCCGCAGCGTCGCCGTTCTGCCCTCACAGAGGGTGAACGGCTCCTCGTGCAGCAGCACGTCGTCCGCGTGCAGAACGGTCCAGTCACCGTCCGCGGCGGGCTGTTCGACAATAGGCTCCGGCGGTTCGTCGGGCAGCGGTGTGTCTGCGGCAGCATTCTTTTCGCCGCAGGCGGCGAGCGTCAGCGCGAGCGCCGCGGCAAGCAGCAGCGCGGTAAGCTTCGTTTTCATTGTGTTCCTCCCCAAGCCATGCTATTAATTTACATAATAACATATTTCTGCGGAAAAGTCGTTACAAAAGGGTTACAAAAAAGGAGAGCGCCGGGGCGCTCTCCTTCGCGGTGCAGGGTCTTATTTCTTCTCGTCCTCGAGCAGGCCCTTGAAGCTGGCGGCAAGGCCGGCAAGGCTCTGGATCTCGCTGGGGACGATGATCTTCGTCGCCTGACCGTCGGCGGCCTTCTCGAAGGATTCGAGCGCCTTGAGCTTGACGACCTGATCGTTGGGGTTGGCGTTGTTGAGGAGCTTGATGGAGTCCGCCAGCGCGGTCTGGACCTTCATAATGGCCTCGGCCTCGCCCTCGGCGCGGAGCACGGCGGCCTGCCGCTCCGCCTCGGCGTGGAGAATGGCGGCCTGCTTTTCAGCGTCCGCCTTGAGGATGGTGGACTGCTTTTCGCCCTCGGCGACGAGGATCTGGCTCTGCTTCTGACCCTCGGCCTGCAGGATGGACTCGCGGCGCTCGCGCTCGGCCTTCATCTGCTTTTCCATGGCGTTCTGAATTTCCTTGGGCGGCAGAATGTTCTTGAGCTCCACGCGGTTGACCTTGATGCCCCAGGGGTCGGTGGCCTCGTCGAGGATGGCGCGCATCTTGGCGTTGATGATGTCACGGCTGGTGAGGGACTGGTCGAGCTCCATTTCGCCGATGATGTTGCGGAGCGTCGTGGCGGTCAAGTTCTCGATGGCGTTCATCGGGTGCTCGACGCCGTAGGTGTAGAGCTTGGGGTCGGTGATCTGGAAGTAGATGACCGTGTCGATCTGCATGGTGACGTTATCCTTGGTGATAACGGGCTGGGGATCGAAGTCGGCGACCTGCTCCTTGAGGCTGACCTTCTTGACCACGCGCTCAATGAAGGGGATCTTCAGGTGAAGGCCGACGTTCCAGGTCGCGCTGTACGCGCCGAGACGCTCGACGACGTAGGCGCGGGACTGCTGCACGACGTGGATGTTGCTCACAACCAGAATGAGCACGAGCACGACGAGCACGATGACGCCGATGTAGTTGAAAATGGATGCGATAGGCATATTACGGTTCCTCCCTTTCTTTTCTGACGAAGAGCTTGACGCCCTCCATTCGGACGATGGTGACCATGGAGCCGCGGGCGATCACGTCGCCGTCCTCGCTGCGGGCGGTCCATGTTTTGCCGTCGATGTAGACGGCGCCGGTGGTGTTTTCGTTGTCGATGGTCTCGGTGACCTTGGCCGTGTGGTGCAGCACACGGTCGGCGTTGGTGGGGACGATGGTCTTATCCAGCATTTTGTGCGCCAGCGGGCGCGTTGCGATTAGGGCTGCGATGGAGACCGCCAGAAAGACGACGATCTGCAGCCAGAGCACCGCGCCGAACTCCAGCGAGAGCAGCGCGGCCACCGCGCCGGCCACGAACCAGATGGAGACCAGCCCTGCCGTCGCCGCCTCGGCAATGCCGAAAATGACGATGGCGGCGATCCATACAAATGTCATGTTGCCTCCCGAACCTCCTTTCATGCTGTGGGCAAGCGCCATCAGCGAGAGCAGAACGATGAAGATCAGCGTGCCGCCGATGAGCTTGTCATAGGGGGAAAGATTGCTGAGAAAGTCAACAAAGGAACGCTTGAGCGGCTTGCCGGCGATGGGCTGCCCGACCTCGGCCTCCTCCGCCTCGACGGGCGGGAGCTCGTCGGCGAAGAGCGCGTCGAGCGTCGTGTGGTAGCGGTGGCAGATGTAGAGGATCTTTTCGATCTCCGGGTAGCCGCGGCCGGATTCCCAGCGCGACACCGCCTGCCGCGAGACGTGCAGCTGTTCGGCAAAGGTCTCCTGCGTCATGCCGCTTTGCTTTCGGACCTCCTGCAGCTTTTCGCCAAAGGCCATTTCCCTGTTCCTCCGTTTCTCTCTGTGTGGCTATCCTACCGCCCGCGCCGTGTTTTTTCCACCAACCTGCGCTTGCGTTTTGCGTTTTTTGCCTGTCCGGCGCGCAACTTTAACGTTACATTGCCCGCCGGAGGGGCGTTTTGGGCTTTTCCATAGTATACCATAGGGCGCGGGGAATTACCATGTTTTTTTGCGCACGGGCGATTGCGTTTTTGCGCCGCGTCCGCTATACTGGAAAAAACGAAAGAAGAAAGCGATGGAAACGCCATGCTGCAATTTGCCATTCCCTGCCTGCTGGGACTCGAGAGTCTGGTGGGCGATGAAGTGAAAAAGCTCGGCCTTGCCGACGTGCGTGTGGAAAACGGGCGCGTGCTGTGCCGCGGCGAGGAGCGCGACCTTGCGCGGCTGAACATCAACCTGCGCTGCGGTGCGCGCGTGCTGCTCGTGCTCGCGAGCTTCCGCGCGGCGGATTTTGAAGCGCTCTTTCAGGGCACCCGCGCCGTGCGCTGGGAGGACTGGGTCCCCCGCGAGGGGGAGTTCCCCGTGACGGGCTATTCCATCAACTCCACGCTGCACTCCGTGCCGGCGTGCCAGTCCATCGTGAAGAAGGCGGTCGCCGCGCGGCTCGGGGCGGCCTACGGGCTGCAAACGCTGCCGGAGACCGGCAAGCGCTATCAAATCCGCTTCTCCATTATGAAGGACGAGGTGATGCTCTGCCTCGACGCGAGCGGCGAGGGGCTTTACAAGCGCGGCTACCGCGCCGTCGGCGTGGCAGCTCCGCTCAAGGAGACGCTGGCCGCCGCGATGGTAAAGCTCTCGCACTACAACGGGCGCGACCCGTTCTGCGATCCCTTCTGCGGCAGCGGCACCATCGCCATCGAGGCGGCGCTGATCGCCAGGAACCGTGCCCCGGGCCTGAACCGCAGCTTTGCCGCGCAGCATTGGGCGATGGTGGACAAGCGCATCTGGCTCGACGCGGAGGACGAGGCGATGGATAACGAATTTCACGACAAGACCTACGAGATCTGGGGCGGCGACATTGACCCGCACGCCGTTGAGATCGCGCGGCACAACGCGGAGCTTGCCGGGGTGGACGATACGGTGCGCTTTGAGGTGGACGATGCGACGCGCTTCCACTGGGGCGGGCAGTATGGGCGCGTTGTGACGAATCCACCCTACGGTGAGCGTCTGCTGGAGCAGAAGGAGGCCGAGGAGCTTTACCGCGCCTTCGGCCGCGCGGTGGATAAGCTGCCGGAGACCTGGCGCGTTTATGTGCTCTCGTCGCACACGGAGTTCGAGCGCTGCTTCGGACGCATCGCTGACAAAAAGCGCAAGCTCTACAACGGTATGCTCAAGTGCGACTTGTTCATGTACGGGAAGCGGCTTTGAGAGCATACCGTGCGCAGCGCCGCAAGTGCGGCGTGCAAGTGTTTTGCCGCAGGCAAAACCTTGGAACAGGCGGGATCGATTCTCGCCTGTTCTGATTAAATCACGGGGTCTCCGCAAAATCGGAGATTTTGTGGGGTATGCTCAAGTGCGACCTGTTCATGTATGGGAAGAGAGTCTGAGCGTATGGAAACAAAACAGCCGCAGGTGGAGACCTGCGGCTGTTAATTTTCTGTTAAGGCTTTTGGATTTTGTTTCGTTCCGGCCTTTTTTCATAAAATGTTCATTGCATTTTTCGCCCCGCCTGCGCTATCATTTAAAGAGTTATACAGAAAACGAACGTGGGGCCGTCGGCCCCTGCCGCTTTGCGGCTTGCGGGAGGCCTTTTTGTGAAACACATTTTTATCATCAATCCGTCGGCCGGTAAGAACGACAGCCGCCAGCGCATCTACACGATGGCAGAGTTACTGCGGGAAAGGCACGGCCTGGACGTACAGTGTATGCTCACTGCGTCGGTCGGCCATGCGGCCGCGCTTGCGCGCGGCCTTGCCGAGAGCGGAGAAGAGGTGCGGCTCTATGCCTGCGGCGGCGACGGCACGGTCAATGAGGTCGCCAACGGCATCGCGGGCTATGCCAACGCCGCGATGACCTGCATCCCCATCGGCACGGGCAACGATTTTCTCAAAAACTTCGGCGCGGACTACGAAAAGTTCCTCGACGCGGAAAATCTCTGGAACGGCGAGACGCAGGCGCTCGACCTCATCGACTGCAGCGGGCGTTACTGCCTGACGATCGCCTGCTCGGGCATTGACGCGCGCATCGCCGAGAGCGTGCATAAATTCAGCGCCAATCCGCACCTGAGCGGACGCGGCAGCTATCTGGTCAGCGTGGCGGCGAACGGCATCTTCGGCCGCATCGGGCGGCATTGGACGGTCTGGCTGGACGAGGAAAGGTTCGAGGACGACTTCGCCCTCGTATCCATGTGCAACGGCCGCTACTACGGCGGCGGCTCCACGCCGGTGCCGGAGGCACGGATGAACGACGGCGTGCTGCACACCGTGCTGGTGAGGAACATCAGCAAGCTCCGCTTCGCGCGGCTCTTCCCGGACTATTCCGCGGGAAACCACGAAAAGCTCCCGAAGGATGTGGTGCGCTTTTCCACGGCGAGGGTCGTGCGCATCCACTCCGACGACGGCGACATCGTCACCTGTCTGGACGGCGAGTGCTCCCATTCGCACGACGTGACGCTCCGCCTGGCGGACAAAAAGCTCAATTTCTTCGGCCCCGCTGGCTGCGACCCGAACGCGACGGCGCGCTGAGAGAATTTTACCAAACTGTGAATTTTTACAAATCGACCGGATTTTTCATAAAATCCCCTTGCAATATCGCTTGCCTTGCGCTATGATAGCACCGTTGGTTAGCACTCAACCATAAGGAGTGCTAACCAACGGTGAATTTGTTTTTTCAAATTTGTGAAAATATAGAAGGAGGCACATTCCCATGAAACTCACTCCGCTTGCTGACCGCGTCATCCTCAAGATGCTCGAGGCCGAAGAGACCACCAAGGGCGGTATCATCTTGACTGCCAGCGCCAAGGAAAAGCCCTCGATCGCCGAGGTCATTTCCGTCGGCCCTGGCGGCATGGTCGACGGCCACGATGTCGTTATGACCGTCAAGCCCGGCGACAAGGTCATCACCAGCAAGTATTCCGGCACCGAGGTCAAGATCGACGACGAGGAATACACCGTCGTCCGCCAGTCTGATATCCTTGCCATCGTTGAGTAAAACGCGCAAAGAGGGAGCAGGCTCTCCCTTTGGATCCCCACCGCCGGTCTGCGGACCGGCGATGCCGCCCAAGGCGGCTGGGTCAAAGTATTTTTGCCACGCACATGTCACGGCAAAAATAATCTAAACTATTTTCGCGTTCCGCGAAATTTCTAATGGAGGTACACTCTTATGTCTAAGCTCATTAAATCCGGCGAAGAGGCCCGCAAGGCGCTTGAAGTCGGCGTCAATACTCTGGCCGATACCGTGAAGGTCACCCTTGGCCCCAAGGGCCGCAACGTCGTGCTCGACAAGAAGTTCGGCGCTCCGCTCATCACCAACGACGGCGTGACCATCGCCAAGGAGATTGAGCTGCCCGATCCGTTCGAGAACATGGGCGCTCAGCTCGTGCGTGAGGTCTCCACCAAGACCAACGACGTCGCGGGCGACGGCACCACCACCGCGACCCTGCTCGCGCAGGCGATGATCCGCGAGGGTCTGAAAAACCTCGCCGCCGGCGCGAACCCCATCGTGATGAAGAAGGGTATGGCCAAGGCCGTTGAGACTGCCGTGGAAGCCATCAAGGCCAACAGCCAGAAGGTCAACGGCACGGACGATATCGCCCGCGTCGGCACCGTCTCCAGCGGCGACGAGTTCATCGGCAAGCTGATCGCCGAGGCCATGGAGAAGGTCAGCGCCGACGGCGTGATCACCATCGAGGAATCCAAGACCGCCGAGACCTATTCCGAGGTCGTCGAGGGCATGATGTTCGACCGCGGCTATATCACCCCTTACATGGTCACCGATACCGAGAAGATGGAGGCCGTCGTGGACGATGCCTACATCCTCATCACTGACAAGAAGATCTCCGTCATTTCCGACATTCTGCCCATCCTCGAGCAGCTCGTCCAGAGCGGCAAGAAGCTGGTCATCATCGCCGAGGACGTTGAGGGCGAGGCGTTGAGCACCCTGATCGTCAACCGTCTGCGCGGCACGCTGAACGTCGTCTGCGTCAAGGCGCCCGGCTTCGGTGATCGCCGCAAGGAGATGCTGCAGGATATCGCCATCCTGACCGGCGGTCAGGTCATCTCCGAGGAGCTTGGCTACGAGCTCAAGAGCGCGACCGTCGATATGCTCGGCCGTGCGCGTCAGGTCAAGGTCACCAAGGAGAACACCACCATCGTGGACGGCTCCGGCGACAAGCAGGCCATCAAGGACCGCGTGTCCCAGATCCGCGCGCAGATCGCCGTCACCACCAGCGACTACGATAAGGAGAAGCTGCAGGAGCGTCTGGCGAAGCTCGCCGGCGGCGTGGCGGTCATCAAGGTCGGCGCGGCCACCGAGACCGAGATGAAGGAAAAGAAGCTGCGCATCGAGGATGCTCTGAACGCGACCCGCGCGGCGGTCGAGGAGGGCATCGTCGCCGGCGGCGGCACCGCCTACGTCAACGCTGTTCCCGCGGTCGAGAAGCTCATCGGCAAGGTCGAGGGCGACGAGAAGACCGGCGTGAAGATCATCGTCAACGCGCTGCAGGAGCCTGTCCGCCAGATCGCCAAGAACGCCGGTGTGGACGGCAGCGTGGTGCTTGAGAAGATCAAGAGCAGCCGCAAGGTCGGCTACGGCTTCGACGCCTACAAGGAGGTCTACTGCGACATGATCGGCGCCGGTATCGTCGATCCTGCCAAGGTCACACGTTCCGCGCTGGAGAACGCCGCGTCCGTCAGCTCCATGGTGCTGACCACCGAAGCGCTGGTCGCCGATAAGCCCGAGCCTCCCGCGCCTGCGGCTCCTGCCGGCATGGGCGGCATGGACGGCATGTACTAAGAGACAGGAAAACCGCCTGTTTCGCGAAGATTTAAGGCTGAAAAGCAGGAATTTTCCCACTGAACCGTGATTTTCCGTGACAAGGTGCTGTGAGCTTACACACAGCTTACACACTTTACGATTCGGAAAGGCTTAATACGGAACAAACTCCCGGCATCCGCTGATGTGGATGCCGGGAGTTTTTGCGCATTCGATTTTGTCATGGTGCTACAGTACGGATTCGATGCCTTTATTATTTGTCCGCGCAAAGGCACATCCGCAGCTTTTTCTCTACCTGCTGAGGGTCAAAATTCTTTCCGATGAAGACGATCTGGTTGAGCCGGTCGCCGTATTTTTCGTCCCAGGTTTTTTTAATTTCGGGGTATTCCCGCTTGGTGAGCTTCTGCTCATTCTCCGGAAATGCGGCAAGCCAGTTGGAGACCTCTGTCACAGAGGCGTTCCGCCCCGCCTGCTCAAAGAGCTGGACGTGCATATCATCGTCGGCAAACCAGAGATAACCCTTGGCGC
>ERZ808245.27-NODE-27-length-112764-cov-29.547729_pt1 | contig 112764 bp, 117 predicted proteins | sample MGYA00521243_ERZ808245 | MGnify/ENA primary metagenome ERZ808245 (study PRJEB31516, sample SAMN03275576) | gut metagenome | biome: mammalia-associated habitat; material: feces | host: Papio cynocephalus | place: Kenya | collected 2012-07-07 ... | reverse complement strand
GCGGCGGTAGCTATCATTATGTATATCCGACGTGAACGCATCTGTCCGTCCGTAAGAATTAGCCGACGTGCACGCGGCACCATCCGACGTGTCCACCAGACGTGAAAGGGCGTCACCAAAGCAAAAGAAAAAGGTTCCTTACGGAACCTTTCCTTAGTTATTTACTTCCTAATACCATAACGGGTAATTCCATCGTCTTCTTTTGAAACAACGTTATACGTTGGAATATGTTTTTTGTTAGCAAGTTCCCCCGTTTTCAACCGCTTTAACTTAACAATAAGGTTTACCCTATTTTCAATTGAACAACCGATTTCATCAGTGGTAAGCCTCTTACCTTTGTTAGCATTTAATATTTCAAGAATATAAAGTTCGGCGTCTGTATAGATTACGGCGCTAAGGGCGGTAATTTCACCCTTAGCCGTTCCCCTTTGCTTGATTGATAGGATTAAAAGCGCAATCAGAACAACGAACCTAATAGCCGTAAGGATTAAGATAATTAAAGTCATAAGTATCAGTTTATCCTTTCTAGTTTTTACTATCTTCTTTAATTGCCTTGTTTGTGTCTTTTTCAAGTGCTTGAAACGCCGGTAAATCATCCCACACAAAGCTTCTTACTAAGCGCCGATATTGGTAATAAAACTTCTTAGGGTCTTTTACCCCTTTTCCCCTTTTCTTGAAGAGTTTGCTATACCTTTCATCTGTAATATAATCCATAGTTTATTTTACCTTTCTTTGAATGCTTTGTTTGTATCACGTGCAACTGAGTTAAACCAATCGGGATTATCATAAAGGAAGCTTTCTTCTAATCGTGTTTGTAAATGATAATGTTTGAATTCATCTTTAACATTGTCGATTTTGGCGGAAAGGTTGTCAAACATTTCTTTTGAAACGCCGGCTTTTCTGTGTTGAGTTCTTTTGTAATATCTTGTTTGACTGAATTAAATTCTTTAATATCGTGTTCTGAAACGCTTTTTCTTAGCCGTGCGGTTAGTCGATTGTGCCTTTCTGTATCCGCCATGCAATATAATTTAAATACTAGACTTTCATATTTAGCTTCTGTAATTTCTGTAATCATTTTGATTTTTCCTTTCTTAGGGTAAGGGGCGGTTTTACCCGCCCCGCCTTTCTTAATCCCTTAGCCTCTCTAAGCAACGTAAGTTGTTGTAATTTTCTAGGTTGTCTAAATTGTCATAACCCTCTTCTTCTGTGTTGTCGTTGTCTTCTCTATATTTTACGTCGTCCAATACGTCGTTCATTTCGTCTTCTATTTCGTCCCAATCGTCCTTACTGTCGTCTTCTTCTAAATCGTCTAAGTTGTCGTAATCGGGTTCTTCTAGCGTTGGTTCTTCCTCTTCTTTCCTTGCTTGTTCCTCATTAGGTAAAAAGCTAGTGAAAATAAACTCATTATCTATATACCTATCAACCCTAAATCGCTCTTTCTCATCCGTGCTATAACCCCTTGTATCTAAGATAGTAAGCCTTTTTTTGGCGGTTAAAAGCCTATAAGGCTTAATAGTGGCTATTACCTTATAACTAGAAGTATCCCTAATAACGTATTTAATAGTGCTTTCTTTCATTGTGTTTTAATATCCTTTTCTTTTAATGTAAGGGGCGGTTTTACCCGCCCCGCCTTGTTGTGTTAGTCGTTATCCTCTACTTTGAAACCCGCATAGGCGCTTAACTTCTTTAAGTATTTGGCGCTCTTTGCTTTGGCGCTTTCATATTTGATTTTACTTGTTTTTTTATCTAGTACTAAGTCGGATTTTTTCAGTAGGTAATAACCGCCGTGGGTCTTTGTTGTTTCAGCTACAAGGGCTAAGATATGGGTATCCTTATTCCGTGCGTTAATTTCAGCGCCTTTTGTACAACCCGTAAGGTACTTAATTTCTAAGTTCTCATTTGGTAAACCAAAGTATTTAAGGGTTTTGGCGCTATGATTTTCAGCTTTTAAATCCTCTTCCATTGCTTGAGCTTTGGTATATTCCTCAAACATACCCGTATCTTGTGTATCATTCTCATAGCAATCTAAGAGCATGTTCGTTAAAGCTTCAGCAACGGCGCCCCGGTTTAACAACTTAGAAGTGCTAGAAGCCTTTTCAACCGCGATTTTCTTATAGCCGTATCCTAATTTAATAATTTGATTAGATACTAGGATGAGAGGTATATTATTATAGCGTGCGTTTGACGTTCCACCCTTGCAATCCCTATAATACATACGTAAAACTTCCCGGACTGAGACGGATAATTTTTGTTTGTTCATTTTATAAGCCCCCCTTTTTGGCTATGAACACCAACCTTTTTCTTGATTGGTACTTAAGATTATAAGCATATAAAAATAGAAGTCAATATATTTTTAAAAAAATTTTTAAAAATTTTTCAGACGTGCAAATGGGGGGGGTAATTTAGAGCATGAGAAAAAGCCATAAGCAGCCCGGGGGTATGGTGATTTTTTCTCGAAAAATCGGGAATTTTACCCCAGGCCCCTGGTAAAAAGATCGCTTATGCCAATTTTGTGTTGGCTTGCGATCTGCTTATGGCTTCTAATTATAACTCTTGAACTACTAAATAACCATTTTGATAAGTAAATTGATATGGAATCTTTGTATTAATAGTAATATTTCCACTTGCATCAGAAGTAACCGTTGTCGCGCCAGAACCTGTAATCTTATACTGATCTCTTCTTGTGCTATCTTCAAAGAGCTTTAAATACGTTCCGTCATTACTCGTAGCACCGCTTGCTTGAGTATTCTGCGCTCCTACATACAAGCGAGCCGTATAATGGGTATTTGTATCAGTATTAGGGTTTGCAGGCCTTTTAATCGAGTCAACTGTAACGCCTGTTACATGACCCTTGCTATCTCTTTGGATATTTACGCCAGTAACAAGAGAAGTGCTGTTCCAAGCCGCAGCCGCACCGCCCGATGCATCAACACTTAACTGCGCAGAAGAATCTGCTTTCGGAGTATAGTGGTTCGCTTCGGAAGTAACCTTGGTATCGGTATTTGTATCCGTCCATGGAACATTAACCTTCATTGTGCCGTCGCTTTTAACTTGAACGTTGTAATCGCGGTTGACGGTTGTTCCAGTAGTTGCGGATTTAACACCGCCAAGGACTGTATTAGTTGCGATTGGTAATACATAGGCCGCTGGGATTGATGGTCTATTTTTAAGATTATCATAATCAAGATAGTAAGATGAATTTTGTCCATTTAACTGATCAGAATCTGCTGCTTTAGCCCCTTTCCCAAGGTATTTATCAACAAGTTTAGTTCCTCTTTCATAGATGTCCCCATTAACTTTCAGATTTCCGTAAAGGGTGCCGCCACCTAGTCCAAGGAAAGTGTGGTGCCTTCCAGTCGAGCCAAAGTTAATGGTAAAGACCTGCGCAATTCGCGGACTTATGTTATTGAAGTTGGTTAACGTCAATCGCCTATAAGACCAAGTTAAAGAGCTTGCGCCGCCTTCCGACGTGCTAGGACCATTTAAATTTCCATAAACAATGCCGCGACCGTTATTAGTAATGTTTACTCTAGTTACCCATTTAATATCGGCATCTGGCGATTGCGCCGAGCCATTATTAGTTGCCGAGTAGCCCATTTCAATCTTAACGTTTTTCGCGCGCCAAGCCGCAGAGCCGAAGCCAATGCCGCCATTGGTTGTTCAGCTAAAGGATTCTTGCGCTTTAATCCTAATGATAACGGTGTCAGTTACCGCGCTAACCGAGAACCCATAATAGGATGGAGAACCGTCAAACCTGTTGACGGCCGTGCCATCGTTGCCGTAGTAACCACTTGCAAGAACGGTATTCTTTGTTATATTAGTAACCTTATACGAGCCGCCACGTTGCGTCAAGAAGGCTAAATCATTGGTATAATAACTTAATATCGTGCCGCCATTTTCTGGGTGAACATCTATAACACCACCTTGCACGACGCCGCTGAGTGAACCACCAGATCGCAGCAAGTAGGCGTTTAGATCTGGTTTATTACTTAAATCATTATAGGAGCCACTGGTTGCAACTCCTGCTAATTTTTTGTCTTTCGTTACAGTAAGTATTTTTGTTTTCTTATCTAAGGAAACCTCTGTAACGACATCTCCTGATCCATTATGTGTTATATCCGTAACGGATCCTATGGGCCCGGTAGGACCCGTAGGACCCACAGGGCCGCGTGAACCCTGTGAGCCCCCTGGGCCTGTTGGACCAGTAGGACCAGTTGGACCGGTTAAGGCAATTTTCGCATTTGGAATAGTTATTTTCTTAAAATTTGCCATAACATTTGTGGTCTCCTGTTAGTAAGCTATGATTCTGGTTCGTCAGTAGTAAACACTAAGTCGTTACCAACAAACGCGGCGCTCGTAATCTTATATCCGCGTTCACCTTGAGCACCTTTCGCACCATTTGTGCCATTGACAACCTTAAAGGTGCCCGCGACAGTGCCATCAGTATTTTTCCTTGTATAGTTAACTGTGTTTCCTGCGGCAGGAGTCTTATCACCTGTAACCGCGCTAATATGTGCACCAGTAGGACCAGTTGGACCTGTAGGACCAACAGGACCTGTTTTGCCAGTTGGACCAGTTGGACCAGTTGGACCCGTTAAACCAGTAGGACCAACAAGACCAGTTGGACCAACAGGACCTTGTGGACCAATAACCGCAACAGACCTATCAACAATAAACGTCCAGACCGTTTCTAACTTAACGCTATCAGAAACCGCGCCGGCCTTGATACGGAGATAAACTTTACCATAATCATCGGTCTTGCTATCACCTTGCACCATGACGTAGTGGCCGACTGCAACGGTTGTATCAGCCTTCATCGCGGCGATAGAATCAAAGACCTTAGAAATGCGGAACGGATCGCCAGTTGGACCTGTCTGACCAGTTGGGCCGACAAGACCTGTATGACCAGTAGGACCGGTTGGACCAGTAGGACCTGTATTACCTTGGACGCCTTGCGGACCTCGTGGGCCAACAGGACCAGTAGGACCGACAGGACCAGTAGGACCAGTAGGACCTTGAATACCTTGGTTACCCTTATCGCCCTTGATACCTTGCGGACCTTTTAAATTAACTGCCGATTTGACAACCGCAACAGTTGCATTCACCGCGTTAACAATTGCAACTTGTCCATTAACGTCTAAAACCAAATCACCAGCTTTAATGTTCAAAACATCTGAATCAGCATATTTCTCAATATCAGCCAACGCTATTGCGATAGAAGCTGTTGCCGAAGAGAAAACAAATGCCTTTTTATAGGTGTAAAACGACCGTCCTTTAAGTAAGGTCGCGGCACCTGGAATAGTAATCGTCTTATATGCCATTTGAGTTATAACCTCCTCAAAAATTATACATCTTTAATTTGTTTAAAGCAAGATTAAGCGGGCTATTAAAATGACTTAATAACCCGCCTTGGCTCGTGCTTATGGTTCTTGTGGCTCGTCGGTTGTAAACACTAGGTTGTCGCCTTCGAAGCCTGCCGCTTTAATTTGATAGCCGCGAGGGCCTTGATCGCCTTTTGGACCTTTCAAATTGAAGCCGCTTAGACTGTTGGACACATGAACGGCCGCGTTGTCCGCTGACCTTGCTTCAACTGTATAAGCCTTGCCGCTATTGTCGAAGATGGTATCTCCAACCCTAATGTCGGTGCCGTTGACAATATCCGCCTTTGCAACATCGCTACCACCCACACCAATGTTAACCAACGCAACGAATATACCCGCGCCACGTCGACCTTGAGGTCCTTCTGCACCCTTTGGAATGCCGAATGAAAACGTCAGCTTCCCATCGCTACCTTCTTTAACGGTTGCGGTTGGTGCAGCGGCCGCATCTAGCGCTTTTGCCTCAGCCTTTGGTGCTTTTAAAGCGGCAACATCGCTTTGTAGGGTTCCAATTGATTTGGTTGCGGCTTTAATTTCGCCTTCCAGCTCTGGATCGATATTAACCTTTGACTCTAATTCGGATACTTCATAAAGGCCTGTGTTCGCGTCAGGAGCTGTTGATATTTTTGAAATCCAGTAATCAGGGACGCCTGTATCTACTAATAACAGCGTATCCCCAACTTTATACTTTTTGGCGGTTTTATCGGCCTTTAACGCCGCGTACCTCTCCCCTCTATTCTGGAAAACATAAAGGCTACAAATACCATTAAGTTGGTTTCTTAAGCCTGTTACTTCATCCTTTGTTGCAAGTTTAGCCAGCGCGGGCCTTTGTAAATAAACTTTACCTTCCTCTACGCTTTCCGCTGCGTAAACGTCGCCGCTTGCAACGAATATAATGTCGCCCGTTTTAACGCTAGGATCCGACACCGCCACCGTGCTTTGCAGTATGTAGTAGCGGCCGTCCTCGCTCGATTGTAGCTCTGTGGCCGTCGAGCCATATATCCCGACATCATGGGCTACAAGGTCCTGTTGGAGGCTTATAAGGAAGTCGTCCAGGACCTTGTAACCGCCCTTGTTGTCAAGGACTCAGATTTGGTCTGATGTAGTAACAGGCGTGTAATTGATGTCTGGGGATAATAAGGCCGCAACCGGTCTTATTGCTCCTAATAGTTCTTTCTTAGACATATGTCACCATTACCGCCCATAACGGTTTACTTTAATGTGATCGAACAGCCAGCTAACGGAATATTTGGATTTGCGGAACGATAAATTGCAAATTTCTTTGTCTTGCCACTTGCATTTGTAAAGTCAATATCAGCACCAATCTTGACCCTATCAGAATCGCCTAAACCGCTGTGAATAACCAGTGGACGAGATGCGGCGTTAACAACGACATATAAGTAGTTGTCATTTGTTAAGGTGCCAAACTGAGCGATGTTAATACCCGCGGCGCTATCGGCAAGTTGATTCTTGCTGAGAGCTAAGACGCTAGCGCTATCCTTAACAACGCCTTCCTTGGCAAGACCGAAGTAAACCTTATCTTTGAAGATAAACTGGCCAGTAGTGCCACTTAAGGTAGCATCAGTATCACTTGCGGATTTATATGTAACTTTCCAAGTGAAACCAGCGTGATTGGTAGAAATGGCGATTGGCGCATCGAATTTAACTGTGCCGTTAACTTTCTCACCAAGTTTTGCCTTGGAAGAATCAACTGCGACGGTGTAATTCTTGGTGCCATCGTTTCCACCAACTGCGGTGATAGCGGAGGTGCCCTTATAGGCTTCAACACCAAGACCTGTGATGTTAATGATGGTGCCATCTTCAAATGTGCCACCATTATTTGGCATAGCCCAACCATTGCCGCGACTTGCCGCAACGTAGGAAACTAACCTCTTATTTAACAAATCTTGGAAGGAAGTGAAGCTATATTCTTCGTTCCTCTTTAAGTTGCCGACGTTTGTTGTTGGGACAACTGAACCAGACACATTGGCATCGCTACCTTTGAGTCCAGAGAAAGCGAAATTGAATTTTGGAGCTTCATCAGTGCTTCCCACCGCTTTGGTAACAGTAACAGCTGGAGTTCCAACTTTATCATCAACAGTAGCAGTTGCGGAGACGACTGGAGTTAAACCGATGTCGCCCTTTGCACCCTTATCGCCTTTGGCGCCCTTGAGGTTGAAGCCTTCGATGATCGGACCAACGTGAACGGTAGTTGAGGCGACTGCGGTAACCTTATACGCTTCGCCTTGATTATCGATAATCCTATCACCAACAGCAACGTTTTCGGCGTTAATTAAATCGGCTTTTGCAACCTCAGTTTCAGATCCAACGTTAACGGAGGCTAAGATGACATTGTGGCCATTGAGACCGTCAGCACCTTTTACTCCATCTGCACCCTTTTCACCAGCTGGAATGCCAAACTCGAATTGAAGCTTGCCAGCATTTTCACCTTCTTTAATCTCGGTGATTGTAGCGGTTGGTTTTGCACCAGCAGCAAGGCCAGAAGCCGAAACAATTGGAGCTTTGATTTTGCCGATGTCAGAAGCGTTCTTAGTGGCTTTATCAAGAGCAGTCTTAACATCGCTATTCTTTAAAGCTTCAACTTGAGTTGTTGTTTCGGTTTTGGCCTGTTTAACAGCCTCAGTGATAGCGGCGGTTTTAGCTTCGTCAATTTTGCCTTGAATACCAGAAGCAGTAAGATCAATCTTAGTTTCCAGTTCGCTTAAAACGTAAACACCGGTATCGCTTCCTTCAGCAACGGCGGCGTTAACCTTAGTGACCCAGTAATCTGGAACGTTCTTAGCAACAATAAGTAATGTATCGCCAACTTTATATTTCTTAGGATCAGCAACAAGGGCTTCCTTCCTAGCGGCTTCAGTATCGAAGACGTAAATAGAACTCTTACCATTGACTTGGCCAATAAGCGCGTCAACGGATTCTTTTGTCGCATAATAGCCAGGCAGTTGTCCGCCTAATTTCACCGCGTTCTTAGCCGCACCTGTTTCATCAAACTTGCCTTCAACTGCGGCAATTCTAGTCTTTGCGGCTTCAAGATCCTTTGGCAATGCATAGGAAGCTAAGCTTTCTAATGTAATATCGGTAGCGCCGACAGCGGCAATCTTGTAAACTCCGCCGTCCTTCGCAAGAACAATATCACCAGTCTTGCATTTGGCCGAGCTTCCACCAACAATGGAAGTCTTGGCAATCTTGCCTTCTGAAACAGCTTCTGCATTAGAAACAAAAACCTTTGTGATTTCCGCGGTTCCAGTTTGAAGAGCGCTTAAATACTCATCAAGTGGAGTGTGGGTAGAAGCATCCGTGTAAACCCAAATTTGGTCTGCGGCAGTAACTGGATAAGTAGAACTGCCCTTTAATGCGCCAATCGGCTGAATCAGACCCTTTAAAACGTCATTAATATCAACTTTTGCCATTATAAATTACCTCCAAAATTAGTTATTTTATAATTGCACAACCATCTAAGCTAATGTCAGTGTTGGCGGACCGATAAACTTTAAATGTCTTTGCCAACCCACTAACGTTAGTCACTTCAATTGAACCCCTATCGATCATTGCGGAATTGCCGAGCCCAGATTTAATAATTGGTACGCCGGCACTTTCAACCGCCACGATGTAGAAGTATTCGCCCCTTGGGACCTTTCCAAGTCCTCTGCTACCGATGTTAGAAACGGAAGAGTAAAATGCTTTGTTTGCAAGCTTTAGAACATCTGCGCTTGTTGTAATAGCCGCGGCGTTACCCCAATACATCTTATCCCTAAAATGGAAGTTTGGAGTTGTGCCTCGTAAAGTTTTCTCTTCTCCTTCTTTTTCTCCCTGGTATGTTAATAACCAAGTGAAGCCGCCGTGATCCTCCGTAATTACAACTGGGGCGTCAAAGGTAACTGTTGTTTCAACCCAATCGCCTAATTTGACGGCCGCGGAAGCATCAACAGTGATTTCATAGTCCTTCATTCCATCGTTTGCCCTTACCTTGGTAATTTCCGTAGAACCCTTTTTGGCTTTAATGGTTATTCCAGTAATGCTAATGGTGGCACCGCTTTCAAATGTGCCGCCATTTTGGGGCTTAGCCGCGGCACTTGCATCACTTGCGTCCACATAAGACACAAGCCTCTTATTCAATAAATCTTGGATTGAATTGAAGTGGTAAGTTTCGTTTTTCTTTAAATTACCAAAATCTATTGTCGGAGTAACTTCGCCGCCTGAGGGTACAACTTTAATGAATTGACTGCTTTCATCGTCTCAGTAGAACCTTTGATTTGTGGCGGTCAATATATACCTTTTTTGCGGCTCGCCTGTTTCTGGCAACTGATCTACAAAGACCAACTGCCCTTTTACCAACTGCTCTGCTAAGGCGGCCAAAGCAGTGGTTACAGCTTTGTTTGAAATTGGATTACTGGAATCGGGATCTAAGGCGGTATCTACTCGGATACCATATCGACCGTTTCCAATAATACCATTAACTGTCATTTGCCCCCTGTGGTTCGTTTTAGAGGAGGCGGTGGCGTTGGCGTCTGTGCTAAAATTTACTTTCATAACGCCGCTCCTTAATGGCAGTTTTCGACTTTAGCAATACCATTAGCACCAACAGTTGTGATGGTATTTACTAAGCCTTCATCTGTATACGTAATGTATTTAACGCAATACGTATACGTTCCTGCGGGCATCTTTTTACTAATTGCTGATGTGAAATTTAGGGTTACATAATCAGTTGTAATGTCAGTAAAATCGAATTTAGCCACAGGCTTATTTGGATTATCCTCGCTATAAAACTGGAATAACAGGTGATCAGTTGGTTGGAAATCTTTTAAATTTCCTTGGTCATCTAGTAAAGTTATTTTCCAATTGATAGAGAAGACGTCGCCTTCATACCAACATAAGGTATTGTCTTCACTTAAGCGAGGACTATCTTTGGCTTCAATTAAATCAATTTTGCTATACATTTATTTTCCCTCCAACTCTATAACACATAAATTATACTTTAACAAAACTTGATTTCAAAATCTAAACTGAGGAATTTGAGTTTTGTGAAGAGTGTGTTAATAAAATGAAAAAAGACCCCATTAAGGGGTCTTTAGTATTAATCTTGTCTTGGTCCGAAGTATAACATATCTACATAACCATCGTTGTCGCCAGCATTATTTGGATGTCCTTCATAGAAATATAACTCGGATAATTGTTTTTGTGAGTTAATTGCTGTGGTTGTATATGTTGAAGCAGGTAAAGCCATTTGGACATAACTATCATCATTGCCAGTTGTTGAGTAGTAGCTAAGTATTGTATGCGTATCTTCATCAAATATCCACTTTAGCCAGACGTCATATGCGGTGCTAGGCTGATGCGGAACCGCTGGATTGAAGTTGGATCCGCCTACAACACGAGAAATGCCAGATTTGGTGCCGCCACCATCTGAGTAAATATTCCATAATCCGACTAATATATTCATACCTGATATTGACCAGACTTCATCAGTTGAATTAATATTATTTATATCATTACTACTACAGAATCCTAAAATTTCTGGATATGCTCCACCAGCATAGTGCAATTTAAGCCGCAATTCCTTACCAATAGTAAACGGTTGCTGACAAATTGCGGCACAAGGTGTTGGAGCAAGTATCGAATAGTTCGAAGTTAAACGATGAGTGCTTGTATCATATTCACTTGTACCATTATAATCTTCAAATGCTAATGTAGCTAAATCTATTGGATCACCACGAGAGATTTGGAGTGTTTTTGAGACAGGTGATAAAGTTGCATTATCAGCGGATGTGCATGTAATAGTAATTTCACCTGTTTGTTTAGTGGTTGTAATAGAAATTCCATCAGTAGTTTCTTTCCATGTGACTAAATTACTTGGTTGTATATCCCATGTAAAGTTGGTCTGAGAAGTGTTGCTTGGTATTAAGTCTAATTTTATTTCGGTAATTGAATTAACAAGTAATTTATCTGGAGTGATTAGGCTAAACTTAGCAAGAGGAATAATGATTTCAGGTGTAACAGTTAAAGTATAACGTGCATATGCTCCGTTAATTGTATCTTTACACCTAATCGTGCAAGTGCCTACTTGATGCGCGGTTACGACTCCTTGAGCGTTAACAGACGCAACTAAATCATCTGTGCTTTCAAATACAAGTCCTTCACCAGATGCATATGAAGGCTCTATTACAGGAATTAATGTAAATTTGCGCTTTGCGGCAATTGAGCCCGAAGTTTCGCTAAAAGTAATAGCAGTAATCGCGGTGCTCTTTACGTTCCCAGAAGATGTGCCAAACATATATGAAGTTGCAAATGATAATGATAAAGCTTCAAGTAATTTAACTGTGTTTTCTTTACCACTGCCAAAATATACTTTATCTAATCGAGTTGCTCCGCCACACATCCAGTTGTAAATGCAGTTAGCAATTAATGAATATCCTGCGTCATTAGCATGTAATCTATCTGGAACATATTTTTGGACAGAATTAGGTTCATTTGGATTATAACAAATGCCGCAATATAAATTTATATCAATACAAGGTAATTCATATCTCGTAGCCATATCAATTACGGCTTGACACAGGTCTCTTAACGTATATCCCGCATAGTTTACTTGAGTGAGCGGATTTCAATCCGTTTTACCTTGTCCTGCACTTCCTGTTGGGTAAGGCGTCATCCAAACGAAATGCGTGTTGGTATATTCAGAAGATTTTTTGAGTTCCTTTATTTTTTCATTTCATGTATATAATGCACCGTAAATTGTTAGTGGATCTGTGCTGTCTGGAGAACCTAACATATATTGTTTTTTATTACCAACTGCTGGATGAGTATTAATACCATCATTTGCTTGGTCAAAGTCATTTAAACCAATCATAATGGTAACGATTGTTTTATTAGACGAGGTGCTTTTTAACGCGGCGTTAGACAGCGCATTAAAGTTACTACCACGAGAACCGCCTATACATAATGTAGATCCACTTATACCTAAATTAACAGTAGGCACACCTGCTAATTTGCCTAAGACGGAAATATATTTTGTTGCTTCAGAACTAGCACCTACGCCAGCTGTAGTGGAATCACCAATACAAACAATTTTATCGCCGCTATTAAATTTAAATGATTCGTCATATAAACGTTTAATATTGGAAATGGAAACATTGCCTTTACCTAATAAACTATTTCCGTTAATTGTTTTATAGTTAAAACCGCTAATTAAACGATCTTGTTTACTAGCAATATTTTGTTCATTAACTTGGACTTTATTTAATATGCCTTGCACTTCGGCCGCAGTTTGTGTTAGTTTAAACTTATTCATGATTTAAACCTCCTTTAAGTGAGGATTAATTAAATCTTTTTCCTCCACTTTATGACATATAAATTATAATTTAACAAAACCCAATTTCAAAATCTAAATTGGCAAATCCGAATTTTGTGTAGTATGATAATATAAGAAAGGAAGGGAATTAAGAACATGATAACATTTATAACAGGACATTGTGATAAATGCGGTAAGGATCATGTGGAATTAAGGTTCTCCAATAATCCAATTGCACCAATAAACATTTGCTTCAACTGTATTAAAAGTCAATTAAATCCATTAAATCTTGATCATGCGGATTTATTCTGTAGAACATTTAACTTACCACTTGATGCTAACCTATGAATTAAAACCGCCGATGAATATAAACAAGGTACCTTTAAACAGTACACAAAAATGAGGTTGGAAGATGAAAGCATGAAGCCTAACCTTTACTACTCTAACTCTACTCATGACCTTTGATTAAAAGCCAACAAGGAATGAGAAAAATGCCGTTCATTCACAGAAATCCTAGAACGCTTAAAACCCATTAAAGAATCCTATACGATACGCGGACGTCTCAAGTGGGGTGAACAATATAGCTTTGAAGATCTCATCCGTCTTGACTCAATGTACACCCGCACCTTAAAAGCTAACAACATTACCAATCCAAGTCAAAAGGAAGCAGTTAAAACTCTTTATAAACTTCAGCTCCAACTGGACGAAGCCATCAAGAGGGGTGATAGCAAAGGTATTAAAGATTATTCTACTGCTTGAGGAACTTTTGCCAAACAAGCAGGTCTTGAAAACAGGATTGCGGAAACTCGCACCGCCGATATAACCACTGTTGCAGAGCTTGGTGAATATCTTGAGAAGACGGGCTTTGTGCCTTCCTATGATTGTCACGCTACCAAGGACGAGGTTGACCAAGCCATCAAAGACATCCAAGCCGCAAATCGCCGTACCATCCTCGAATCTACGTCCATCCAGCCACTGTTGGAAGATCTCATTAAAAAGCAGCGTGAATCGTTAGAAGATCAAAAGACCAAACAGGCAACCTCTGCTACCACCTTACAAGATCTCATGAATTTCACGCCAGATGAAATCAACGAGGTGGCGATGGAACCAGATGAAGACGTCCAGAGCCTCGACTTTTCCGCCGATAAGAACGTCATGAACGCTCCAACCAAAGTTAACCATCTAGAAACCAAAGAAAGGGTGCCGATCGATGGCCCCACTCCTGAGGATAAATCCTAATGTTACTCGATGAAAAAGATGATCTGTTATCACTTGACCCCGAGGTCCAAGACTACATCGACTTTAGGGAAAATGATGAACAGGATAATACTGGCTTTTTAACTCGCAAGGACGTCGATAAAAACCGCGAGGGTTGAGAGCGCAGGTGAAACTACTGGCTATGCTACCCCGATTACTTCGTCGATCTTATTACTCCTAAGGAATCGCACTTCCACTTATTCTTCTTCCAGCGTATCATTAGGCGTTGCAGGGCTCGTGGCACTAACTCGTTTAGGACCTTCTCACGTGGTACCTCTAAATCCTTTTTGGCGGATTTAAACCGTTACCTCACATGCAGGTTCGTGCCGCGGCATAATACAACTATTACTGCTGGTACAAATAAACAGGCGGCGGAAATTGCTAAGCAAAAGATTGTTGATGACCTTTGGTCTAAATTTCCATTGCTGGCCAATGAAAGGCAAAAGCGAACAATTGCAGGCAAACGTTTAGACGCCTACAAGATGGGCAACGATTACGTAGAGTTTAACTTTAAAAACGGCTCTTCATTAGGCTTGGGTAATGTTCGTGGTTTGCGTAAGGAATCATTAATCTTTGAGGAAATTATTGAACAAGACCCTACCAAAGTAAATGAGGTTTACATTCCATTGCTTAACCGTCCTCGTGCGATGGCTAATGGCTTAATAAACCCCAACGAGCCGCAATCACAGCAGATTTACATTACGACAGCTGGCTTTTCTAACTCTTTTGCCTACAACAAGATGATCGAAATTTTGTGTCGCTCTATTCTCGAACCTACCAAATATTTCTGTTTAACTGGAACCTATCGTATTCCACTTTCTCTTGGTTTAACCTCCAAGAAAATTGTTGAGGACGCCATTAATTCACCCTCCTTTACCAAAGACTCCTTTGAGCGTGAATACGAATCTAGATGGTCTGATGCTCCTGTTGGTGCGGCCTTTACTTCCAATAATGTTGCGGCGCTACGGCAGGTTAAAGTCATTGAGCTGCGGGATCACCTTACCCAAAAGCAAAAGGAGGACGGCTGTTTCTATGTTGTTTGCGCCGATATGGCTAAAGATGGTAGTGCTGAAACCGCAGTTGGCGTTGCCAAAATTACACCTGGTGAACACAGGTTCACCTACAAGTTCGTGAATTTATTTACCGTTGCGTCTACCGATTATTTAGACGTAGCAAATGCTTTTAAGCGGGCCGCTATGGCCTATAACGCTAAGCTGCTTTGCTACGATGCTAACGGGGTCAAAATGCGTCGGCCCCTATCTACTTTCCATTAATCAATGGGGTAAATCTTAATGCAAGATTTGCTAACGGTTTAGGTCCTTAGTATAGTAATATACAGAGGGAATCCCGTGGAGGGTAATATGTAACCGCATATTACTTAGCTGTAGAGACTATCTCCTGTTGTGGGAGAGTACCTGGCCTATTGATACGGTCGGGGAAAGAGTAGACATTAATATTATATGTATTAATGAAAATATAGTCCGACACTGATGGTAACATCAGATTAACAATTATGTGGCGCAGGTATCCGCGACTGGTTAAATAAAACCACAACTGATAAGCACACCGGCGAAATCTTAGGCGGTTTAGGCATTATTAACCCTCCGGATTCCGCAAAAGCAGATTTGATTTCTTATCCAAAAGATCGTACAATTTGTTATGAGATTAAGTCTGGTGGTTCGGTTGGTGAACATATCCATTGGTTCTTCTTCTCACGTATTAGTACAAATGCTATTACCTTCCCTATCAAATTGAATGAAGCAATTGAATTGTATTCTAAAAACACCACCTTTAACGAAAGGTCAAGGCGCAAAAAGGAACAATACAGGTTGCCATTTAAAACTATGGACAAAATGGAAGAAGAACTGAAGAACCTTGACATTAGGTCGACTAGCGATAATAGGAATGACCGTTTAAAGATCGTGCGGCGAAATAGCGCGATCCAAAAGGACTTCTTCTCAATGGCTGAATACTTAGTTTATAGCACAAATCAAGCATTTGAGCTTGACTATTATAAACGCCATTATAAGAGCGGTCGTAAGCGTATTATCGCTTTGTTTGAATAATAATAATGAGGTAAAATTATGTCTAAAAAGAAAAAATATTCTAAGCCTACCGCCCCCACTAAACCAGCGGCTGCTGTAAAGGATGCGGCGGCATCTAATGGCACCCAGACGTTTAGCGTTAAAAGTGTTAAGGATAAGAAAGCCATTTGAGCGAACAGGTATTCTGACCAAGCCTCACAGGCGCGTAGTCAAAATCGATCTCCAAATATAGGCAGGGCCTTACCTTCCACAGCTGATGGGGTGCGTAATGAATTAGAGGACGCTATAAGCTCACCCAAGGATATATCACAAAGGTCTCGCAAATTATATGCGATCAATCCTAGGTATGCGTCTCTTATCAATTATAGGTCCAATATGTATTTGTGGCGTTATAAGGTCACGCCCCATCGGATCTATACAAAAAGCCGCGCCAAAAGCAACCGCGCTATTTCCCAAGATGAATTCAACTCTGATTACCGGTTAAGGCTTGAGGCAGTTGATGGTCTAGACATTGAAACCAAGTTCCCAAACCTTCTGCGGCAATTGTTCATTAACGGTGCGGTCTACTTCACAACTGTTTTTAATGAAGAACAGGTTTTAATTGATACCTTACTTTTGCCTATTGACTATTGCCGCAAAATCGGCGAGACCCAATACGGCACTAGTATTATCCAATTTGACAGGCAATACTTTGATGGCTTGGGTTTAAGTACCTCTGAATTGAAAGATTATTTGGCTACCTTCCCATCTGAAATTCAAAAGGATTACCGCAAATATAAAAAGGATTCTACGTTGCGGTGGCAGAGGCTTGACCCCACCTACTCCTCTTGTCTTATGACAAATGAATATGGTGTGCCGTCCTTCTTCTACCTTTATGCTTCCATTTTGAATTATGAGCAGTACCAAGACAACGAACTTGAGCGTAATGAAAATTTACTTAAATATATCGTTGTCCAGAAAATGCCAATTTACCAAGACAAATTGGTCTTCGAAATGGATGAAGTTGCGGCCTTACATAATTCTAGGAAGTCAATTATCGATCGCGGCGATAAATCGCGGCTTTTAACAACCTACGGCGATGTTAGCGTTCAGCGAATTGCCGAAGACGAATCGACCCAATCGGACATTCTTGCAAAAGCTTTAAATTCGATTTATAGTAATGGAGGGTTCAATCCAACTTTCTTTACGGGCGACAGCGTCGAAGCGCTGCATAGGGCTTTAATTAGAGACGAAGGATACGTCTGGCAATTTGTTCAACAATTAACCATTTTCTTCAATTTGGTAATTAACAATTATGTCAAATTAAAATTCTATGAGGCCGATTTGGAAATTTTGCGAATTTCGTCTTATAGTTATAAAGATGATATTGATACATTCAAGAATAACGCCACGCTTGGTGTCGGCAAACTTGACTATATCATAGCATCTGGCACTAAACAAAAGAACATCCAAGATACATTGGATCTGGAGACTTATTTGCATCTGGATCAGATTAAGCCTAGGCAAACGTCTTATACCCAGGGCGCGGCGACAACTGCCACCGACGACCCCGCAAATAAGGAAGATGATGATAAGGGTTCCAAGGATGACAAATCTGGAATTGAGCCGCTGGATGAGAAATCCGACGAACAACCTGCAAAATCATCAGCTGATAATGATGGTGCCAACTAATAACCACGGAGGGAAGAAGCAAAATGAAGAAACCAAAAGTTAATTTAAACTGACCTGTTGTCATGAGCGATTTTACAGCTACTGATGACGGCAATAACCCCAATGAAGTCTTCTCTCGTGGGAAGCTGAAGGTTTTTTACAAAGGAGAAACGGCCGATCACCGTTATTTCTCTGATGCTTTTGCAGAAAAGCTGTTAAAAAGCCTGCCCTATACGCCCATCGTCAGCTATTATGATGAAGAGGCTAAGGATTTCCGTGGACACGCCCCCGAGCAAGCAATTTACGGCATTGTCGATCCCTGTAAGCAACCGCATTTTGAAACAGATGATGGCGGCAAGCAATGGTGCGTTTGCGATGTAGTTATCTACACTGAACGCGCTGGAAAGATCGGCGAAATTGCCAAACAAATTGTGGGACATAAGCAATCCCTTGAAAGGACCGATGCGAAATACGTTATTAACTATGACGCTCACCGGCATTTCAAAAACATCGAGTTCACGGATGGGAAATTTGTTGGAGTAAGTGTTCTAGGCAATGATCAAGAGCCTGCATTTACTGGGTCGCAATTTTTCACGGCGGAAGCTCAAGAAACCCTTGAACAGAAGCTGAAATTATTGCGCGACTATTGCTCCCAAGCAGCACATGAAAATCTTGATCAGAAAGAAAAAACGTCCAATGGAGGGTTTTCTATGCAGATCACTAATTATAGTGAGTTTAGGAAATTAACATGGGGAGAGACAGCTACTAAACTCGACGAAACCCTTACTAAGGAGTATGGGAACGAAGCTTACACCGCTATTGAAGATAGGGATGAAGAATTTGTTTACGTCAAATTTTACTCTTATCTTGATGGTTCCGTTATGCTTTACCGCATCCAATACTCTTTGGCAGATGACGGTTCTGTCCAGTTAGGAGACAGGAAACAAGTTCGTCGCTCTTGGGAAGTTATTCCCGAGAAAACCGCACCTGCCGCCGCAACTGCTGAAGAAGCCCCGGTAGATGAGGTTGTTTCATCCTCAGCAGAAGAACCACAAGACGGTAAGGACACCGTTGCCGTGAAAAACCACGAGAACCAAGAAAACAACGAAGCCGAAACCGAAATCAATTCCGCTATTGTTAACAACGAAGCGGCGGTTGATAAGGTTGAGGACGTTGCTGTTCCAACTACCGCTGAAGTTTCTGCCGTTCCAACCGAAGAGGTTGCAGAGGCCGAAAAGACCGCGGAAGCTGCTGATGTTCCTACCGCTGTGATCGATGCTCCTGCTACAAGGGAAGTCTCACCCGCTATAAGCGAAGCTCCTACTCTCCAAACTATTGGTACAAATGAGGAAGAGAATGCTGAAGGCGAGCAATCATCTGAACAACAAAACGATGACCACTCAGCAAGTGCTTCCACACTTGATCAGAGTGAAAGAGAAGAATTTGAGGCCCTTAAAAAGCAAGAAAAATTAAACTTCTTGACTTCTTATAAGGACAAATTAAGTGATGACGATTTCCAACGTTTTGCCGCTGAATTAGACAATTATAGCAGCAAAGAGAGTTTGGAAATCGAAATACTGCGCGCCGCATTAGCGCATTCACAAGAGGAGAAATCCCCTATTCGTAGAGCCGCCTTCTATTCTTGTGCGGCCGACCATAATAATGCATTAAAGAAAGAAGATAATGATGAGGATTGGATTAAGCGTGCTTTACGCCGCTAATCCTTCTCCATCATATCTAAATTATGAGGTAATAAAAGAAAATGGCTACTATTTATGATTTACTGCCTACTTTCCATCAGATTGAGCCCAATAACTTAAAAGGACTTCAACCGGGATTCGTCGTTTCTCAAAGGAACGTCGTTAAAGAAGACTCCATCATCAAGAAAGTTAACAATGTCCGGTATGTTGAAAACGGCAGGTTAGCTCAAATTTCTAAGGCTGGTATCAAGGCTGCCGATGGAACAGAAAAGGCTTTGTTCATTGTCTATAATGAACCAATCCTTACTGTCGGACATAATGTTTCCAACTATGCAACCGATATTGATTCTGAAGACGCCCGTCTTGTCCAACTTATCCCTGGCGATGAATGGACAACCGATATTAAACCAACTGAAACCGCTTATGCAGCCGAAATTACTGCTGGACGTATCGCTGAAGTCAAAGGTGCTGAAGGCGAATACAGCCGCGATGATTTCTTCGCTACTAAGACATTAGCCGATGGTACTGAAGCTCATCACTATGTCTTCCTTGGCTAGTTGTTTGTGAGGTAATCGACAATGAATGAATTAATTAAACATATTGCTGAAGCTAGGCAAGGTCGTCCGACTACTAACTTCTCTGCTTCTGATGTCAATTCTGCCGCTGTTGCAGAAAGGTTCAAGGCTTTAGGTATTCCAGAAAATGCCACTGGCCGTGAAATCCGTGCCCATCGTGATGAAGCTTTCGCTTTAATCGAAGAGGCTGTTGATGAGATCCTCCCACAATCTCTACAAGATGTCTTCGGACGTTTCGCAGAAGTTCGTACCTTCCCACGTGATGCTGAAGTTGTCTTCAACATTGAAAAGGTTGGCCGCAATCGTGCTAAGTTAGTTATCAGCCGCGGTTCCCGTGGTGGTATCTATCGTACTGCTCGTCTTGCTAACAAGGACTTCGGTGTTCAAACTCGCGTTTATACCGCTGGATGCTATGTTGAGCTGGAAGATATCCTGCTCGGCCGCGTCTCTCTTGGCGAAAGGTATAACGATATTCTTGAAGGATTCCAAGAAGAACTTAGGCGTGAAGTCTTCAACGCTTTAGCTGCTGGAGCTCCGCTTTCTGGATATGATCGTATTAACGGTGGAGACGCCGCAAACGTCACGACCACTTTATCCGCTCTTGGAACCGCTATCGATAAGGTTGTTCCTTATGTCAAGGCATACGGTGTTCCAACCATCTTCGGTTCTTATGCCGCTATTTCCGCTATTTCTAACCCGCTTGCTAACACCGTTGCAGCTGGTTATCCAAACTCTCAAGATTCTCTTGACATCCGTGAAAAAGGATTTGTCCAGAGGTATAAAGGTAGGCAGGTCGTTGAACTTCCAAATTACTTAACAAGTTTAAGCAATGACGAATGGTTCTATGATCCTTCCTATGTCTTCGTCATCCCTGGAGACATCAAGCCAGTTAAGATTGCTCTTCGTGGCGAAGCTTACAGGCAAGATAACAAGTCTGCTGTTGGTACTGAAAAATGGGAGCTTAACAAGAGGATGGGTGTTGGTATTGCTAGGGCCAATAACTTCGCAGTTATCAAGGTCTCTGACATTACGGAGAAATTCTCTTCTGCTAATGCCTCTGATTTCTACCTCGACAAGTAATTAAGCTAAGCCAGCTTTAAGGTAGCGGGCGGGCAACCGCTCGCTACCCCTTACGTTTTTGTAAGTCAATTGATAGAAAGGACTAATAAAAAATATCATGACAACTACTGAAAGTTCTAATAAAAGGTGTACTATTATCAAAACGACTCCTGGAAATGTTTTGTTCTACCTGTCGCTTATGGATAATCCTGCCGTGCGGCGTGAAATTTATTTAACTGATCGCCACCCTCGTCAAGCAGTGCCGCTTTCATATGCACTGAGTGCTTTTTATGATAACGGCGTTTTTGCGCTGTATCGTGATGGTAAATTTACCTTTGACGACAATGATGGTGTTAAACAAATGGCCATCGAAAATGGTGCTTATTTCGAATCCGACTACGATAAATTTGTCCCCGCGGCGGCTACAAAAGAAGCTGATTTGGTCAAAATTTTAACCGCAGGTCGGCGTTCTGAAATTCAAGAAGCTATCAAGAAATATGGAAAAGAGGAATTAACTGCTGTGGCGTTCTCACATCGCGGCGAGTTAACTGACGCTGTTATTCATATGCTTGAAAGCAAAGATTTGTTAGGAATTTCTTTTGCAATTGAAAACGTCGACTAGCTTTAGTCGACGTTTATTTTTTAATATTTTATTCCCTTTTGGAGGTATTATTATGGCAGAAGTTGAACCATCCGCACCTGTTGAGGAAGAAACAACTAAAAGGTATTGGGATGACGTTTTGTATAAACCTATGGCGGCAACTATTCGCGGTTCGTATTACGGTGTTATTACCCAAGATGAATTAGACGAAGAGCTATTTAACATTGCAAAACGCGCCATAAATACCTTTAAGTTTCCCCGCATTAAATTAGATTATAAGGTCTTTTATGCGGTCCGAGACGATGACGATGAAGATATGTTAAATGAAGTCGAAGCGGATAACGAAGACGCCGTGCCGCATGGCTATTTCGTTAACCAAATAACCGATAAAGAAATTGAAGTGCTGTTAGCTTGGATGAAAGTTTATTGGATTGAACGTTTCTTGTCCAATTCAGATGATTTTGAGAACACTTACACCGACTCGACAATCAAAACCTTCTCTCGTGCTAACCTAGTCCAACAAAACCTTTCTCGCTATAACCAATTCTTGGCGCAAGCTCATGAAATTGAAACCCGCTATAGCCGTGTCAACGCAATTGGCGCCGCTTCAATCGGTGATATTAACACCGACCAAGAATAAGAGGTGCGCCTATGAGCAGTTTATTAAGTAAGAGGCGCCAAACGCAAACCAACTTTGAGAAGGTAGAACAACAAGTTAATAGCGCTTTTATTACAAATGGCTATCCGTCTATTAACATTATATCTGAGGATGGCAAAAAAACTAGGCAGGCGGTTGTTATCAACAAACAACAATCAGATGATGCCTATATCCTTACCCCTTATAAAAAGCCGCTTCAAGTTGGTTCAATTTGAGGCGCAAAGGGCTTGTATTGGTTGGTGGCGGAAGAAATTGTTATTATTAAAGATGTTAATTGGCGCAAGTATTATTGCTACCTTTGCAACAATACAATTAAAGATAAACATGTTTTCTTCTATGGCCCAGGCAAATCCCGCATTAATGTGAATTTGAAGGAAAACACATTTTTATTATCTTCAAACGAACCAGTGCTTGTGGCTGGCGGCGACTTGGCCTTATCAATTAACGATACTTTCTTAATTAAAAATCAAGCTTGGAAAGTTCAAGAGTATGATAATTTAAGTCAAGAAAATATTACCTATTATACCTTAGCCCGCTCTACTATTAGTAAAGATACTAAGATTGAGAAACCCGCTAAGTCTATTCTTCCATTTGATAACATTGACGGCGATCAAGATGTGGATTTAAAGGCTGAAGGTGAATTGCCGCTCGATGCACCCGTTTATTGCCCACCCGGTGAGTCATTTACGCTTTCCGGTGATTCATCCTATACGGTCTCAGATAGCGCCGCAATAAAATTAGTATCGCGGACCGCAACCTCATTTACCTTCCAGTTGCAACCTAACGTTAATAAAGTATCAATTACTATTGGCGGCACGGTTTATACTTATACATCCGTGAGAAAGGAATAATACGATATGAAACAATTAAAAACTATTAAGAATATCCCAAATGAAATTGCGACTCATTTGGCTGCCGATCCAGCATTAGTGCGGCTACTTGTTGACGATAGCCAAGATTTAAGCACTGAGATTGAAAGGTCTGATTACAGCTTAGAAACCTTGCTAACCAAAAAGTATTTATGCACCTATCCTATTGTCGAATCAGACGGTTTAGTGGATAGCACCAAAAATACTTTCCTCGTCATTAAACTTACTTTGGTCAGCTTTTCATCTGGCGATGACGTTGAAGTAAGCGGCAATATTTACATTACAAGTAATCTGAATCACTACCTGTTAAAGGGTGGAAAAGACCGCAACCTTGAAATCTGCGACCGCCTTTGTCAAGATTTGGATGGTCTGAAATTAACAGCTACCCAAACAATTGACATCGGCAATATTGTTAGTATCGTGGTCGGAAATGACCGCGCGGGTTATTGTAGGTCATTTGAGGTTAAAGACCAGTTGACCTCTAATATGAAAGCGGAAATTTAATGTTCAAGAATAATTTTGATTTGTTCCAATTGTTCATTACAAAGCGGATACATGTTTGGGATGAGAACATCCACTTTGATGTAATTGTGCCAACCATTAGAGAGTTGTATAAGGATGAAGCGGTTAACTTGATCAGGAATTTCTTAACTTGTTCAAAGGAACAGTTGGCGCAGTTCAATCCTTTCCAAGATGAAGATGAAATTGATTCATACCATGTGATTTTAACAACAATCTTTAATTTAGCCCCTTATGCGGAATACCGGGAATATGCCGCGCGCTTCCGTGAGGGGCTACAAAAGATTTTGCCAGGCACGGAATTTAATAATACCAATCATACTATTACAATTGCGGAAAATGTTAAATTCAACGAAGACATTTGTAATTATGTGGGTTATATATTAAAATTATCGTGTGGAGAAAAGGCTGATGCTCCAGTTCTATTAAAAACTGAGGCAGAAAGAAAATTCTATGCGGCTCAAAAAGCAGCGGAAGATAGAATTGCGGCTATTCGACGTCAAAACGATAGCGGCCAAACTGATAGTTTGTTAAAATCTTTCCTGTTTATAGAATACGCTTTCCCTTCATATAGTCATGATTATTTACTTGATCAGACTATGGCTCAAATTCGCTGACTCCAAAACTATGCTGCAGGGTCAGTGTCTTACAAAGTAAATGAAAAAACATTTGCAGCTGGAAATATGAAGAAAGGAAGTAAACTCGATTTCTTCATTAAATAACGAGGTTTACAAATGTATACAAAATTAAAGAAAAGCTCCGCCAATTTCGCCGCTATGAGGAAAGAATTTGGCGTCGTCACGGTTAGGAATGCTAAGATCTACGAAGTCGCAGATTATACAGCGCTTGAAGCAAAGACTGCGTATGAAATTCTTGCCGATACAAAAGCAGGATCTAGCACTTTAGGTCTTACTTATCTGGGTGAAATTAATACTCTTAAAACCGCAAGTGTTTCTACTGATGGTCCAACTAAGACTATTACAGGTGGACAATATAATGAACCACTTTTAAAGTATGGTAAGACTGTCACGGTTTCTAGGCAAGATGCTCTTGGAGATCACAAAGCATTAGAGGCTCTCTGTGGCACAGTTTCTGAATACACTGGCACAGCCGCGGATGAAGAGAAATTAGTTGGTAGGCATATCACTCCACAATTTGCTACAGCAAAGAGGATTGTTGGTGATAGCTTCTTTGTTGATAAAGCAACTGGCGAAATGGTTAATGTTAATATCATTTTCTATAAATTCTTACCAGATAGCTTATTCAATTTAACTCAAGAAGCTGATGGCGACGCTTCTGTCTTTGACAGGAACGGAACTTTAGTTCCAGTTAAAATTCAAATGGGTCAAGATGATGGTACAAAAGAAAAGGAACAAGTTTTCTGGTCTGTCATTACCCCTGATACAGTTACTGACGCCTAGTTCAGTATTCTAACGGTTCGATACGTATTTTTACTAAAACTCTATAACAGCTCGTGTCTCTTAGTTTGGGCACGAGTTTTTATTTGCTTTTCCTCATTTGGTTCCGTATACTATTAATGAGGTATTTTACAAACGATGAAACAACAACTATATGTAATGAAGCGTTCAGGAGAACGTGTAGCTTTCGATTCCGCAAAAATTAGTAAAGCCCTCAATAGCGCTAATAAAGACATCTCAATTGAGGCAGAGAAGCTTGACCCTGCCCTCATTCAATCTATTAGCGATGAAGTAAAGGATTATGCTTCTACTATTGACCGCGACTTATCCGTTGAAGAAATTCAAGATAGGGTTGAAAATGCCCTTATGAAAAGCGGCAAATATGCTGTTGCACGAGCCTATATTACGTATCGGTATCAGCATAACGAGGACCGCAAAAAGAAGAGGTCTGACCTAGACAAGAAAATTTCCAGTTTAATCGAGCTTAAGAATGAGGATGTAAAACAGGAAAACTCAAATAAGAATCCAACCATTCTATCTGTCCAGCGTGATTATATGGCAGGTGAATGAAGCCGTTATTATACCAACAAGTATCTGTTGCCAGAAGATGTCCGAGAAGCTCATGAAAATGGCCTTATTCATTTCCACGATGCTGACTACTTTGCGCAACATAGGTATAATTGTTCACTCATTAATCTCGAGGACATGCTACAAAATGGCACGTGTATCAGTGGCACGCATATCGACAAACCGCACTCTTTCTTAACCGCATGCACTGTCACGTCCCAAATTGTTGCACAAGTTGCATCATCTCAATACGGTTTTTAATTAATTAATTGATTGCCGTATTAAAATCTCTTAAATTGCTGGAACACCCTAAAACTAGATACACTACAACGTGGAAGAAATTCGGGCGTGAATGTGAAAAAAGTATCTAGATAATTATTACTATGGGCAATCAGCAGCGAAGTTTTATAAAAAGGAAGGCTTAGATGGAAAAGAATATTATATTAAATGGACACGCAACACCTTTCTGGCTTGAAGATACCGGGCGTTTACGCAATGTAAAAACTGGTAAATGGTTAAAAGGTGGTATTAATAAAGGCGCTCATTTTTATTCTCTGTATTTTAAAGGAAAACAATATACTCTTTATGCTGCACATGCAGTTGGAGAATATTTTGTGCCGAACTCAAACCCCCAAGAGTTAACCCAAATCTATCATTTGGACGGGAATAAATTAAATGATAACTATTTAAATTTAAAATGGGTTAGCCCAAAAGAGAACAACCAACGTGGCGAAGATGTCCGCGGAAGCCGCAACAAATTTGTTGATTTAAATGCTTTTGGTGAAGTAGCACAATTTCGCTCTTCTCCATATTACGCAACAAAAGGCGGCGAAATCTTAAATTCGTCTACGCATAATATTCTTCGACAAACTCCATCTGGTAAGTATTTGCGAGTTAATTTAGCTTATGGGATTAATAAGAAGATGTTAGTCCACCGCATTGTGTGGGAAAGTTTCAATGGTCCTATTCCTGATGATATGGATGTAGACCATATTGATGACAATCCACAAAATAATGCGTTATCTAATTTGCGATTATTATCTCATCAAGATAATGTAAAAGCTCGTAAAATGGATTGTTCTTACGCATCTAAAAATTTTTATAAAAAACGTTCATCGACTATTATGTAGCGAAAGCGAAAAAGGAGACTCAGTAGTTTTACTGGTGAAGATATAGTCAGTCTTACTTCGAAAGATGTAAGGGAAAGGGTCAAACATTAACATTATCTCATTTAGCTCCATTTGTTCAAGAGAGCCGCAATAAGATACGTGCTAGATTAAAACAAGAATTGGCAGAAAGCGGTATTAATATAAATGATACTCAATTTAGTCAATTAGTAGAAAAAGAAGTTTATAAGGAAATTGAAGCAGGCTGCCAAACCATACAGTACCAGCTTATTACTTTACAATCGACTAATGGTCAGGCACCGTTTGTTTCTGTCTTTATGTATTTACACGAAGTTCCAGAAGGACAAACACGTAAAGACTTAGCCACCATCATTGAAATTAGGTTAAAGCAGCGGATCTTAGGCGTTAAGGACCGCACAGGTATTTACATTACACCCGCTTTCCCTAAGTTAATTTACGTTCTTCAAGACGATAATATTGAACCAGGAACGCCTTATTATTACTTAACTGAGTTGGCAGCCAAATGCACTGCTAAGCGGAGGGTTCCGGATTATATTAGTGAAAAGAAGGCGCTTGAATTAAAAGGTGATTGCTACCCTTGCAGGGGTTGCCGTTCCTTCTTAACGCCAGATAGATTTACTGATAAGGGTATCGGCAATATCGCTAACGCAGAAAATTATAACCCAAAGAAGCATAAATACTACGGGCGCTTCAATCAAGGCGTCGTCACGATCAATCTTGTTGACGCCGCTTGTTCATCTGGTAAAGATGAATCCAAGTTCTGGCAAATCATGAATGATCGTCTCGAGTTATGCCATCGCGCTTTACAGTTGCGGCATAATCGTTTAAGGGGCACTGTATCAGATGTTGCGCCAATCTTATGGCAAGATGGAGCTTTGGCTCGGTTAAAGCCTGGCGAAACAATTGATAAGCTTTTATTTAACGGCTATTCTACCATTTCCTTAGGATATGCGGGTTTAGCTGAGTGTGTCTATTATAGGAAAGGCGTTTCCCATACTACTCCAGAGGGTGAAGCCTTTGGCTTAAAGGTTAGGCAGTTGTTAAACGACAAATGCACTGAGTGGAAGAAAGCCGAGAATATCGACTATTCTGTCTACGGAACGCCGCTTGAATCTACCACGTATAAGTTTGCCAAATGCTTACAAAAGCGTTTCGGCAGTATTCCAAACGTGACGGACCATAATTACATTACCAACTCCTACCACGTCAGCGTGCGGGAACCAATTGATGCCTTCTCGAAATTAACCGAGGAAGCTAAATTCCAACGCTTATCCCCGGGCGGCGCCATTAGTTATGTTGAGGTGCCGAACCTGCAAAATAATATTGCCGCGGTTCTTGCCATCCTCAAGCATATCTATAACACCATCCTCTACGCCGAGTTAAATACCAAATCCGACTTATGCGAAGTCTGCGGTTATGACGGCGAAATCAAGATCGTTCAAGATGAAAGCGGCAAGCTCATTTGAGAATGTCCAAAATGCGGCAATCGCGATCAGTCTAAGAGGCATGTGGCGCGTCGCACGTGCGGCTACATTGGCACTCAATTCTGGAATCAAGGACGCACACAAGAAATTAAAGATCGTGTTTTACACGTGTCAATTAACGAAAAGGATATACATTAGTTAATGAATTATTGCCAAATTATTCGTGCCGATACAGCCAACGGGGAAGGATTCCGCTTGTCCCTCTTCGTTTCTGGTTGCCGCAATCATTGCCCGGGTTGCTTCCAAAAGGAAACTTGGGACTTTAATTACGGTGAGCCGTTCACAGAGCAAGTGCAAGAGCAATTGATTAAAGAGCTGGCGCAGCCTTTCTATGAAGGTATAACAATATTAGGTGGAGAGCCTTTTGAACCAGAAAATCAAAAGGTTCTTCTGCCTTTGCTGGAGCGTATCCATCAACAGTTGCCGCAAAAGAATGTATGGATTTATACAGGTTACCTATTTGACGCGGACCTATCGCGCGGTGGCAAGAGCTACTTAGATGGTATTACCGATAAAATTCTAGCCTTGACTGATGTCTTAGTGGATGGTCGCTTCATGTTAGATAAAGCTGATGTCAGCTTAAATTATCGCGGCTCTTCTAACCAACGTATCATTCTTGTGCCGCAATCATTAGCCCAGCATAAAATAGTTTTGTCTCCGTATAATAACTAATATTATCAACCCTATGTTTCTCAACAACATAGGGTTTTTATTTTGGGATAGAATTTGATTTTTCGGTTTGAGAACGCTATACTATAATTAGTAATTGAGGTGAATTTATATGTTTGTATACAAGACTGGCAACAAAGTTAATGCTATTATCCGTGCGTTCTGCGCGGGCAAATTAGGCGCTATGGAGATGGAATATGATAATCAGCCTTATACTGAGCTATCTGGTATACAGGCTATTGTCAATTTTAAAGATCAGAGCGCCTCATCTTCATCTGATTTGGGCAGTTTAAGGTATTATAACGCGTCCACCATTGATTCGGTACAATTGCTAAACATCCCAAGGACAAGCAAAATTTTACAGTTAATTTACAAAGATAGCATCATTAAATTGGCGAGTCAATCGTGCAATGTCAACTGTGAAACCGCAAATACACTTTATCTGCCAACGGATCCATCGCTTACCTTATATCAAGTTTTTATTTATGATGTATCGGGGCAATTGGTTGCCGCCTTTGACAATGTAAAGAATGGCGTCATGGTTAGTGAGAAGTTTCAAGTTGGACAGAATTATAAGGTGTTCTATTCATATGAGGTGGAACAAGCCTTATCGTTGGATAAGACAACCAGTAATTACCTTACGGTCGATTTAATATCGGAAGGTAATATCAACGATTCTACTTACAACTACTGCGTCCATATAGCAAAGGCTAGTGTATCCGTTCATAAGAACATCTATTTCAGAAATGACGCAATCAATACAGTTGACTTAACTTTGCATGTGATTGTGCCGTCAAAAGCTGAAATTGCAGATGGAAAAGTAAATTATATCGCCATTAGGTAAGGCAGAAAGGAATAAAATTTATGACAAACGCTGAATTAGAAAAGAAACTTAAGGAATTAAGTGTTAAAAATAGTTTCTTAGATGTCGTCTTAGAATGTCGCAAACTTGAACCAGAATATAAGAAATCGGACTTCTATAAATCAACTAAGAGGTCTTTATCTGACTTATTAAGACAATATAAGATGTGGTCATTTGCCAACTTTGACAACTTAGGCGATCGCATCCAAGAATTAATTGACGGTTTGAATTTTGAGAATGTTTCCAAAATTATTGAACAATTTGGAAACATGTTCTCAACTGAGAATGATGAAATTAGGGCAGCCGCAGAAACTTATAAAAAGTTATTAGAAAAGCAGCAACGCTAATAGCGCGGTAGCGGCGGAGGTAAGAAATGGCTACAAACAATAAAACTGAATTAAAGATTACTATTAGCGATGAGACCAAAAAGACCGCAAGAGCCACCAAAGAGCTATATAATCGTATTGAGTCACAAGGCGGTTTTAAGGGTGAAAAAGGTGGCAAAGCTAGTAGCCAAATCGGTGGTAATTTAAAAGTTGTTGAACAATTAAGGAATCAACAAAATCTTTCTAAAGCTGAATATGATGGATTCCGTAAAGCTTTACATGCAGCCTCAAAAGCTCTTACTGAATACGCGGCGTCAATTACTACACTAAGTGATGAGGCAAAGAAGCTCCAGGGGCAACTGAGCCAACTTAGTGAAAAGTATAACAAAGCTTCTAGTAAGCTTTCAACGGCGCAAACCAAACAAAATACTACAATTGGCGATTTACAAGATAAATTCGCCAATACTAAGATTTATAAATTAAAGAAAGACAACACCCCATATAAAAATCCAATTTCTTTAAATAAGGCCCTCGAACTTTACCATCAAGATCCAGAGAAATTTAGGGAAAATACCGTTCTTAAAACGGGTAATAAGACTGAAACTTTAGCGAGTTCTGGTAAGCAACAATACTTTGATGCTTATGTTGACGCCACAGCTCAGGTCGAAAAGCTTACTGCGTCTTTAAAGAAACTTGACGATCAAATTGCGGCGACACAGACAGCTTATAAAGCACAAATAGCTAAGGATCAAGCAAGCGGCGTTTCAACAGGCGCTAATGCTCAATTGGTTGCAGAGACTCAGCAAAATGCAATTGATGTTGATAAAACCACTAGTTTAGATGTAAGCAACGCGCAAACCAACCAAAACATCCAAGCTATCACCAATTTAAGTTCCTCTATTAATAAGCAACAAAGCGTATTAAGGAAGGCCGCAAAAGCCTTTACTATTTATAGCACCATAGTGCGAGTCGCTAAGAGCGCTTTACGTGAGGCGGCGGCAACTATTACCGAACTTGATAAATCCCTTACTGAACAAGCGAGGGTCACGGGCAGGAGTCGTGAGCAAGCCTATGGTTTGTTAACTACCTACCAGAACATGGCTCAGGTCGTTGGCGCCACTACCAAAGAGGTTGCTGAGGCTTCTTCTGAATTTATCAAACAAGGTAAATCCATCCAAGATGCCTTAACGTTAAGTAAGGCTGCCGTTAGCGCCGCGAAGGTTGCAGGTATTTCGGTCGGCGATTCTATCAACTACTTAACAACTGCCTTAAACGGTTTTAAACTTTCTGCTGAAGAAGCTAGGAACGTTTCTGATAAGTTCGCGGCTGTTGCTTCTGCTTCCGCTTCTGACTACAATGAAATCGCTATTGCTTTAAGTAAGGTTGCTTCTCAGGCGAATTTGGCAGGTAGGTCTATCGATTATACAACCGCCTTGTTAACAACTGGTTTGGAGGTCACCCGTGAAGCACCTGAGACCATGGGTACCGCTTTGAAAACTATTGTTGCCCGTAGGCGTGAAATTTCTGATTACGGTAAAACCTTGGAAGATGACGTTGATTTAAACAATGTTCAAACGCAATTAGGTTATATCGGCATCCAATTAACTAACCAACAAGGTGAATTGCGGTCAACGCAAGACGTCTTGGACGAGTTAGGTAAGAAATGGTCTACCCTTAACAGTAACCAACAGGCAGCTGTTGCAAAGGCCTTAGCTGGCACTCGTCAGCAATCTCGTTTGATTGCTATGATGGATAACTACGAGCGTGTTGAGGAATTACAACAAATTTCTGAACGTAGCGCAGGTGCAACCGCGGCTCAGTTGACCAAGTATAGGGAAGGCCTTGAAGCGTCAAGGAACAATCTGAAGGTTGCATGGGAAAAGATTGTTGAATCATTTGCAAATTCGGACTTCTTTATTGGATTAATCAAGTCGGCAACTACGCTGTTGGATATATTCAATAAACTAACTCAGAATGAATTTGTTAAAGGAACAATCTTTGCGGCAATCAGCATTGCATTAGCTAATGTTATTGCTAAAAAGAAGATCACAAATGATTTAGCGAGAGAAGAAGCGGCGTTAGAGACACAACAAAGAATTAAAGCTATAGAAGGTCAACAAGAGCTTATTAAACAACAGAAAGAAGCTGCTGTTGACAAAGAAATTGCACTTAAAAAGCAAGCACAAGATGAGGCGCAATTAGCTCTAGATAAGCTTAAAGCGCAAAAAGAATCATTGGAAGCTGATAAAAAGCAAGAGCTCGCTGCAAATGATAAATTAACAAAAGAAAAAGAAATTACTATAGAACAAGAACGCCAGGCGGAATTAAAAAACAAGCAAGCTGAGCTGGATGTTGCAAATTGGCAGATTGAACATGGTAGTGCGAGAGAAGTTGAACAAGGCCAGGCAACGCGTGCTAGAGTCCAACAAGAAATCAGCGCAATTAATAATAATTATGATAGCAAAATCTCTCAGCTTGATGTTGACCGTAAAGGCAATGCAAGTACAATCAATGAAAAATATGCAAAAGATGAAGAACAAATCACTAAAGCTATTGCCGATCAAACTGAAAAGGTAAAAGAAGCTACAAAAGAGGCAAAAGAGGCCGCTGATAATAGAAAACAAGCTATTAATGAAGCTCTTGCACAAGATAAGGAATATCAGGCATCTCAAGATACATTACAAATACTCCAATCTAAAAGCAATGTATTATTAAAAAACACCTTAGTTTTATACACATTAAAAAAGAGCGTCTTATCTGGTTTAAATTTCATTACTGCCTTATTAAATAAAACTGAATTCCTTAGCACAGGTATTAAAAAGAAAAATGCGGTTGCAACAGCCGTAGATACCGCGGCCACGAAAGCTGATACAGTCGCTAAGGGTGCTAGTGTAAAAGCAACAGGCGCATTAACAAGGGCTTTTAAAAAGTTGAATATAGCTAGGCATGCCAATCCAATTGGTGCCGCTATTGCACTTATTGCCGCTGCTGTGGCTGGTATTGCTTTGTTAACATGGTATCTTCATGATAAACTTGCTCCTTCCATTAAGAATGTTGCTAAAGCAGTCGGCACACTTACTAATGAAGTCTACGAACTTAACAAATCTAACACTGCAATTGACAACGCCATTAGTAAATGGGATGAATACGACAATAAGTTAATTAAGACCGAAGAGGATGCTAAATCCCTCCACGATACACTTGACCAAGTTTCAGATTCCCTTACTGAAAATCAACAAAAGATCTATAAGCAGGCGCAAACCGATGAAGAACGTAGGCGTCTGTTGCGGCAATTCAAGGAAGATAATAACCGCCAGATTAAAGAAGATTGGACTAAGGTTAATCAGCAAATCGGTCGTTTAAGCACTGCGGACCGCAAGAAGGTTTTAAGCGGTGATACCTCTAATCTCTCTGATGAAGACGCTGAAAACGCCCGCGTCCTGCAAAATGCAACCTACGCTAGGGGCAACTATCAGCTTTATCAAATCATTGATAAAAATGTTGATAAGCTGGGTAAAGCTAAAGACGCCGTTGAAAGCTTAGGTCAAGCCATCATCAGCAACTTATCAGCTGAGCGGGTTTATGAACTTAGCCAAGACAACGGTAAGGGCATCCAGCAACTGGTCAACAATTTAAGCAAAGTTAATACCCAAGTTAAGAAGCTAGCCAGTAAAGACGGCAGTTTAAAGGAGCGTGTTGCCGCCTATCAAGAAATTTCCGCGGCCTTAGCTAGTGATAGCGAACAGTTGGCGATATTCCAGAAGAAATACAGCGAATACTCCGTCTTCTCTCAAATGAGTGATGATCTCTTAAATTTGATCGATGATATGCACATCAGCGATCAGACCCTCAATCAGTTGTATTCCGCTTATGAAGATTTAACTGATGAGGGCAACCAACTGATTTCAGCCGAAGATTACCACGCTCGCTTCTCTTCTAGGTTAGAAACCTTTAATGATACAAAAGATGTCGCCGCGACAATTAATGCTACTTTTGGCGATATTAGGGATAAAATTGGCGATGAGAACTGAGACAAGTTTGTTAATATCTTTGACAAGCTTGCCGAGTCCTCCTTAACCATCAGCCAAAATATCGATTCCTTTGATAATAAAGTATCCGGCTTTTATGAAAAGGCGGCTAAATGGTCTACAAGGTCTGAATCCGACAGAGCGCAATTCATCAATGAAAACGCGGGCAGGTTCAAAGGTGAGGAAGGTAAAAAGTTAATTGAGGCCTTCCACACGGGCGATTATGATACTATCCAACACGCGCTTAGCTCCAACTCTAATTTAGAAGAACTGCGGAAACAGCGGTTGCAAGAAGTTGAAACCGCATTATCAGTTGAAAAGGCCCGTAAGAAAGACCGCAACGAAGCTTTAATTGAAGAGCTGGAATTAGAAAAGAAACATCTTGAAGATGTAAACAGTCTTTATGCGGTTTCATTAAAAACGCGGCTTGAACAAGAAAAGAACCAGTTATCAGAATATAAATCCTATTTGCAGGATGAAGAAAACGCTATTAAAGATTCTCTTACAAAGCGCAAGGAAGCGTATAATAAATACTTTGACGCTATAAATAAGGCGGCTTCTGATGAGCAATATGAAAAAACCGCAAATCTTTACAGGGAGAACTTAACCAAATTAGGCTCTTCTACTGATGCTTCCGCTATTTCTCAACGTGCTGATTTAGAAGACAAATTACAATCGTTAGAAGATCAGCATTTGGAAGATTTGCGTAGCCGCGCTCAAGAAGCTATTATATCTAATATAGATACAGAAATTAGCGAGATCGGCGAAAAGTTTGATGATTTGTTAAATAATAATAAACAAAGGTTAGAGCTGAGGCAGAACTCGATGAATTCAGACAACGGCGATTTCTTCAGCAAGTTGATCTCTAATGAAATCTATAAGGGCGCAACTGCCGATGAAGCGCAGCAATACTTAAGCACTTTACAGTCAATCTTCTCTAATCGGTTAGGTAATGTTGATTTGTCTGATGTTAAGATTTCTCAAGAAGGTCAAGCGCTTGTTCTGAACGTTAACGGTCAGACCTATAACTTGGATACTTCTAGCCAACAATCGCTGTATCAGACAATTATGTCCGCGTTGCGGCAATTGGGAGTCAAGTAGGAGGATATGAGAAAACATGTATACTAAATTATCTGGCTCTCAAAGAAGAGAGCAGTTTAAAAGTCGATTAGATAAGTTTTGTCGTTTCTATTGGAAAGATGAAGACGCCTTTGATAAATTTGGCGCCTTCATCACTACTGATAGCTTAGGCGATTTAAAGTTCCATAGCGGTCCAACTTGGACGAATAACTATTCGCAACCGCAATTCGGCGAATCGGAAGACTTGTTAGGAGTTAGCTTTTCTACCTACTCGATCTCCTTTAAAATTGGGTTGTATGCAATTACTGAGGATGATTGGCGAAAATTCCTAAATTGAAGGTCGCCTTTAACCATTGGTTGGTTGCGGCTGAACTATGCTCCAAAGTGGCAATATCAATGCAAAGTGGCTTCTCTTGCCGAGGGAAGCCGCTATGTATTGTTTAGCAATGAAAACGGTGAAGACCTGTATTATTGCGAAACAACGGTTAAGTTTGATATTGTTGGAACTCCGATTGCATATTCAGTTGACCAATTAGAGTTTAGGAAAGATAACGATGCACCCGTTGGAAGTGATGATTATAAAGATTATTTTAAATTAAAGGATACAAGCGCCCCAACTTCAGATTTAGATTATCCATTAGACCTAAAATTGGTTTGTGATTTGAATGCCATATTTGACACTGTTGATAACGGTATTTTACATATTAACGCGTCGACAACCTATAAAGGCGTTTCGGTAGATCTCTTCTCTATCACGTTAGATAACTTATCATATTATCGCGCCGCGAAACCAACAGGTGCCGCAGATAATGACAAAAGCTGGCACTCTAAATTAAATCTTTATTATTCATCTGAAACAGGATTATTATTCTACAATTTTGGAGACGCGCCTATTAAATTGCTTTCTTTCCAGGAATCTGTTTCAACTGGTGAACGATTAGTTTATTCTATGAATTCAATTAAATTCCGTTGGCCTGGCCGCTTTACGGATACAGATGAAGAGAGTAAAATAAAAGAGTATACAATTAATCTGTTAGCTTCTGTTAACCCGAAAGGTAGTTCTATTTTAAGTTATTGTGATTTTGCTTTATACGATGGCACAACTGAAGCCGCAAATGCTGATATACAAGTTAATCTAAGCGGCCGCAGTAGAACGAATGTAATATAGGAGGAATTAAATATGGATATTAAAACTCATGCAGACTATAAAACATTTGCTTCAGCGGCTGCCGACGATCATGGCACAACTAATTTTCCATTTTTTGGAGTCAGTAAAACTAGTTCTTCTCAGGATATTATAAATGGATTAAATAGTATTGAAAATACTTTATCTACACTCTCTTTAAAGTTCCGTGTTTACGATATTTATAAAATCCAAACAACAATTGCAAATCAAGATGAATGTGATATTAAATTAAACGCATTAACTAATAATATGGCGGCCGTCATTAATAGCGATCGCCAGTTGATTACCTATATCCGCGGGCAACAAGTTTTACTTACTCGTGGTGATGTCGTTTATAAAGATAATGCTGGCGATTTACAACATATCAAATCTAATAGCGGCGGCTGGTATAAACCTTCATTAAGCAGCAACAATTGAATTAAGTTTAGTTATACAAATTCTGATAAGGAAGATGTTTTATTACAGGCTGACCCTGTTAAAATATCCCAAATTTATGGATTATATGGGGTTATCAATGCTAATTCTACCACTGCTACTTTAAAAGAAGAAACGTTAAAGTTTATTAACGATAACACTAAACAACCTATTTATCCTCTGGTAAAAAATTATAGGTCAATGGAAGTTGGTAAAGAAGAAGTTTGTTTAGACGACCCGTTCTTTACATTAGGTTATCATATCGTTGAGGAAAATGCCGCAAATAGTAAGTTTGATTTAAATTATCAAAATATGGGTCTATCCATTTTTTATGTAATCAAATAAGTGACGTTTATGAAAAACTACAATATTAATATTTTATTAGATAAGCATAATATTAGTGCTTATTATAATTTATATTGTCCAATTGCTTTGCAAGCACAGACACTAACTAGTTGAAAAGATTATTATTTCCCAGATTTTGCCGACTATACTACTAAAAATGGTTATAGCTGTAAAAATTTAGGCTTCCGAGATTCTCTATTAGTGAATACTAACAGTCATAGCGAATTTGCTAAAACATGGGAATCGGGCACTCAATTTATAAATAATTACCGTCCATCTAATAGTGCTGATAATTTGGATAATAAAGCACGCTCAGAGGAAGCTAATTATTTAATTCTACCGCCAAGTTCTAATTATTTCTATGTTCCTGGCTATTTTGAAAAGAACGGCGCGACAATATACGGATTCCAGGACTATTTTGATAAGAATTCAGAAGTCGCTAAATATGGTTATAGATGGTCTGCTTTAACAAATGGTAATATGCCTCGATATTTTGGCGGCGCAGCGACGAGTACTTTGCACAAAAAATTTGCTATACATGGTCAAGCATTACCATATTTACGTAGGCTAGAAGACCAGACCATAGGCTTACGTGGAACAACTCAACGTTTTCCAAAACCTATTGATGAATTAATTAGTATAGAAAATAACCAATTAGAAACGATAGTAGCGGATTCAGAAAGTAATAGTTATGATTATCCACAGAGAGATCAAGCCCTCTATGATTATAAATTTAGTTATCAATTGACAACGCCTTTAGAAGATGGTAGTAATTGGTATGCTCCTCAAGAATATGTTGCTAATTGAGTCTTATTATTGGTATAAGGAGAACAAATTATGTCTTATTTTAAATTAGAATTGCTTAATTTGGCAGAATCATCTATTGATATTCTCAGTAGCGCCGCTGATAGCCAGCGTGTCTATTATTTAGCTAATACTATTAGTGAATTTTATTCTCCCGCTCCGAAGACTACCAGTAATTATTCAGTTGAATCACAAACCAATACCTACTGCTATTCTTATGATGAATCCTTATCACTGCATACCAACGGACAAAAGGAATTGACCTTTAAGTTAAATGACCAAATCATTTATCAAGACCAATTAATCCGCAACCCATTTACAATTTCAATTGTTGTTGGCAGTCAATTATTATTAACTGACAAAAACCACCAACAATATTTGTTCACAGTAAAGTCAATCAACACTTCTTTTGAAAAGAACAACTTAGTTTATGAATACAGCTGTCAAGATAGCTTTTCCTATCAATTATCGCGCCAAAATAGCGGCTACACTATCAATAATGATAGTTCTTCTGGAACGTTTATTGGTGCTAAGTCGGTTGATTGGTGGATAGAAAAGATTTGTAAAGAGTGCAATATTCATTACGTTTATTTGCCATTGCAACTGGGTTTATATCAGGATAAGGGTGGCGCGATACATACCTATAGTGCGCCAGTTAAAGATCTTGATGTTGTTATTAAACCTTATTATAAGCAGATTGATTACCCAGACTTCTTTACGCAATTCCCGTTTTCTATAAGCGGGTCTACTGCTAATGCGGCGATAATTGCCGCCGCAGAAACAGTTGGATTGCAGGTTCAAACTTATGAAAAGGTATACAGTGATGACGATGAGCATTTGTATATCCTGCGCTACTTCTGGTTAAAACCGCTTAAAGATAATGTGCGTGGCATCACTGGTTGTAAGTATTCCCCAAATCGAGATGTTCAAGATTTTAGTTTAAGTTTCTCTGGTGACAACTTATCATCCATTCTTAACATACAAAGTAGAACTCGTGAAAATAAGGAATTAGTTAGCTTACTCCCGACTGTTTCTCCATTCTTTGCTAGCTTATTTGGAACTGCATATTGGAAGAATAGTAAATACTCCGTTGGCAGGTTTAATACGTTATGCCACGGTTTCTACTTAACAGCGAATTATAAAGCGAATAGTCAAGAAGGAAAATTAGTTTGCAATCCAGGAGCAACAGATATTTTAACTAATTGTATAATTACTACCCCAACTGGTGGAAATACAACTACAACTTTAGTTTTTGACACTAAAAACAGTCCTACCTTATTAGACATATGGCAATTGTATGATAAAGTTAATTTCAACCAAAATGGTTTATATTGCATTTTAAATACTAACGGACACCAATATAAATCTAATTGGACACGTTGACATTGAGTATTGTTAGAAAAGAAGGTGGACAATACTTTCGCCCTTTTGCAAACATTAACCGAACAAGATGATATACCTTGGTATAGGTTAAATTCTACTGACAATACAAAAGAATATCGTTTTGGTATTACAGTTGACGGGTGGGTGAATTCTACAGATGATCCTTTAACCTCCTTAGAATTACATATCTATGTAGGTCGCACCGCTTCTTCAAGCGATTTGGAATTCGCCCAAATTGCGGACAAATGCCCTTGGTTAGAAAATAAATTGAGGTCTTTTGATTACTTCCAAAAGATAGGGCTTATTAGTGAATCACAGTTAAAGAAAGTTAACAATATTATCTCTAATGACTTACGTAAGGTCAACGGTGAATTGCTTTTATACGCCAATGATTATTACCAAGCACTTCATAAACGCACCGCAACAGTTGCGGATTTATTAGCTCAGTTTGATTCCTTAGGCTCCGCGGCAGAGAGTGATATAATTACTCCATATTTAACTGACGGTAAAATTACCTTCCCGACCAACTATTTTGACGCCGCTTATGGTAGTATTTTTACTCCTACTTTTAATAAAACCTCTAAAACACAGCTGACAGCTTATGATGATTTAATTACTAATTATAGTAATTTATATTTTAATGCTCAACAACGTTTCCTTAAAAACTTATATCAGTTCCGTAATTATTTTAATTCTCCTACAACTCGGTATAGCGGCAAGACTCAAAACTCCTTTGGTCTTGTGCATGTCAACAGGTCTGCAAATGAACCAGATTTAACGAGCGGTGAAACTGCTAATTGAATACGATTTAAAACGGGCGCAACATTTAGCCCCGCAACCGCATCTAGTGTATCCTGGGACAATAACGAAACGCCGCAACAAATTTGGTATTCTGCTGGAGATTCTAGCGGTAATCACTCTACTTTAACGATAGTTGACAAATCAAATGTTAGTAAGTATTATCAACTTAGTGGTATACAAAGCGGCAAACAACAGATTGCTAGTACAGATAATGTAGTCTATTCAAAAGACAACCTCTATTGAGGTTTTGTTGAATATGAACCAGGTGGTAATGATGGCAAGGATGACGACAAGCTTTATTTAAAAGATGGCAAAGTTAACTTATTACAATCAAACGCCAAACCTACTCCAAATACCAATAATTATATTGATCGTATCGACTTAAAGTTAAGGCCGCAATTAGATAAGAAACGGCATACAATAAGTTTGGGTGACTTATGGAATTTACAACATCTAGATGAAATTTACCAGAGAGACACAACTAATATATATTCGCCGATTTCGGTTATAACGGAACACACCCCAACCAATTGAGATGGGCAAAACTGTTATGAAGCTGATTGAACTGGTACAGAAAATAACTATAAGGAAAACTATTTTATTGACTACTTTTCTTTTAAAATTTTCAAAGGTTATGATAAATTAAGCGGCATTGATCCAGATAAAACTGACCATAGCAAAGATGATTGGATAGATGCCTATTTTAACAATTTACCGATTAGTAATTTATATTACCAAGTTAGTAATGAGGATGGTTCGAAAAGTTATAAACCACTTTCTTGGTTAAATTCGGATTCTTATAAGAATTATTATAAATATATTCACAATGATAATGCTGTAATTCGGGAGTCTGTTGCTGCAGGCTATACAACTGCCAGCGCGGGTATTGGAGGAGTAGCTCTTGGTATTGCAGCCACTACCACCATGGCAATACCTGTTGTAGGATGTGTTTTGCTGGGCGGAATATTCCTTGCAGGTGTAGCATTAGCTTGTGTTGCTGGTCTAGCTAATAACTCTTTCTTAGATACAACTGGTGTTTGTCATATTGATTTAGATAAACAAAATTTAATTGCTCCTGCTACTGAATATGTTCCTCACGCGTTTCAACATTGTATCCCATGTATTACTGATAAAACCAAAATCAATGATAGGGATACGAAGGATGCTTATACATATGATAAACAGCTTCAGTATTTACCGATTAACTTTGTTAGCTATATTTCTCTCACTGCCAAGAATACATCATCCCCGCGTCCTATTTGGGAAAAGGTTAATGTCCAAAGTGAGCAATTCTATTTCAAAAATAGTTGGGCTGAACGGTTAAATGCTGATTCAAGGGTAAATACTACTGATACGTATTATTTATTGCCGCTTTGCACCAGTGCTTCGGGTTCTAATTCTGATATAATGACTACAGCTATGGGATTTAGTAGTAATGTTATAGCTGGCACATCTGATTTGTTAACTAATTTGCCTTTAAGTTTTGATGACTTTAAGAAAAATCCATTTTTTAATCAACCGGTAGTTAGCACAGTTCTTAATTATCCTATCTTTAACCAAGCCGTGGAGATTCATTTTTCAAAAGCAGGTAAATTAAGAAATTTATTAAATCAAGATTATGATAGTCTCGATTATAAGGATGAGAAAGACGGTATTAATGCTTTTTGTGGTATCAAAACTTTATCTGGCATCGATCCAAAGACAGGGGACGCTCGTTATTTACAGCTCTCTAATGGTGCTGTAATTACTGTCTCCCAGGCACAGGCAACCCGTTTAGCGCAAGTGTTCGTAGTTTATCGTAAACGCGATTACATACCAATTAAAGCCGCGAAGGATCAAACATATTGGGATGCCTTTAAGAGCGGCTATTCGTTCTATTCTATTGACGATAATTCTCCAATTAATTATAGCACAAAAGATGACTTATTAGTCGGTTGTTATATGCAAGCTACAGGACCAGATGATAATTCTATCACTGCTGAGTGGGATGACAACGGAGCAACCGCTTATTGGGAAAAAATAACTGACGATAATAATAAAGTCTCTTACCGACCAATTTACACAGCTCGGCAATTACTGCACTATAAAGACGCTCTTGCAGCTCCAATTCGTGCTCTGGTTAAAACTGGCACATCTTATGAGCAAACTGTTTTGTTTGATGATGGCGCTAGGTTACATATTCCAATTGTTTATTGTAGTTTAACCAAAGCAACCGATGGGCCTAGAACGCAGAAATTATTGCCGCAGCAAGATACCTTAGATTTAGAGGTTTCCAAGATTGGTGGGAAATATTATTTATCCGAAGTTGGTAAACCTAAACCTACTGATCAGGATGATAATTTGGTATTAACTGTAAGCCGTACTATTAACGATCAAACTTATACAGCTATATTTGATCTAGAATGAGATGATACTGATAATAACTACTTACAAGCTATTGGGCAAATGACAAACGGTACTTTCTGGTTAAAGTATCATGCTTTACCTACTAATGCAGATGAAGCCGCGGCTCTTCAACCGCTCTTTGATTACGCAGCGGCAATTGAAACCCAGCTAGAGAGCTACTGAACCGTAGCTTACGCGGCATCAAAATATTGCGATTACTTCTTACCAGAACATTGGCAACCATATACTGAAAAAGAAGCTAACTACTTCTCGGATACAATTATTACGAAATTAGGTGAAAATAACGCAGTAGTTAGTGATTTATATGTGCCAAACATCTCCGTCTGTGCTCATGCAGAACAAAAGGACTATTCCTTAACATATTACGCCAATCCAGATGACCGCAAGAATCCATCTACTGATAACGAGGATATAAGTAAATGGATTATTGATGATGACGGTGCGACTAGCGGCGGCATTGCCGATATGTCAACAGTTGTTAATAATAACGAAGCCTACCGTAATAGGCGTGATTTTATCAATACAGCTTCTAATGGCGGCCCTAATTACTTCTATGACCACTATACCATTAATCAAACCGCAATTGATAAACAGAAGAAGTATTATTATGCTACTGCTGGCGGTTGCCGTTGGAGCGAGCTAGTTAATCGATTAAGCGGTCGAAAAGACTTATCTTATGACCATTATTCTGGTATTTATCCAAGGTTAATTAATGTTCTATTAAGGCAATATCAAAACAATCCTTGCTATACATATACCAGCCTTAAACAGCAACATGACTTAATTTGGCAGCGGTTATATCAAAATTATCCTAACTTAATGTTAGAGAACACCTATTCTAATAATGACGCTACTACCTCCTTAGAACTCTACCAATTTGCTAAACAATATTTTAACAAGTATTGTCAGCCAGAGCGTAATTACAACATCTCTACAATTGATGTTGCACAATTGCGGGGCTATGAAGGAGACGCAATAGTGCTCCATGTTGGAGACGCTATTGAGTTAGACCCCAATGAATACATAGATACGAAAGCCGCGGATGATCCAGTTTATTCAGCCCTTAACCAATATTTGTTTATCTCTGATATTTCATATAAACTAAGATCAGATGCCGATATTCAATTGACTGTCAACGATATTAAATACGAGGATAAGTTAATTAAGTCTTTGGCTACATTGATTCGTTAAACAAAAAGAACGGGAAGCTAATAACTTCCCGTTCCATCATTTTAAATAAGAGAGGTAATTATATGATATTTTTTGATCATATTAAGGGTTGTTCAAAAGACACGACCGCTTATGATAAAGGCTTATGGACTTGGATACAGTTTGCCCAAAGTAATAATAATGAGTTCCCAGTATCGCCATATCCTAAAATAATTGTTGCCAAAGGTAGCAATGGCATTAATAAAGACACTGCTAGTGGGACCGCTAATTATTTATTGAATCCTAATTCTTTTACGGGGCATGACATCTGGTCAGAAGGGAGTGGCACAGTAAAGACGTTAGGAGATATTATAACAACATTTGGACCCCGGCAGCAAATTCATAAAGATATTACGTTTTATTGAGAAAACACACTCTCCGTGAATTCTATAAATTTCGGCACGGTTAAGTTTTTAGAGGTTCCATATCAAGACTTTAAAGTCTATAAGGATGATACTTTAACTTATTTCACCTTAAACGCTAGTGGCATTACTGTAAAAAGCGCCGCAACTTTTGAAAAAGACGTTAAATGTGATGGTCAAATTCAAGCCGTTTCCTTCAACGCTACTTCTGATAAGCGCGCTAAAACTAATATCAAACGTCTTGATCAAGAGAAAGCTTTAGACATCGTTAACAAGTTGCCCATTTATAGCTTTAACTATAAAAAGGACAATATCCCATCTATCGGTGTCTTGGCACAGGAAGCCTCAGTTTATGATGGCGCTATTCCTAACTTCTCCTTGGTTAATAACGAACAAGCAACTGGCGAAAATGGCGACTATCAAACCGTCAAGGAATCAAAGTTAGTTTATATTTTATGGGCGGCTATACAAGAACAAAGCCGTCAAATAAATCAATTAAAATTGCAGTTAAAAGAACTACAAAAATAAGGATAAATGGAGGATACCGACATGAAAAGACAAAAAATAAAAAATAAAAATTTTAATTATTTTAAACGGCGTTTTTACCGTGAACGTATCCTCCAAGCATCCTGTTTAGGCACGTCTATTGGCTTTATTGCGGCGGCAATTGGTAATAGGGTATCTCATCAGTGGTGGGTTACCTTAATTTGTAGTTTTCTTAGCTTCATAGCTAGTGCAGCATTCTTAGCATGGAGGTGGAAACCTTCTGATAAGCAAGTGGCACAGCATTTGGATAAGGCCTTACATTTGCAAGAAAAGGTCACTACTAGGGTTGAATTGAAAGACCAAGACGGCGTTATCATCAACAAGCAACGTGAAAATGCCGCGCAAGTTCTATCCCAGTGCGAAGCACCGCGTCGTAGTTGGTGGCAAATAGTAATTACACCATTAGTCCTATCAATTGCTTTTTTCATAGCTTCTTACTTTATGCCACGTTTTTCCAATAATAACCGCATTATTCCTCCCGATACTGCTACCGTTGAGGTGTTCGCGCCGCCTTCGGTTAATCTTAACGAAGCCTTAGAAGACATTGAAAATAAGATTAGTGAAGATCTAGAAAACAATAGCGAAAACCGCGATGAGCTCATTAGCCAAGGTAAGGAAGATATTGACGATTTAGTTAATAACCTCAATTCCAAGGAAGAAATCGGCGATGAGCTAATGAAGTCAAACGATGACGCTTTAAAAGCCTTAGGCGAAGCAATTAAAAGTGGCGATCTTGATAAGATTACTGAGGCCTTTAATCAACTGCAACAAGAACTCGATAATTTACAAGGCCAAGAACTTGCCGATAAACTACATCAAATTGCAGATGAAATCCGCAAAGCCTTGGAGAACTCCAATATACCAGAAAACAACCCTTTACGTAAGGCTTTAAATGACTTAGCTGATAACCTAGACAAAGCCGCAAATGATATAGAGGCCGAGCTTAACAACGACTCTTCTTCCAAATGCACAGTAAATTCTGAAAAAGAGGGTGCAAAAGATAGTTTAAAAAAGGCAGAAGAAGAGATTAAAGACGCCGTGGACCAGCAGAATAAGAATCAAGAAGCTGGTGAACAAGCTAAGGGTGATTTAGACAACCTCGGCAAAGGCGGCAATAGCAACAAACCTTCTACCGGCGGCAACGGTAATAATGGTATCCAACCAGGCAAAGGAACAGGTGGGGGTTCTGGCGAGATCAATTACGCTGGCAATGATCACGTGTTTACCGATGCGGGCGACACTGTATATGGTGATGTTATTGACAACTCTAATGGCGCCGCGCAAGATGATTGCAACCATTACGGTGATGGCACAATTAACGCCGCCATTGATGACTACTTTAAAGATTTATACGGCAATAATAACCCATAATAAAAACCTCCCAGGAGTAATTCCTAGGAGGTATTTTTAATAACCAAAAGCTAAACTAGTTGTAGCGCCAATCCTACGAACCGCATATCGTCCAATTAAAATGGCTTCTGCCACATCGTCGCCGACATCAATATTATAAAATTCTTTTACCTTTGCAACCGATAACATCTTTTCAGTGCGGCGATCTTTACCTGCTGTATTGGCATAGCGGCGTCATACATTCGGCATAACAATTTCATAGCGGATCTCCGCCTCTTTGCAAAGCTCAGTAATAATGCCGATTAACTCAGCTAGAATTTTGAAAGTCCTAATATTCTTTTCGTATTGGATGTCTTCAAAACAGATATAATCGGGCCGCCATTCCTTAATAACAATGTCTCGAATCCTGCGCGTGATAGCAACTAAGCGGCTATCTAATGTTCCTTTAAAGGTATATAAAGAGTAATACACCAATTTACTGTTATCAAAAACAGATAATCCGAAATGCTCAGTAGCTTGATCAAAGGCTACAACGCGCGTGATTCCAGCCGCCTTTGGTGGAACGGCTTTCGGGTTTACAATTATATCGTTATTACATTTTGGGCATTCAAACGTTCCGCGTCTAAACCTTTTCCTTGTGGTCTTAATCAAATGGCCATTAGAGCATTTGATGGTAATAGGGCTCTCTAAATTTTTATAGCCGCTATCATCAATTAAAGTATAACCACGTGCGGCGATTTCTTCTTGCCGTTGCGTTTTACTGAGCATGTTTTTGGCGCTCCTCTAATTCAGTAGCGATAAGTTCAAGTTTAACCAGCAGCTGTGGGTTCAATTCCCTATTGCCAAGTTGTTGCCGCAAATCGCGCTCTTGGAGGATTAATTCCTCAGTGGTTTTTAATTTCAGTTCCTTTTGGAAATTGCTAATTTGGTCCATATCTACTTTTGCTCCTTATTAACGATAGTTTAATATAATTAAATCCAAAAATCGAATTTGCTAATTCGGTTCAACTTTTTTATAATAAATTTGTATAAGGGTTCTTTTTTGGTTCCCGGGAGCTAACAACACATGGCTAAGTCGATGAACAACAATATTGGTGCTACAATGATTACTAACGACGTAATCACTAGGCAGAACCAAAAGGATATTAAAGACCTGTCTAATAATGTATTTGCGATAAAACAAAGTCAAAAGGATTTGTTAAATGAATATCGCAATACAGCTGCTAGTTTGCAAAAGAATACTCAGGCGGGTTTAGATAAACTGTCCGCGGATATAACTAAAAATGAATCATATACACATGACCACATTGGAGCAATTGAAAAATGGCAGATGCAATTGCAGACGGTCATAACTCAACAGAGCGAACAATTAAATCAATTTAGAAGTTCTCTTGAAAACAGGAACAAGACCTTACAAACCATCACGAACTTACAACATCGGTTGGATAACGTAGAACGGGAGTTTAAAGATTTAAAAGAAGATCATAAACAATACCAAGCAAAAGTTCAAGATACTAAAAAGGCATATATTGCCGCAATAGCGTCTATTATCGTTGCGGTTATCACAACAATCAGTAGTTTAATTGTTCATTTTGTTAAATAGGAGGAGTATATTATGATAGTGATGTTAACAGATGGTGTTGCAATGGCTAATCAAATAATCTCTTTAATTTGTGCAGTTGTTGGTTTGATTTGCACTCTAATTCCAATCGTAATTGTTGCAATACGTTTTGTCGCTAAAGCTATTAAGGATAAGAATTGGAAACAATTAAGGTCGATCGCTGATACTGCTATGAAAGAGGTTGAAGATTACTCTAAGAAACACCCCGCTATTACCAGTGAAGACAAATTAAAAATGGCGTTGGATATTAGGCAGAAAACTCTAGTATCTAGGAACATTGCGTTCTCGGATAAAGACAAAGAAAACGTTGAAGCTTATATTAATCAAACCATTAAATTGTTTAATAGTAGGAAATAGCTAAAACAAAAAAGCTCCCTATAAGGGGAGCTTTTTATTTGGTCTAAATTAATGATCGACGCGCCACCGATGGTTGCGCCGGTGCGGTGTTTGGTATTGCCCATCTTGAAGGGTTCACAAATGGGTCAAGTGTAAAGAATACATCCTTTAACCTAGTTATATCAACGAAGGCATCATGCGCGCCTTCACTATCGATACCGAGTAATTCACTAATTAAGGTCAACTTCCATTTGCGACCTAAGCATGTGCCAATACCGAACAAGTTAGTCTTCTTTGCGGTTAAAACGGTATCACGCCCGTCAATATGCGGTAATGCTTCCGCGGCGTTTTTATCGAATATTTTACAGCCGCTTAATCCCAGTTCTTGGCACCGCCTATTTAACATTGGTAAGTCAAAGGCGCGACCATTATAACTTAACAGGCAATCGCATTTATTGCTAATAATCCAAGCGATAAAATCCTTTAATACTGGAACTTCCGTGCGGCAATTAACGAGATCTTTGGCGTAAATATGGTTAACCGCACTTGCCGCTGGATCAATCTTATGACTGGTGCGGATGCGCTCATTAAACTTATCTAATACATTACCTCTATCATCAACAATTATCGCCGCAATTTGCACTGGCGCCGCGGAATTCCAAAAGCGAGAAGTTGTTTCTGTATCCAAAACGCAAATGCGATGATAAGGTATAAATTGTTTATTATAACCCATATTTAAACTCCTTTTCTAAAACAGGCCATGGTATTACATCTTCCGATAGCCGTGCGTCTCCCCAGCGTGTTAGACAAAAATCTTTCATCTGGTAGGTTTGCCGCAGTAAATCGCGGAATTCCACTGGCCAAGTATTAGGTTGTGCCAAACAAGACTGGATGAAGTCGCCTGAATAGGTATCAACCTTATCGACCCAAAAGTAGCGCTGCACCAGATAGTCCAACCAACATTGTTTTGGGCGGCTTTCAGAGAACCAGCTGAGCTCTTGAAACCTAATTGGGGACGCAGATTTTTGGTTAATAATCTGGTAGTCATTCAACTGCTCAATGACCGCGCTTATTTTATTCTGTTTAGCATAGGTTAGCGTTTGGCACAGCTTCTTGAACAATTCCCATTGCTTCGTTCTATCTTGATACGGCACTGGGAAGTTAATATATAATGAACCTATCATGGTGCGCGGCCACACTTCCTTACAACGCTGGACAAACTCAAAACCTTCTTGAGCTCGCGCTAATGGAATAGACTTCCATGTCAACTTACTGCCGCTAGTCAAATGCAGCTGAAAGAACGCCGCTTGCAATTGCTTGTGGTCGGCACCTAAAAGTTTAGGCATCCAAACGGGCTGGGCAAAGCTCAACTGTTTATAATTACTTAGCCGTTTTAATGCGGTTAACAGATCTTCATCTGAAGCACTCCACCTGTTATTATCGTCTACAATATTGTATTTATTGGTAAACGTGTTTTCAAAGTCTTGTGTAATTGGTAATAACTTACTTTGCGCGTCGAATAGTCGTATACGGTTGCTGCGCTTTTCGCGAGTTTCCGCAGTATCTGGATATAACCTATAGTCGGGGCGACAACCGCGCCTAACTTTATCTAACTCAAACAGGCTTTTATCTAGTCAACCCTTACCTAAGTAGTTAAGGTTATCTTGCTTTAACCTCTTGATGGGCGGACCAGGCAACTTTCAATTGTTGCGAAACAGATAGATTATATCATAGCCGTCTCTGTTAATATCTGCTTCGGCGGCGACAAAAATGACGGAATCACCTAGCTGTTTATGATAGCTCGAAATGAGCCTTGCATCCGCATTCGGTTGAGTCTCAGATTTATCTTTTGCGTAATACCAATCAAAATCCCATATACAAATTTGTCTTGCTTTTTTCTTTTGCTCTTGTGAATCGACAAACAGGGAAAAAGCTTCCTGTAATTGTCGTCGCGCTTGCACTTTTCGCTTTTTCCCCATATATTAATTTGCCTCTTTCGCCGCTACTAATTCAGTAGAGGCGTTCTTCTTTTCTTCTAATCCAACATAATTTCCTTGCTCGTCTAAAACAATCTTTTCAACCGCCTTACGTTTATAGTTCTTATAAATCTTTGGCACAAATGTCGGACCACGCTTAATGCCCGTGATCAACAAATGCGTTCCCTTATTAAAGAAACTTGGTTGATCTGCCAAATCGGCGTTATAAGTTGCGAACAAATCTTTGTAGAACTTTAAATTCACAACCCCGTCTGGACATTGGACCGTAACCAACCCTTTTGTCTTATCATGGTCAATAACTGTTCCGATAATGGTATATAAATACATCTTCGGAATAATCTTACCTTTGATATAGAACTCACCATCGGTGCGGCCTTCTATAATCGTGTTAAGCGGATCAATATGAACCGGCAACTGCGGAATAACTTTTGATAATGGATGAGCGCTGAAATAGAGGTTTAAACTATCCAATTCCCAATCCAACTCATTGCCGCTGCAATATTTGTTCCACTCTTCTTCAAACAGCTTTTTGTTGATCTTAACCAATAACTCATCTTGGTGCCTCTTGATGTAATTAGTTAATTCATCTAACTCTTTTTTGTAGTATTTATCCCACTGTGAGCTGTTCCTAACACGATGTTCAACGCCATCAATATTAATTGACTGTCCAACCATGCCACTATCACGAATAATCTGCGACCATAACTCAAACTTATCATCTGGGATATTAAACTCATCATCGCAAATATACCATAACTTGCTAGGATCACGATGTTTCCGCAATTCCTTGGTTAGTTTGTAAGCTTCCCTTGCTCTACTATATTGTTGCGGCAACAAATTGTAGTCAATCAACCTATTGGCGTTTTGCATGGTTACGCGCTTCTTCTGATCGCAAGTTGATAACACAAATTCCTTTAAAACTTCTTCTGTTGACTTATGCTCAATCTTATCGAAAGCGCCGCTCTTAATAAGATTAATAACTTTATCTTTTGACCTTGCCTTACCATCATCACGTTTAGTCAAGAAATCATTTAATGATTTAAACGGACGGTTTTCCCTAATGCTATTGATAGCTGGATCGGTAATTTTGGTAATACCCTTTAAACCATATAAGATGGTATTTTCCTTTGCATTTGGTGTAAAACCTAATCGAGATAAATTAATATCTGGTAATTCGATTTTGCAAGTTTGTTTAAAACTATCCAACGCGGACGCGATCTTTGCGTAATCCATTTTGTTCTGGACTTTCTTACCTTCAACATCATCGTCGACATCAATAATTTCATCGTCAATAAGATTATAGAAATCAGACTGATTAATTGCGCTTGCATCAACGCTTAAACAAGCCGTGTTCCAATAAATAATTGGATAATGATAAGCTAAGTTCCTCTCTTGGATTGCGATTAAACTATAACCGCTTGTGTGGATGGCGCTGAAACTATAACCAAGAGACCTTGAAATTTGTTTATCTCAAACATAATCCAAGACACATTGGCGCGTTCCTGCCGCCTTACCTTTTTCATAGAACAGCTTTTTGACACCTTCAATATCACGGAAGTTCTTTTTGGCGACCGTTTTACGCAACTTGTTGGCTTCTTTCCTATCAAAGTTAGAAATATGCGGATCCATTACCAACTGCCTAATAACTTCCTGCGTATCGGCAATACCGAAACGATCCTTTAAATACTTTTCCCTAACCTTTACTTCTTCCGTATTTAAACCGCTCTCCGCCATCTCCTCATACCACAACTGCGGACACGATTTAAACTGAGCGTATTTTTTCAGCGGCAATTCTTCATCACCATGTGCCATTAAACGCCTAACCGCATTTGTAGTTGCCAATTGCTGAAGACTTTGTGGATGAACCAATGAAATACCTTGACTACCCATATTAGTATCAAATTGGAATAAGCTACGAATAGAACCATCCGCAACCATATCCCACATCTCCTGCGTTGTATAATCCAACACTTCTGGGGATAAGTAGCGGTCGTAAGTAGCTTTTAAACTACCTTGCCATTTCCTTGTGCCATCTTCCAACCTGTAATTCCTACACTGATGGATACGATCCAAGGCGGAAACAGTTAACGCGTCATACTTAACCAAACCGCAGAACTCTTGATCGTGCAAATCATACGCCGTCACCAACTGGTTATTGTTCGTTTTCATGAATGCGCCATTATCAGTTAAAGGAGTATTTAAACACAGAATACCAGAAGCATGAACACCTAAATGAGTAATCAAACCTTCAATATTCTGCGCAACTTCCCATAACCTTGGGTTCTGGTTCATAATCTTTACAAACGCCGCAATTGGTTTGCGGTCTTCACCATTACCATAATAACAATCATGAAGGCTCCAGTCGAAACCGCGATCATTAGGAATAAGTGAAGTTAAATATACAACAATATTGTCGTCTAAATCTAGACCACGAGCGGCGGTTTTAATTGCTCCTTTTGTACCTTCTGTGCCAAAAGTGCAAACGTTAACAACATCGCCGCCGATACTTCTAAAATACTTCTGAAGCTCTGAGAAAACTTTGGCACGTTTATCAGATTCTGTATCAAAATCGATCTTTTATACCCTCGGTTGCCCGATATTTACTTGATAAGGGGAATAGACTATATCATCACCCATATATCCATATGGGGCTACATTTTCAGATAGGACATTTCTATCTTACTCTACTTCTGTCAAAGGTTGCCTTTGCATTTTCGATAGTCGTTATATCTTGTTCCAGCATTGCCAGAACATTGACACGGGATTTTCCATGAAGGAGGTTAACCGTTAGCAGCGGCTTAAAACCGCCACACCGTCTTGTCGGGACGTTAATGTAGTTTTCAATAACAATTGCTCGTTAAGGGGACCAATAGTTAATCCGGTAAGTCAGGTCGTGATGGATGCCTGAAACGCCAAACGTATGGTAAATTCATCTTAACTGGGTTCATTTGTGTAATACCGATTAAATAATTAATCAGAACAACACCTGCCGAACCACGCGCTGGACCAACAATTGATCCCGCGTCATCCCAGATAATCTGAATCATCTTTGCCATACTGATAAAATAATCTGACCTGCGCTGGTCAATTTCATCACCAACGCTACGAATAGTCCAAAATTCTTCTTGTAAACGTGCGTAATATTTCTCTGAATCCCATTCTGGCTTATAGTGTTCGATAAACCCATGAGCCACTAATTCAGCTAAATAACGATCAGCGCGATTATCACTATGAACGTAATAATAGAAATCTGGGTATTTCTCTTTATCTACATCATTGAAAATTTCTAGATCTTTACTATATTCGTCGAAATGTTCATATTCAACTTTTGCAATAACCTTTTTCTGTTCAAGATTATAATAGGTGCACCTCTCTTTAATCTTGTTTGTATTCGCTACCATTTCCGCAAACTGTTCATCGCTTACATAAGGCCTATAACTGCGAACCTCTTCTAAGCTCATCCTATATGCGTATTGGTAAAACTCGTCTACATCTCGGTTCTTGCTACTACGACTATTTAAGAACGCCGCGTGAATCTCTCGTAAATCCGCTCTAAGATAATGAGCGTCAGTTGTAAAGATAAAAGGATACTTGCCCCAATAATGCGCCAACCTATAACGGTTATAGCGGTTCTGATCACAATTATCATTGCCACCGTTTGGTTGCAATTCAATATAGAAGTTTCCTTTGCCAAATAAATTCTCCCTTGCGTTCAAATGTTTATTTAAACTATCTACAACATTTGCTCGGAAAACCTTTTGGTCTTCTGCTAATTTATCCACTTCATCGTCATTACCATAGCTCAGAATTTCCCTTACCTTCCGTGCGGCGACACCTGCTAGACAGGCAGTTGAACAAATTAAATGACCACCCTTAACATATTGTAATAAATCCGTTGAATATGTCGGCGTTCGCCTCATAATTTTATTACTCCATCCACGCTTCCACGCTTCAGAAGAAATCTGACGGATTTGATGGAAACCCTCAGCATCCTTTGCTAATAAGATATAATGATAGAAGTGCCGATCTTTCGCATTCTCTCGGCAAGTGCCGTTTTCACTGAGGTAAATTTCATTACCCAAAATGACTTTGAAATCCAGCTTTTTTGCTGCCGCCTCATAATCGTCGCCAGGGAACGGAGTATCTGGATAAACCTTACTCCATTCCTTCTGCAACTTGGCTTGATATGCCTTTAAAAATTTAACTGCGCCACTAATCGTATCATGATCAGTAAACGCCAATCCAGACAAATGCAAAACATCATATGCATAATCTAACATCTGCTCTGGTTTGTTAATACTATCAATAACATGGAGATTAGAAAACCTTGTATGATTGTGAAGACTACAATATTTCATATACTCTCCTTTCTAACTATTATATTATACGTTAAATTTTACGTTTAGGCAAAGCTTTATTCCTTATTAGGCGGGTTTATTAAGGCCGCATCGGCGTTATCATAGAGGTCACTAATAAATTTAAGGACCTGTTCTTTTGTGAATTCAAGGTATAGGTGGTCCATTGTGGTGCGGAAACCGTCAACCTCACTGCGGCTTAAATTATAGAACCTTTCATTCCTATGCGCCTTTTCTAAAATATCATACCATTCTTTACTATACATGCGGCGATCCTCCTTAAATCAAATCTTTCCATGACAGCGAACTATTATGGCTAGTGGCATCATCAATAAGCGGTTCATTTTCAACCGCTGCTTCCTTTGGTGCGTCTGCCACATCAATATAATCAATCCTCACTTGGACTGATTCATGACCTTGCCAACTGTTAATTTGTGGTCTTCCTACTAATGTAATGACGCCGCCCTTGTGTTGTCCCAGCTGGAAAATAAGTGTTGGATCTTTAAACGCCACAAAGTCAACACCTTCATAACTAATCTTAACTGAATCTTGTGATTTACCCATAACGCGATAATTGTTAATCGAGTAAGGAAAAGTAAAAGCAAACTTCGGCTGTGGGATAGAATTGCCATATAAGTTAATGGCGGCCGCAAAAGTATGCAACCTGTTCATATCAACTGGATGTTTATTGTTTTCATCGAACCAATAATCGACGTCAATAATATCATCATCAAATATGGATTGTTTCAAATGTTCGTCGCTATACTTGCGCAACCTAGCAACATTTTCTAATGGCCTGAAAACACCAAAAGCGTTTGTATGACCAGCGACGTAAGTGATCAATTTACTCTGCAAAAGGAAATCCATTAAGCTTGGTAAACCATAAAAATTGCCGTTGCGGCCGCTTCCTCCATATAGTTGTTGCCCGTTAAATTCAGTTGATCTTAACAACAGACAGGGCTTGTTATATTTCTTTACTAACTCCCTAGCAATCAAGCCAGTGAAATTGGGGTTAATTTTCTCCGCCCTCTTATCATCAATCGTTGCGATGACTAAGTTATGCTTATCCCAGCCATTTTCATCGATAAGCGCCGTAATAAGTTCAAAGCCCTTCTTTTTCGCCGCGTCCTGTCTACTCTTGGCGTTAAACGCTAATCGAGCCGCGTATTGCCACAAGTCCTCTTGCCGCTTGACTCCGTGATATTCACTCTCGAACATCTGGGTGCTTTCGGCGGTGCTAAGGGCAGTGAAAACCCTTTCCTTATCTTCCTGTGTGCCGCTACGGATAACGCCGTTGATAATTGGAGCAACATAGAACGCTACATCTATTTTACTAAGGTTAGCGGGGTCTTTAATGCCACGCGCTTGCTTAGTGATAATTTCCTTTAAAAACTGGTTGCGGATATGAGACAATCCATAATAGGCGATAAAATTGTTTCCTAAGGTTGTCCTATTCCTTGCGTCCGCGATAATACCAGTTGCAGTTAAATCGAGGTAGTCATCGGCAATGGAGGGTTTATCTGCAAAATATTTGTTATCCCTATATTTGATAAACCTATAAACAATGCCGACACCACTTAAATACTTGTTATCAAATTTATCGCTGACTTGGTTATTGACTAAAATGGCGCCCGTATCTTGGTAGTCTTCTACCTCATGATGGTCTAATATGATGACCGTATGGCCGCCTTCAACCAACTGCAATTGCTGTTGATAATCATTTGAACCAGCGTCTGGGATGAAGACCAAGGTATCTTCTGGATTAACAAAATCTGGATTGATACCATGGTCCTTACCCTCATGCAGTTTCCAACGAATAGAGATGTTTGGGAAGCGCCGCTTTAAGTATTGGATAAGAACCGCACTTGATGTAAAGCCATCAGTATCTGGGTCTGGCTGGACGTATACATGTGCTTTACCTTTGCTCAGAATATCATATGCTGCTGCAGCCGCGCGTTCCCTATTATTTAACTTGATAGGGTCATCGACATCTGTATCGCGAGGACGTACAACAAATGAAAACACATCTGCTGGTGCAATTCCTAATGTTCTAAGATAATCGCCAAGATAATCGCGGCTACCTGGTTTAATACTATTTACTTTTAGTCTAATGCGTTTCATATGTTGCTATACTCCTTGACGCTTCTGTAAGATATGTTCAAAGGCTTCTCTACCGCCATCAATAGGACTAGATTTATAAGGGAGGATAAAATCGTAATCCCTCAAATAGGATACATTGAAATATGGTGATAAAATCTTTGCCTTCTTATAATATTTTGCTTCTACTTCTTTCAACTGCTTCTCATCTTCATAATCGGAATCATAAGCTAAGATAATATTGCGGACACCTAACTGCGTCAACATCGAAATGTGGTCTCTTGTGATGTTTTGACCCAGGGTTGCAACCGCGTTGTTCTCATTGATTCCATAGATGGAACCCCTCTTTAAAACGCTTTTCTCCCCTTCAAATATAATAACTTGGTGAGTTCTCCTAATTGCCTTTTGATTTTCATAGATACCGTATAAGCTACGACCCACTGGATGGTTATATAAAACCTTGTTCCAATACAGCGGTCGATACTTGCCTTTAATAACATCAGAAGGATTAAGGAATCGCGCTCTGATACCTATTAAATTGCCTTTAATATCAAAGTTTGGTATGATAATAGCATTTTGCGCCTTGTCGTATTTTATATTAAATCGTTGTAGCGCTTCAACGCCTATGCCTTCTTCTATCCAAGGTAATAAACCAATATAATCAAAGTTGAACTGCTTAAGAACCGCCTTGTCATAATTATGGAAAGCTAACGGTTGATTAGCGGTTGTGGCGGTATCATTGGCACAATTCAATACTTGTAAATATCGCAAATCATCGGCATTTTGTGGGTTAACTTGGCTATCGGTGGCTATACCATCTAAGGTAAGGCCGCAAATGTTAATAGCATCAATAACACTAATATCCTGCCCCCGTAGCTTATGCCTTCGTCTTAATAAATCAAATATATCAAAACTGCTATCACATTCGGTATAGCAGTGGAACCTTTTAGAATCTTTATAATAGTATAACTTGGGGCTACCACCGGTTAAATTGTGGCAGCATGTTGGGAAGATGATTGTATCCGCATTTTCCAAACAAGGCGCAACATTATATTGTAATAAAATATCTTTGACTTGCTCATCTGTCAATTGTTCACGCAAGCCTTCAAAATTAATTATCATGCTGTGCCTCCCAATCTTTTTCTGAAACCGTATGTTTTAAATATTCATAACTTGACTCCGTATCTTCAATACCATAACTACAATCTGTCATAAACAAATCATAGCCGCGACAAGTTGCGTAATCGAAGTAGCGGAACAATTTAACCGCACTATATTGACCACGGCGGTTTTTATATATATCCACAACTTGATTCGGTCCATATTTGCGGATATATTCCGGCAACTCCTTTACGAAATCATAATGTTGTTTTGCATATGACCACGCCGCGCTTGCTTTATCCAGCTCTTCTGGACGCGCCTTAATACCAATTAAACCAACGTCTACCTTATCTGCAATTGCCTTTGAACCGCGGATGCAATTTTGATTACGAGCGCCCGTAATATTGTTTGACCAATTGTCGTTCAACTGCGTTGCGCTCATAATAAATACATTATGTTCCGCCGCAATTTCCTTTAACGTATTAGACCTCATCATCAACACAACATCCTCACGAACACCAGAACTTGCAAACTTGTTAATCAAGCTTGGAGACGTAAAAATATAATCATAGAATATAAATTCGGCGCCGTCCGCAATATATCTATTTAATCGATTCTTTAACAATTCTGTATTCGGATCGGTAATACAGTCAATTATTAAATTTTCATGGTACTGATCGATAATTCTAGTAGCTAATTCAATGCGGTGCGCTTCTTCCTGCGTAAATGCGCCCGCACCATCCAAAATGCGGTTTTCCTTAACTCCGCTAACATAAGCCAAAATTAATGTCTGGATTTCATCCAATTGCTGTTCAGTTGCAATATAAACTGCCTTTCGCAAATAAGTTTCATTGGCTTCTGGCGCGCCACCAAATACCAAATTGCACTTCTCATCCAAATGCGGAAAACACCTTGCGCACGCATTACTAATTAAGAAACGTGTTTTTCCTTCGCCAGACGGAGCGCTATAAATATAAAACTTACCCATACGAGCGCCGCGTGTAATATCATTTAAGATTTTTCCATTAAGCGGCCTTCCAACTTCTGGATGCTTTTGTAAAGATGCTATCAATTGTTTCAACTGGTAGTTAACGTAATGCGCGTCGCCGCTCTTCTTACCAACACTTTCTTCTTCAACCTTTTCAATACGAGCTCTTACTTCAGACAGAATCTGTTGCGGCGTCAATTTAACCAGTTGGTCAAACTGCTCACTGTTGTTCAGCGGATCGTTAACATTGTAATAATCTTTAATATCAATACCTTTGCGGTAAAGATTCCGCAACGTTGTAAAGACCTTTAAAAGATTATAATAATACGGAAATTGTGAATGTTCTACATCAACTATATCATCATTTTTAATGATAATGTTTTCATCCGCCACCCGTTGCCAACATTGTTTGGTAAACTCTAAACCTTGGTTAGCCTGATAATAGGGATAAACCGTATATGACTTTAAATACCTATCTAAGCTTGCAGGTGTAATTGCCTGCGCAAATCCAGTTTGCTGTCCCCTATCAAAAATCGCCTTGAAGATTAAGTTATGGAGCCGATCATTGAAGTCTTCTGCGGCTAAACTATACTTATCGCTTTGCCTCAAATTGGGGTTGTGCATACAGCAACCAATTAAATATACCCCGCATGTTCTATCATACAACTGTTCTTCTACGGTTTGCATTTAATCTTATCCCCTTTCTGGTCATCTGCCTCTGGGTCGTAATCCAAAGAATACTTCGGCACTTGACCGCGTTTAGTAAAGTCAATCCTACCAATTTGGAAAATCCTTTTCTTATGATTACCCAACTCTATTGCTTGCAATTGTTTCCGCAGATTTTCTTGCGCATCTATCAATGCTTGTTTCCGCACCTTACCTAAAAAACTCGAAACGCAAGCAATACCATACCTTAAACTCCACTTGCCGCCTTCCTTATTAGCTAATCGCAAACACTCTTCTATTTCTTCATAGGTGATGCCGCTTGATACAAAATTGTTCAACTGCTTCATCAGTAGCGGCGTCAATTCTTCAATACCGAATAACTGCTTAATTAACGCTACCGTTTTATCACGAGGATCTGGATTTGCTAAAATCGAACAAGATGTTGGCGCTTGTTGCAATGACGCGGCGCTAAATACTGGTTTCCTCTTTCCATTGCTTTGGAGGTATTCACTAGCTATACCTGCATGTGGGTCTTCTTCTTCAACTGCATGACTGTTATAACTCATGATGAATAATACCTCCTTATAAAAATAGAGCCATATTTCTATGGCTCTATATATTATATCAAAAACTACCTATTCTATCAAGAGAATTTTTACTATTCACTTAATTTACTAACGATATAGAACAGCTTACCAACGCCAACCTTATCCTCTGCAAAGATTAAAGTGCTGAGACGGCGATTTGGGAACAAAGACTGGATGTAATTGTATAAGTTAGAATCAACGTTATCACCAAGTGCAGAAATGTAAGAGATGATAAAGTTGCGCTCACGTTCAAATTCTTTGCTATCAATATCAGTATTTGCGGACCGCTCAGCTTCCTTAATTAAGTCTTTAAGGTTAATACGCTTATCTTCTGGTAGGTCCTCACCAGCATAAACGTATAAGCCTAAACCATGACGAGCGCATGCCTTAACAAATGCACGCTGTAAAGCTTTGTTAACATCGACCATGGTGACCCTATCTACCGAGATAGAAGTATTTTTGTTGGTCCTAACTGGGAAAATTTCAATCTCCTCATGACCATCAATAATGACGCCGACCTTAACGAAACAGGTGCGGCCATCACTGAAGTAAGGAATGTCGTTCTCGTAAGTCTCTTCAACGGTCTTAACATCGCCGCCTTCCAGTTGGTATTTCTTTTCAATCTTAGTGCTAACTTTGCGGGTATAAATTTTATATTCAGCCTCTGGGTAATGTTTCTTCAACTCTGCCCATGCGTCTGCCCAGCTTAAATAGCTCAGACCCATCTTTTTACCAAGTTTTGCGCTTACATCAACATTATATAAAGTATTAAATCTATCTTTTGCGTTTTCCATAATCTATTTACTAATTCCTTTCGATAAAAAAGGCCCCTCTATGTTAGGCGTAGAGGGGCTATTGAATAATTATTAAATTAAGCTGCTCTGAGTAGAAACTGGACGAGCTGGAGCTTTGGATTCTGCAACAGTTTCGTCCTCGGAGGTTTTCTCGCCGCTATGTTCCTGTTGGAACAGAGCTTTGGAAGCTTTGTAAGCCGCAATTAAAGCGTGGATAGTTTCAGAAGAATAACGGCCATCCTCTTCACTTGTGATCGGAGCCTTGCCACCGGTAATGAAGTAATTATTGAAATGAGAAGTAAAGGTGCGAACAATTGGTTCACCAAATGCAACCTTATCTTCAACAGTATTAGTCTTTTCGATACTAGACCTGCGGCCATTCATGATAATGGTATCGCCAATCTTGTAGTTGTTAATGCCGTTTAAGACAATTGTATCCTTGGGGTCAATGTCTAAAACAATGTCCTGCCTATTGTCGCCTTTATAGTTAGACTGTCCGATTTCGACACGATAACCATAAAGCTCATTATCCTTATTACGCTTTTCAGCTGGAGTAGCGACTAAGAAACCGCCAATAGAGAATGTAGCAGCATCAGCTGTGGAATCACTGGCAACGTTCCTAAACTTACCATTCAACTGATTTGAGGTATGCCTCTGTCCATCACGTCCCATAAAGCGGTTTTCAGCGATAGATCCGGTCCTTTCGACCTTGTGTCCTTTGAAATCTCGCTCTAAATTGAGGTATTGGTCATACCTCTTGTTCTTTTCGCCGTTGGCTTTTGTATCAGTAGTAAAGAAGCGAACCTTGAATTTGTTTTCAACGTCATTTAAAATAGACTTGACAATTGCGGTAATACTAACCCAATTATGTCCATTACGTTTACTAATGCCGCATTTCTGCTCAACACCGATTAACGTACCAACGATCTTCCATTCATTTGTGTTTTCTAAATTTGCCATAAACTTTTAAAATGTCCTTTTCTGTTATTTTATAACTTTTTTCGTCCCGTCCCTACTAAAACGACCAAGCTCGTCCCGCATCAGTTAGACTATAAGTTTTGTATGTGCGGCTGCAAATATTGCCCTTTTTATCTGGGACTTCACAAACCGTATCGCCGCAATATTTGACTAACCCATTGCGTATTAAGGAATTAATAACACTATAAACACCAGGCCTATCCAATGTGTCATTTAACTCTTTGCCAATCCACACATGGTCATTATTCTGTAAAAACTGTAATAGCTTCATACAGTTGTCCGTCAGAATAATTACATTGCCATCGTTATCAGTGTTATTTTGATTTGCTTTAACGATTATCATACCTTTTTGTTTCCTTACGATTTAATTATACAATATACTTTGCGCCTTTGCAAACAATTAATAGAAGGCTTTAATATTTGACTTAGTAGTCAAGGTAGCCATGTTGCGGCGGCATTTCTTCGCGGTATCAATGGTAAAGGTATTACCACGTGCTGGAACCGCGTAAATGGTTCCATCTCGCTCTAATTTCAATACCTTCGTAGCATCACCAGGTGCGGTTTGACCTTTCTGTCCACGGTGGTTCTCTTTAATATCAGATGCCTCAACTACTTTGCCTTTGAAACCGCTGATAAACAAGAGCTGATCCTTATTAGAGGTAATGGCGCAACAATTAACACCTTCTAGTCCAGTAAAGCCGCAATTGGCTCCAACAGTCAGCTTCCCAGTAATAGTAAATTCCTTAACAGGAAGTTTTAACCTATCGCCGCTACCGTTCATGATAATTAGGTAATCATCATTATTGCAGGGGCTAGCAAAGACTAGTTTGTCATCCTTTTTCAATTTCAAGAGGCGGTTTTCTTTGCGTTTCCAGTTGTAATCGTTAAGGGATGAAACCTTAACCAGACCATTTGCCGAAACCGTAATAAGCTTGTCCTTAGTATTATCATCGGAGTTGAATACTCCAACTGTTGCGGTTCCCAACTCGACATTTCCAGCAGCATTATATCCGATTATATTTTTACTATCAAATGCTTTAACAACGCCGCATAGTGGTGCCGCAGGAATTAAACCTTCTGCCACCTGCCCATCTTTATAGGCAAATAATAACTTGCGGGTGATAGTCCAACCACGACACATAGATGAGGAGTTGTCATTGGTGGTAAGATCAATGCCCGTGGCTGGAAGTCGGCGGTATTCAATCTCAGTGAGACGGTTATCTTCACCCAGTTTAGCCTTAATATCCGCCAGATCTTGTTTAATAATTTTGTATCGTTCATTTTCATCCTCAACTATTTTCTTTAACTTTGCTAACTGCTCTTCTAAAGCGGTTTCATTGTTGTTTAAATCCGCAATATCTAGTTTGCTTAACTTACTAAGCTTCCTGTCTAAAACCGCGTTGCCTTGTTCCTCGGTTAAATCAAACTTCTTCTGAATTGCGATTAAAGCGGCATAACGGTTATCCGCAAACCGAATCAGATGGATAAGGGTATCAATATCGCTCCTACATTTCTGTAAACCGATAATAACGGTCAGCTTATGATTCGTCTTATCGTAATCATTCTGAGCAATGCGCTGAATAATATGACTACGATAATCTACATAGGTCTTAACCCTATCCCTTAAATTTAAGGTAATAATCTTACCATCCTTGATGACCGTATTGTTAACTTTAACGCTTTCAGACAGCTGCGTTTTCGTTAACAACACATTCAAACAAACGGCCACATTTGCCTTTGGATTTAAAGTAATTGTAATATCAAAGAAGTTATTTTTGGTTTTGCGAATTTCAATATTCTCAAAGTCCTTACCGCCGGTTTCCTCTTCCTTAATAACATATTGTTTCAGAGGAGCTTTGACGCCGCTATCAATTTCAACGCCATATGGCAAATCATGAAATACGATTGCTACTTTGCGGCCTTCTCTGGCAATTTCATAATGCGGCTCCCTCTTCAAGACACCGCTACCTGTTTTATAGATATTTAACAGATCTTCACCGTTGATAATACGGCCGCCAGTTGGAAAATCAGGACCTTTGATAAACTGCCTTAAGTCTTCAACGGTAGTATTATCCTTATGATCTAAGTAATACTCGATCGCGGCTTTAACCTCAGTAAAGTTATGAGAAACAATACTAGAGCTTAAACTAACGCCGATACCGTTGTTGTTGCCGCACAATAACCAAGGGAACTTACTTGGTAAAGTAGTGGGTTCTGTCCTAGATTCATCATAGTTCGGCACAAAATCAACACAACCTTTATCAATATCCGCTAACCTCATATCTCCAATTGGAGATAACTTAGCGTTTGTATAACGAGCTGCGGCAGGCGGCCTTCCTAACAGGTTGCCGCAGTTGCCTTGCCTCTCAACTAATGGATAGCGGAGTTTCCATCCCTGTGCTAAACGAACCAAAGCTCCATATGTTGCGGCATCACCGTGAGGAGAAAGCTTTAAAACTTCTCCTACGGTTGCCCTACTTTTCTTTGGCTCTTTATCGGAAGTCAGCTTTGTCAGATAAAAAGTATATAAAATCTTACGATGAATAGGTTTGAGGTTGTCTTCTGCTAAAGGAATAGCACGAGCTCGGTTCACCGCATTTGCATAGATTAAGAAATCGTCCTTACTACGAGCGTTCAAATCTAATGCTAAGATATTTTTATTATCTTCCGTGGTGATTACCTTGTTCATGTATTATTTCTCCTTCTTTTTATCTCGTTCTGCTAATGCTTCTCGTTTATACTCTTCTTCAATTGTAAACGGAGAACCGGTTTTTGGGTCGCTCCTTAAATTGCCATCTTTTGTGCGCCTATAAACATTACGCTCTAACATGGCTAACCGCTGATTCATCCTGTTGATGACCTTACCGAGCTCGGCAGCCGCAACATTAGAAAAATCTAAGTCGCCCCAAGCAAAGATGCCATCGTCCTTCTTAGGCGCCTCTTCGGTGGCGGTTTCTTTTTCTTTGTTCTCTTCCATTATTAAAAACTTACCTTTCTATATATTATTATATCACAATTGTTCAGGTATAGCAACTACTTTTTGCGGAGTAGGGTGCCACTACCACCTTTAGCACTAACTGCGTGATCGCCTTTATCTTTACCGTTGCCGTCCTTACTGCCCTTAGGTGCCATCTCCATATGATCACTAGAAATTTTTTCGATCTCTTCGCCATAAATAGTGAACCATTCGGAATCAGTGTTTGTCACGATAATTGGTTTACTGACGTAAGCATCTCCACGTGCAGCCGCCGTAATGGCTTTAACGATACGCTCTTCTGGAGTCCTCTTAGTTTTCTCGGTTGCTAACAGGCTACCAGAAGCTAAATCACCACCGCTACCAATAGCGATATAATCCTCAACCTCTTCAACTGTGCCGTCAACGCCAACACTATATAAGTTGCCGCCAACCGCAATGAGGAACTGGCTATTTAATGCACCCATAGCGCCGCAACCGTCATCATCAAAGGCGGGTTTACAAAGCGGATTTTTGGGGTATAAACCATAACTGACTAAGGTTTGAATCATCGTAGGCACAATGTCCGTCACGACATCATTATAAGACAACTGATTGATTAATGCATAGGTGGTAGGAATAAGTCCTGGCGTAGCACGTAAGAAACACAAATCACGCCTTGCGCCAACTCCACCCATTAAGCAATTGAACCTGTCATCAACCTTCCAAATTTTAAAGTTATTAACACTTTTTAAAGTACGTTTGCCGGTTCCCATGGTCACCTGCGAATCACAGCCCATATAAATTAAGTCTTTTTCTTTATCTTTAATTGCTACAACAACGCTCATTGTTAAATAAATGCCTTTCTATTAGTTAGTCAACATCAATATTATCATCGTCATACAAATCATCATTGGCGGTCGTCAACTTATTATCTAAAATAAATTTGCGACGAGAGAGCGGTGAATCTCCCCTTAACGTATTGTAAAGCCGCAACGTCTTAGTAACATCCGCAGTGGTTAAACGAATTAAACGCCGATGTTCTGGATTTAAAGTAGTATCGTATAATTCCTCTGGGTTCATTTCGCCTAAACCCTTGATATGAAGCGCTTTAAAACCGCTATGAGTGCGGAACCACTTTTGAGCCTCTCGCTCTTCATAGAAATAAAGGATTTTGCCGCGGCTATCTTTGACCTTATAAATAGGTGAGATAGCGGTGTAAACCTTTCCTTGTTCAATTAGTTTTGGCAGATGATATAAGAACAAAGTGCAAAGCAACAATTCAATATGGTTTCCATCTGGGTCGGAATCAGTCCTGATGATAATGCGGTTATACCGCAAATTCTTGATATTGAAATTGTCGCCAATGCCGCAACCTAAACAAGTAAGAATATCCTTGATGATGGAAGACTTAGTAATGTCTGCTAATTCTCTTCCACACGTATTTAAAATTTTGCCGCGTAATGGTAAGACGGCTTGTGATGGATTTTTAGTTTCGCAAGCTCCACCAGCCGCTGAATCACCCTCGCAAAAGAAGATCTCCGCATCTGTAAAATCGCTTGCATCGTTCAATTTCTCTGGCCTGTCTCTTAAACTATTAAGATTTTTACCGCCATGAAGAATTTTTGCTTGTGCCTCTCGTTTACGTTGTGCTGCGTCTTCTACCTTTTGTTCAGTTTCAATTTTATCTAAGATGTTTTTAATCGTCTTTTTATCAAATGTCAACTGAGCGACTGCCTTTGAAGCTAATGTGCGGGCTTCTGGCGAATTTAAGGTTAACTTAGTCTGTTCAGCAAACTGTAAACGAAAATCCGCTCGCCTAATCATGACTAATACTAAACCGCGTCTAATCCTGTCGCCATTGAATTTGCGGTCAATGCCGTTTTCTTTGGCTAACTTGTTAATTAAAGCGGTGTAAGCGCTCTTGAAACCGGTTAAATAGGTTCCGCCATTAGGAGTTTCGCCGCCGTTTGCATAACAATACTCATTTTCAGTTCCTTGATCAGTATAGATTAAGCCAAACTCAAAATGAGCATGTACTTCTCCATCATCATCAACCACATCGCATTTGTGAAAAGTGGCGTCAGTGATACATTTGCGGTTGCCTACTTTAATAGCTAGTAAGTCCTTAATACCATCTGTATAAACAAATGATTTATATTTAACGCCGTTAACCGTTAATACAAATGTAATGTTATTGTTCAAGAGCGCGTAAGTTTGCCTTCGATCCGCAATAACATCTTTATTCCATTTAAGTAGTCCGAAAATCCGCTGATCTGGGATAAATTCAACTAACGTGCCAGTGGCAGTGGAAGCGCGCTTTACAACAGTAGGTCCGCTCTGTTTATCGTTTTCATCAAAGGATAAATCACAAACACCCTCTTTATTGCGGCAGGAGCGAATGTGGAACTTAGAGGATAAATAATGAATACATTTTAAGCCTAAGCCATGCAGACCTAATGAAGATTTATAACCTTCCTGTCCTACAAATTTGCCGCCGCCATGTAAATTACAAGTGGCTTCGACAATTGCGTCTTTACCTTCTTTATTAATTCCAAAGGGAACACCACGCCCACAATCCTGTATAGACAATTGATTAGAAGACGTGTTAATGTCCACAGTAATTACTTTGCCATATCCTGCGACCGCTTCATCAATTGAATTGGCGATAGCTTCGGTAAACAATTGATGCCTACCGTTGGAATCACTACCGCCAATATACATGCCGATCGATTCACGAATACTTTCACGAGGAGATAGCGTTTTTATACTATTTTTATCGTAATTATTCATTAGTTTTAACCTTTCTATTATTATATTATAGAAAGTTTAGCTCGATTTGTCAATGAAGTTTACAGTTAAATTTCACCAGAAATTTGCTGTTTAATCAAATTTTCCGCGTCCTCGAGACTATCATTCCAAATTTCCATAAGGGCAGTTGAAATACAGTCTAAAGCGTACTCTAAATCGTAATCATAATACTTATAACGTGCAATTGGAATAAGCTTATCATCAATATAATCGCTTAAATCGTATACAATTTTGCGGATTCTTTCTTTTCTTTCATCCATAATCGTTTTAATCTTTCTTAATTTATATTGCTCTTTATATAATCCATAACTCGTTTATCGCTCGTTTGTTTAACCCAATTTTCAATTATCTGATCATTTATCGTTTGATCAAGTAAATCCTTCGGCCTTGTATCCAATGTATAATCTGGTAAAGGTTCAATTGAACAAGCTTTATTCTGATAACTGATATTGCCATTAGCACAGATAATAACTCTGTAATTGCTTATGTTAGTAAAAGTTATCTTTAAGTCCTTTGCTGTTGGATTTAATGCCGCCTTATCTAGCAGTTGTTCATAGAATTCATATTCTTCTTTGTATTCTTTCTTTTTAACTGGAACATTACCTCTTATGAATAGTTGTTCAGTATAGTTATCTTTTTTATAGCGGCGATACCTTTGGTTTGATTCATCCAACTCTATAACTGATCCGTATTCCATCTTCGTCATCATATCGTCTTGTTTAATACTTATGATTAATGTATTTGTTTCCTTATGTGATGGCATGTTTATCCTTTCTTTCTTTATCCTTATATATTATATGTCAAGATGTTGGCTTGTCAAAGTTTTGACAAAACGCAAGATTTGTATTATAAATAAGTAATTAGTCTTGGCATTTGTTGAATTCAAACAATAAATACATAATTATTGAACCCATTGCATTTGTCAAGCAATTGAAGACAAAACTTATAATAATAGTAATAAAATCAGCTTGCACATATGGCAATAACCTGCCGAAGTAAGCTACATTTGCTATACAATGATCTGACTTTAATAAGACCATGGCGGCGATATTTAATATAATAAAGAGCGCTTTTAACCCGTTGTCTTTAAACGTTTTAAAGCTTTTTACCGCCAAAAACACAAAGACGCCTGCCATCCTACCTTTGACCAGGGCAGTAATTAGAACATTGACGTTCCAAGATAGGAATTTTGCGTTGATAAAAGCGGCATAAGTTTCGCCTCCACCTAATTGGAACCTACAAGAGAACCTAATGCCAAACATTAAAGCTCCAACACAATTGCCGAATAAAATGTTAAATAGGTTTACGAAGTAATAGAAATCATTTTCTAGAATGAAACCTACCTTGCCTGTGTAGAGTGCCTTATTGAAAAAGCAAACCCTTAACAGCCCAATTGGGAACACAAAAGCGCCCAATCATGAATAGCCAATTGATCCTAAGTATAAATTACAAGCGGCGCCAATGGCTATGAAAGCACCTGCTAAGAAACTACTAACTCATGTTTTTAGGGTATTATATCACATTAAATGGAGACCTCCAATAAAGTAAAAAGCCTATGATGAGCAAGTCGATGGAAACGCCAATAGTTAACAACCAATAAACGCGGTTTCCCATAATAACGGTCCTCTTTCTATAAAATTAAGTAAAATAAAAGCGGCCCTGTTAAGAGCCGCCTATAAGATAACGCTACCTTATGCGCGAGGTTTAAAATTTAGTCTAGTTGTTTACTTAATTCCGTAAACAGTGCAAGACTTGACTTCTTTGAACTCACGTTCAACTTTGTCTTTGACAATGTGGAGAACTGGGAGTCCATCTGGATTGGCTAAAACGCCCTTCTCAACCTTTTCAGTCTTTTTCCTCAGACCAACAAGAGTGATTCCAGAGATACCAAGCTCAGCAGGGGAAAGCCTTTCTCCCTTGTTAGCTTCAAGTGCCTTAATAGCGGCAAGTTCCTTTTCAGTATAGGTTAAAACAGTAGCAGCAACAGATTTCTTTTCAGACATGATATTTAATTTTCCTTTCATGATGGAGTTTTAAGAGGTTCCATCTTTTATTACTTTGTACCTCATAGATAAAGCCATTTCTTCCAGCGCATAATGGAAAAAATAATCATTTGTTTCTCTTTATCTATATTTATTATAGATGAATTATTGCGGTTTGTCCAGAGATTTTTCAAATTGAATTCTTATTGTTAATCCAGTATGCGGATCGTTTAATAAGATACCTTCTAATGAAATCTCTAAGATCTCCGCTTTAGGAGGCAAACGCCGCAGTAAGTATTTTAATTGTCTTAGGGTCATTGTTTCTCCTTTACCTTTCATCTACAATATTAATATAATATAATACGTCCGCCATTACAAAAAAATTTTTAGATTTGACTTTGCTTATTATCACAATAGAAAAAGGCCTCCCTTATTGGGAGACCTTATTTTTGGATGGTTGTTTTAATATCAAATTCAGCCCAACACCTAATACCATTGCTAAGGATGTGCCTGAAAAACTAGCTGAGAATAAAGCAACGCCACTAACACCGCTAGTTAGAATAACTGATATAATAATCAAATTGCGGTTATCAGCCAAGTCAACATGACTATTTACTAACGTTTTTAAGCCACTTTCTGCAATATAACCATATAAAATAAAGGCGCAACCTGCAAAAACGGCGCTAGGGATAGAACTAATAAAGGCCGTGACGGGCGCCAGGAAGCCCAATACGCCCACAATTAAGGCCGCTACTAATGTAATCCACACGGAACCAATCTTACTAAAACCAATTGTAGCGATACTTTCGCCATAACTAGTGTTCGGTAATCCACCAATTGCAGTTCCAACTGCGGAGGCAACACCATCACCAATTAAAGTGCGGTCTAAACCTGGGTTAACAGTCAGATCCGTGCCTAAGATATTAGACAACGTTTTATGGTCACTATAATGTTCCAAGGCGGCGCAAATGGCAACTGGAATAAAGAGAAGGCAGATGTCAGGTAGTTGACTCCATGTGAAAGGGCTATCTTTCCATCGCATGAAAGCAAAATCCTCAGCGTTAAACCATTTAATATTGGTGTAATGACCCGCAATACCGAAGTCGTAGGCATGCGAAAATTCCAAAATTAAACAGAGAATAAAGCCAGACATAAGCCCAATTAAAAAGGCTATGGTTTTCATAAAGCCCTTACCATAATGAGAAGTAAGAGCAACAATAAACATAGTAATAAGCGCTACTAACATTGGCAACCAAGCCGCTAATTTAGGATTGTTATTAGAAGCATTAGCCGAAAGATAAGTAGAAATGAATCCCGCTAAATTTAAGCCAATAACCATCGTGACGGGTCCAACTACAACTGGTGGGAAAATGCGGTCAAATAATTTCCGACTGCCAAACTTAATTAACAAAGCAAATAGAATGTAAATAACGGCAATAATAACGCCACCAACTGCAACCGCAACATAATTGTTAGATTCGCCAAGAGCTAATGCACCAACAACTGCACTAACGGTAGCGCCGCAAGAACTAATAAACCTTGGGGATTTGAAACCAGTAATGGCCTCATAAACAATGGTTCCTAAGGCGGCGCCAATAAGGCAGGATGGGATAGGAGTTCCGCAGATGTTAGCGATTAAAACTGTTGCGACAAAAACTGCTAAGACCATCTGCAACGGATACAAGACCCATTGATACCATTTAGTAGGCTTGTAGCGGACGTTTAAAGTATCATTAGTCATCGTCTTCATCTGGGTAAGTCTCCTCAATGTATTTCTTCATCGCTAAAATTACATTGTCAAAATTGCTAACCAAAATGCCGACAGACTTAATAACGCCCGTTACGTATAAATTTTGATATGAATATTGACTTTCTCCTAAGGACGCGGCACCTCCTTCATCTTTGGCATCGCTATGAGTAAGGTAAGCTTGGCGGTTATCAGTGCAAATGCCGATGATCATACCACGTTGTCCATCTTCAATTGCCTTAGACATGCGGCCGCATTCACATGAAGTGCCAGCAGGGATTACGTCGCCATCAATACAAGCGATTAAGATTTCTGTATTGTCTAAGCGCTTATTGTCAGCTTCAGCAATCTCTTTTGAACCCGCAAACTTCTTTTTACCCTCCACTCCATTAATATCAGTGTTTTCAACAGGACTATACAGATCAATACCAGGGAAGGCGGCACGAATCTTGTTTGCCCATTCAATTGAACGTAAATAATCTCCATAACAGAAAATCGGACCAGCTAAATAAACTTTAATATTATGATAAGAGGTTTTCATGGTCAGCGTTGCCGGTCTCCTTTGTTGCGCCCTGCCGTCTTAATTCAACTAACCTCATAAGCGCATATGAAGCCAGATCCTTCAAAGTGTCTTCCTCACTTTCAAAGTTATTCTTACCACCGCTCACTAAGGTAGTTAAGCGGTCTAACTTGTTCCAGAGCGGCACTAAGCCAGACCTTTTGCCCAATTTTTGGAATAGCTCAGAAAAGCTATTTCCGTAATTTTCATTCTTCTTTGTGTGCAATTCAACAATTTCTTCCGCGGCTTTGCGGAATTCTTCATTAACATCAAACATTAATAATTATCTCCTTTCCCTTCTACTTCTGTGCTGGACCGTCATAATCTGGTCGCAACTGAATTAAGCATGGATGTCGCAATGAATTTTGGCTATTAACCGACATTGCTTTAACTTCGGCGTATAATCCGCCTGCCTTAATCATATTGGCTGCTTCTGGTGTCGTTAACCATGCCCTATCGTCATCGGTAAGGCCGCTTGATACACCAACCTTAACGCCGTTATAATCAACTACAATGCCGTTTTTCCAATGCATGAAGTAGGGTTTAGTAATGGCTCTATAAAAATAGCCCCTCCTCTTCCACGTTGGATCAGCACCACTGCTAGTCCTATGGAAGGAGCTACCCCGTTGCGGAGGTAAAGTAGTATATACAATATCGTCTACTTCCCAATACTTCCAAGTGTCTAAACAGCCGCCTTCATAAAGTTTATTAGGTTCTAAGGTATCAATAACCTTCAGTTCCAAATGTGGTAAGGTTTGTTTAAGTTTCAGCGTCTTCCATGCGGTTCTTGTGCCAGGCCTATACGGATTTGACCGCAACTGTAAAACTAGGCCTTCTCCGCCTACACTGATAACTTCATCTGCATTTTGAGCGAAATTATCTTCAAAAATAATAGGGTAATTAAATGGATTACGCCTGAAACAACTTACTGGCCTAAATTGGAATTGGTTAAGCTGATTTAACCGCTCTTCATAGGGCAACGATGTTAAATCTTTGCCATTTAACCTTAGTAAATCAAAAGTATGAACTTCAACTGGTGTTTGCTGTTGCCGCTCAATTGCCTTATTGGTTAAACAACGCAGAATAGTGCCGATGGTATTAGCGGTTTGATGCGGCGCCGCGAGGCATAATTCACCAAGGATGACCGTATTATCGGGCCAGAAGTCCATAACCGAGGTTAAGGCTGGTAATTTTTGTGTATAATCGCCATATTTGCCAGTCAATTTGGATTTAGCACGACTACGGATAAGATTATGACCGCGACTGAAGTGGATAAAACAGCCCCAATCGCCGTCAAATTTGCGAGTGCCAATGTAAGATTTAGATAGTTCCCCACTAATAATGTCTAGCCGCTTTTGCTGAGCAGAGGCGGTTTTAGGCATGGGATTATCATAGTATTTCATTGGCTCCATGTTTTCAAAGTCAGAAATTTGCATATAAATAAAAGCCTTTCTTTTATACTATTATAGTATAGTATAATTAAAAGGCTTTGTCAAGATGTTTATTCGAGGACTAGACCAACTGGTGGGGCGATAAAGTGGTCTGGATTATCAGATCAATTAAATCATTTATCCAGCTGTGTGTCTGAATAATATTTAAACTGATACGCCATACTGTAGCGATTACGATAAGCGCCGTATAAACTATAGGGATCTTTTAGCGAATTCCACATGTCCTCGTCATATTTTATACTAAATGTCTTACCAACCCAAGGTCCTTGCTCTCAAATAGAATTATCCCTATTAACATCGTCTTGGCTAGCATTGAAAACGCGCACGCCGACATTATAACCAAAGAAAGGTTCGCTCGTGCTGGCTGTGTCTTGATTGTTGGCAAACCTAGAAAAAGTTTGACCTGATACTTCGTCATGAGCGCTGAAACGGTGGCGTTCTTTCCAATCAGTAATCGGTAAAAACATTTGATCAGCATATGGTAATAAGCGATTTTTTAACACTAGACTATAACTCCAGTCTAAAGTGATATATCCGTTATTAGAGCCTGCGGGGTCGCATGTTGTTATCCAACCATTAATTTGATGTTGTGGCGCATTGAATAGCTTACTAAAATCCTCTGCCCCTGTTATAGTTTCAACACCGCTATCGTCAGTAAATAAATCAATATTATTTAAGACCTTCAGCTGACTAAACAATGAATTAGACTTAGAACCCCCAACAATATTATAGAGATCATTAAATTCCGATTGACCGCTCGTAAGATAAACAAGTCCGCGGTCTCAGTCATCCATTCCACCAGAATGATAAAAGGTTTTTACATTCCAACCCCATTGCTTGCCAGCTTCCTTTGCTGTAGTTTTTATCTGAAACTCAGCATACTCGCCATCTCTACTACAGTTGAAAATTATGCGGTCTCCCCACATAGATGCCTCAAACTTGCCGGTATAAAGCAAAATAGTAATACTATTTACGTTTCCTCTTCCTTCAAATAATTCCTCTAAAGTAGTATTAATATAGTAGTATTTATTACTAAAAAGAATTTTTAATTGTGGGATAGGTTTACGACCAGCTTGAGAGGGGAGTTGAATACGAAAATCTCCAAATCCATTTTTGTAATATCAAGGTCAACCAGACCTATTATTTGATCAAGTCCAATCATATGCAGGAGCGCTGCGCTTCTCTATGTCTTGAGTGGTTTCGTTATATGAAAATCATGGCAACTGGATTGGAGAACGACTCCGCGGTCGAACCAACCTTTCTTCATTATATTGCCGCCACATATCCCCAGGTAAACGTATCATAATTCCTAACGATCTATTTTTAGGAATCTTCGTTCAGCTTCGTGTTTCAGCAGGCTTTGTATCATAAGTAGCGGTAATATTACACTCAGTCTTTGTATCATCAGTCCAACTTACCGTTAGATATTTAATACTACCCTCATTAAAAGTTTCAACTACAGGTTGTAATATTTTACCGAGTGACTTGACTGATGTAAAGCCCATTTTCTCAACCTTGCGGCTTTCTGGGTTTGTTGGTTTTGTTTGTGCAAATTTAGTAAGGTATTTATCAGAAAATTGATAAGGAGCGTCCGCAGTTCCGATTACTGGTTCAATATCGCAACTGGTTATATATTTACTATCAAAAAGGTAATCACGTTGCGGTCATTTCCAGACCGTTTGAGGTTTTATGCGATCATCATTGCTGTCTATTTCTTCAATATTTGGTCTATTAGTTAATTCGGGTTCAAAGGTAGTCCATGTATTGGTTGAGGGCACATATCTTCGGTAGGTGTTAGGCCAAATGGGGGCTCCGTTGATTTTATAGACCTCTTTTAAGGAACTACATAAGCCTTGCTTAGTATTATTTGATGTGCTGGTATTGCCATTTAAGTCTCAATCACCCATACGGTCTCGATAAATATCCGTATCTAGCTTTATTCATGGATAAGTAGCTACGCTATATGTTTGTCCATAATTAAAACCGCTAACAAAATTTTTATAAGATAAATACTCTTGTTCAGGTAATGGATTCTGAGAATTATACCATTTAATGGTCATGTATGAAGTATATAAAGCGGTTATTGAATTGCGAGAGAGAGGGCTGTTTGTTGACTTAAGGATAAAATCCGCGCTTGCTTGATAACCAGTAGTAGTTGTTATTACCCCTGTTGTTTTTTCGATTTTAAGTATAGTGTCTTTTGGTATATGGAAGTATCCATTTATGGAATCAGTAAAAACCTTAAAGTCGGAGCCATTTCATTTATGGAAAAAACTACTTGTTTCAATTTGATTTAGCAAATCAGAGTCAATTTTATCAGATGCATTACTAAGTATGTATTCATCCAAATTACTATAAGTAGTGGCCATTTAATCTACCTCCCAAGCAAGGGCATAACAGACCCCAGTTGATTACCAATTCTGTATCCTTTGCACGTGTCAATGCCACATATGCAACATTTATGTCGTCTTCATCTAGAAAAACCGAGTCTACGACAACCACATTTTCGTATTCCAACCCCTTTGCGCTATGAATTGTTGATACGTTAGAATAACCTAGCTCCTGTAAAGCCGCGACCGTTTTATTAGTGCGGCACAAGAAGGTAGGATGGTAAGTTTCAATATACTTCTTAACCGTATCTTGATAATCTGAACATAGCCTTTGTTCCGCGGCGGGACCTAAGGCTCGTTGGTCTCCGAAACGGTCAATGCTAATTACTAGCCCACCCGTGCCTTTAACACATGTAATATCATTTGCCTTTACTGCCTTAGTGGGGTCATAACTTAAAATAGAGGTCCCGACAATTGAAGAGTTGGTTGGTGCTGTCATCTTACCTGTGCATTTGTGGTAAAAATTAGTAGCATAGTTAATAATTTCTTGATAACTTCTATAATTATATTTTAATCGCACATGCTCAAAGTCGGTAAGACCATCAAATACTTCCGAGCAACAACCTCTAAAACCGTAAATTGCTTGTCAATTGTCGCCAATGTAGAATTTCTTGCGGCATCTTACGCGCTCTAGGACCGCTAATTGATCGGGGTCTACGTCTTGGAATTCGTCGACAAAGATGGCGTCAACGTCATCAATATAATCGTTGTATTGGTTTAACACCTCGTTAAGATACAACGGCAAATCAGTAGCGTCATACAGATGATTTTGCCGCTTATAAGCTATATAGCGGGCCGTCAAGGTATTTAACCTATGTTTATAGCTGTCAGAAACATCCATCATTTTACGGCTTTGCAATACATAAGTCTGCACAATGCTGACGTTAATGCTCTTATACCGAGTATGTGTTTTTAAATAGTCCTGAATAATCGCTATTAATATAGTGGTAATTTGTCTCTTTGTTAAAATCGCCCTTTTAAACTTGTATTTCCCCGCAAATCGCCGCAGTTCAATGCCGCTTCAACGATGTATGGTGCCTACCTTAACATCTCTTACTCCCATTGCCGACAATCTTGAATTCCTTTCAGCGGCTGCCGCTCTTGTAAAGGTAATCGCGCAAATGCGGTCGTTAACGTTCTCATTACGATAAGTTGCAATTGCATCGGTTAGAACGGTTGTTTTGCCGCTTCCAGCTGGCGCCTCAATAGAAATTTTTGGGGACTCCGAAAAAACTGGGATTCTTTGCGAATCATCCAGTTTTTCAATACTTTGCTGATAAGCTCGATTTAATTCGGTATAGGAGGGGGTATTACTGAACCCGCCCTTTGTGCTTGGCTGTTGGTTTTCGTTCATATTTCTTAATTATATCTGCGTTATAGCGCCGCTTTACTTGCTCAACTGCCGCCTGTGTATCGGTTTTAATATAGTCGGTTAAGAATTGAGCGGTTGCTTTACAATTGGTTAAATCCATCTTGCTCTCCGGTTCATCATGGAGGTTATATATTAGATTATCGATATTTTTGTCGTTCTTGCCAAATATGGATCTAATTTTGACAAGGAATTTATCGTCATATGGTTCCGCCTTGTCAATATCTTGGAAGCTAAAAACCGCGTCAAACTTCATGCTGGCAGGTGCATTGCCGATTAAAATGTAGTCATCCTTAGGAGTAAGAACCTTTAACAACTTATTGCTATCATATAAGGTGCGAACAACTGCTTCTTCCCAACTATGTTCCAGTTTGCAATCCATTAAATATTGCCTATACATTGGCAAGGAAAAGCAGCGATCCTGTAAATACTTGGGCAGATAGTGGTAAATTGCGGTGGCGGCAAAAACGTGCTGTTCGTCTAACGGCATAAGAACTAAAATTTTCATTACTTTTTCCTTTCTAAACGAGCTTTACGAGCGTATAAATCGGCGGCGTTATTCCATGGGTCACTAGCATGCGCCTGGACCTTCTTAACATTAAACTCAACGAAGCGGTTTTTATTGCGGATATAGAGCGCCAAAATTTGCCTCCATAAGTCCTTATTCTTCACACAGCGCTTATCAGCAGTTGTCCAACCATTGGACATCCACTTTAACAGCCATTTTTCGTTGATGGCGTTGGTGATGTAGGCGCTATCAGTATAGATGTTTATGATGGCATGGTTCGTTGCTACTTCTGAAACCGCTTGTAGGGCAGTTAAAAAGCCGGTCAATTCCATGCGGTTGTTAGTAGTCTCTAACTCGCCGCCCTTACGTAAGTCGATGAGGAGGTTGTCTTCTATGCATAGGCTAGACCATCCGCCCGCATGAGTGGCGCTAGAATAGGCGCCATCAGTATAAAAATTTAATACACGGTTATTATCTTGCATTGATGGTAGTAGCTCCGTTTTTCTTCAACTGTTCGTTGTCAAGCCTTTCGTATCCGAGGCCATCGGCGGTCATAGACATTTCCTTGATGTTGAGTATAAAGGCGTTAATTTTCAGTCGCCGATTGGTAAATTTCTTTGAATAGTTGCGGGCTAAGAACAAGTAGTGGATAAATTCCTTCGGACAATCGAGGTGCTTTTCACGGTTGCGGCTTTCTGGTAATAGGTTCCAGTTGGCAAAAGAACCAAGGATACTATTGACCATAAACTCAAACCTATTAGCATCGTTGGTTTGCGGCACTAATATACTAATAGCGGCAGGTCGACTTCCGTCCTTCTTACTTGCCCTATACTTGTCTAATGCGGCCGCAACTTCCGCGTTAATCTGTTTTTCAACTGCCTTATAAGGGGCATCGGTAGAAACGCCGCATAAGTTAATCACGCAATTATTAAAATTCTGCGGATCAATGGAATGAATTTTTAGTTTATCAAAATCAATGTAATACATGCTTATCCTTTCTATTACATGGTTGCCATCTGCAACTGCTGCAATTCAATTTTCTTTAAGTAAGTGAATATAGAGACTTCCCCTCAAACATCATTATAAGCGTTATGAGCATTATGAACGTAATAGCCGCTCTCATTTGTAATGTCGGTTTCCTTTAAATTGGAGCGACGCTTTAGAATACGTTGAGCATTTTTAAATGTGCAATAACCGTCAATTGGATGAACCCGCTTCGGATCATTAGGATCGGTATAAGTAAGCAAGTTAATGCCGTTTTCAAACAGAACCATGCGATCGTTTTTCAATCCGTGGCTAATGACCTCTAATTGGTTAAGCGGCACGTTAGCCAACCTATCCTCTTCAATAAAATGTTTTAAGTCTTGTAGAGGAATGCCGTTGTTCCGCAAAAAGGTAGCGGTTAAACCCGTATACTCAGTAAATGGATAGGCTACCTTATCATCTGGATTGCGGTATTGATTGCCACTACGAGCCAATTGATAAACAGCTCCATTCTCTGTGTCTTCAACTTGTTTAAAGAGTAGTCCCGCAAATTGCATTAGTTTGCGGTTGTCGAATTCTATATCTAAAAACAATAAGTATTTATGGTGTTCCCCGTAGCAGTATATTACCATTTTATTTCCTCTAATATTATTATATTCATACTATGACTATTTGTCAAATTAAAATTTGATTATAGCGGAATTAAATTGTATACTGATATAGACAACGATTACTATGAGGTGATAATATCATGAAAATTCGCCATTTAAAACCGGTTGACGCCGTTGCAACGACCACCGTCGACGCTGATGATAATAATAAGCAGGAAGAAAAGGTTGACGCGACCGATGCCCTTTTTGGTTTGCTTGAAAAGGCCAAAGCACCACATGGTGGCGACCAAGCGTCTATTGTTCTCGGCAAATGAAGTAAGACGGCCGTAGATGAAAAGGAAGTGGCTACAACTCAATTGAAAGCACCGCGTCGTGTAAGGCGAGCGCCTGCGAAGGCAGCAGCACCAGTAGCTACAACTCTTTCCACTAAGGAAAAAGAACCGCTAAAATCCCATCATCGACAAGAACATACGGTTTACCTAGGTAGTGATGGTAGTGTATTAGACGGTTCCAAGCAAGAAATCACAAGGTTGAATTTTGGTGTTCAATACGATAACAACGTATCAGTAATTATCGCCGATTTTTCCGCATTAACTTGGGCAAATAAAGGTGAGATGGATTTATATACTCCGGTCATTAGTTTTTGCAACAAAGATACTCCGGAAACGGTTATTTCGTATGCGATGAATATTTCAGAACAATGACCTAACAACCGATCCGCGGAATTTTATATACCAACGGCAATAACCAGCATTACCAATGGTATGTTTTTGTTTAGCTTACAAGAGAAAGGCTCGACAAATAATATTAATGAGAAGCAAGAAATTTGGGTCTCAAAAACTGTAAACTTTTATACTGCACCCAATATTTTTAATAATGATATGTTAACGCCAACTGAACCAGACCCTAACATTGATAGTTTGGCTTATTTAAGCAAAAACCGCATAGGCATTGAAGACATTAAAAGCGCCAAGTTAGGATATGATTTTAGCTTTGGAGAATTCCCCATTATCTTAGGCGCAAAATTTGATCAATACGTTAAGCTGGTGAAGCTAGCCGCCGATTTAATGTGGAATTATGAATGTTCAAAAGGCTTCTTGCTATTAAGACCAGCAACGGCAGCGGCAACGGAACAACTAACAGTATGCAGATTCCAAGCAATAAAAGACAGAGCGGACGATACCAAATACAACTATTACTGCATGCTGCCTAAGGAGATTACGGAAAATGCGCAATCTTATACAATTGCGGTTGCAATAACCGATGATGACGCCGACCGTATTTACTGGTCCTCTAACCAGACAGCAACGGTTATTAATAACTTCTTATCTACACTCCCACAATTAACTGATTACCGCACAGATGGTTTTGGCACTACTAGTGGCGGACTTATAACTGCTGATAATTATAGGCTTATTTCTTCCGACAATTATATCATTGACACCATTGAAAACTAATAGAAAGGACCCATATAAATGGATTATTTACTCTCAATTATTATCCCCGAATATAATCAAAATTATGTTTATTTAAAGCAATGTTTGGACTCAATTTTTGTTAGGCAACAAAACGTCGATTTTCGCCGCATTCAAGTTATTTTGGTCAAGGATAGTTTAGAAGACGACATATCCGATTTTTACCGCTATCCTATTGAAGTCTTACAAACAACTGGCCATGTTGGGTGTGGCATTGCTCGTCAAATAGGTCTAAACGCCGCAACAGGCGAGTGAATTTATTTTATAGATAGCGATGACTATTTATTGACGCCGCAATCCCTACGATATATGATACGAGAAATTGAAGCGCATCCAGGAGCTCTGAGGTTTAATTTTTCTTATTTACGAGAAAATGATTATACTGTACAGACTTATGGTTTAAACGCGCTTTATGGCAGTATTTATAAGCGGTCGTTAATTGATAAATATGGTCTTCACTTCTTACCAGAAAGGGAACGTTATGAGGACGTTGCATTTGTCAGCACCTACTCTTATTTAGTGGGTTTTGAAAATATCCATAGTTCTATAACGTTCCCTATTTATTATTACCGCGACAATAGCAACTCCATTACTAAGGTTAATCAACCCGCAGGATATTACGGCAAAATGGATTTATGGTCTATGAACTATACCATCCGTACGTTGATGAAAGAACATGTAGCGGTTCCAGATAGTGTTTATCAATTCTGGATTTTCCGCCTTACACGAGAAAGGGCAAGCGCGGATTTCAAAGCGGTTTTAGGGAATTACTTATCGGAAGAAGACCGCCACAATTTCAATTGAATTATGGAACAGGCGGGTGAGGTTTGGTCTCATACTACCGAAGAACAATATCAAGGCGTTAAAAGCGCTTTTGGTAATTTAATTCAGCCTGGACAATATCCAGAGTTAGACTCAATTGCGGCAATCGTAGAACTCTGCAAATGCCGCTTATAATTTTTGGAGGTGCATATAATGGCACAAAAATATAGCGACCTTATTACAGCTAAGGCCTTAAAAGAATTAAAAGCTAATCGTGCCGATGATCACACCGTAGCTTGGCGACCAATTGTTGATAATACTAATCAAACGTTAGATTGGGAATTAAGTAGTTCTACCGTTAAACCAGATGCTGTAAGTCTAAAAGGCGGCACTGGTGCAACTGGTCCTATTGGCGCGACCGGTTCCACGGGTCCGCATTGGGTGTTTGATAATTATGATTATAAAAGTGGCAAAATTAGTGGCCATTTGCGTAATTATGATAATACCTTCGTACCTTCTTCTACCATGGAAGTGGGCGGTTTTCCGACCTTTGAATTAGACAATAGCCAAACCAAATTCCGCATTTATTACGGCAACGCACAATCTACGGAAAGGAACGTGAAGGGTGCCAAGGGTGACAAAGGCGATCAAGGAGAACAAGGTCTACAAGGAAAAGAAGGACCGGCAGGTAAGGATGGTGCTAATGGTAAAACCTATACACCAGTTATAAGAAATAATGAGCTTTCTTGGACAACTGATGCAGCTGTCGCCCCGACATTTAATCTTAACGAATTAAAAGGCAGAGACGGTATAAATGGCGAAACTTATGTTCCATCAGTCGTAGACGGTCAATTAAGTTGAAGTAAAACTGCCACACCTCCTACTGGTTCTACAAGTATCATTGGTCCTAAGGGAGATCCAGGACCTAAGGGTGATAATGGTGAAAATGGCAAAGATGGTTTAACTTATCATCCGATTATTACTCCAGATAAGCATTTAAAATGGTCTACCGCCCCAGTTGCCGATACTTCTTTTGATTTAGAGCAATTAAGAGGTCCTCAGGGCGATCCAGGCAAAGCTGGAGCTAATGGGAAAATATGGTTACCTTCGATTTCAACGGATGGAAACATTTCTTGAAATCTTACAGATGGCAATGCAACAACTAAACCCGCTGACCAAAATATTATGGGTCCTAAAGGAGATCAAGGAGAAAGAGGTCTTAAAGGAGACCAAGGTGATCCAGGTGCTGCGGGTCCTCAAGGTGAAAAGGGCGATAAGGGCGACACTGGAGCAGCAGGACCACAGGGTGAAAAAGGTGACAAAGGTGATGCCGGTGCCAAGGGGGATCCAGGACCTAAGGGTAATACAGGCCCTAAAGGAGATGCAGGTCCTAAGGGAGACCCAGGACCTATGGGTAATACAGGCCCAACTGGTTATGCAACGCTTCCAAAATATTCGCCAAGTGACAATAGCTTAATTTGGGGCGTTGTGGATTCTACAAAAGATTTAATTAGCCTCCAAGGACCAAAAGGCGATACTGGTGCAACTGGCCCCAAGGGAGATAAGGGAGATATAGGCCATACCGGCGTAATTGGTCCTACGGGTGCCACAGGTCCAGCTGGCCCAGTTGGTCCAACAGGTCCAATAAAGCTAGGGGCTTCTCCATTTCCTTATCTTAAAATTCATTATGATTCAGCCACGATTTGGACAGTATTACCTTATGATTCTGAATTATTACTTTCTAAAAGTGAATATCGCGATGCGGTATGTAATTTCTTAACAACATGCGCAAATCTTAATCAGACCACACCAACTAGTACAAATCCATATAAATACTTAGATAAGAGGCTAACTATGTGCGGGGTATCTTCTACAGAACTTACTTCAATGACTAATGGCGGCGTTCAAATTATCCGAATCCAATCGTCTAATACTTCACTGAGTTCAGTGGAATATCCATTGATATACTGGACAACTGTAAGAGGTGATAGTTCCATATTATTAGTTGGAATTCCTTTCCGAAATAATGGCGCCATTTCACTTACTCCAATTTCTAATTATAACTGCACTTTTTGTTTGGATGCTTCCAACGACAATATACAAGAGCTTATTTGAAAAATTCGAAATGATCTTCAACATTACCCATGGTAATTTGTCCAGCCGCAATTTCTAATTTATACTATTTTAGTTAAGGAGAAAATTAAAATGACTGACTCTATTCCAAATGAAAAAAGTGATTTTAACCAATTGCCTTCTTCGGCATCTGGTTGAGCCACTCAACGCAATAACGCTTGATTTTATGTATCTCCACGAGTTGTGCCGCTTTCTGAAGCCAAAGATTTTTGAAAATTATCAGCTGCAACTGATAAATCGTTAATATTAGATACTTACTTTTTGACTAACACTAGATGAGCGGGGCAGAATATGCCCCCTCATCATGTTGTATACAAGAATGAAAAAGGAGTGTCAATTAATTCCATATGCTGAGGAACAGTTGGCAAAGATCGTGATGGTAAACAGCAAATTTATACTAACTGGGTACAACCTGTTGTTCTTCATTTAACCACTACCGATGCTTATATTAATTGTATTCAATTATCGAACCGCCAGTCTGAAACTGGAGACATTTGTGCAGGTAATAGGGCACCAGGCCTTACTAATGATCCACACTTTACTGATAACGACTTTATCCACTGGACTGATGAGTTACTTAATAAGAGGGAAAGTAGTCGCACTATTGCCTATTGATTGCAAGATTGGCCATACCTTTACAACTATCGTGATTTCTATTTAATTATACCTGCAAATGCTAGGATACAGCTAGGTTTAAAGGCAATTGATTATACGTCCTATATTGGGGGTGTTATTACTGATGATGATGATGTACGTAAAACTGCCCCAATTGGCACGTGGTTAGCACCTAATTTTAGGAGTGTCTCTTGGGGCGGTTTAAAGTATGTTCCAGTAGCAAGCCGCACTGTAAACGATAATTTACACATGCATGTTTATAAATTAAAAGATGATACCCCAATTTATTCTAATACTAACACAAAAATTAAAACTTATACTGGTTTATTAGCAGATAATAATCTATGGGTCGCGGCATCAACCCCCTCCAGTACATCTACGGTCTATGGAGCTAGTGATCGGAACTGATTTTATGGACTCCGTAATCCTTATGGCACTTATGGGTTTGCTAAAAATTCAAATAATATTGTAAATGTTGTCTGAGATCCTATTGATGAAACTTCTAAGATTCCTTCTTTGGCTTATTCTACTTATGGTTTATTAGGAGAAAAAGATGAGATATTCGTGCAAGGCGTACCTGTTACTAACACAAATGTATCAATCGATAACTCAACGATCCTTGCCAAACCGGACGGACAAACAAACGTAGGTACAAGATTTTATAGTAATGCTCTAGATAGTAAACCTTGTATGATTGATTTCACAATTCCAAAACCTCCATTTAATTTATTAACTTATAGTTCAATTCCTGCGAAATACCAAGATACAAATAGTAACACTTACCAGTCGACCCAATTCTATGCTTGAGGAGGTACTGGCACAAAAATTTATCCTGATCTTCTTAAACTGGCACTTTCAGGCTGACCTACTGCACCAGATGCGCAAATACCAGGAAAACTTACTGGCACGTTATTTAATCCGCATGACCGTACTGTTAATTATCGTTGAGGTTATGATAGTACTTGAGATGCAACTAATACAAGGCAGCCTTATACAAATCAAAGTTGAACAGGTCTTACTTATTCCTTTGAAACTACAGGGGCTAAATGGCGCATTTATAAATTGCAAGCTCAACTAGCTAGTGATAATTCCAGCGCTTGACAGACTATTACTTCATATGCAGTTGAAAATTCTAAAACATATACTATTAAATTTACGGTAGGTATAGGGCGCATAATAGAAGTGCAATATCGTACATTGTCATCGAACGGTGATTACAATAGTTGGACATCTACCTCGTCTACTTCAGTATCTCTGCATTATGGCGATCAGATACAATATCGGACTGGATATAAGTATGGTTATTCAGATGGTTCAACCACTGATACCCAAGGCCCTACTACCCCTTGGACTACTATCACAGTCACTGCTGATAAGACTATTACCATTGATAATGCATCACATACAATGCTTTCAGTCTCTTATGGCCGCAATTTGGAGAGAATATCTGGTTTTATCTGAGATGATAATGATACGCCGCTGAATGAATTCAGTAGTAATACGAGCTCTACTAAGAGTTGAAAATATTTTTGGATACCATTAGATCATAGCGTTACTATTCATTATTATATCTCTTCTTCTTATTCTTATACCACTCCAACAACTGGCTGGAATACTTCATCATCTAGTGGCGGCAAATCAGAACGTTCGTGTGTTAAAACTGTTAAACAAAGCCCTCTTTCAGTGGATGAAGCTCAGACTACGGTTTACGTCCCATCGTATACTACAGGTTACCGCTTAGACTATAAAATTGGAACTTATTCTGATTGATTTTCGTGAGGAGAAAAGAAAGCTTTAATTTATAGTAACTATACTGGCTGAGGTTATGTTAAAAATAGTTCACCCTCAGGCACATCAAGCATAAATATTGGAAGTTATACTTATCAATATCGCGCTGGAGGCACAAGCATTGCTAACATGTTTGGCGGCCAATGCTCCAATTCTGGCTCTGGTAATTCCACAGACTATTATAAAGGTAATTCTGGATTAAGCGATGGTCAACATACAACAGTCGGTAGCAATAATCAAGCTTGAGCATATCCTTCTACCACTCTAGACCCAACTAGTTTCCAAATTTACTTCTATAAACAATCAATTGGTAACGGTGAACCGTCTAGCTTCTCCAATTTCTACAATAATAGTGGGCCTTCTGGCCATGGCGCTATGTATCTTATTGCTTATAATACGACTTATTCTTATTACCATTCTTACACCACTAAGAATGCCTATTAGAGGTATTACACATTATGAAATTAATTCTCAAACGTATTCTCTTCTATTTCCTCTCCTTCACCTGGGGCGCGATCACCTCAGTTATCGGTCTAATTATGTTATTAATCCCGCTTTGCACCACTCACACTCTCCATTGCTGACATGGTCGTCTTTATGGCGTTATGCCCAAATGCTTTGGTAGCGGTTGGGGTTTTGAGATGGGTTGCTTCTGATTCGTTGCATATGATAGCGATGAATTTGTCGATAAGCAAAACACTTTCATGGGTCATGAAGCCGGCCATGGATTACAAAACATAATCTTCGGCCCCTTCCAAATCATCTTGGTTTCTATCCCATCTATCGTGCGGTTCTGGTATCGTGAATTGCGCTATTATCGCCGCGGTCTTATTCCACCAACAGCGTATGACGCTGTTTGGTTTGAAGGACTGGCGACCAAATGGGGTAAAAAGTATATTCTTACCGACCGTTGGTAGAAGATAAGATCAACAAAAAAGTCTCCTCGCAAGAGGAGACTTTTCTTTTTCTATGGCACGTCCTGAAGGATTCGAACCCTCACCGTGAGTTTTGGACGCTCACATCTACGCTTTTGAAGAGCGCTGTGCTACCATTACACTAAGGACGTAGCGGAGGCGGCCTTATTGCCGCTTCTTCTTATCACCTGCCAATAACCGATCTAACAAAGGCACCGCCGACTCCACTGCTGCGTTTTTATGCCGCCGTTTATTTGGCTTATTACCCTTGCCCAAATTTTTATTTTGTTTTTTATATTGTATTTCTAAGGCATGCTTTTTCGCCGTCTGGTGCGGGTGATCTTCACGCAAAAACGGCGCCCAAGTTAAATTAAAGCCTTTTGGCGTCCTAGTATTGAGCTTATTAATTCAATACTTTTCACGTTCATTCAGCTGATTGGTTTGGCACCATTCTAACACACGTCATCGGAAGTTGCGCCTACCATACCTATTAAATTCAAACTGCCTCATCCAGTTCTCATGCTTGCCGCTTTTCAGCGCACTAAAATGCTGCTTTCTGCGGCGATAAACATTGCCGGATTGACCCACATAGGATTTTCCAGTTCTTAAATTAGTAATAATATATATGCCAGAGAATTTTTGGTTTCGCATAGTGGTGGACCTCCCACGGCGTTAACGCCGCTTACCTTAAATTATACTTGATCGTAACGACGAACCTGTCTGGGCGGATTTCTTCACCCTGTTTGTTGACTTTGCCCTGCTTAAACTTCTTATCGTGGCCAACACAAGAATTATCATGGGTGGCTTCCTCAATAAGTTTATCAGCATCGCCTTCGCTTTCTAATTCGTAGGTTTCCTTCTTCTTGGTGATGTAGATATTGCTATCGGCATCGCTAACAGTAAATTCGGCACTTAATTTAGTTAAACCGCTATTCCTGCGGTCTGTCCTGTAATCCTGCAACTCGTCTAATTTCATGGTTATATTTATCCTTTCTTATACTATTAATTATAATTAAAGTTGTCTGTCTTTCCAAACTATTTCCCGCTAGAACCAAAAGCTCCTGAGCCTCTGGTGGAAGTATATTCACCGCATAACTTATCCCAGGCAGCGGCCGATTCAACAGCCTCATCTTCCATGGTCAGCTTTGGCAGTAAAATGCCTTGTGCAACTGCCTTAGTCAGCGGGTAGTAAATGCATTTGTTGGCGTCATCAATGCGCTTATCGCCGCTTTTGGTAAACACCCTATAATAGTCTGTATAATTGGCTAAAATAATCCTAAGTTCGCCGCGATAGCTACTATCAATAACTCCTGCGTGTAAATTCATCTGCAAATTGCCGGTCGAGCTACGTTCCCAGAAGCTTAACCAATAGTTATCGGGCCTAATACATTTTAGACCTGTGTGGAAAATATGCTTACGATGCGGCGCGATAATTATATCATCATCGCCTTCTGGTAAAGCATATAAATCATAACCAATACTGTCAGGCTCTTGAGTCGGAATTTTCGCCCGATTATCAAAAGCATACCAATAAATTTTATTCATCTATTATTGTTTATCCTTTCTATGATAAATTATATAAATCATTATAGCGTTGTTGTATATATTCAACGCCTAATCTATTTTTAGCATCAATCTTCTCAAAGATAGAACCGCTGCTTACTTTATAGTAATAGTTACCACCATATTCGCTTGCTTTACCCTCTTTTTTCGTTTGTTTGTGGGTAGAACCAGATAACCCCACAAAATCCGCGACGTTGAAACCGCCGTTTAAATCCAAATTACTGAAATAGTAGCGGTTAGTAATAGATTTACTCTGATCGCGGTTGCTCATCCTCATCTGACTACTATGTGTCATGGAATGATATAACGCCATAGCAGCGTCATAATAGCCAGTTCAAGCGGCATCATTCTTTGTTATCCAATTAGGCATTCACCCAATAACTTTTGCCCGCAATTGGTCAGAGTAGCGAACTCCAAGTGGATGCCGAACAGCAATTTCTTGCCCATCTACCGTTAACACAGGACCGCGCACATCAGTTATGTGCGTATAAATATAATGACAAATAGCAAAGCAAACGCCGTATACCCTCATATACTTCATTCGGTCGGAATTGGTAGTTGCTTCGTTTGAGCTTACAATTGCATCAATCTGATTAACTATACGTTGCGGTTCTCAAACGAAGGAACCACCGTGTAAATCAATATCAAAATTATAAGAAATCTGCGCTTTATGCCCTCTCTCGCGCAAAAATTTAATTAAATCTTTTTTAAAGGTATCTCCAGTGTGGCGCCAAACATGCTTCCCGTTATAATATTTTTTCATAATGGCTTGGATTAAATTTTGCGGTTCACGAGTCCATAAATTGCTTATCTGCCTTGAAATTTCTTGACCGTTAAACTTCAAATTATCGCCGCTATTGTTAATAATTTTGACGATATTGAGATGTTGCAACTGATTGTTTACTTCTTCCGTTAAGGTATCTGTGTCAATACCAATTTCAATGCCGCCAGAGCCACTATATAAAACCGCGTAAGCATCTGCAACCTTCTGTTGAACATATTGATAGATTACTGCTTTAATATAGTCCAAAATTTGAATTTCAATTCCAGATGGCCTACTAGTATTATTTAATAGATTATTAAGGCTATTATTAGCAAGTGAGACCAAATTATCATTAGTTTTATGTTTACCGACTGTGTTTTTACCTAAGTTAACACCGCCCGATGCCGTATAATTAACTCCTTCTACTTGCAGTATAGATTGTAAATTTCTCCCTCAGTTGGTCTTCTCTGGATGAAACTTTAAACCAGCTTGACCGCCTTGGTCTTGATTTAAAAGTTTATGCCCAGTGGCTAAATAGTGATAAATTAGTGAAATTTCGGCAATATCCAGTGTATCATATTCGGCCGTATTTATAGCTTCTTGGTTCCGATTAGAATAAAAGCCTGCTTCATGGAAGGCCCTAACGAGCGGTTGGAAAACGTCGAGATTATCATAGGTGTGATATGTAGTTTTTGATAATCCAACCTCTCTAATTTTAGTATCCTCAGGATAAAGAGAATTCATACGCTCAGCTTTCTTTCACCTTGCGCCTCCTGCAACACTTTTGCCTTTATAAATATCAATACGACAAGCGGCCGCGGCATGCGCAGCAGCACGGTTGTATTGGTTATCGGCGCTAGTATCTGCGGTTTGACCAACATAAAAGCTGTCTTTGAAGTCCCTAATATATATTTGACCTTGTTTTTTTGCCATATGGTTATCCTACTTCTGATATTATACTATTATACGTTTCCAAAGGCAAATCCGCGGTAATATCCATTGGCGTATAGTCGAGCAATTCGGCACTAACATTAACTAGACGGGTCGGTAGCCATTTGGATTTATCATAAGTATCCTTGTTATGCACATGACCATAGTAGATGGTAGCGGCGCTACTAGCAAGGGTTGAAGGCGGCACCCATTCGAGGCAATGGCAAAATAGAATTTGACCAGGGAACCTTTTGTAATAAGGATAAACAAATTGAAAGTCGCCCTTATCCCTATAATTCAACCGCTCATTATCGTGGTTGCCTAGAATTAATCCTATGCGTCCGTTCAGTTGGCGGTGATATTTTATAATGTTAGCTAGTGCATGTTTGCTTTTTCCATCGCAAAAATCGCCGCAATGGATGACTATATCTTGCGGCCGCACCACTGCGTTCCAGCGTTTTTGTATGGTTTCGTCCATCTCTTGAGCAGTGGCAAAGGGGCGATTAAAATATTTTATTATATTAGTTTCCCCAAAGTGAGTGTCGCTAATTACAAAGACGCGAGGGTCCATCATTATACCCGTTTCCCATTGCGCCTAAACGGCGTTTCAATTGTACCTTCAAAATCGCAGCGCTCAGCATTGCCGTGTCCATCCCATTTAATATAGCCCCAAAGCGGTTTCAATTGACCGCAAACGACCTTGCCATAACAATTGTAGAGTTTGTTGCCACGTAAACTACATCCAATCGCGACCTTATCATCAGCATGACGAAAAACATCTAGCGTTTTTAATCCCTTCTCAACCCTAAACTTTTCAACTTGAATGCGGTTATACATACTGTTATAATACCTCTTATTCTATTATATCAAAATGTCGCCACTTTATCAAGGAAATTTTGCCAAATAAAAACGTGGAAATCTCACGTCGGAGCTCCACGTTTTTAAGAGGCTAATTAGGAGCCTTGCACTCCAAGCATAGCGGTGTCCTGTGCGAACAAACCGCACTAAGCTAGATTATCCTGTGATTCTCCCCCCCGGAATACTACACATTAAATCCCGCGACCTTTGCCGAAACTTATGCTACCACGCATCATTACGCAGCCAAGATTAGCCTTACTATTAGTATAAGTAAAAATTTGGCAAATGCAAAAATAAAAAAGGAAGGCCCGCAGGTCTTCCTTCCGGTCACAGGCATCGCAAGTTTCTGCAACCTGCTATGTGCTTAGTTATCGGTGCTATCTGTGTCGTCTTTTACAAGACCAACTGGAATTGCAACCGCATTAATCTTATTAGTTGGTGCGGCGGCGTCGTCTCCTTCACCGTACTCTTCCTCATAGGTATCGTTGAAATCTTCGTCCAGTAAATCCGCAATTGCATCTGTATCACCAAAGGCACGAGCAACCGCAAGGCGCTTACCGAAACCATTATCACGAATATCATTAGGAGCTTTGATAGACCAGCCAGTGTAGGTCTGACCCTTAATTTTAACCGCGGCGAAAATTGCGCCATTTGCCTCGGCAAACTTGACCGATTCAATAATAACAGGTTTGTTGGTGGTAGTTAGAGTCTGTTTACTACGTAAAGCACGATAAACGAACTTTTCAGTTGGCTTAGCGGTGCCACTGTTTTCCGAGTAATAATACTCCCTAATCGTTCCAATACGTCCTTCGCCCCTGTAAGCTAATTTGCCACAATATTTATTTGCCATGAATAATTTTCCTCCTTACAACCTTATTTCATGCTTTTAGAGTCTTCCTTCTTGATACTTCTTAATTACGTCTAAAACTTGACCTTCCAGAGTTAAATAATCGTCATCCTCATCTGCCCTCTGAAAATAGACAAGGCCAGGGGAATGAATAGTCGCGCCGAAGAAACCGCCCTGCTCATAATCAGCAAGACTAACACGCACGCCATAAGGAACCTCGTAATTCCTATCTTCCGTTAATTTAATCTTGATGATTTTGCAGGTGAGCGACTTGACAATATCTTTAACCGAATCCTGCGGGTTAAACGTTAAAATTTCGCCGCCATCGGGAGTATATAAGTAGAGGGTATTATCATCTTCATCATCCCCTTCCACATAGGGGCGCTCACACTGTGGAATGTCGCAGAAGTAAGTTTTCAGATTCTTATGAAGGAGTGATAAAACCGCCTGCTTCTTTGTATTAACTTTAACCATTGTTGTTATTCTATATACCTCAGATAACTTTTATTGTCGTATCCGTCCCTAAAATAGAATTCATCATACGCCGTCAGCGCGGTTCTACCGACCACGCTATACAAAATATATTGTGCCAGCTCTTCCAACGTCTCATCCTGTTGTATTGTGCGTCCTTTAGCAAGCGTAGTTAATGAGGCGTCTTCGTCATCGAAGGCATCGATTGTATAATGCCGCAAGCAGTTGACCGTTTTAGGAGTGAAAATAACCGTTAATGTCTTCATGGTGAGGTTCCCCCTCCTTTCTTTTTATCTATATATATTTTATCAAATGCCTGCCGCTATAGCAAGACATATTTACGCTTTCACGAAAGTATTATCAAGGTCGCAAACTCCCCAGCTAAAGCAGCCATCATTAGAGTCTAAGATATTTTCATCTTTGCGGGCTTTATCGTTCAATAGCCTAGGGAACAGGTCGTCCTCGAAGAAGGAACGCGCATACCTTAGATTGGCACTGTTGCCCACCTCGATAATTTTGTCAGGTTTGTTGCCATTCCTAATTTCTAGGAAATCAACGTAAGAAATGCTGCGGATGCGCCACTTAGAAATAGCCGCGTTAAAATCAGTCTCATCAAAGTCCATCTGCACCGGAATTTCAATTGTCTGCGTGCCTTCCAAATGTAAGTAAGAATATCGTTGATTATTCATGATGTAATGCCCCTTTCTAATCCCACAGCTCCATCAAATGCTCACCTAAATAGTTGAAAGCGGCTTTAACCGCGTCTTCGGGAACGTCGTCATTGCTATTGCCTTCAACCGCCACAATCGCGTGGCAAAGCAAGTGCCTTGCAGTATCGGCAATATCATAAAGATGATAGCGAATTTCTGGAGTGGAATGGACATCTATTTCCTCGCCCCAGTAATTTACGCGGTCTACCCTCATAAGGTAGAGGACGTATAAGATACTGCCGTAATCATATGGATGTTCATGACGCTTAATATAACGCCGCAATCTGCGGTTGTAGTAGCGCCGCAATTTACGATAGTTAGACCATTGACTTCTAGTCCATCTAGAAAGCTGTTTCTTTTTCATGAGTCGTTGTGCTCTCCTTATCTTTATCTTACATATATATTATATCAGTTTTTCACCGCTTTGTCCACAGATTCTCCCAATAAAAAAGAGGTCTTTTGAGACCTCCGAATGGTGCCGAATGGTTGAATCGAACAGCCGACAAGGGATTACAAGGCCCTCGTTATACCACTTAACTAATCCGGCAAATAAGGCGGCCTTATGATGGCAAGACCGCCGTTAAAGTTTTACATCGTTCTGCTAAGTAAGCTTCGTAGTTTATATCGCCGCTACAATCGTGCAATTGATTTATTAAATCTTTATCAGTACTAGTGAGAACAATATGTTCTGGGTTATATTGCCTGACCAAATGGTAGATTAGTTCAAATTGATACAATCGCTTAGGCTTAATGCGTCAAATATCTTGGTCAACAAAATCTAATAGGAATTTAGGGATATTTTTAATATCATATATTAGTTTACCTTTGGCATGAGGATTAATACGCGAACTCGCGCTAGCTAATAACAGAAAGTTATTAAAGTTAATATGGAAGTTAACCTTTTCATGGAATAAGTCGATTTTATGAATAGATGGAAACTGCTTTTGATATTGTTTTACTTGATTCCAGTCAGTTGATTCATTTTGTCGCCTGCATAAATCTAAATCGTTAGGATTCTGAATAAATCCTAACGCACAAGAACCGGCTAACCACATTAGAAAATATCCAACAACCCAGAAGCTGTAGCTGTTATTGTGCCAGTTGTTTGTTGAGTTGCTCCATTGTCTAACTCACTTGGACTATCCGAAGGTTCACACGAAGAATCCAGTTGAGGTTTAAGGTCATTCCCAACCACTGCGCAAAATTTTAGTCTAGTATCAGAATCCGCGGCAACATTTTGTAATAGATACGTAATAGGTTCTTTTGAATTGGAGTTTTTAAATTCAGAATTAGTTAGATGCCAACTACTTACTTCCTGTTGCGAAGACTGGTCATAAGATTTTACTACTTTCCATGAAGCCGTATAATCAATATCCCAGCTATAAGTCTTAGAGTCACGAGTGTTTACATACAACGTTCCATCAACTCTAACACTAACTGGTATAGCTTTACCACTGTTAGACGAATATAAATAAAAGGAATGCCTTTTCACGACGTTAAAATCTTTCTCACCAGTAATAATTTGTGCAGTGTCAATCGTTGCGTAATTACCCTTCGGCTGGTAGTCTCCTGCTGGCTGATAGTTTCCTTTTGGTTGATAGCTTTCCAACTCGGATTTTAATACTAGCGGATTTCCATTATAAATCGCGCCATCTTTTGACAACTCAAATCGGGTTGTAGCCGCAGCACCAGATACTTTTAATGTTCCAGTAGGAGTGGTTGTAGAATATTCTCCATCATAAATAATAGAAGCGCTAGATTGATACGTTTGTATATCCAAGTCATAAGTAAAATAGCTACTGCATTTGATATAGACCGTAGATGTGCTATCCGAATTTCTATACAAAACTAAATCTGCTATTCCAGTTGCTCCGCTGGTTGCTCCTTTTCCGTCCCTGTGAAGACAAGTAATTCCTTCGCCATCGCGGTTTCAGATAAGAAATTGACAGAATGACCTATTAGAGGCTACTCATCCACCGATACGACCGCTAACAATAGCAGAGGCGTAATTACCCGCGTTATCAACAGGTAGTTTTAATAAAGGATAATATCATGTTGCTGACCCAGTATACCCTTTGTTTGATACGCGGTTGCGGGTTTTAACTTCTCCCTTATTCGGGATAATATCATCGATGTCTTTACCATCCAAATACGCAGCGTTTATCTCATGAACGTTGCCATCTGAATCGCGCAGATTGTCAACGGTATCCGCAACGTGATTTTGAACTTTTGCCATAAATAATTCCTCGTGTAGAACTTAAAAATGCGGTAGTCTTGTAGATGCATGCTACAAGGGCTACCTTCCTCATTTTCTCTTCGACTTCAGTGAGGCTTCTTTTTCCGGCTCCCTGGCTCCCAGGTCCAAGCACACATAACGTGTGAAACCAGTTATAGACAACTGCAAAAGGTAAATAATTACCTCTTGGAAGAATCGAACTTCGTTATAGCCATCTTACACTAATTAGCGCGCGGTTAACTAGCATAAGATGAGTATAAAGAAGAACAAATAGATGGTGGACCTGGCTGGGCTTGAACCAGCAACCTTTCGATTATAAATCGAATGCTCTAACCAATTGAGCTACAGGGCCATGGCGCGCCTTAAAGGATTTGAACCTCTATCAACAGTTTTGGAGACTGCGATGCTACCGTTGCACCAAAGGCACAAGAGGTAGCGGCGATATTTCACGTCGCCACCTAAATTATACTCTAATTATCGGCTTTTACCAAAATCGTCTGCTTAACCTTATCATCGGACAGCTGCTTTAAAACCTTAAAGTTGATGGTGGGCAGATGAAGCTTGTTTAAGATAATCTCCCAGTTGTCAGAGATAAACTCGTGGAAGATAACATTGAGAAGCTCAAAGGTGTGGGTAGGATTGAGGACGGCCTCTTTATACTTTTCGCAAAGCTTGTAGTATTCCTTACAAATATGCTCAACGGTCAAATACTTCTCAATAATTTTCTCTTCGGTAGGATGGTCGCAATTGCCTTGTTTAACCTGTTTATTATGCTGGCGGGTGCCGTGCTTAGTAGAAAGGAAATCCTCAGTCAGAATTTTCGCCCAAGTGCGGCGACCGTAGCAGTTGATGAACTCGTAGTTCTTGATGACGATACCTTCGCCAAGTCCGCTGACGCAGAGGAAGTGTCCAGTATCCTGGAGCTTTGCCTTAATTTCATCGGCAGTAGGATTTTCTAACTTAGCAAGAAGAGGAATGATACTAACATCAGAGCAACCCGCAAACAGAGCCTCATACTCTTCATAGGTAAGGTATTTACCAGTTGCAGTGTCAAGAACATCGAAGATATAAAACTTCTTCCAAGCGTCAACGGCATAGGTCTTTAAGGTATGAGGGACTAACCACTCACCGTAGATGATATAGTTAGGATGCACCTGTAAAATCCGCAGCCTTTCATTGTATTCGTTCTTGTGGGTTTCATCTTCAAAGGTAGTTGCGAAACCCTGGTTATCATCTGCGGGGCTAACCTCGCGGTTTCGAGAGCCAAAGCCAAGAGTGATGCCGTCATCCTTTAAGAAGACCTGCGAATTAGTGCCGTCGATTTTGTAAAAGAGGTAAACAGTTCCGTTGAGAATGCCGTCGACTTCATCACAACCGAGTTTAACAATATGCTGATACTTTTTAAATTCCATAACTGATGTTTCCCCTTTCTTATTTTTCTTATAATAATATTATAGATGATGTCGTGGGGTTTGTCCACAACTTTTTTCGACAACCCCTACCGACCACCTGTGCGAGCCACCCAAGCTTTAAACGTAGTTCCGCAGCCGCGCGACGTTGCCGCCGCCACAAACACTGCAGACAAGTAGGATGACGCTATCATCCTTTTGCATTTAAAGCCTCAGTCGCTCACATAGATGACCGGGGAGGTAGGAAGGTCAACTAATTATTCGTAAATAGCCCTAATTCTTCCCTCGAATAAAGCTTCTCTTCCTTCATGCCGGTATATAAGCGGTCTTGTTTAGTGAAGGAGGGGAGGGTTAGAACGGAATATTCGGGGTTTTCCTTATCATTATGACGGAAATAGATAGTTAAAACGAAATTATCGTTGACGGCTTCCTTTGAGATTAAAGTGCGCTCGAACCGCTTTCTAAACGGTCGAATGAGGTTCTCGAGGTAGTCCTTCTCATTATAGTTGAGAATAGGTTTGTTGGCGAGTTTCCAATTGTCCCCCTTAATATCATCCGAATCAAAGAAGATTTCCACCGGGCCGCCTAATTCGTCTATAAGCTGTCCATCCTTATTAAGACGGATATACTCTTGCTCGTCCCATGTATTGCGTCTAATCTTCTTACCTTCATTTAACGCCTTCATTGCTTCCATTAAGACCATATTTGAAGTTCTACCTTCTTATTTTTCTTATACTAATATTATAAAGGAAATCATGCGGTTTGTCAACAGAATTTGTAGGGGTAGCTAAGAAAAGTTCCAAAATAAAAGCCTGTAAGATAATTAGTCTTACAGGCGATTCATTATCAGGCCATCTCTGCGAGCCAAGGCTTATATTGTTTGTAATATCTCTTTGAGGCTTATATTATTAAACGAGCGTCGCAACCGCTAATATGGCAAGAACTAACTTTTCTTCATATTTGCTGGTAAATAGGATTCGCTAGTAGCTATTTGTTTTGACGTTAAGTCTTGGTTTGCACAGATGACCTAATGTATGGTGGCCTCGGCGGGAGTCGAACCCGCGATATAAGGTTGAAAGCCTTATGACTTCACCACTTGTCTACGAGGTCAAATAAATAAAGGCTACTTGCTGGTCAAGCTTTAACCCTTGCGAGGTTATTATGGCAGAGTAGCGCAGTCATCGCCTGCTTAGGGTGAGAGCGCAACCCACGCTTTTCATCTACGAGAAAAGCATTAAAGACGCCTCTAACTAGTAGGAGGACTACCGCTGTCTCAATTTCAAACCACGAGGCAGGTACAGCATAGCCTTTGGCGGATGATGAAGGATTCGAACCTTCGCCAGGTTATTAACCCGCTAGCAGTTTTCAAGACTGCTCCCTTAAGCCGTTTGGGTAATCATCCACATGGTCGAGAATGCAGGATTTGAACCTACGACTTCTTGCTCCCAAAGCAAGCGTGCTACCAAACTGCACTAATTCTCGAACAAGAGCAACGATGACGGTAATAGCAACAGCAACGGAACGCATCCGTTCCTATTATTCTAAACCATATATCTCGCGGAATGTTTATCAGGCCCCATGAATGTTTGTATCCTGACATTTTGCATGCTACGGGGAATTCAAGTGCTAAGCAGTGTTAGTTTTGCGCTTTCAGTAAGCCGTTCCGTTCTCTTTACAAAATTGCGTTTCGTAAAGTTCGCATTGATATATGACCATAGCTTGGTAGGCGGGCAACCATTGCCGCCGCTATTACCATCGTCATTGTAAATGATTGGTTGGTTGGTGGACTCAATGAGATTCGAACTCATGACCTCCTCGTTGCGGACGAGGCGTTCTTCCGGACTGAACTATAAGCCCATGGTTGCCGGGGCGGGACTTGAACCCGCATCAAAGTGGTTATGAGCCACTGCTGGAACCCTTCCAGTTCACCCGGCGATATAAAGAAATGGCTGGAGCAATTGGATTCGAACCAATGCATCACGGATTCAAAGTCCGTTGTCTTACCGCTTGACTATGCTCCAAGAGATACGCGTTGCCGCGCTAGTTTAATCCATTGGTATTGAAGTTGATGGCTGTGTAGAAGGCATCTAACCAATTGGATAAACATAAGCGCAAACGCAAACGTTTAACGAATTTCATATCATATCACCTCGTATAAGAACAGAAACCTCCAATGTCTCTGATGGAGAGTAAATTAAACGGCGGTGTGGATGGAAAGAACGCGGCGACCGCAAGGCTGAGCATCTTTCTTGTTTATCGCACCGCCAAGTAAGAGGGTAGCTTAGTTAACTAACGCCCCCTATGTTCGTTTAAAAGTTAAAGATGTCGTCCCAGAAGTGGCTAAGCCTAGTATCTAGGTCATCGCCAGTTAACGAGTAATGGTAAGAACCATACTTGTTAACGAACTCGTTTAACTTTTCGTGATACTGGTAATAAGCCTGACGCTGGCGAGATTTCTGCTCGGAGATAACCTTTTCAACATCGACGCTTACCTTTTCATACTCTTTGCGGGCTTCCTCGACCTTTGCGGCGTCAGCTTTGCGCGCATTGAGCTTCTCTACTTCTGCCTTATGGTCAGCATCCCATTTAGCTTCATCAGTTTTGAGCTGTCCAAGCGATTCATAGGTGCGGCCAGTTTTGCGGCTTTTATAGTAGACATCATATTTAGTATCATCATCTTTTTCGTTCATCTTTATTAACCTCCAATGTTAATTTTGATGCGCAAGGGAAGCTTCACCATCCTTTGGCTAAGACATCTCTTACGAGGGTGCGGTCCCCAGGGACGTTTACATAAGAAGTAAGCAGGTGTCATGACGCAATGCAGAACTCTATGAACATTACTTGCTTGTGATAAACGCCTGAGCGGCGTAGCACGACCTATTGCCATGATAAGAACCACGGCGTCGCACATGACCTTTTAAAGGATTACCGCCCATAAAGATATTCAAAGCGCAACAACGACATTCTATTGTTCTGGAAAGGGGGCCAGAAGTTCGATAACGCTGAGAAAGCTTTGAATACCTTTAAAGGAGGGCGACAATCGTTCATTGTCGCAAGTGCCGCTAATTTTTAATTTTTCTTTTTCTTACTTATATATTCTAGCAGAAACCATAAGGTAAGTCAAGAAGAATTTTTGAAGTATTTATTGAAGGGACGACGGTTTATTACGCTCACCATCGTTAAACGTTGGCAGATGCCAGGGACTTCATGTCCCACCAACAATCGCATGACGACCAGGCGCCGCGGCGACTACTCTTACGGGAGTTAGTCCACCGCCAGCAATAATCCTACATCGTTGCACGAATGGTTGCGGCTCGGCATCATCAAGTATTTTCTCTTCTTTCTTACCTACCTATATATTCTATCAGAATTCATACGATAAGTCAAGAAGATTTTTTCGTGGTGTAGGTGAGGGGAGTTGAACCCCTGTCCTTAGTAATTAGCACGCCGCTATTCGCGCACGTGGTATTACTAAGCGAAACCCGGCACCCACAAGAAATGTTAGATAATAGAAAGAATAAGATGATTTAGAACGATAAACAAGTATGCGTGGCTTCAAATATCTTTTTCTATATCTAACATATATATTATAGAAGAAATCAACAGCTAAGTCAAGAAAATTATTCTAAGACTCTACCACTATCGGAGACGGCGTAATATCAGTCTTCATCAGAAGCATCAGAGGAATCAGAGGAATTGGAGACGTTGGAGGCGTTGTTATCGTTGTCTTCAATGTAGCTGCCATTCTCGTTTACTTTCTGCGAATGATTGCAGTAGTAGGAACCGAAGTTATGCTCGACACAAAAGTCCTTTTCTGCCTGGAAGCGGTCTTGGCAAGTTAAAACCGCGTCGATAGACTGCTGAACTTTAATTGCCTCTTCCAGAATGCCGCAGAGGTTGTGCAGATAATCAGAGCAAACCTCAGGGTCATCAATTGCATTAGCAATAGGGGAACCCCAGCTATGGTTTTCACCCCAATTATCGCCGCGAAAGCCGTAGTCATAGCTAACCCAACGACCCTCAGAGTTGCGACCAATCTGGCAGTTGTCGCTAGTGTCGCCTAAGAAGTAGTTGAGGTCATCAATGGCGGAGAAAACATCATAAGCGTTCTGACAATCGCTCTCTAAGGTTTCATGTAAATCATGGCTAACATGCTGAACGACGAAGCTGTACAAATCCTCGTACTCATCATAGTCAAAATCATCATCTTCTAAGCGGCGGTAATCCTTCTCAGTCATCCAAGAAACACTATGACCTGCCACTGCTTCATCTAAAATACGCTGACGATTGCTGCAAACGGCAAACCTCTCAGGTTTATGGTCGTAATCATTTTTAAGCGTCCATGCATCGATACCATCTGGTTCGGTATCAACCCATTCCCTAATCTCGACATACTGACCGTATGCATAGATTTTGGCAAGCGGCAGTTTCTCCTCATAAGCAACGAAAGTGTTGATTTCGTTTTGCGCCTGCACAAAGCCGCCAACGCCTAAGCTAAGCTTAACAACGCAATCAACTAACTGACCGGGCTTCCTTCCCCAGAGCGGGGCATACTTTGCGGCCAAACTATCGGGCATATTGAAAACCGCGCGGCTCGAACCAGTGCTGATGAATAAGTCATGAGCGGTGTCAAATGCGGCAGCGAAGTCTTTAAGGAAGTCGAACTCTTCTTTGCTATTTAAGATTTTAACCATTATTGTATTTCCCCTTTTTCTTATCTTACATATATATTTTATCAAAGCTCCGCCGCTTTATCAAGAGAATTTTGAGGAGAAGGTGAAGTTTTTCGCGCCGCTAATAACTGCAATAGGCGTAGACCACAACATCCTTCTTCGACATGGCGGTCTCCCTACCCTTTAACCTAGTGCGGATGCGCGCCGCGTTCAAATAATCCTCAATGAGGAAGCTGACTTCATCATCGTAAAAATCATCACCCTCATCCATGTCCTTAGCATATAAAACCGGATTCAGTTTTGCCAGTTTAGCGCGTAAGTTATGGATGCGGCGAGATAAGCGGTCGGCGGCCGTCTGAAAATCCTCATCGGAATTAGCATCTGCCGCATGCTCGTAAAGCCGGTTCAATTGCTTCTCAACGAGGTTCTCATCGGTAATGAGGTCATTAACATATTTTAAGAAGCCAGCCTCTGCTTTATCACAGGCCTTCGACCTCTTCTTTTTGAAGACGTCAAATGCCCTATAATGAACCCGCCTATCCCTATCATTAACGCGATTAGCAAAGAAACCGTTGTAGTCGTGTAAATAGCAACCATCAAAGGTCTTGTTAAAAACTAAGGGATTATCACCGACCAAATTCCCCCATACCCTATTAAGGTCAGTGCGGCCGCAGCTGAAGGTATCCTCGGTGGGAACAACAGCACCGTCTTTATCTTCAACGTATAAATCGCCCTGTTTCTTTAAAACGGAAAATCCAATTTCAAAACTCATAATTAATGCCTCCTTAAATGGTCATTCGTAATCAACTCCCAAACTGCAACCTGCTTTGTTGAATAAGTAGCGTTGTCAAGTGCAATAAAGTCAGGCGAACAATCAACAACGTGCGTGCGGCTTTCTTTTATCGCGCTTAATGGAACTTTATGTTGTAAAACCCATTGTAAACCTAATTGACGGTTCCAATAGTGCCCGATAACCAGAACCTTCTTAGTTAGCGCCGCCTTTTTGGGCAGTTCCTTTAGAGTGTTCGTCCAAGTAGCGTCTGCCCAGTAGAAATCAGCTTCTGGTACGGGTTTATCATCCTTCCAGTTGAATGGCAACCAAGCATGAGTACAAAGGTAAGTTTTGTTATCAGCATACCAATGACTGTTGCGCCAATAGTAGCTGAACCGCTGTTTAATTTCAGAGGGGATAGATTTGATTATATCTTTAATATCAGCTTCACTACTCTTATCGTTTAGCTTATATTTGTTGTTCGTCCAGCTGTTCAAGGTTTCCAATGCGCCGTTTTCAACATCTATCTTCTTATCAAGTTTATTAGGGTTAGCTATCAACTGATTCCACCGCACCTCATGATTACCTCTGATAGAGATTAGTTTATTAGCTAACCTCCTATCTGTAATCCATTCTAACCTTTCACGGCTTTGTGAACCTCTATCAAAGTTATCGCCTAAGTCAACTAACCTTTGGTTCTTTGCCGTTGGGTCATAATGCCTTTTTCTTAACGTGGCTTGTAAAACATCATATTCACCGTGAACATCTGAGAAGATTAAGTATCTTATTTTCATATGTTTATTCTTATTAACCCCCCTTATCTATAATATTATATCAGAGCAAATGCGGTTTAGCAAGAAAATCTTTCGCTATATTTTTTCGCAACTGCCGGCACCGAAGTAAATGATATACTTGTTGCGGCCACATTTTTTGATGGTATTATTTACTAGCCCGTCCATATAGTAGTTGAGGGACCAATGCGCAAAATAACGCCGCAACCTACGTAAAGTAAGGCCGCTTTTAAATTCCACGCTAATGAGTGGTGTGCGGTCGCCCATTAACCGCTTATCAATTGCGGCGTCAATAAAGATGCCCTTTAAGCGCTCAAATTCCTCAGATGAGGTGAGGTTATATTTCTCCTTTTTGTTAAAACTGGGAGAAGTTTTGGAGTGGACTTTATTTTTGTAGTCTTTTCGATATGAATTTGTATGTGTTTTTTTGATGTCTGATAAATTATTCATAGAACCTAGAAACCTCCTAAATTTCTGGTGTCGTCCATTTGATTACAAGGATTAGAAAAATCATTAGTAACAGGGTCAAGTGCTGCAGTTGACCTCCTTCCTATGGGTTCATCGAAGCCCCATGTATCCTTCCTAATTATAAAGCGGCGATCTCCTGCGGCCGCAATAGCGTTGCGGTTAATGATATAACGAGACGCTACATTGGTGCTTCCTCCTAGTGAGATGTGGTTAAAGCCCTTTAAGGTGCGGTGAAACCTATTGAAGGGCACAAGGTCGTTCCTATACTTAGATAGCTCCGCGTTAGAACGCCTACCTAGTTCAGTTGCTATGGCTCGCCTGCTATGGCTAAAACCATTCTTACAGCGCCTGCAATTGTAAGCAAGGTAAGATAATAGTTGAAGCGCCTGTGCCATTTGGGGGAAGCGGTAGTTAAGGGACTTCCAATAGTCCAGTAGCGCCGCAAAAACCGCCCCATCCCTAGGAAAGAAGTGGTTTTCAGCGCCATCTATATCAAGTTGCGAAGGTAGCGTTCATCCATCCGTATACTGGCAAATTGTCTTATAATCCCTCCCTAATATCGCCGCTACCTTGTATTTAGTAAAGGGCCTATCATTGCGGTATAAAAATAGGTAGCCATCTACCAAACCATCATCGGGAACCCATTGGTAGTAATAGGCGTAAATAATTGTTCTAATAAGGGCTAAACGTGCATTTTTAGCGCCGCCATTTTGAGGAAGCCTAAGGGGAACGATTGGGTTAACAGGTAATGATTTTTGACTTTTAGATTTCATGTAGTTTGAACCTCCTAAAAAGTTATATGGAATTCTGCACCACGATATACATATTATATATAATAAAAAATTTTTAGAAAATTTTAAGGATAAAATTTTAAGGATAAATAAATTTTTGGTTTAAACCTTTTTAGCTTTTGAAAATTTAAAACCTTATATAACCGCTTTTCAGGCGAGAGACGTTGACGCGCGGGCGGCAACGGCGGAGCCGCAGAAAAGCTGGTCCCCTCTGGGGACTCCGGAGGGGGTTTATTCTAGCAGTAACCCCTGCGCGGAAGCAGAAACCCCAGCCTCCCCAAGGCGAAGCCGCAGGGGAGGGGTTCCCCGGAGGGGAACGAACGGAGGGGCGACAACAGAGCGTGAAGAAGGTTGAATGTTTTAATAGACTGTTTCCATTCAGTTAATTTGTCGCCGCAACATTAGAGGTTAGCTTTAAAAAGAATATGGTTTAATGCATCTGTATCTATACCTTTGAATAGAAGTTAACTTTCCTCTCAAGCTTGGTTTCAGCCCTCCCCCTATAATCCCCCTCCCATGCTACGCATGGGCAGGGGATAACAATGCACAACGCAATTTTAGACGTTCATATCTTTTTATAGGTTATGTCCCTCTCCAACTTTTAAATTTTAACCATCAAAAAGGGGAGGAGGCTTTAGCCTCCTCCCTGCCCTTAGTACTTCGCCACTTCAAATGGGTCGTAAGATGGTCCAATACCTTTGATGGTGCTTTTGAGTTCCCAAGTAAAGGTAAAATCTGGGTTCTCCGCCACAATTAGAATGGTGCCGTTTGGTCCTTCTAAAACGTCTAACATATCGCCGTAAAGCCGCTTCAGGTCAAGGTAAAGGGCTTCTAAACCTTCCTTACGCAGCTTGTTGCGCACGGATTGGGCAATAACGGCGCTTCCATCGCGACTAGAAACGTCGGTTGGGATAGCTCCGTGCGGGACGTTAATGATAGAAGAGGCAGTAAACGCTTCGAAGGCGGTGGGGTTTTTATTTGTAGTATCGTTCAATTGGTTATTTCCTTTCTTAAATTAGTATAGCAAAATTTAGCTACTAAGTCAAGGAATTTTTAAGGTTTAACTACCTCCCACCATCTGCGATGGTGGCGGCGGTAAGCGCGCCGGAGTCGGTACGCTTGTCGCTCGCCAACGTTCCTCCACCGCTTTCGCAGGATTCTCCGGTTAGTTAAGAGAAGTATATCCCATAGCGGCAAACTGCTGTTTCCTCTGAGCCAACGTTTGCTTCTCAATTTGGCGTATACGTTCTCTCGTCAAATTTAGCCGCTTTCCTACCTCATCCAGCGTCATACCATCTGGTTGGTTGAAGGATTCCGCCGTTAAAGTTGCCCAACCCTTTTTAGGACCGTAGGAAGCCCTCCAGTCTAAAACCTCTTGGGACGGCAAACCCTTGCCGTAGCGTAAACGCCTAATTATTTCGGTTCTGGGCGCTTCCTTTCCAATTTCGGTTAAAAAGCGCTGCTCAAGATTTTTGAGGTCAGCCTCACGTGCCACTTGGTCAGGAGCGGGACCGTCGTCGGCGATGAGGTCGCCTAGGGTGGTTAAACCTGCGTCGTCATGGCCAACGGAAGTCTCCATAACTTTATCGAGGGAAGTACAGCTACGCTGCCAACGTCGATAATTTTCGACATCGGAAACGCTGCAATTTAGCTTTTCGGCAATTGCTTCGTCGTTAGGGACAACGTCGCCCTTGCTAAGTTTCTCTACTACCGCGTTATAGCGGCTCAACTGCTGGATGATATGGGCTGGATTGCGAATTGAACGGCCGCAATCCGCAATTTCCTTGTTAATTGCCTGCTTAATCCAGTAAACGGCGAAGGTGCTGAAACGGTAAGGAGCGTTGGTTGCCGGATTTAACTTGGAAACGTCATAACGGTCAACGGCCTTCCTTAAACCATCATTACCAGCTTGGATATAATCCATTAACGTCAAAATGCCGCGACGAGGATAGGTCTTGGCGATGTTAACAACTAAACGCAAATTGCAGTTGATGAAACGCTCACGGGCGTCCATGTCACTCTTCTGTCTCATCTTTTTAGCTAGGTCGACTTCCTCTTCTGGTGTTAGAAGGTCAAATGCGGAAATGGCGGTTAAATAATCACCGATAATGGTAGTGTTATTATTCATATTTTTTAAAGCCTCCTTTGAGGGTGTCTCGCTGCGCTCGCCAACGTTCCTCCACCGCGCAACGTGATAACGGCTATCGTTGCGGGGAAATTGACGACTTACGGGATTTTACAGAATAGTATAAATCAGATGATGAGAAAGATAAAGAAGATGCCGTTAACGACATAGACGGCAACTACAGTTCCTTCCATCTACGGTCCTCCTTGTCTTGCGGCACCACCAAAGGGGAAGCGCTCTATTGGCACTTCCCCGTTAAACGGTTAGCCTTCAATCCGCTTAACGAAAACGTAAACGGAAACGAGCTTCTTGGTAAAGCCATCAACCAGTGCAGGGGCGTCCTCTTTGACCAGAATGCCCTTTTTGACCAGACCAGTGAACGAGCCACTCTTAGCGTTGCCCTTGGTGGCAATGTTGAAGTCGTTGAGGGTGAAGGAGATGCCGTCCTTCCTCAAGCCGAAGTTATCGCCGTCAATGATAAGGTTGCGCTCAGTTTCGGTTTTAGCAATTGCTAAAGCGTCATCCTTGTTCCTGGCGAAGTGATAGCTGGAAACCTTGCGCTTTGCAGGGGTTTCAACAGCAAGTTTCTCGGGCTTGGTGGTAATGACGCCCTTGTGTTTAAGGGTAGTCATGTTGGAGGGCTTGAGGTTTAAGCTACAAGCCTCATTGATGGCAGCAAGAGTGGCGCCCTGCTCTCCTAAGGTTTCAAGATAGGCAACGACGGCCTTATCAGCGGCGGAAAAATTAATAGTTTTATCCATAAGTTATTTATATGTCCTTTCTTTTAGTATTTCTTTTAAACTTCCTTTACATCAATGGTCGGGATAGATGGTTGTTGCTTCATCATCTTCTTCTCAGCGGTCAGGATGATAGTAAGCGGTAAACTTAGCCTCATCTTCATTCTCAGGTTCGGGGTCATTCTTATGTTCCTGCTCTTCGATGCGGTTATCATCGAGGAAATCGTCCTCTTCGGCGCTGACCCATTTGTAGCGCTCACTGCCCATCTCGCCGCAATCGACGTCTGCTAGATGAACAAAGATGTTGCCGACTCCATCGGTTTCGATGTAGAAATTATAGCGGTCTTTTAAGAGCTTCCTAAGCTGAGCTAACTTGTTCCAGCCGTCCTTGCGCTCATTGAGAACGATGGCGGCCTCATTCTCTTCAACCGGATATTCGTTAATTTTAACCATTTGGTAAGTTCCCCTTTCTTTATCTTACATATATATTATAGCAGGTCTCTTCCCTCTTGTCTACAACTATTTGCGGTCTTTACGACTATAACTGATGCTTTCCAGAGGTGGCCAATTCCGCCACTCGCCCGGCAATGAGACCGCGCAGTAAAGGCTTAAGCGTGCCGCGCTGATGGAGACAGTTGTATTCCTGTGCGGAAACCACGAAACCATCAGGGAACGTAAAAGTAGCCACGGTAAAGTCATCGCTTACTTTACGGATGGAAGTATGCTTAGCGACATAGTCCAGCTGTGGTTGGGTAAGATTATTAGTAATATGCATATGTTAGTTTTCCTCCTGTGTATCATCATCGTCCGGCTCTTCCCACTTGTCCTTGAGCGGCTTTTTCTTGCCCTCGATGGGTTTGAACCATAAAACAAGCTTGCCGTTTTCCTCGTAGTAGTGCCGCAGATGCGGAACTCCTGTGGGTCGATGTCGATATATTCCTCTTGTCCCTCAGGCCCGCACAAAATGCGTAATAAGTTTCCCTGCATGCTGTTTTAATCTCCTTTCCTCAATGGCTTCGTCTTCCTTTGTGCTAACTCATTTGTAGCGCGAGTAGCCCACTTATGGGCCTCCCTGGGTTCTAGATACAGGGTGATGTGGCCGCCGCGCTTGATGTAGATGTTATCGTTGTCGCTGAGGTCTTGGACGATGTCGAGAACCTTTTTCCATCCTTCACCATGTTCGCCTAAGGGTAGGGTAATTTGATTTAGCTGCTCCATCTATTGGTTCCTCTTTCTTATCTTACATATATATTCTAGCAGGTCTCGTCCTCTTTGTCTACAACTTTCTTCGGTTTAAAGCGGAAAATAAAGCCGCCTTCGTCGTCATAGTCTATCAGCGTTATGTCAAAGTAACGACTTAGGGGTTCAACGGCGGTGTCGATGCGGGCGGTATTGGGTGCAGAGTTCTGTTTTGTTTTCATATGCTAATTATCATCCTCCCAGGGTTCGTCCGTCTCGTCATCCTCGTTCTCCTTAGGAGTCAGCCTAAAAATAGGCTCGCGGTTGTAGCCGTCCTCAGAACGCCAGCCTATAAGTTCGATGTTAAAATCCTCGACGCTATATATTCCCTCATCGTATTCATCGCCGATGGGCAAATGAATTTCGCCATAGCCTTCGATTTTACGCATGGTTAGTTCTCGTCCTCCTTGGGGTAAAGCGCGATAGTAATAACGCGGCCGTCATCTTCATACGAGTCATCAACGGGCCATACGTCATAATCACTTAAATCGTATTCCGTTCCAACAATTGGAAGAATAATCGTTCCGTAAGACTCTTGTTGTGCCATATATTCGCCTCCCTATCTATGTTCTTATATATATATATATATTATATCAGATACCACCCGCCTTGTCTAGTACTTTTTAAGGGAAAAGGAAAGAATTTCGCGGCCACGTCGGCATCGTAGAAGCCTTAACCATTTGTGCAAAAGCACGAGAAAAGTGAGAAAATTTTGTACAAAGCGGCGAAATTTGTGAGAAAATTTGCTGCTGCTGCTTCTTTACATGTGTAAAAGAACGTCCGAGGGCCTTAAAAGCGCGTTAAACGGCCCGATGGAAGCCGCTTTTCAGCTGTTTTTAAATAAAAATTCTCAAAAATTTCTAAAAGTGGCAAAAAATGACGCGGCAACACAATTTTCTAGTAAAAATACGTGCGTTTTGCAGCTGCTTTTCCAGCTCTTATTAAACTAATTAGGTAGTCCGGGGCGCAAGAGGCGGGCAGAGTTGGGGATGGCCCGACGTAAGCCAGACAACTTGAAGGAATAAGTTGGAAACGCCGACGTGTCCACGACGTAAGGTAGCGGCCCGACGTGCACAGCAACATCCAACTCCATTTCAACTGCAAAAGGTCCGACATGACCATCCTTGCTTCAACTGCTAAAATATCCGACGTGCACGTGATACTGACGTGAGTTGCTACGGCTGACGTGAACCACCGCCACGCAAAAAGCTACCCCATCACAGGGTAGCCCTAACACTAGCATGGAATAACGGCACCTTTTTGCCCCTAAGTTCATCATCGGCTTCATGGGCGCCCTTATGTAAGCATAACTTTAAAACTTCTAATTCAATGTCGCTATCACTTGCCGCGGTATGCTCTTCGTTAAAGGACTCATCATAACAATAGGCACAATAGAAGCTCTCAGCGGTGGTTTTGTAGTTGTTTTTGGCGGTAAAGAATTTATCCTTGTGAGTATAGCGCCTCTGTTCGCAAAATTCAAAGTAGTAATCATTTGCTAAATAGGCGCATGCATATTTACGAATGTCGTAAACCGGCAATGTGTCAAAGGGGTTGCGGGTGTGGAACCACTTATTACAATTGAAATCGAAAACCTTAACATCAAAGTCGCTATTAAAGGCGTATGCGGCAACAACATTATAGGTTTCAATATCCTTTAACATGCGGTTCCTAATGGCGCCCCATTTCAACCTTTGGGTAGCACGTCCGCGCCTACGCTTTACGTATAAAGGACGTTTATTAGCGTAATAGGCGGTCTCAAAAAGCCTAGGATTATGCCAAACCTGTTCAACAACGAAATCACGGCGGGCTAATTTGCGGTTTTTGGCAATGTCATAGATAACGTATCCAATGTTATAGCAAAACGGCTTATTTAAAGAAATTGTCTCAGTATCGAAAACCCTAATTGTGTTGTTAGTCATGTTATATCCCCTTTTATGTTAATATTGCTTCTTTACTTGGTGATTCCGCGTAATGCCGAAATTGCAAGTTGTGGATTTTTAGCGTAATAGTTGACAACCCTAGTTGTAAGGGCTTTTAAGGCTTTGCGCTTCCACGTCGGATGGAACGTTCCCGCTTTGTGGCAATTGCGTGCAACCCATTTCATATTTACATCAGCATAGGTTGCGGTGATAAAACCGCTCTTCTTGTCAAGGACAAATTGCGCATTACGTCGGACTTTGGTACTAAACCTATCGAATAAAATTTCGTTAAATGTTTTTTCTTTCATTTGGTATCTCTCTTTCTTACGCTATTATTATCTCACACGTCGGCGGTTTTAGTCAATTCTTATATTATGTAGTTGTATACATAGAAAATTGTTTTTGACTTATACAATCGGTCTAACACGTCCGCTAGTGTGTCTTCGTAATAAACTGAGATAATAGGACTATTTGGCTTTTTGGCTTCTTGGATTAAAATGTCTATATTATCATCAAGATAATTGTTTTCGTATTGTTGTGGAATTACAAGTAGGTAAGGAATTTCGCGATTAAGTAAAGCTTCTGAGGAAAGTTCGTCATCAATGATTGGTAAATATAACGCCGTATCAAATTTAAAATAGACCGTTGAGTAGCCTTTAATAGGTAAATCGTCCTTATAATCGCCTAATGTAAAACGAATCACGCACCCATTATCTTCTAAACCGATAATTTTAAGTTTCAGTTTACCCATGTTAGTATTTATCTTTCTTTTACACTTCTATTATATCTCACGTCGGTTGCCCCTGTCTAGGGGTCAAACACGTCGCCTGTGATTACTCTTCAACTATTCTTTGGTTTAAAATGTTGTCTTCTTCATCAGCGGAAATCCACATATAACGCTCGCTTCCCCATTCTACCGCATTTTTAGGTTCAAAGTGAATGAAAATATTATCAAATTCATCACTAGTGATATAGAAGTTGTAGTTTTCATTTAAGGTGCTTAAAATCTGATTAACCTTACCCCATTGTGGTTTGTCATTTTTGTGGTCGATACAAATACAAGAAACTTCCTTAATTTTATCCATAGGTTTAATACCCCTTTCTTATGTATATAGTTTACTACATGGCGGGCGGTAGTGTCAAGAGCACGTCGCCCACTAACTTTCGTAAACAATTGCTTTGCTTGCGTAAAGCCGTTTTAACACGTCAGCCATTTTATCATTAAAGTAAATTGCAATGATAGGACTATTTGGTTTTTTAGATTCTCTTACTAAGCTGTTAAAACCGCATAAGCTGTAATCGTTTGCATATTGCGGTGGAACGATAACTAAGCAAGGAAGTAAACGTTCCTTAAAATCATCACGGCAACAATAGTTATCATCTTCATCAGGTTGCCTTACAATTGCATCATAGTTAAAATAAACGGTTGAGTAGCCTTTAATAAATTCTTTGTAAACTTTACCGCAATTTAAAGTCCATGGGGTATCGTCCCAATCATCGCCGTAGTAATCGTTCACGTCTGGGTCGCCTAAGACAAACCGCAATGTGTTGCCTTTGCCCCATAAATCAATAATTTTAAGATTTTCCATAATGCTAATTACCTTTCTTACCCTTATATTTTACTGCACGTCGGCGGTGGTTGTCAACCTATGCACGCCCGTGGAACACGTCGCCCTTTTCATCTGAGTGAAAGTAGAAAGAGGTGAAAAAATAACCATCTTCATAAATAATTACTTTGTAGAGTGTATTTGGCGTAATCACGTCGGCGTCATCTTCCGCTTCTTGCATGCATTTGACAATTTTGTCTAAGCTTAAAAGCGTCGTTGAAGCGTAAAAATCAGAAGTAGACCAATCGTTTTTAACGTCTTCGATGAACCAATGATAACAATTTTTCATGCGGTTTTATCTCTCTTTCTTGTACTTCTATTATACTACACGTCGGCGCCCTTGTCTAGGGTGTTGTCCGCTATGTAAGAGCAACGATTTAAGGGGGGCTTATTATCGTTGCCTTTACACGGCGGGCAAGGCTGGTTGCCCGCTAGGGTGTTTTGACTTAGCGATTAGTCAATTTTGTAGGTGGAAACTTTACGCTTTGCCTTGACAATCTTGATACGTTCAGCGCCCTTGGAAATAACCCCGTCGGGGTGCTTTTCGCTCTTGACTAATCCCGTGATAGCGCCGGAACTTTTCCTTTCAATGCCGATTCCCTTGGAAATTTCTTCTAAGGTGAATTCCTTTCCCTTGTTTGCTTTTAAGAAAGCGATAACCTTTTCAGCGGTGTTGTTAAGTTTTTTCTCCATGATTAAAATACCTGTTTATTGCGCTTCGTGCGCCCCTTTCAATGTTCATCCCATCTCTACACGTCGGCGCCCTATCATCCTAGGCGGTTAACTTGGTTAGCTTTTGATTTTAGTTTCCCCTTTCTTGCTTCTATTATCTCACACGTCGGCGGTGCTTGTCAAGGGTTAGTTGATGTTAACACGTCGGCGCCTTGATAATGGTAAGAAGTAGGTAGTAGCTTTTGTTAAGCTTTCCTTATTTCTTACTCTATTATTATAAGGCACGTCGGCGGTTATTGTCAACCCCTTATGGTTTAACTATATGGCGGTGATTTATTGATTAGTGTATTTTTAGTGGTGTTCATCTTTCTATCTCTCTTTCTTGTGATTATATTATCTCATACGTCGGGTTTAGGTGTCAAGGTGGAAACACGTCTGCCCCGATTGAGATATGGAATTTTGCGGTATGGGATAAGGCATAAAGATGAGAAAGGAACATACAACTTTACTATGCAAGTTGGAAAGTCCGACGTGGCGTCCGACGTGTTGCGGCGGTAGCTATCATTATGTATATCCGACGTGAACGCATCTGTCCGTCCGTAA
>ERZ808245.26-NODE-26-length-113355-cov-6.259479_pt1 | contig 113355 bp, 88 predicted proteins | sample MGYA00521243_ERZ808245 | MGnify/ENA primary metagenome ERZ808245 (study PRJEB31516, sample SAMN03275576) | gut metagenome | biome: mammalia-associated habitat; material: feces | host: Papio cynocephalus | place: Kenya | collected 2012-07-07 ... | reverse complement strand
CGGTGCTTTCTGGCGTCCCAGAGAGGATTTGAACCTCCGACCCCACGCTTAGGAGCTACATCGTTCGGGTCGTGCCTTATAGTACGCCGTGCTTCAAAATGTCCGCAAACCCGCATGAATACTGACTTTTTTATCGAACTGCTTGTTGCGGAGTATCTGAAAATATCGTCTAATATTGGCTCGTTTTGCACTCAAATCGAACCTGCTATTAGACAAATATTAGACAGATTTTTAGTTATCACCCCAAACACAGGGGGCTCTTTGGAACTATCTTACCCTATAATTTGACATTGTTCAAGAGGAAGAAAGCGCAAGCTGACTTCCTCTTGTTTCTATATGCAGACGCAGGAGGTGACGCCTATGCCATTAAATTTACCCTATTACTACGGCCACGCCGGTGAACAATACGCTTTCTTCCGAATCCCCAAATTGCTGCTGACCGATGAGCGCTTTGCGGAGATCTCAACCGACGCAAAGCTGCTGTATGGATTACTGCTTGACCGTATGGAGCTATCCTATCGGAACGGTTGGATCGACGAGCAGAATCGTGTCTTTATCATCTTCACAGCAGATGAGGTCATGTCCACCTTACGCTGCCGTTCTGAGAAAGCGGCACGGCTTTTTGCCGAACTGGACAGCGCCAAGGGTATCGGCCTGATCGAGCGTAAACGGCAAGGGCTGGGACGGCCTACGCTGATTTATGTGAAAAACTTTTCTGGCGCATAAACCCTATTCAGATCTAAACACGCCATTTTTACCACAGGATCATTCTGCAATTTCCAGAGATTCGATAATCGAATTTCAAGACATTCGATTTCCGAACTTCTTGACATTCGAAAATCGAAATCTAATAAGACTGAGATATAGCAAGACTGAGAATAGAAAGAATACTACCCGAAAAAGAAATAGCTGCGAGAAGAAACAGCTTTGTTAGAACAGGAGCCGCAAGGCTCCTTTTTTGTTGGAGGAGGTGTCCCGTTGAAAATAATAGCACTTGCAAATCAGAAGGGCGGCGTCGGCAAAACCACCACAGCCGCCAGCCTCGGCATTGGTCTTTCTCGGCAAGGTAAAAAAGTCCTGCTGATCGACGCCGATGCACAAGGTAATCTCACGCAGATGTTAGGCTGGTCACAGCCTGACGAATTATCCCCCACACTCTCCACGCTGATGGAAAAGATCATCGCGGAGCAGCCCATCGCCCCCGGCGAGGGAATCCTGTCCCACTCGTCCGGTGTCCACCTTGTACCCGCCAATATTGAACTGTCGGCGTTGGAGGTCACGCTGGTCAACACCATGAGCCGTGAAACGGTGTTGCGGCAATATCTGTCCACCGTGGCAGACCGCTACGATTACGCGCTTATCGACTGTATGCCCTCGCTGGGTATGCTGACGATCAACGCCCTCACCGCTGCGGACAGCGTGATCATCCCTGTGCAGGCGCAGTATCTCCCAGCAAAGGGGCTGGAACAGCTTCTGCGAACCATCACCCGCGTGAAGCGGCAGCTCAACCCAAAGCTGGAGGTGGACGGTATTTTGCTCACGATGGTAGACAGCCGTACCACGCTGGCGCGGGAGATCAACGGCCTGATCCGCAAGACATACGGCGGTCATGTGTTCGCAAGCGAAATCCCCCGTTCCATTCGGGCGGCAGAAATCAGCGTGGAAAACAAAAGCATTTACGACCACGACCGCAGCGGCAAGGCGGCGCTGGCGTATGAAAATCTGACGAGGGAGGTGCTGAACCTTGGCAAGCAAATTAAGCGGCATCGAACTGACCCGGTACGATGACCTGTTCAAAACGGACGCAGAGCGCGAAGCCGACCGGCAGGAGCGTATTCAGATCGTCCCCGCCGCAGAGGTTTTTCCCTATTCTCGCCAGCCGTACACCATAGATCGCCCCACGCCTGATCTGGTACGGCTCATGGACAGCATCGAGCATATCGGGATTGCCGAGCCGCTGATCGTCCGCCCCCGCGACGCCGGTGGATATGAAATTATCTCCGGCCATCGGCGTGATTACTGTGCAAAAGCCGTAGGACTGGATACCCGCCCCGTCATTGTCCGAAATTACAACGACGATGAAGCGGATATTTTGGTGGTGGACTACAACATCAACCGCGAGGACTTGCTGCCCAGCGAAAAAGCCAAAGCCTATAAACTGAAACTGGACGCCATGAAACGGCAGGCTGGACGGCCTACGAAAGAAAATGGGAACCAACTTGGTTCCCATTTTGTTCGTGGTAAATCAAAAGAGATTTTAGCGGAACAGGTCAACGAAAGTACAACGCAAATCCAACGCTATGTGCGGTTGAACAAGCTAATCCCGTCGCTGCTGGATGCGGTGGATACAGGCGCACTCAAATTTGTTCCCGCCGCAGATTTTATCTCTCACCTGTCCGAGAAAGAACAAACCTACCTCCTGCTGGTTATGGAGCGTGACGAGGTATCCCCATCGCTGGGACAGGCCCAACGGCTCAAACAGATCAGCGCCGAGGGCAAATTAGAGAATAATATCATCGACATAATCATGCGAGAGGAGAAGCCGTTGGAGCGCAAAGTCACGATCCGTAATGACCGCCTGCAAAAATACTTTCCCTCCAGCTATACCCCGAAACAGATGGAAGATGTCATTATCAAACTGCTGGAAGGCTGGCATCGCAAGCGCCAGCAGGAACAAAGCCGTTAGATTGGGAGGTGTTTTCATTCAACAAGCAGATTTTCCATGCCGTATCCCTCTCAGGCGGTAAGGACAGTACCGCCATGCTGCTTCTAAAGCATAATGTTCTGATCTCCTTTGGTAGCAAACCGCCAAAAACGCTGGAGGAATTGGAAAAGGAACAGCAGCGTCGAAAAAAGAAACACAAGGATCGAGGTGAAGCACGGTGACAAACTATCAGAAGCGAAAAGAAAAGAATGATGAATACCGCAGCAAAATCAAACGCTTCACCTTTCAGCTTTCCCTCGGTGACAGCGAGGTACGGGAATGGTTCGAACGACAGCCCGAAAAGGGTGCATACCTCAAAGACCTTATCTTGCGGGATAAAGCGGAGCAGCTTGGGTACAGGGAACAGAAAAGTGCAGAACCCGAAAAAGCCGGTGACTACGAGATCATGCAGTCCATTCGCATAGGCGGGCGCGTCCTGCTCATGGGGTTCAATCCGAAGGACGAAACCTATATGACCTGCTATCAGCAGTACAATTTTCTCGGAGAAAAAATGTATCCCGAAGCCCTTGCCTGTAAGAGCTATCTGGAAATTGCAGAAACCTTTTTGAATCGCTTACAGACACAGATCGAAACGGTCAAAGCATTTCGCACATCCCGAAATGTCCCCTATGCCGTTTTAGGCGCGGACGATTGCCTTCCTCCAGCGGAGGAATCTCTGCAAGACAAGCTAATTGTTCTCCGCCCTACCAGCCTTGCCCCGGAATACCGCACGGCAGACTGTCAACTCGGCTTTGCGCTGGGCGGCTTTGGCTGCACACCCGGCGCACGCGGGCGTGCGGTTTACTTTGAGGAATTGTATTCCGGCGAACGGTGCCGGTGGGACATTACCGATATTCTCGGCGTTGCCGACCATAACAAGCTGCCCGAATGGGCAAAGGAAAGACTGGCGGAATACGAAAAGAAGCGCACCGCGCCGAAAAAAGAAAGAGGTGAAGCGCGATGAATGAGCGTGAGCCGGTAAATATCATGGGTGTTTTCGCCTTTCCGAACCCCGATAAGAACCAGCGCATGATCCGCTTCATCGACAGCGATTACCATATACTCTTTACCATCAAGGACGGGGAAAGCATCATCATTACCCGGTTTGACGGTGAGAAGCTGATCCTGCCCTGCACCTACATCGACGATTGTCATACCCGCATTGGCAGCTCCGTCTGCCATATCTGTGAATTTGCAGAAATGCAGGAACGCAACGGCAATCTCTATGTTCCCAGCACGCCGAAAAACAGCGATGAGATCGGCACCTATGAAATTTACCAAATCCCCATAATCGCCGATGTGGACTACTGTTTCCGGTCTTATGCAGAGGCAAGGGGAAAACTCCAGAACGCTGATTATCAGCGTTCTTACGCCGGTATGTTCGCAAAGGAAAATTCGCTGGAACATCTATGGGCAAAGCACAACAGCCACTACCGCCCCTTTGCCCGTCAGATGCGCTCCATGTCCATGAGTGACATTGTGGTACTGACACAGGCCGGAAAGAAAACGGCCTATTACGCAGATACCATCGGCTTCAAGGAAGTACCGGAATTTCTGTCACAGCCGCAGAAAGCAAAAAATAAACGAAAAGAGCGAGGTGCAGCGAGATGAGCTATGACGTGAAGAAGGTGACTTATCAGGAAGTCACGATTTTAGGCAAGCCTGCCCTGTTTACCGAGTATCGCTTGGACAGATCCACCGTGCCGGAGGGCGTGTACCGCTACGAGATGCGTCATGCCGACGAGGACTGGAGCGAACCTGTTACGCTGTCACGGAGCATTGTGGTCAACTACTACGGTTCCGTCCTCACCCGTGAGCCGTTCCAGCTCCCCGTTGAGGGCCGGATTCCATTAGAGAGCGACAGCCTTGCCTTTCAGGACGGTGGCTGCCGCACCCTTGCAGAGTTTCAGCAGAAATATCCCGCCAGCAAGAAAGGTGTCATTGATTTTTACTGCGTCAACGATCCACCGCTGCACGATCTCTACTTCTCCCGCAGCGAGGAACAGGACAAGGCCATTGGCTGCGTCGGACACCTGCGTGGTGATTTTGGCAGCGGCAAGCAGTTTTTCACAACATGGTGGCCCCATCAAAACGATGTGCTGAATACACCGGCATTTAAGGCAGATATTGACCATGCTGTGAATTGGCTGCGGGAACAACCGGATTCTCCGTTGCGGGATTTTGATACCATGAAACGCTGCTGCAACCGCTATGAGAGAGCCTGCACCATCAAGCAGGCTCAACTCCCGTCCTGCGGCTTCATGGTAAAGACAAAGCAGTATGTGTATATGCTCCGCTGTACGCCGATCAAAGGGGACTATCAGTTTTATATTTACTGCTACCAGAGGAAACCGTTTGAAAAGGCACAGAAGGAACAGCAAAAGAATGACCGGCTTCAAGCGAAAAAGCGAACAGAGCCGGAGAGATAGGAGGTGTCCATTTGCTCACCAAATTTCAGCTTATTACGGAACTGTATAACCAGACCGTGCGTAGCGTCACCGGCAGTTACAAAAGCTGGACAGGCTTCCTGCGCGCTGCCTGCTATAACTACAAATGCTCTTTTGACGAGCAGATTTTGATTTACGCTCAGCGCCCAGACGCCACCGCTGTTCTCGAAATGGAACGGTGGAACAATCGGTTTGGCCGTTGGGTGAATCGCGGGGCCAAAAGTATCGCGGTTTTCAGCGATGACGGGCAAAATTGTCTGAAGCTCTATTTTGATGTATCAGATACCCATGCGTCCCGCTTTGCCCGCCCGCTGCCCATCTGGACAATGCAGCCCGCGTTTGAGCCGGAGGTCATCGAAACCTTAGAAGCCACCTTTGGCGACCTTGCCGAAAAAGAAAATCTCGTGGACTCGGTGCGCTCTGCCTGCCACAACGCCGTGGCAGATAACATCACAGACTACCTGCAAGACCTCCGCGACTGCCGGGAGGACAGTCTGCTGGAGGAACTGGACGACCTCAATCTGGAGGTGTTCTATCGGGACGCGCTGGAGGTCAGCGTGGCTTATATGCTGCTCACGCGCCTCGGCCTACGGGCAGACGATTATTTTACCGCCGATGAGTTTGCCCATGTCTATGAATTTAACACGCCCCGCACCATCAACGCCCTTGGCATCGCCACCAGCGACATCGCGGAGATGGGCCTGCGGGAAATCAGCCGAACGGTCATACAGGCACAGCGAGATCAATTTTTTGCAAACCGTGAAAAAAGCGGTTATGATGACCGCACAGAACAACACGAAACACCCCATGAAAGGAGCGAACAGCATGGAGATCACTTACAGGATGCAGAACGGCTATCAGGTGCCGAACCTGCTGATGCCGCAGACGCAGGAGGTGCATCTGGGCAAGTACGCGGAGCTGCGTCGGCAGTACCTGATGAAGCGCCGCAGGGTGCTTTACACCAATCTCAAGACCAGCGGCAAGCTGATGGAGCATCTGGCGGAGATCGAGCAGAGCGCGCAGAAAATGGTGGAGCAGACCGTCGCGCAGATGGCGCAGAACGAGGGCGTGACGGAGGAGCTGAAAGCGACCGATCCGCTGCGCTGGACGGGCCTGATGAACAATCTCCGGCACAGCGCGGAGGAACTGGTGCTCAGCGACCTGATCTACGCCTGATAACCGAAGAATCGACAGAGGCAGGAAGTGATGAACTTCCTGCCCCTGCTGTTATAGGTGCGGCACAACCAACCATAAAAGAACTGTTCGAGCAGTACAAGCAAACGGTTGCTGCTGCATTGGTAAAAGACACGGCGTTTGTCAATGCCTGCCGCAATTCAGATCGTGAAAATGCCCTCATGGAAGGGGCGGATGCAATCCGGCGCATTGTCAACGAAAGCGGCGATTTGCAGCTTGCAAAGCTCTACTTTGATATGCCCGCCTTCCATAACCGGCTGCATCAGGAGCTTTTAGAGGAAACTTATCCGAAGCTGGCAAATGCAGCAGACTACAGTCCGTTTAAGCCTTATCAGGTCGCTGCCTATCACCATTTTGAAAACGGCTTTGACGATAAGCTGGACTATCAGACGCTGGAAGAAGCGGAGGCTGCGGCACAGGGTTATGTTGCCGGCACGATGGAGGAAGATGGCTTTGCATACGACGGTGCTGCTGTCTATGACGCCGAAACGCGCCATTGTCTCCGCATTTACGGTGACTACCCCGACAAAATGGCACAGCAACAGGCAGCAGCTTTTGCGCTGGAGCATGGCACCGTACCCCTCAATGGCACGGAGCTTCCTGCCTTTCTGGATATGCACCTCATTGAAGCCAATTTGTTGGACGATGGTGGGCGCAAGCATAAGCGGCAGGAGATTTTTAACTTTTTTCAGTCACACAAGAGCCTTGCAGAACGCACGGAATTTCTGAAAAACAGCTACAACGATATATGGGTGGAGGTGCTGACGGACAGTGTTCGGACAGGCTACCACGCCGAGAAAGACGGACTCAAGATGTGGGAGGGCAGCTACCTCTCCCGCACCTCGGAGTCCGTTTTTTCGTGGTCGGTCATCACCGAAATGACCGAGGGCCTGATCGAGCGCGGCGAGTACAAGATCAAGCTGGGTTTGCAAAACGCCCCCATTGTTGCGGAGCAGCTTGCCCTATTCGATATGGGCGGCAACGCGCCGGTATATGAAGCTCCGGCAGACGCTCCCTCCAATATTCTGGCCCCAGCCCGCACGGTGCCGCAGGCGGTCATTGACCAGGCACTTTACACAGGCGGAAACGAACCCAATAGCGCAGAACGCATCGCGGTGTTTTATATGCGGGAGCGTCCAGAGCAGGAAAATATAGAGTTTCTGTGTCGGGAGTTTGGCACGGAAAACGGGCGTGGCATTGAATATGAGGGCCGCAAGTATGCCGTGTGGTTCATGGAGGACGGTATCCACCTCGCCCAAGGGGACAGTATCCGCACCGGATACAGCAAGACCGTGGTTACATGGGAGCAGGCATCGGCCCGTATTCTGGAGCTGCTGGAGGCAGGAACTTACCTCTCCGCGTCCGAGCTGGCGCAGGCTCCGGGCAAAGTATTGCATGAAGCGATGGACGCGCTCCTGATGACAGCCCGTGACCTGAACGAAGAAGGACGCGCACGGGGCCTTTTTCCGCAGACACTGGCGATCCATGACCAGCACAAGGGCTATCCGGAGCTGGACGAGGATATGGTCGCGTTTGCAAAGACTGAGGGCGGACTGCAAATTCTGGCACAGGAATACCACGCTTTTCTGTATTCTTATTATGATGATCCGACCATCCTGCGCTACCGCCTTTCGGAATATAACACCCACCGCATCGGCATCATCCTCAACGGCCTGCCATACTCGGAGCGGCACTTTACCGCGCAGCCGAACTTCCTGCGGCAATGCAAAATGTTCATCACGCAGGACGAGATCGACGGTTTTTTCCTCTGCGACCATCTGGATAGCCGACTGGCCGTATATTCTCATTTCTGCTATCCCCACACATCGGAGGAACATCAGAAATTCATCAAATCCTGCTTCGGAGAGTACAGCGGCAGCGGTCGCGCCGGATACCAGAGTACGAAAACACACAAGGGTCTGGAATATGAGCGAGACTACAATTTCAAAAAATATGATACTGTCCATCTGACCATTCCCAATGTAGTCAAGGAGTATGAGCGCCTGATCGCACAGAAGCGCTTTCCCGGCGAGGACGCTATCAGGAAAATTCCGGAGTATGAGTTGGGGCAGCTGGCACGGATTATCTACAGCGGTTTCTATGATGCCCCGGACGATGTTCCGCGTCCCTATCCCAAGGGTGCGGATTTCTACGATGCCGTTCCCGCAATCGAATCGCAGCTCCCGGATAAAGCAAAAGCGGCGGAGATGCTGGCGGCGCTGACCTCCCGATTGGACGGTTTGACAGACAGCGACCGCTATTATGATTCCGTCCGCCGCGCAAAAGAGCGGCTTGCTGAATATGTAAACGGCACTTTCAGCCTGTTCAACCATCGACACGATACACCGCAGCAGGCACACTCTGGGGAAATCTCTCCTAAGCCAGAACCCGTGCCGCAAGGAACTGCACCGTCTACGGCATCAGAAGTACCCGAACCGTTCGCCGTCGGCACACGCCTGACCATAGATGGGCGGCAGTTTGAAGTGGACAGCGTAGACGATCATACACAAAATGTATCGCTGCGGGATATGACCTTTGAAGGCGGGACAGGATTTCCCATCTTCCGAAAGGAATCCATCGAATATGTCCGCGCTCACATGGAGCAGCCGGACATCGTGCAGGAAACCACAGCACCGCAGGCGGACAAGCCGCCTGCGGTACTCACCCTGCCGAAAAAGAAAAAGCGGAATACGCTGGCCTACCCGCTGGACACAGATGGCCGGAACTATCGCATCACCGATGACCATATCGGAGAGGGCGCGCCGCTGGAGCGTTTTCAGCACAATTTGGACGCGATCCATACCCTGAAAGTGGTGGAGGCGGAGAACCGCAGCGCCACCGCAGAAGAACAAGCGGTGCTGGCACAGTATGTCGGCTGGGGCGGTCTGGCAGACTTCTTTGACGAGAAAAATCCTCGCTACGCTGAACTGAAAGACCTGCTCACCGACGCCGAGTATGCCGCTGCCCGCGAATCCACGCTCACGGCGTTCTACACACCGCCTGTGGTCATCCGCAGCATCTACGCCGTGCTGGGACAGATGGGTTTCACACAGGGCAATATTCTGGAACCTTCCTGCGGTATTGGCAATTTCCTCGGTATGCTACCCAATGGAATGGCAGAAAGCAAGCTGTATGGCGTGGAACTGGACGATCTCTCCGGCCGTATCGCCCGCCAGCTCTACCAGCGCAGCAGTATCGCGGTGCAGGGCTTTGAGAAAACCGCCTTTCCGGATAATTTCTTTGATGTTGCTATCGGCAATGTCCCCTTCGGTCAGTTTCATGTGGCAGATAAACGCTATGACCGGCTGAATTTCCCCATCCACGAGTATTTCATTGCTAAGGCTCTTGATGAGGTCAGACCGGGCGGTGTCATCGCCGTTGTGACCTCCAGCTTCACGATGGACAAGCAGACAGCTTCAGCCCGCAAGTACATCGCGCAGCGGGCGGAGCTGCTGGGCGCGATCCGTCTGCCCAACAATGCGTTCAAGTCTGCGGCAGGAACCGAGGTCGTGTCAGACATTTTGTTCCTCCAAAAGCGTGAGCGCATGGTGGACATTGAACCGGAGTGGGTACACATTCCGGCCAACGCAGACGGTATCCAGATGAACCGATACTTCCTCGACCATCCCGACATGGTGCTGGGTGAGATGAAGATGGTGTCCGGGCCATTCGGCCCCACGCCCACCTGCGCGCCCTATCCGGATCAATCTTTAGAGGAGCTTCTGACAGAGGCGATCCAAAATATTCACGGTGAGATCACCGCCTATGACCGCGAGGAAGAATTGGAGGGTGAGGATCATTCCATCGAAGCCGATCCCGCTGTCCGCAATTTTTCTTACACACTGGTGGACGGGCAAATCTACTACCGCGAAAACAGCCGCATGAACCCTGTGGAGGTATCCAAGACCGCCGAAAGCCGCATCAAAGGCATGATCGAGCTGCGGGATTGTGTGCGGACGCTGCTGGAGTACCAGACCGAGGACTATCCCGAAGCAGAAATCAAAGACCAGCAGGCCAAGCTCAATGTTCTCTATGACGCCTTCACCCGCAAATACGGCCTCATCAATTCTCGCGGCAACGCCATCGCGTTTGATCAGGACAGCTCCTATTTCCTGCTCTGTTCGTTGGAAATATTGGACGAGGAGAAAAATCTAAAGCGCAAGGCAGACCTGTTCACCAAGCGTACCATTCGCAGCCATAAGCCCGCTGAAAGGGTAGATACGGCGGTGGAGGCACTGGCGCTGTCCATCGGGGAAAAGGCCTGCGTGGATATGGAGTACATGAGCAGGCTCACCGACAAGGACGAGGAAACCCTGTTTTCCGATCTCAAGGGCGTGGTGTTCCTAAATCCAGCCCATACCAGCGAAAACGACGGGCAGGAAAAATACCTCCCTGCCGACGAATACCTGTCCGGCAATGTTAGAAGTAAGCTGGAATGGGCAAAACACAGTGCAAAGCTGTATCCAGAGGATTATACCGTAAATGTTCAGGCTTTGGAGGCTGTGCAGCCGGTAGACCTGACCGCCAGCGAGATCTCCGTCCGGCTGGGCGCAACATGGTTGGACACGGAATATGTCCGCCAATTTATTTTCGATACGCTGAATACACCCCGCAGCGCCCGTTTCAAAATGAAAGTCCACTACTCCAATATCACCGGCGAGTGGCGCATTGAGGGCAAGAATCAGGATCGCGGCAATGTGAAAGCCATCAGCACCTACGGTACCAAGCGTATCAATGCCTATGAGATCATCGAAACGACACTTAACCTGAAAGATGTCCGCATTTTTGATTACCAATACGATGCGGAGGGGCGCAGGATCGCCGTTCTGAATAAGAAAGAGACGGCTATCGCGCAGGGCAAGCAGGAACTCATTAAAGAAGCCTTTGCCGAATGGATCTGGAAAGACATTGACCGGCGCGACGCCATTTGCAAAACCTACAATATCCTGTTCAACAGCAACCGACCCCGTGAGTACGATGGCAGCCATATCAATTTCAGCGGCATGAATCCGGAAATCACGCTCCGCAAGCACCAGGTCAACGCCATCGCCCACATTCTCTATGGAGGAAATACCCTGCTGGCCCATGTAGTTGGCGCGGGCAAGACCTATGAGATGGTGGCGGCTGCAATGGAAAGCAAGCGGCTGGGGTTATGTCAGAAGTCTCTAATTGTTGTTCCCAACCACCTGACGGAGCAGTGGGCAAGCGACTTTTTGCAGCTCTACCCTGCGGCCAATATCCTCGTCGCAACCCGTAAGGATTTTGAAACCAAGAACCGCAAGAAATTCTGCGGACGCATCGCTACTGGAGACTATGACGCCATCATCATCGGCCACAGCCAGTTTGAGAAGATCCCCATGAGTGTGGAACGACAAAAGGCCATTCTGGAGCAGCAGATCGACGAGATCATGATGGGCATTTCAGAAGCCAAGCGAGAGAAAGCGGAGAATTTCACCATCAAGCAGATGGAGAAAACGAAGAAGGGCCTGCAAGCCAAGATCGACAAGCTGAACGACCAGAGCCGCAAGGACGATGTGGTCACTTTTGAGGAGCTGGGCGTTGACCGTATCTTCATTGACGAGGCCCACTACTATAAAAATCTCTTTTTATACACAAAAATGCGGAATGTGGGCGGCATCGCACAGACCGAAGCGCAGAAATCCAGCGATTTATTTATGAAATGCCGTTATTTGGACGAGATCACCGGTGGACGCGGCATTATCTTTGCCACCGGCACCCCCATCAGCAACAGCATGGTGGAGCTTTACACCCTTCAGCGGTATTTGCAGATGTCGGCGTTGGAGGAGCAGGGCCTACAGCACTTTGACGCATGGGCGGCAAACTATGGTGAAACCGTCACCGCCATCGAGCTGTCCCCGGAGGGAACCGGCTACCGCGCCAAGACGCGCTTTGCGAGATTTTATAACTTGCCGGAGCTGATGAGCCTTTTCAAGAATGTGGCGGACATTCAGACTGCGGATATGCTGAAGCTCCCTGTGCCGGAGGCACATTACCACAATATTGCCTTGAAGCCCTCTGAGTATCAGAAAGAGATCGTGGCATCGCTGGCGGAGCGCGCTGAAAAAGTCCGCAACCGCGAGGTGGACAGCAGTGTGGACAATATGCTGCTCATCACCAACGATGGCCGCAAGCTGGCGTTGGATCAGCGGCTCGTCAATCCCATGCTCCCAGGTGATCCGAACAGTAAGGCAACGAAATGTGCCGAAAATGTATTTGAGGTATGGAAACGCACGGCAGACCAACGCTCCACGCAGATGATCTTCTGCGACCTGTCCACCCCCGGCAAGGAGCGGCCTATTGAGATGGTGCAAAAGGAAGCTGATAGCTTTGGCATGGCTCCGTTCCAAAATGTCTATGAGGATATTCGGACGAAATTGATCGAGCTGGGTGTTCCTGAAAATGAGATTGCTTTTATCCACAACGCCAAGAGTGAGGTGCAGAAGAAAGACCTTTTCGGTAAAGTCCGGAGCGGACAGGTGCGTGTCCTGCTGGGCAGTACCCAGCGCATGGGCGCTGGAACAAACTGTCAGCAGAAGCTCATCGCCCTGCACCATCTGGATTGTCCGTGGCGACCGTCCGACCTTCAGCAGCGCGAGGGCCGTATTATCCGGCAGGGCAATGAAAACCAAGAGGTGGACATTTACAGCTATGTCACAGAAGGTACTTTTGACGCCTACCTTTACCAGCTTGTGGAGAGCAAACAGAAATTTATCTCACAAATCATGACCAGCAAATCGCCTGTCCGTTCTGCCGAAGATGTAGACGAGCAGGCGCTTTCTTATGCCGAGATCAAGGCGCTGGCCAGCGGCAACCCCATGATCAAAGAAAAGATGGATCTGGATATTGAGGTATCCAAGCTAAAATTGTTAAAATCCAACCATTTGAGCCAGCGGTATGCGCTGGAGGACGCCATCAGCAAGACTTTTCCCGTGGAGATTGCCGCAGCAAAGGAGCGCATCTCCGGTTATGGGGCCGATATAGCCACGGTCAAGGGGAATACCCACCCCAACGCGGACGGGTTCTCTCCGCTCACGCTGATGGGTGTTCCCCATACCGATAAGAAGGAGGCTGGTGCGGCGCTGCTGACGATGTGCCAGAATATGCTCTCCCCGGAGGCGACACAGATCGGCAGCTATCGCGGCCTGACGCTGGAATTGGAATTCAACAGTTTCGGTCAGGAATACCGGCTGACCATGATCGGGCAGCTCCGCCACACGGTCACGCTGAGAACCGATGTGTTCGGCAATTTGCAGCGTATGGACAATGCGTTGGAGGCTCTGCCGGTGAAAGAGCAGACCTGCCGGGAGCAGCTTTCCAATTTCCAAACGCAGTTAGAGACTGCCAAGGTGGAGGTAGAGAAACCATTCCCCCGTGAGGAGGAGCTGAAAGCCAAGACCGCACGGTTGGAGGAGTTGAACACGCTGCTGAATTTGGATCATAAGGAATCAGAGATAGCAGACGCCGAGCCGGACGAAGCACCGCGCCTACGGGAACGCCCAGCGGCACAGATGGAACGATAAAATTATGAGGAGGTTTTTATGGGATACCAAGAAAGTTGGCTCTATATCGAGCCGCAACGGAAATTTGAAAAACTGATCCGCGCTTACGAAAAGGCGGAACAGTCCGGCTACTATGAGGTAGCCGGTGCGGAGCCGCGCTCCGTCATTGTTTTGAAACAGCCCTTTGGCGATATTCCCGCTGGGAAGAAGCTGCTGTGGGTGTGCGGCGACCGCAGCTTCCATTGTGCCGCAGGGGTATTTGGCGGTGAGCTGAAATGCTCCGGCAGGCTTCGTGTCATTCCGGTGGAGGAGGTGCTGAACGGCGCGGACGATCCGCGCATGGAGGGGCTGGACTTAGGCAGTCCGGCCCCAAGCGAAAACGACTACATGAAGCGATACAGCGTGGCCAATTACGCCCACCGAATGCGGGCAGGATTGGCGAGATAGAAAGGAACTGCACATGAACAAGAAAATTACAGAAAATGACCTGTACGCAAAATTGAGGAAAGAACGAGAAAAATTCTACAAGCAGATCATTGGTAAAGAAAAAATTACCGATCAGAAAGTCCGTATTGACAAATATGCTCATCTGTATGTTCTGCAAGATGAAATGACGGAATATCTGAGAGCGCGAAAGCTGAGCCAAGCAGAAATCGAAAGGCTGTACGCAGTTGAAAACTTCTATGCGTATATCCAGAATTATTTGCTCCATCACAAGGAGGTTTTTAACTACCCTTATCAGAAATGTGCTGATTCTATTCTTTATCCGGAAAACTAAGAAAGGGCCGCTGGGAGGCGAACACCATGCCCTATATCCCAAAAGGCCGGATCGCTGCCGCCCGCGAGATGGACTTGCTGACCTACCTGCGGCGATTTGAGCCGGAGGAGCTGGTACATATCGGCGGCAATACCTACACTACCCGCACCCATGACAGTCTGAAGATATCCAACGGAAAATGGTGCTGGTGGTCACGCAGCATCGGCGGCACAAATGCGCTGGACTATCTGACCAAGGTGGAGGGCGTTCCCTTTTTGGACGCCGTGCAGCGTATCCTCGGAGATCTGCCCTATACGCCGTCCAAATCAGAGCCAGCCGAGCCGTCTAAAATTGCATTTGCGCTCCCGCCCAAACACGCTGATAACCGGCGTGTTTTTTCGTATCTGCGGAGCCGAGGCATTGACGCGGAGATCATCAACCATTGCATCAAGCACGGGCAGCTCTATGAGGACGCCGAGCATCATAACTGCGTATTTGTTGGTTATGAACACGGAAAGCCTGCTTATGGTGCGCTGCGCGGGACACTCTCAGATTCCACCTTTGCCGGTGAAGTCCCCGGCAGCGACAAACGGTTTTCCTTTGCCGTTCCTCTCTGCGCCGGTGGTAAAACCCTCTGCGTGTTCGAAGCTGCCATCGACGCGCTTTCCTACCTGACGCTGCTGAAGCTGCACGGGCAGGACTGGCGCACCGCCAATACGCTGTCCCTCTCCGGCATCTATCAACCGCGAAAGGACGGAACGATCCGCTTCCCCGCTGCACTGGAGCAATACTTAGCAGACAACCCCGGCGTGGAGCGGATCGTGCTGTGTCTGGATAACGACGAGCCGGGGCGAACAGCATCCGCAGCCATTCAAAAGAGACTTTCCGGGTATGAGGTCATCGACAACCCGCCCCGCAGCGGAAAGGACTACAATGACCAGCTTCAGATGGTGAAAGGGATCAGCGGCAGGGTAAGAACCCGTGGCGGCGAAGCACGCTGATTTGTTTTTCGGCTGGTCAGAAGGACAGCGCGGCCTGCGGCTGCGCTGTCCTTGCAAGCATAGCATTTTGACATCAAAATGCGCTTGTTAAGGGGTAGACCCCTTAATATCCCCACTCCAACAGGAAAGGAACTTCCCATGAAACGCAACAATGTCAAGCAGATCACCATTCGCCTGACCGCTGATGAATACGCCCATGTCAAGCAGCTTTCCAAGGACAGCGGTTTGAAAATGGAGCCTGCAATTCGGCGGCTTATCATGGGCGTGAACCTGCGCCCCCGTCCGCCTGATGAACTGCCGGAGCTGCTGCGTCGGCTTTCCGGCATCGGTACGAATATCAACCAGATCGCTAAAGTCGCCAATGCCTCCGGCTATGTCCGCAAGGAGGACATTCAAAGCATCATGGAAATGCAGGCGGCATTGTGGAGGGCGGTGAAGCGAGGATAGTGGCATACACAAAAGTATTTGCCATCCGCGCAAGGTTGGACAAGCGTGTGCATTACATCACTGATGGAGAAAAAACCTCGCTGGCGTCCAGCATCACCTACATCTCTAATCCCGAAAAGACGGAGCAATTCTTTTTCACTTCTGTGTTGAATTGCAGCAGCGTGGACACCGCTCTTTCTGAGATGATGGAAACCAAGCAGCAGTTTGGAAAGACAGGCGGTGTCCTCGGCTATCACTTCATACAATCCTTTCAGCCGGGTGAGGTCACGCCGGAGCAGGCGCACACCATCGGACTGGAATTTGCCAAGCGGCTGTTTGGCAAACGGTATGAGGTCGTTATCAGCACCCATTTGAATAAGCACCACCTGCACAATCATCTGGTGGGTGCGCCCATAAGGGGCAGAGTAAATCCGCATAGCAAGCGGCAGGTGTGAGGTTTCATGCCTGTGGTCAACGGCTAACCTGGATGGGGAAACCCAAAGGGGACAATAGCACGACCGTAAAGCTGCAAGTTGGCAAGTTGTCATGCCACGACTGAGCAGCAAGACCAAGGTTCATACGAGGATAAAGCCTACACTGGTTGAACGGCAGTCCGAGGAACATTTGTGGTGGTCACAACGGAAGACAGCTATAACCGTTGTGCTGCATATCTCCGTCAGAAACGATGACTGACAGGAGCGAAACCGATATGCAGTCCATATGTATCAGCATAAAAGGACGAAAACCGTATCCGACAATGAACACAGCTTTTTTACTCTGCTGCTAAATGGGGATTGCCTAAGTTGGAACGCTCGCAAGAGCTATGGGCATAGGCCCTGAATATCCAATATGGCAACGGAGCCGCCGTAGTAGTCCGAGCGTGTTAATGGCACGCACATGGCGAAGGGCGGCAGTTCATTCTATTCAATGCAAAAGAAAGGAAGGTGCGTGAGGCACTATGAGAAATCCGGAAAATGTATTGAACAGTCTGCAAGAGCATTCAGCTCAATCCGGCTACGTCTATGACAGATTGTACCGCAATCTGTTCAACCGGGAATTTTTCCTACAGGCATATCAAAATATCTATGCCAGTCAGGGGAACATGACCGCAGGCACAGACGGACAAACCATCGATGCAATGAGTCTCGAAAGAATCGACAGGCTCATTGCTGCCCTGAAAGACGAATCCTACCGGCCCAAGCCGTCCAGACGGACATATATTCCCAAGAAGAACGGAAAACTCCGCCCTTTGGGTATCCCGTCCATTGACGACAAACTGGTACAGGAAGTTGTCCGTATGCTGTTGGAATCCATCTATGAAAGCAGCTTTGAGGACACCTCCCACGGCTTTCGACCCAATAAAAGCTGTCACACAGCTTTAAGAATGATTCAAAACCGCTTTACACGGTGCAAGTGGTTTGTGGAAGGAGATATTAAAGGCTTCTTCGACAATATCGACCACAATGTCATGGCTGACCTTCTTCGCAAAAAAATTAAGGACGAGCGCTTTCTACGCCTTATCCGCAAGTTTCTCAATGCAGGATACATGGAGGATAGCCAACTGCACCAAAGCTACAGCGGCACTCCGCAGGGCGGCATCATCAGTCCTATTCTTGCCAATATCTATCTCGATCAGTTCGACAAATATATGGCAGAATTTAAGAAACGGTTTGACCGTGGGGACAAGCGAGCCGTTAATGTGGAATACCGAAAGCTGAGCGATAAACGAATCCGACTCAAAAGAAAGCTGGCAAAAGCAGAAACTGAGGAAGAAAAACAATCCATACTGGACGGCATCCGGGAACTGGACAAGGTTCACAAGTCCATCCCCTGCAAAAACCCTATGGACGAGAACTTCCGCAGGCTGCAATATGTCCGCTATGCTGATGACTTTCTTATTGGTATCATCGGAAGCAAAGACGATGCACAGGCTGTTAAACAGGAAATCGGCGCATATATCGCTGAACAGTTGAAATTGGAACTGTCGGATGAAAAGACGCTGGTAACCAAAGCAACAGACCGGGCAAAATTCTTGGGATTTGAAATCAGGGTCACACCGCAGAGCAATCACACCAAGAGAACCAAAAGCGGTTCTACAGCCAGAAATTTCAGCGGCCATGTGATGCTGGAAGTTCCGACTTCCGCCATTCAGAAAAAGCTGTTGGAATTGGGAGCTATGAGAATTGATGTTCGCAGTGGAACAGAAATCTGGCACCCCACACACCGTGGAAAACTTGTGGGGCGAACAGACCTGAGCATTCTTGACCAGTATAATGGCGAGATACGGGGGTTCTGCAATTACTATGCGATTGCAAACAATCGCTCTAAACTGCACAAGTTCCGCTATATTATGGAATACAGTTTTTATAAAACTCTGGCCTGTAAATACCGCACAACAAAACGCAGAATCATTGCTCAGTATCGTATCGGCAAAGACATCGGTGTAAAATTTCAGGACAAACATGGCAAGGAGCGTATTCGACTACTGTGGCAAGGCAGTCTTGCCAGAGACCCCTATCCTCTGGGAAAAGAAGCGGATATTATCCATAAGCCAAAAGGCATTCTGAAGAAGCCCAGTCTTGGCGCACGATTGAAAGCAAATCGGTGTGAATGGTGTGGAAAAGAAACTTCAGTGTTGGTGATGCACCAGGTAAGAACGCTGAAAGAGCTGGATGAAAGTCAACCGTGGGCAGCTTTTATGAAAAAGATTAACCGGAAAACACTGGTGGTCTGTGAAAGCTGTCACACTAAAATTCACAGTGCAGACTGTGAATGAATGGAGAGCCGGATACAGCGAGAGTTGTAAGTCCGGTTCGGGGGCGAGTGCCCGGAAACCTACCGCAGCAATGTGGTAAGGCGCTGGGTACTTAGCCTACTCAATTCCGTGTCCTGCGTAGACGGGCAGAAATACCACTCCAGCCCGGAAAGCTATTACAACGATGTGCGCGGCACTTCGGACGAACTGTGCCGGGAAAATGATTTGTCCGTCATCGCCCCGCAGGGCAAGGGCAAGCACTACGCTGAGTGGAAAGCGGAGCAGGGCGGCAAGCCCACCGTGCGCGGCGTGATCCGCGCCGACATTGACGCTATTATCCACAAAGCCTACACCTACGATTCCTTTCTCATGCTCCTGCGAAAAAACGGTTATGAGGTGCGCCGCAGTCCCAACCGGAAATATACCGCGGTCAAGCCACCCGGCGCGAAGCGGGCGATCCGGCTGGATAGTTTGGGCGAGGGCTACACCGAAGCGGATATTTTGCTGCGGCTCTCCCGCCAGCGGTACAGCGGCATGGCCCCACCAATCATCACCCAACCCGTCAAGCGTTACCGTGTAAAGGGCAAGCTGTCCACCGTCCGAAAAAAGAAAATCACCGGCTTTCACGCCCTATATCTCCGCTACCTCTATCTATTGCGTGGGGGTAGGCGGAAAAAGCTGCCGCCCAAGCTGCCTTTCCCCGTCAAACGGGAGGTCATTCATCTGGAGCAGTATGAGCGGCAATTCAAATACCTTTATGCAAGCAGAATTACCACAGTCGCGGAGCTGGAGCAGCGTATCCGTGTGCTGGAGTGGGACATTCGCTTGTTGGAGGAGCAGAGAAAACCACTTTATCAGGAAAGGAGGAACACCGACGATGAAGAAGCACAAGCCAAGTACAGCGCGGAGATCGAACAGCAGACTGCCGCCCTGCGGGAAAAACGCCGGGAGCTGCGCCTGTGCCGCAGGATACAATCGGACATTCCGAGGGTATCCCAGCAATGCCGGGAGGCGCAGGCTGAACGGCAGGAAAATCTAAAGCAAAAGGAGGAACACGAGCATGAGTACCAACGGTGAAACCGCTGACCTGATGGTGCGCGAGGGCATCCAGATCACCGAGAGCGCCCTCAAGCTGGCAGGGCTGGGGGCGAAAAATCTCGCCGCCCTGTTGATCGCCCTTGCCAATGACAACCAGAAGCTCTCCGGCAAGACTAACCTCAAGCGCCTGATCCATGACGGGGAGGAATTGACGATCTTTTCCGTCAAGCAGGAGGATTTGAAAGGCTTTCAGATGGAGGCCAAACGCTACGGCGTCCTGTTCTACCCCATCATCAATAAGGTGGAAAAGACCGGCACGGTGGAGATTATGGCAAAGGCCAAGGACGCCAAGCAGCTCAACCGTATTTTTGAGCGCATGGGCTACCCCGCGCCGGTGAAGGAGGACAGCGCCGCAAAAAAAGAGAACGCCCGCGCTCCGTCCGAGAACAGCTCGAAGGAGCGCGGGACTGGTGCGAGAGTGTCTACGGCACCGGCTGCGGAGAAGGCTGATGCCCGTCCCTCTGTCCGCAGCCACCTGATGGCGCTGCAAGCCGCAGCGGAGCGGGACGGTACAGCACCCACCAAGGACACCGTGCGGGAGGCCATTCAAAAGGCCATGCCCACGCGGGAATAAATAAAAAGGAGAAAACTTTATGGCAAGATTAGAAGATCTCATTCAGCAGAAGCAGCAGCGTGACGAGGACTGGAAAGTGAAAAAAACGGCGGAACGCGAGGAACTGAGCCAGCTTTCCGATGATGCCGTGATGCGTGTCACCAGCGAGCCGGACGCTTATCTGCACTATCTGGATACGCAGGCGATCAACCCGCAGTACAGCGCCGCCAATGTCATGCTGGCGATGGCGCAGAATCCCAGCATCACCTATATCAATAGTCTGGAGAATTGGGGGAAGTTGGGCCGCAGCGTAAACGCAAAGGAGAACGGCTTGAAGATCCGCGCATCCGATCCCTATGTCAAAGATGGGCGGCAGTATCATGGCTACAAAATTGGGCGCGTATTTGACATTACACAGACGCATGGCAAAGCCGGTATTCCGGCGCTGACGCTCCGTGACAACACACCGGAGATGGAGGCAGCGTTGAGCCGCCTGCTGGACAGTGCGGGCGTTCCCGTCGTGACCGACGCCGCCATGTATCAGGACGCTTTTTACGACCCCAAGACACAGCGCATTACCGTTTCCACCCGCCTGAGCGACAGCAAGACCTTTGCGGCGCTCTCTCGTGAGATCGTCCACGCCGGTATCCATGACCGTGGGCGCTACCCCTACTACTCCCGCGAGGACTGCGCGATGGATGCCGAGTGCGTCAGCTATATGCTCTGCCGCAATTTTGGGGTGGACACCACGCAGCCCAATGTGAGCCGCGTGGGACAGGCGTTTGACGGTATGGAGGCGCAGGACCGCCGCAGCGTGGTGGACAGCCTGCAAAAGTATTTCCGCAGGCTGCAAAAGGACATTCAGCGGGAAATTTCCCCGCGGGAGCGCAAGCAGCCGGAGCAGAACCGAACTGTCCGCTGAGAAAAGAGGTAAAGAGTGTGAAAAAGAAACTTGCTTTTTTATTGTGCATGACATTGACGCTATGCAGCATGAGCGGCGCGGCGCTGGCCGCAGAACCCATGACAGAAGCTGATACGGTATCCACGCTGATCTCTGCCGCAGATGCACTCCCCAGCGTTTCCGCCTATCCTGCCGAGGTCAGAGCCAGCGAGGAAAACGGCGTCTACCGTTTAGAAAAGGTCTACTACCTGACCGCAAAGGACGATCCTACTATGATCCCCACCGCTGACTTTGAGCGTGAGGGCCGCACTTATACGCTCCTCGACCTGCTGAAAAACGACCAAACGGAAACGGACACGCGGGAGCATATCGAGGTGGTCACGCTGGAGAGTAAGACAAAGGATATGGCGGAGATCCTGAAAATGCTGGAGCCGAAGCTGGAGGTCAAGACCGAGGACGGTTATGAAGGCGTCCTTTCCCTTGACCACACCACCATTCAGGTAGAGGCGGCAGGCTATGGCACCAGCAGCCGCACGGTGACTGCGGAGCGCACATATCCCAACCTCTCCGACGCTGATGTGTCCCTGATCCCCAAGACGGTGAATGAAAATGGCCGCACTCTGACACTTGCCGATGTGAGCTGGCAGGACGCCGCCACCGATCCTACGGACGGTTATGACATTCCCATTCGCTACACCGCCGTGGCAAGCTACACCGGAACTGCCACCAGCAAATACGCCACCGGCTACACCGTCACAGCAGACTATAAAGGTGATGTTACCCGTACAAGCTGTGATACGGTGGTCTACACCGCTGTCTTTTCCAGCATCGGTAATGAAGCAGTAACGGACAGCAATAGCTTTAACTGGCTGTGGCTGCTGATCCCCGTGGGCGTGCTGGCGCTGGGCGGCTGCGGCTATGCCGGTTATAAGGGCTATCGCCACTACATCAACAAGAAAAGAGGGTATGCCGCATGAAGAAATATCTGACCACGCTGCTGGCCGCCTGCTGTATGCTGGCGGCTTTTTCCATGCCCGCGTCCGCTTTAGAGTACACCATTGATGCGCCGGACGCGGGACTGTTTGGGCGTCCCACCTCAGATGATACCGTCTATGTCACCACGGACAAACCTGCCAACACCGACCGCAGCAAAAATGCCGCCTACATTCCGCCCGCCTTTGGAAGTCCGACCAGCTATACGCTGAACGCCGGAGAGCTGCTGACGCCGAACCTTGTGAGCGGTTCGACCACGGGAGCGGTCAGCGGCACAGGCGGCGTGACCGTCCTGCCGCCCTCCACCTCCGGCAGTACCAGCGGGAACACTGGTTCCTACACGCAGACCAAGTACACGGCAGTCACGAAAAACCTCTACTATAGCGGCGGCTATCTCGGTACGCTGAAAATCCCCACCATCGGCCTGTCCGTCAAGGTGTATCAGGGGACGGACGCGGACGCGCTCCGCAAGGGTGCGGGCCATTTTGCCAACACCTCCATTTGGGAGGGCAATGTGGCTATCGCGGGCCACAATCGCGGCGTGAACAATCACTTTGGGAAGATCCACACCCTTGACATTGGGGACACCATCAAGCTGACCACCCAACTCGGCACACGCAGCTATGAGGTGTATTCCGTCAGCAAAATCAGCGTGGACGATACCAGCGTCCTGAACGACAGCACGGAGAATATCATCACCCTTGTCACCTGCGTGATGAATCAGCCGGATTACCGCTGGTGCGTGCAGGCTCGACAGAAGTAGTATTGATGTGAATAATTTTGACAAGAAAAAAGTTATTCACATTGATGTTAAAAACTTTACTTAGCGCAGAGGAGGTGATATAATGGCTGACAAAGGTGGTGACAGGATCATGGAATTAAAAAACAGATCGCAGTACCTTGATAAGCTCATTTCCGTTCAGGATATGGAAGTCATCAAGGTCGTGACCGGAATCCGGCGCTGCGGCAAATCCAGCCTGCTGAAATTGATGATGGCACATCTGCGGGAACGGGGCGTCATGGAGGAACAGATCCTCTCGATGAACTTTGAGTCCATGCAGTTTGCGGACATGGACAGCAAGAGCCTTTATCAGTATGTGACGGAACGCGCACCCAAGGAAAAGCGGCTCTACCTGTTTTTAGATGAGGTGCAGAAGGTTCGGAACTGGCAGGATGCTGTCAATTCGTTCCGTGTAGATTTGGATTGCGACATTTATGTGACCGGCTCCAACGCCTACCTGCTTTCCTCCGAACTGTCCACTTATCTGTCCGGGCGGTATGTAGAGATCAAGATGCTGCCGCTGTCCTTCCGTGAGTTTTTGGACTTCCACGGCTATCTGCTGGAGGAGTACAAAGCGCCCAACGGCAGCACAAAAAAGCGCGCCAAGGGAAAAGACGGTGAAGCGTATGAACTACGTGACCTGTTTGAAGCCTACGCACAGTTTGGCGGTATGCCTGCGCTGGCCGAGGCGGAGCTGGATCAGGAACGGGCCAATATGCTGCTGGACGGTATCTATTCCGCTGTTGTTGTGCGGGACATTCTGGAACGCGGCAAACGGAAAGAACAGCGGGCCGTGACCGACGCGCTTCTGCTCCGCAAAATTATCCTGTTTTTGGCCGACAACATCGGAAACAACACCTCGGCTGCATCCATCGGGCGCACCCTTGTCAGCGAGGGCCTGCTGGACGATGGCAGAAAGACCAAACCTGCGGTGCAGACCATCTCCGCCTATATCGACGCGCTGCTGGAGTCCTATATCTTCTATGAGGTCAAGCGTTTTGACATCAAGGGGAAGGACTATCTGCGGACGCTGGGCAAGTACTATATCGTCGATCCCGGCCTCCGCACCTATCTGCTGGGCAATCGTGGCGGCGATGTGGGACACATTCTGGAAAACATCGTCTATTTTGAACTGCTGCGGCGCGGTTATGAGGTGGCTATCGGCAAGGTTGGTGAAAAGGAGATCGACTTCATCGCAACAAAGATGAACGAGAAAAAGTATATCCAGGTCACCGACAACATGAACGCCCCCGAAACCCGCGCACGGGAGCTTGCGCCGCTGCAAGCGGTTCAGGACAATTACGAGAAGATCGTGATTGCGATGGACTGCGACCTTATCAGCGATGTGGACGGTATTAAAATAGTAAAGGCGCTGGACTTCCTGCTCAGCGAAGTGTAACTAAAAATCCGATCCGAAAAATCAGGACGGATTTTTTGACACACGGCAGTATCCGCGATACCATGAACCCATCAAAGGATATGGAGGTACACACCATGAAGCGAGGAAGTTTTGCAGCCGGTTTTCTCACCTGCCTGCTGTTGGCTGGCGTCACTACCACGGCCTATGCTGCTGGGATCATGGCGGAGCGCAGCACTCACCGCGTACTTGTCGATGGGCAGGAGGTGCAGATGGAAGCCTATGTTATCAACGGCAATAACTATGTGAAGCTGCGGGACATTGGCGAACAAGTCGGCTTCAATGTTTATTGGGACAGCGCCAACGGCTGTGTGCAAGTGGAAAGCGGAAAGCCCTACACCGGAACTGCGCCCCAGCAGACTGCCGCAGCACCCACAGACGGTTCCCCGTATGTTCCCAAGGTAGATGATATAATTCGCTGCGATGATGGTACGGACTACACCATTAAAGATGTGTCCCGCTGGGATAAAAGCGCTTTTTCCGGCGCATCGCTGGGAGAACTGCCTGCCGCCACCTGCGACTGGAGCAAGCTGCCCCAGCCGGAAATGCCGCAGGCAGAAGCGCGTCACTTCACCAGCGGGGGGCAGGACTACCTATTTCAGCGCAATCTCTACGAAACACGCCGAATGCTCTATACCCTATATAATGCCATCGGAGACAATCCGGAAACATGGCAGAACGGTCAGCCGGTGAAATTCCCCAGCGGAAATGATAAGGTAAACATCAACCTGACCATTCCCGCAGAGGTAACGCCGCAGAGCTTCTGGCCGTGGAGATCGTCGCAGATTACGGAACTGTTCAACTCATGTCCTCCGGGAACCTACTCTATGGAAGCATGGAATGTCTACAAAAACGGCGTGTTCCAGTACACCGAGTACAGCATCTATGTGAGCTGACAATTTCATATCTCAACGCGCAGGCGGTATGTGAAAGCATACCGCCTTTTTTATTTCCAAAAAGAAAGAGGAGAATTGCACATGAAAAAACGATTGATCGCGCTGCTTCTCGTGATGGTCACGGTGCTGGGGATGCTCCCCGTCACCGCATCTGCCGCCAGCAGCGAGGAAGAAGCACTCGGAGAAGTCAACATCTACAATGGAGAACAGAGATTGTCCTATCTCTCCATCAATGGCCGCATCCGTGAGCTGATCTATACCTATTTTAATTATGTGGACAGCAACGGCAGGACAAAGGAGATTCCCGCGTACTGCGTTAACCCCAACATCAAGGGTGTGCCGCAGACCGTGGCTCCCGGCGAGAGTATCAAATACATCGCCAAGGAAAAGGGCAGCGATCCGAAAGTAATGGGCATTATCGCTAATGGCTATCCTACTCGCGGCCTCGCGGAACTCAAATTGGAAAATCGTTTCCATGCGTACTATGCTACGAAAATGGCCTTGTGGTGCTATTTACTGCCGAATTGGAACATCAACAATCTAAAAGTCAACCCCAACCTGACCGGCGCAGAGCTTCAGCGGGCGCAGGCTATTCTCGCCGCAGCCAAGGACATCTATGTGCGTGGCACAGCGTGGAATAAGGTTTACTCGCCTCGTGTCACCGCTACCCCTGACCGTGATACCGCCTACACCGTAACGGTAGGCGGTCAGCAGTACAAACAGCAGGTATTTACGCTTCATTCCGACACATGGGTATGCAATTACGCCATCCGCGTGGCATTCTCTGATCCTGCCTCCGTTCCCGCAGGAACGCGCATTGTGGACACAGACAACAACGACATTACTACCATTACCACCTCCGCTACGGGAGATGGATATGCCGGTAAATTCAAGGTTTTGTACCCGGCATCTGCTGTGGCAGGCAAGACCGGCAGCGTCCAGCTTTCTTTTACCACCGATGTTTATAAATACGCTGTGTTTTATGCTGTGTGCGCGGAGCAGAACAAGTACGGCCAGCTCCAGAACTATATGTGCGATACCGATCCTACTGTCACCATGCGGCTGTCCACCTACAGCAATTACAGCGATGGCGGCGAAGTGGAACCGCCTGACACCGGCCTGAAAATTATCAAGCTGGAAAAGGGGACGGATACCCCTCTCAGCGGCGCGGTCTTTGAGATCGTTGATCCCGACGGAGCCACCGTCGGCACATTTGCTACCGGCTCGGACGGTACTGTGACTATCCCCTTGACGCTGGCGGGGAATTACACCGTGTATGAGCGCGTTCCGGCCCTGAATCACCTGCTCGGTGATAACCCCGCACAGAACATCAAGGTGGAGTACGGCAAGGTGGCGGAGCTGACCTGCTGGAATGAACCCTATGGAACACTCCGCATTGAAAAACTGTCCGACACCGGCGCACACCTGCCCGGTGCTATGGTGCAGATCAAGCACATCGAGAGCGGCACGATCTATACCGCAGAAACCAATTTTGCGGGCTATGCCATCTTTGACAACATCAAACCCGGCGCATACGAAATTCGGGAGATTACTTCACCCTCCGGCTGGCTAAAAGACGATGCTACCTATACGGCTACCGTGTCCACGGGCGAAACCACGACCTTTTCTCTGGTAAATAAGGAATTGCCGGGATTGAGAATTGTTAAATATGACCGCAAGAATATGGTAGCGATGGCCAATGTCAGCTTTGAAATCTTCCGTGATGGCGTTTCCCTCGGCAAATATAGAACCGACGAGTTTGGTGAGATTCTGATTACGGACGCCGCCCCCGGCACATACCGCGCCGTGGAGGTGGACACCGGCAGCGATGGGCATACCCTCGACACCACGCCGCAGGAGGTGGAGCTGTCCGCTGGTGATGGCATTAAGGAACTGCTTTTCTTTAATGATGTGAAGCCGGGTCTGAGACTGGTGAAGGTGGACAGCACCGACCCCAGCAAGGTCATTCCCAACGCAGTTTTTGAAATCCGCTCCGTAGCTGGTGATTACGGCCCCAAGGAATTTACCACCGACCAGAGCGGCGAAATCGACCTTTCCAAGCTGCCTACCGGCGCGTATGTGGTGACGGAAAAATCCTGCGAGGGCTATATCATCGACCAAGCGCAGCGCATTATTCAGCTTGACGCCAACGAGGACGCGCAGTTTATTTTTACGAACACCATCAAGCCATCGCTGGAGATCATCAAGCCCAGCTCAGACGGTAGCCGCCTGAAAAATGTCTCTTTCCGGATTGCGCGAATTGAAGATGGAACGCACTATCTCGACCGCACGACCAACGAGCAGGGTGAGATTCTGATTTCTGACCTCGAACCCGGCGTGTACTCTGTGCGGGAAACCTCTACGGATTCCTCTCACATTCTTGACCTGCGGGAATACCATGTGGAGCTGTTCCCCGGCAAGACCAGCACCCTGACCATTGAAAACCAGAAGCGCCCCAACCTCATCGTGTATAAACATGATGCCGATACCGGCGAACCCATCGCGGATACCGTTTTTGAGGTGCGCGCCGCAGACGGTCACAGCGTCGATCAGATCAAAACGGACAGCGAGGGCAAGGCGGAGCTGAAAAATCTGCTTCCCGGCGTGTACAAAATTACGGAGAAGTCCGTACCGTCCCCGTGGCTGCTGGGCGCACCTTCTCAGCTTGTGACACTCTATCCCAACCGCGACCACACCGTTTATTTTGAGAACCATAAAGCGCCGACAATTACGATTGAGAAACGAAATTCTGTGACGCATGACCCGCTGGAACACGCAAAATTCCGCGTGTTCTATGCCGAGGGCAGCTCATCCGATGGCGCTTACCGTGATCTCGGCTATTTCTGGACAGATAGCGCAGGTAAAATCGAGCTGTCCCGCGCCGAGCATGGAATCGCGGACGGCTGGTTTAAGGTAGTGGAGGAAGAAGCTCCGACAGGCTTTGCCATCCGTGAGGGCGAGGATACGCAGCAGGCATTTGTGCAGAGCGGGAAAAGCTATACCTTCCGCTTTGAAAATGTTCCCCTTTCCGCCCTCGTGGTCTGGAAGTACGATAGCGTGACCGGCGAAGCGGTCAGCAATGCCGTATTCCAAGTGAAATACCTCGGCGGAACCTCCGGCACGGGCGGTACAGTCATTGGTACTTATAAAACTTCTGCCAACGGCAGTTTTACCGTGACCGGCCTGCGCGAAGGCACTTACATTGTCGAGGAAGTTTCCAGCGACAGCAATCATGTGATCGACTCCGCACCGCAGACAGCCTATATCAGCGGCAAGCAACAAGATGTGGTGCAGCTCTATTTTGGCAACAGCCCCAAAGGGGCGTTGTTGGTAAAGAAAATCGACAGCGTGACACATGAACCCATTTCTGATGTAGAGTTTATGGTGACGACTGCGGACGGAACCGTGGTTGGCAATGCCAATGGCAAGTTTGTGACGGACAGCGCGGGCAGCTTCACCGTCAGCGGTATCACTCCCGGTACGGTGCTGGTGGTAAAAGAAACCCGTGCCAAGGCAGGCTACCTGTTGGACGATGCACCGCAGACCGCAACCATCAAGGCGGGCAAAACCATTACGCTGGAGTTTCGTAATCAGCCGCAGGGTTCTCTCGTCATCAATAAGCTGGACAGCGTAACGCACGCTCCGTTGGAAGGTGTCCGCTTCAAAATCGTTTTTGCGGATGGCAGCTATGTGGACGACGGTGCGCTTTCGAGTAAGGGTGTTTATTACACCAATAAAAACGGCCAAATTATCCTTAATGTCACAGGCACAGTCATCGTAACGGAGGAGGCCAGTATCGAGGGTTATACCATTGACCCCAATACCCGCACGCAGACGGTCGAAGTCCGCACCAATGATACGCAGACACTTACATTCTTCAATGATCCGGTAGGTGGTCTGGAACTTATCAAGGTCAATGCGGACAAGCCCTCCGAGCGTATTCCCAACACGACCTTTGAGATTCGCAAGGCCGGTGATGATGCGCTGGTGGACACCGTTACGACTGACCGCAATGGCCGTGTGTTCTGCTCCCTTGAAGATAACGCCTATTATGCCGTAGAAACCGAGGCGGGCAAGGGATTCCAGCTTGACGATACGCCCCATTATTTTGAGGTCAAGAACGGTAAAACGACAACGGTAACGGTGAAAAACAAGGCGCTGTCCGGTATCCTCATTCACAAGATCGACAGCACTACGGGCAAGGGCATTTCCGGTGTTTCGTTCCTGCTCTATGACAGCAGCCACCGTCCCGTGGGCGAATACACCAGTGACCAGCGCGGCTATGTCTACATTGACGATCTGACCGAAAGTGGGCGCTACTATCTGCGGGAACTGGAAAATGAGGGATATGTTTCCGATACCGAACTGAAAACCGTCTATGTCCGCAGTGGTGAGGTGACGGAGCTGACATGGAAGAATACGCCAATCTGCGGACAGATCCAGATCATCAAGAAGTCTGCGGATGACAATCCCATCAATGGCCTGCCTGCGGGGACGCTGCTGGAGGGCGCGGTATTCGAGGTTTACGACAAAGCCGGTAATATTGTTGACACCATTCGGACAGAACGCAACGGGCGCGCCGTTTCCAAGAAGCTCCCCCTGTCCCGCTATACCATTCGCGAGGTACAATCCCCGGCGAATTACGCAGTCAATCCTACCGTTATGACCGCTTACCTTGAGCATGAGGGGCAGATCGTGACCTTTGAGGTGCAGGACAGCAGTATCTCCACCGGCGTATCCATTAAGAAAACCGGCCCTGTGCAGGCTGTCCCCGGCCAGCCCATCCGCTATGTGTTCTCGGAGATCAAGAACAGCTCCACCGTTGCCCTTGATTCCTTCTATTGGCGCGATCAGCTTCCGGCACAGGTGACGCTGGATAAGATCGTCACCGGCAGTTACAATCAGCCGCTTTCCTATAAGGTAGTCTATAAGACCAACCTTTCCGGAGACTATCGCACACTGGCGGATAATCTCAGCACCAGCAAGGTTTATGTGCTGGACGCCCGCCCCGCTGTTCTCGGCCTTGCCGCCAATGAGCGTGTCACCGAAGTCATGTTCGTGTTTGGCAATGTGAAAGCAGGATTCGCACAGGTGGAAACGCCGCACATCTACGCCACCGCCCGCAGCGGCCTTGCAAACAATTCCAGTATTGTGAATGTGGCAGATGTAGGCGGCCTTTACAACGGACAATGGATTCAGGCGGTGTCCCGCTGGCTCACCACCGTCTACACCAAAACGACCGTGAAGCTGCCCAAGACGGGGTACTAAGCCTTGCAGCAGAACAATTTTAGGAGTGCCGCTCCAATGTGGGCGGCACTCTGCCCATTGGTCATCTGGCTGGCGGCGATAGCCGCCTATGCCTATGAGGACGGCATAAACCTCTTTCAATGGATGGGGCGTTTCAGTCAAGTGCTGGAACGCCCCTTTGCCATTGGCTGGACGCCCCACACGCTGAAATTCATGCTGGGGAGCCTGCTTTTCTATGGCTGCGGCATCGCACTCTATTATTCCAGTCGAGAGAACCGGCGACCGGGCGAAGAATACGGCAGCGCCAAGTGGGGCGATCCCAAGGAACTGAACCGGAAGTATATGAATCGTCAGCACAGGGACGCCAACATCATTTTGACACAGCGCGTCCGGCTGGGCATGGATGGCTATGTGACCCAGCGCAACATGAACATTCTGGTGGTAGGCGGCTCCGGTTCCGGCAAAACTCGCTTCTTTTGCAAACCCGGCGTTTACAGCGCAAATTGTTCCTACCTCATTACTGATCCCAAGGGGGAGCTGCTGCGTTCGGCAGGTGGACTGCTGGCGGCTATGGGGTACGAAGTCCGCGTGTTCAACCTCATTGATCCCAGCCAATCCGACGGATATAACCCCTTTGCGTACATTCGCAGCGAAAAAGATGTGCTGACCCTCATCGACAATCTCATTCGCAACACCACACCCCGCAACGCTGCCGGAAACGATCCGTTTTGGGAGAAAGGCGAGATCGCGTTGGATTCCGCTCTCATGCTGTACCTTATCAGCGAAGCCCCACCGGAGGAACAGAATTTTGAAATGCTGATCTACATGATGAACTTTGCGGAGGTCAAAGAGGACGACGACCAATACCGCAGTCCACTGGATATGCTTTTTCGGGCATTGGAAGAAGAACAGCCGAATCATGTCGCGGTGAAGCAGTACAAGATTTTTAAGCAGGCGGCGGGCAAGACCGCAAAGAGCATTGTGGTGACTGCCGCCGTGCGGCTGGCAACCTTTAATATTCCGCAGTATGCGGACATGACAAGGACGGACGAAATGGATTTTGGCAGTCTGGGCGAGAAGAAAAAAGCCATCTTCTGCCTGATCCCCGTCAATGACAGCAGTATGAACTACCTTGTGGGTATGCTCTACACCCAATGCTTTCAGGAGCTATACCTGCGGGCGGACACTAAGTACAACGGGCGGCTCCCCGTTCCCGTGCGCGTCATTCAAGATGAATGGGCGAATGTGGCCCAGCCGGAGAGTTATCCGAAAATTCTGGCCACCTGCCGCAGCTACAATATCGGCCTCAACATCATTGTCCAGAATATTCAGCAGATTAAGGCGCTGTACGAAAAGGAGTGGGAGGGGATCATCGGCAACTGCGATACGCTTCTGTTCCTCGGCGGCGGCAACGAACCGACCTCGCTGGAGTTTATCGTGAAGCTGCTGGGCAAGGAAACCATCGCCACCCGCACACGGGGGGAAACAAAGGGGCGCAGCGGCTCCAGCTCTACCAATTTCCAGCAGACGGGCCGCGACCTGATGACGCTGGACGAGGTACGAAAGCTGAAAACAGATCAGGCGATCCTTTTCATTCGCGGCGAAGATCCCGTACTGGATAAGAAATACAACATCAAGCGCCATCCCAACATTAAGCTGACAGCGGACGGAAAGGCAAAGCCATACATTCATAAGCCGCAGGGCGCGCCGGATTATGCGCTGCCTGATCTGCCCTATGCGTTCAAGTCATTGGACGATTACGAATTTATTGACATGGAGGATACAGAACATGAATCTGAACAAGAAGAACCTTTGGAAACCGATGGAGCCGAATAAGGTGAAGCGGCGTTATTGGACAGCGGCTGGTGCTGCCGTTCTTTGCCTTTTCTGTGCTACGCCTGCAATGGCGGCGGGCAGCGATCCGCTGGATATTGTAAATAACCTTTCTGATTTTATTTTCAGTATCATTAAGGCACTGGGTGTTATCATTCTCGGCTGGGGTATCGTGCAGGTTGGTATGTCGATCCAGTCCCACGACGCCAGCCAGCGAACGCAGGGCTTTCTCTGCCTGTTTGGTGGTTTGATGATCGCCTTTGCCAAAGAGATTTTGACCGCCATCGGCGCGATCTGATGAATAGAGCCGGAAGATACTGCCCTGCGGCGAATCTTCCGGCTCCGTTTTCGGAGGTGACTATTATTTGGATAATAACTGGATCATGGAAAACCTGACCAACGCATTTGGCGTCTGGAACACCAAAATGACGGAAATGTGGTCACTGCTGACGGAATCGCCGCAGACCTTCAAGGGCGGCACGATCTGGCAGACGATTGTGACCATCAATGGCGGGATGCAGGCCATCGGCTACGGCCTGCTGGTGCTGTTCTTTGCCATCGGCATCTTTCGCAGCGCCTCCGGCTTTCGGGAGTTTCAAAGGCCGGAGCATCTGCTGCGGCACTTTATCTATTTCGTGCTGGCAAAGCTGGGTATCACCTATGGAATGGATCTACTGGTAGATGTATTCGATGTGTGCAACGGCATTGTGGCAACCGCAGCGGGCAGCGTGGGCGGCTTGACCGGCGCATCCGTGGCGTTGCCGCAGGAGATCGCGGACGCCATCGGAGATGTCGGTTTTTTGGCGAGTATCCCCCTTTGGCTGGTGACGCTGCTGGGGAGTCTGCTCATTACAGTGCTGGCCTTCCTTATGATCCTCACCGTCTACGGGCGCTTTTTCAAGATTTATATGTATGCCGCGCTGTCTCCGGTGGCGCTGGCGTCCTTTGCCGAGGAGGGGACTTCCCATTTCGGCAAGGCATTTCTGCGGAGCTATGTGGGGGTGTGCATGGAGGGCGCGGTGATCGTACTGGCCTGCATTATTTTCTCGGCCTTTTCCTCCAGCGGTACGCCGGTAGTGGATAGCAGCGCATCGGTGGTGACGCAGGTGTGGAGCTATTTAGGCGAGGTCATATTTAACCTGCTGGTGCTGGTAGGCTTGGTAAAGTCCGCCGACCACATTGCAAAGGAAATGCTGGGATTATAAAAGCCGCCCCTTGTCGGGACGGCTGGATAAGCAAGAGGGTGAACGAGAGGTTAATGATGGGTGTTTTGAAAGTCACAGAGCATTTAAGTCTCTTAACGATGTTGAAAATGGACTGCCAAATCTTCTTCATACGCATTCCCCCTCCAGTAATACAATCCTGCTCGTTCACGTTGGCCCTCATGGAACCGCTCGGATCTGGTAGGTCAAGGAGGGAGTAGAGCCTGACCCATACTTATTTTATACTTATGATTCTTAAAAAGCAAGGAGGACCTTCATGGAAATCAAAATCAACAAGGAAATCAGGGCCTACCGCGAAACACTCTTTTTTGGCCTGTCCGTGCGGCAGTTCGTGTGTTCCGTTCTGGCGGTGGGCGTTGCCGTGGCGCTGTATTTCAGCTTGAGCCGCGTGCTGGATCGGGAAACGGTAAGCTGGGTGTGCATCGTCGGCGCGGCTCCCGTGGCCGCTGCCGGATTCTTTCAGTATAACGGCCTCACGCTGGAGAAGTTTTTGTGGGCGTGGCTGAAATCGGAGATCATCATGGCGGGCAAGCGTGTATGGAAAGCGGAAAATTACTATGAAGAAGCAATGAAACGCGAGGTGAAGAAACATTGACCTTTTTCAAGCATCGGCGCAGCGCGGAGCGGGACGCTTTTTCGGTTCCCCGCAGCGTCCAGAAATCTATCCCAATCAAACGCATTTACAAAGACGGTGTGTTTCAGGTGAGCGGCAAGTTTTCTAAGACTTGGCGCTTTTTTGATGTGAATTATGCCGTGGCGTCTCCGGAAAAGCAGAGGGAACTCTTTATGACCTACTGCTCCTTCCTGAACTCACTTCCCATCGGAGCCACGGCGAAGATTACGCTGTTCAACCGACAGCTCAATCAAAAGGACTTTGGGCGGACGCTGCTCATGCCCATGAAGGGCGATGGGCAAGACCAGTATCGGGGCGAATACAACGACCTGTTGCTGGATAAGGCGGCAGAGAGCAACAATCTCATTCAGGAAAAGTACATTACCGTTTCGGCAGAAAAGAAAAGCGTGGAAGAAGCACGCGCCTTTTTCTCCCGTGTCAGCACCGACCTCACCACCGGCCTCTCCCGCATGGCGTCCAGCGTCCGTGAGATCACGGTCAATGATCGCCTGCGGCTCCTGCATGACTTTTACCGCCCCGGCGAGGAACAGCTTTTCCAATTTGATTTGGAGGACGCCATGCGAAAGGGACATGACTTCCGAGACAGCATCGCCCCGGACTGCATTGCCTTTCAGAAGAATCATTATGAGCTGGGGAACCATGTGGGCCGTACCCTGTTTCTGCGGGAGTATGCCAGCTTTATCTCTGACAGCATGATTACGGAGCTGACAGACTATCCCCGAAACATGATGCTCTCCATCGACATTATTCCCGTGGCGATGGACGAAGCGGTGAGCGACATCCGCAAGCGGATCATGTCCGTGGAATCTGACATTACCCGCTGGCAGCAGCGGCAGAATCAGAGCAACAATTTTACCGCCAACATTCCCTATGACTTGGAGCAGATGCGGAGTGAAACGAAAGAGTTTATGGACGATCTCATGAGCCGCGACCAGCGTATGATGCTGGCTTTGGTGACGCTGACGCACCTGGCAGATAACCTTGAACAGCTTGACCAGGACACCGAAGCCCTGCAAGCCATTGGGCGGGCGCGGGGCTGTCAATTCAACATTCTGCGCTACCAGCAGGAGGACGCCCTGAACACGGTACTGCCCCTCGGCCTCAAGCGCATTGACGCCACCCGTACCCTGACCACGGAATGTACCGCCGTTCTCATGCCGTTTAAGTCGCAGGAGATCCAGGATGCGGGCGGTATTTACTACGGCGTCAATGCTGTTTCCCACAACCTTATCATCTGCAATCGCGGAAACCTTTTGAACGGCAACGGCTTCATTACCGGCGTTTCCGGCTCAGGCAAGTCGATGGCGGCCAAGCAGGAGGTCTCCGCGCTGGCCCTCTCTACCGACCATGACATTATTATTGTCGATCCCGAACGCGAGTACGGTGAGCTGGTCCGAGCGCTGGGCGGCGAGGTCATCACCATTTCTGCCTCTGACCCAAACGGCTGTCACATCAATGCGCTGGACTTATCCGAGGGCTATGGTGACGGAAAGGAACCGTTGGTGATGAAGTCCGAGTTTATCATGTCGCTGTACGAGCAGCTCATGGGAGCGGACAAGATCGAGCCGCAGGAGAAGTCCATCATCGACCGCAGCGTGGGAAACATCTATCGGGAATATTTGAAAAATTATCAGGGCGAGCCGCCTACGCTGAAAAATCTCTATGATGACCTGATGAAGCAGGTCAATCCGGAGGCACACCGGATCGCGCTGGCGCTGGAATTATTTACGACGGGCAGCTTAGATGTGTTCTCCCATCAAACCAACATCAATACAAAAAGCCGTATCCTCTGCTTTGATATTCAGGACTTAGGCGAAAATCTGAAATCGGTGGGCTTGCTGGTGATGCTGGACGCCATTTATAACCGCGTCATTCAAAACCGTAAAGCGGGGAAATTCACCCATGTCTACATTGACGAAATTTATCTATTCTTTGCCAATGGCAACGGAACAAGCAGCAATATCAACAATTACAGCAGCGAATTTTTGTATAGGTGCTGGAAAAGGTTTAGGAAGAGCGGCGCGAGACTGACCGGCATCACGCAGAACCTGTCCGAGTGTCTGCTGTCCAATACGGCGCGGCAAATGCTGGCAAACTCTGAATTTCTGCTGATGCTCAATCAGGCCGCGACGGATCGGGAACAGCTTGCCCGATTGCTGGGTGCGTCCGAAACGCAAATGAGCTATGTGGACAATGCCCCGGCAGGTCACGGGCTGATTCGAGTAGGCGGAGCCATCGTGCCGTTTTCCAACGAGCTGCCGAAAAATACGGAGCTGTACCGCTTAATGTCCACCAAGCCCGGTGAGGACTGACGCCATGCGGAACTTGAAGATCAAACCCGGTATGGACACCCCAAAGGCCAAGCTGAAGAACCCCACGCCAAAAGACGCCGATTCCATTCTGAAAAAGCACATGGATAAGCAGCAACAGAAGAAAGAGCCGGAAAGCCGCGATCCCGTGCGCTACGCCACCAACCGCGTAGAGAAAAATATGCGCCGTGGTGCGGTACTTGCTGCGGATCGTTCCCGGCGCATGATAAAGCATTATCGAGAAAAACAGCGACAGGGCAAAGAAGATGCAGCAAGAAATCATAGAGCGGCAGAACCGGCAGATATGGGGATTGGTTTGAAAAGCGGCTCGATCAATGCGCCAATAGAATATGACTGTTCCCCAGCCCAAACCGCTGCACGAAATGAAGTCGGAAATCAGCCTTTTCCTCCGAAAAACCCAAATGCCGCCCCGCAGGAGCGTGGGCAGCAAAAAGCTGCCTATGGGCGGAACCTTGCCGAGAAAAAAACAGCAGAGCGGCACATTGTACCTCCACCGTCTGACCGTGGAGGCACAATGACCACTCCGCAGAAAAGCAGTCAGGGTGCATCGGGCAAGGGCAGTCCTGCCCCCAAGAGTGAACAGGCCATGACCAAGGCCACGCGCATCATGCGTATTCGACCAACTGGCCACGCAGCGCCGAACAGCGCAATCGTCACACGCCGCGCAAGGGCAATGGCGCAGCGAAAGGCGCAGCGGGCGATGATTCAGAACGCCGCAAAGAACGGCGGCAAAACGGCAAGGAAGCTGGGCGGATCAGCGGTGCAGGCGGTAAAGACCGTAGGCCGAGGTGTGGCATCTGCGGTCAGCTCACTCTTGACCGCAGGCAGCGGCGCGGTGGTGCTGGTTCTGCTTCTGACGGTCATCCTTGTGGCGGCGATTGCTGCTTCACCGTTCGGCATTCTCTTTTCCAATGAAAGCCGAGAGGCAGGCGTCGTGCCGCTCTCTGCTGCGGTGGTGCAGGTCAATTATGATTTCAACGAGCGGCTGGAGACTTTGCAAACGGCAGATGATTATGATGCTATTTCCGTTGATGGGCAAGCCGCCGATTGGATCGAGGTGCTGGCGGTGTTCGCGGTCAAGGTGGCTGGTAGCGACGATATGGACGCCGCAGATGTGGCAACGATGGACGCTGACCGCATCACTCGCCTGAAAGCGGTCTTTTGGGATATGACCACCATTACACACCGCATTGAGATCATTCACCATCCCGGCAGCGGCGAGGACGATGATGGTTGGACGGAAAAGAACCTCTATATCGCGATTTCTGCAAAAACGGCGGAAGAAATGAAAACGGTTTACCATTTTAACCACAATCAGATCGCGGCGCTGGAGGAGCTGCTGGAGCAGCGGGATCTCCTGCTGGAGTTGATTGAAGATGTGTACTCCATCAGCGGGGACACGGCGGCGTTGATCCGCAATCTGCCGGAAGATCTGTCACCGGAGCGTGAAGCGGTGGTACGCACCGCCTGTTCTCTTGTCGGCAAAGTCGGTTATTTTTGGGGCGGCAAGAGTCTCACGCTCGGTTGGGACAGCCGCTGGGGACAGCTTCGTCAGGTCACAGCCGCAGGCAGTTCCACCACCGGGACATACCGGCCTTACGGCTTAGATTGCAGTGGGTTCGTCGATTGGGTATTCTATAATCAGTCTGGCGGCGGCTACATCATTGGCCACGGCGGAGGGGCCATGTCTCAGCATAGCTACTGCACCCCCATCTCATGGGACGATGCGCTCCCCGGTGATTTAGTGTTTTACCCGGATGATTCTCATGTCGGCATTGTCGGGGGCAGAGATGCCAACGGCGATTTGCTCATTATCCATTGTGCCAGCGGGCATAACAATGTGGTCATTACCGGCGCAAGCGGCTTTACCTCCATAGGACGCCCCGTGTACTACACGGAATAAAAAGATTTGCCTTTCCTTTGCCGGTCTGGTATGGTACAATACCCATCGTGTGTGATGGGAGGGGAAATCGTGATGCAGGACTATACCGAGGAAGAAGCGGCCATTTTATGCGGCTTTATAGGCCGGTATGTTGACCGTGATTCAACCAGTAATACGGTTCGCTCCGGTTATTCCCGGCTGTGCAAAGGACTTGAACAGCATACTTTGACACATCAGGACTTCCTATGGACAGAGCAGGTGCTTCAATTCCTGATGCCCCAATGGTGGACGGAGCGGGAAGATCATCGTGCGCTGGCCGCACTTTTACTGAAAACGCAATCCTTGATTCGGACAACAAGATAATTCAAATGGTCGGGCAGCCGTATAGCTGCCCGACCATTTTTAACCTTTTGATTTATGAACGCCGCAACTTTGGAAGCGCTAATCAAAGACGAGCCGCAGAGGATAGTGGCTCCTTGTACCCCCCATTCATGTCGGGCATTGCTGATACGATTCCCCATTGCTTAACATCCCGTTTCGCTCTTGCTGCCCGCCTTTTCGACGCGCACCGTCTGAATTTCTGCCTGATTGAACAGCATACAGCCGCAGTGCCCCTTAAATGTTGGAAAGCAGATGATCTTCAGATCGGTGCCGATCTCCGGGCTGTGATCTGCGATTTCCAGCGTCTCCCCGAACAGCGCCGTTCGCTCGTAGACGCGCAGCCATTTGGCGTCCATATTGGGGAAGATGCTGCCGAAGGCGTGGTCGATGAGCTGCTCCAGAGGCTTTTTTTCCAGCCTTGCCAGCGCCTCGTTGCCATAGCGGAAAATCCAGTCCACAGCGGCATGATCCTCGTTAAAGACCATTTCGATGTCGGTAAACGCAAAGGGCGCGCTGTCATAGCTGGCATAATGCCGCTGATAGTCTTCCTGCGTGGCGGGTGCGTCGCTGTCAGACAGGCTCTGCACGATCTGCCGCCGTCCGGCGCGCAGCTGCTCCTGAAGCTCCCGCTTTCTGCGGCGGGTGAAGCTCAGCGTTTCACCGCTGATAAGCTCGATCTTCTTCCCGATGGTATGGACGCCCTTGGCGGACACGAGCGTGGCGCGGTCGGCGCGGATAAAGCCGCCGCCGAGCAGATGCGCCAGCTCGTCGATGGTGGTATAGGTCTCATAGACCCTGCCGCCGGAGACATGGATGACCGACTGGCGGCTCACCAGCTGCACATAGAGAATGTCCTCTACCGACAGGCTGATGTGCCGACGGTTGGAAATGACGGTAATTCGGTTAGAACTCATGGTGTGCCCTCGCGCGTTCTCTTTTTTTCATAGAATACCATATTTTATGATACAAAGCAAGAAAAATGTGCTATTCGCGCAAGGTCATGTGCTATTCGCACAAGGCCTATTGCATTCCAAACGAAGTGGTGTTAAACTACGCACTATAAAAGCAGAAACGGATAGAAGCGGGGGTACCCCCGCTTCCCGTAGGGTTGCCCTACGGGAAAACCTTTCTGAACCACGGGGGAGTGCTTTATGAAAAAACGAATTGTAAGTATGCTTTTGGTGCTTGTTCTGTGCCTGAGCCTGCTGCCTGCAACGGCGCTGGCGGCAGAGCCGGACACACGCCATACCATCCAGCTCGGCGCATCCGCCATCAAAGGCTGGAGCGCGGACGACGGCTATGATTACATTTATCTGGGGAATTGGGATAATAAGCCTGTCAAATGGCGGGTGCTGTCCGCGAATGGCGATGGCGCAACTTTTTATAGAGATGAAACAAGTGGTGCGAAGTATGGGGATTCTGCGCTTTTCCTTTTAAGTGAATATATGCAGGATTCTAAGCAATTCCGCAGCAGCAGAAGCAGTAACAAATGGAAAGGCAGTACCACAGAAAAGTGGTGTGACACTTTCACTGCTGGTGCCTTTACATCTATAGAATCGCGCGCACTTCTAACAACGTCCTCCAGTTCAGCTAAAACGGATGCGGGGGGAACCTTTAGCGACGGGACGAAGGACTATACTTACACAAATGCCAATGCGATCAGTGCAGGGAAAAAGGTCTTTTTCCTTTCTGCCAGTGAAGCTACAAACGAAAAGTATGGTTTGGGAACATCGGAAAACCGAAAGGCCGACAAGGACTGGTGGCTGATGACAGCGGCCAAAGACAATGTCAAATACAATAAGAAAGACACAGCGGCTGTCGGTGCAATCAGCAAGGATACCGGCATGGTCACCCCAACGGCATCAACAGATAGCAAAGGCGTTCGCCCGGCTCTTAACCTCAACAAAGATCAAGTTCTCTTCACCACCGCGGCGGACAACCGTGCGCACCAAGACGGTCTGGTTACTCCAGCATCCTACAACGGCCACGAGTTCAAACTGACCCTCAAAGATGCGAACAGCTTTGAGAACGGTGCAAAGATCGTCGGCGGCCGCACGACGCTGAATAATCAGTATCAGGACGCCTCCATCACCATCCAGCACAAGGCGCTGAAGGACATTTCGGACAATTACACCAATGTCACCGCCGCACTGACCGATTTGGCAGGCACACTGCTCTATTACGGCTCGGTCAATAGCGATACAGGTGCTATGCGTACGGTTGTCACCCTGCCGAATGGCCTGCCGGACGGTAAGTACAAGCTCTCCCTCTACGGCGAAGACTGGAACGGCGCAATGGAGAGCGATTACGCCACCGGTACGCCCTTTGCGGTGGAGATCACCATCCATGACGGCGCGGACGGCCCAGACCTCACTCCGCGCGAGCAGGACGGCCTGATGTCCATTGATGATCTCTCTGGCTACGATGCGCAGTGGGGCTATAACTACCTCTATTTCGGCAAGTTCGGCACAGACCCCATCCTGTGGCGCGTTCTGTCCGCCAGCGGCAACGCCACCGGCGATACGGATTCGCTCAGACAGGGCGAGGATACCGTTTCCAACGATGAAGCCATGTTCCTGCTGTCCGAGTATCTGCTGGGACAGGGGGCAAACGGCGGCTTGCAATTCACAAGCAATAATCAGGAAACGAATGTACAGTACAAGGGCAGTATGGCGCAGGCATGGTGCAGAACGGCGACCGACCCAGATTCGCCGTACAAGGCCTTTACCGCCGGAGAGCTATCCGCCATGCTGGACACGACCAAGAGCGACCCGGAATACGCTGGAACGAATTGGCGAAATAAGGTGTATGCGGCAGCAGCGAACATTCTTGAAAACGACAAGGTGTTTTTCCTCTCTGCCGAGGAAGCGGCAAACGCAGCCTACGGCTTTGAAGAGGAAGGAAAGCTGATCGCCCTTTATAACAATGTTGCAACCGAATGGTGGCTGCGGTCTTCCATTACAGATCCCGATACAAAGTCTGTCGGTGCAGTTACCTACAGCAGCACATACGGTTGGGAGCTATGCCCGAAGCTGGCGACAGGATATGCGCCTGCCCGTCCTGCGTTCAACCTGAGCAAAAACGATGTGCTGTTCGTCACCACAGCGAACGGTGTAAAGAGTGGCACGGCAGGCGCGGCGCTGACCGGGATCGGATCTAACTTCTCCTCCGAATGGAAGCTGACTCTGCTGGACGAAAGCCGCGATTTCAGCGTGACCGAGGCCGAGGTTGAAAAATTTGCAGGCGGTACGCTGACGCTGCACTACACCGGCGCGCAGACCGGCGGGAACGAATACATTTCCGCGATATTTTACGATGCGGACGGCAAGCCTGCGTATTACGGCATGCTCAAAAACCTGACCGACGAGGCCGAGGCCGAAGGCAGCGTCGAACTGACCGTCCCGGCGGAGCTTGACGAGGGCGAGTATAAGCTTGTGCTGTTCAACGAGCAGTATAACGGCACGAACCAGACCGACTATGCAAGCCACTTCTGCACCGTGACCCTCACGGTGGATAATGCCGCACCGGTGCTTTCGGACTTTGCGGTATCCCGCGCAAGCGATTCGACCGCCACTGTGGACTTTACCGCGGACGAGCGCGGCTCTTATTACTATGTGGTGAGCGATAGTGAGACTGCACCATCCATTGATACGACTGGCGATGGCTCTGTCATGTCCGTGGGTGAGCAGACGCTTGAGCTGTCCAATGTATCCAGCGGCAAGTCCTATCTGCACATTGCGGCCAAAGATGCGGCCGGTAATGTCTGCGATGTGCAGACGATCCCGATTCTCGGCTTCCTGCCCGCGCCTGCAACCGCCGACTGGGACGCTGCGACACTGGGCAAGGCTTCGTGGAGCGCTGTAACAAATGCCAGCGGCTACTCTGTCCAACTCTATAAGGACGGCGCGGCGTTTGGCAGCGCTGAGACCGTGACGGAAACGAATTATACCTTCACCATTCCGGAGCCGCCCGCGGAGGACAGCGACGACAGCACGACCACAACGCCCGTGCTGCCTGATAACGCCATCACCGAGGCAGGAACGTATTCCTTCCGCGTGACCGCGCTGGGCGACGGTACGGACTATTCCAACAGCGCCGCGGCGGAAAGCGCCCGTCACCTGTCTTCGATCACGGTCGAGGAGAATGAAAACGGCGCCGTCACTGCGTCTGCCCGCTATGCCGTCGCTGGAACAGAAGTCACTTTGACCAGCGAGCCGAACAGCGGCTACCGTTTCCACGAATGGAACATCACCCCGGAAGCGACCGTCACAGACAACAAATTTGTCATGCCGGAGAACGCGGTGACAGTAAGCGCAGTATTTGCCCAGCGTCCCAGCTCCTCCACCTATCCCATCACCGTGAAGGACAGCACAAACGGCAGCGCGTCCTCCAGTCACGAGCGTGCATCCAGCGGCACGACCGTGACCATCACTGTCATGCCGGACAAGGGTTACACACTGGAAACTCTGATCATCACCGATAAGAACGGAAACGAACTAAAGCTCACCGACAAGGGCGGCGGCAAGTACACCTTTACCATGCCCTCCGGCAAGGTGACTGTGGAGGCCAGCTTCATCGAGGAAGCTCAGGAGCAGATTTTCAAGGATGTTCCTGTGGACGCCTACTATTATGAGGCTGTCAAGTGGGCGGCAGAAAAGGGCATTACGGGCGGCGTCGGCAATAACCTGTTCGCTCCCAACCAGCCCTGCACCCGCGCTCAGATCGTCACCTTCCTGTGGCGCGCTGCCGGTTCTCCCGAATCCAAGGCCATGAGCAGCTTCACAGATGTGGCGGCAGACAGCTACTATGCTAAGGCGGTTGCATGGGCAGTCGAGACCGGCATTACTGCTGGCACCGGCGACGGTAAATTCTCTCCTGATGCTACCTGCACCCGCGCACAGGCTGTGACCTTCCTCTATCGCGCATCCGGCGCGCCTGCTGTCAGCGGCAATGCAGCCTTCAGCGATGTGGCAACCAACGCCTACTATGCGGCGGCAGTCAAGTGGGCGGAGAAGAACGGTATCACCGGCGGCATCGGCGGCGGTCTGTTCGGCTCTGACAACGACTGCACCCGCGCTCAGATCGTTACTTTCCTCTATCGTAATTATCAGAGCAAGTAATCGTAATCGAATCATAACTCCGCAATAAGAACGGCGGCAAAGGATCACCATGTCCTTTGCCGCCGCCTTTTTATCTTTTGAATCAAAAAAAGAAGCAGGGTGTATAACCCCTACTTCTCCGTTACTGATCTTCTTTTTTCTTCATTTTCTCTACCTGACGACAGAGGTCAATATAGTCCCTTGATTCAGCATCGTCTTTTCTGGAGAAAAACTCCAGAACATCAGCGCTGACCGAGTTCGGACGAGAGGTGCCAGCGTGTGCAATGGCATCTAAGCTGATGTGCAGCTCACGGGCAATAAGGAAAATGGTTTCGCCCTTCGGATTGCTGCGGCAGATCTCCAAATCCATGATCGTTCTTGTATTCATGCTTAGCTTGCGGGCTAATTCTCGCTGAGAAAGGCCCCGTTCCTCTCTGGCCTCTCTTACAGCCTTTGCCAGAAGATCGAGCGCAACATACACATTCATCACCTCTAATACCATTTTAGTGTGTACTCCGGCTCACTTAAATTAGTATGTAGGGCATCGTTATGATGTACTGTAACTCACCATTGGAAAGGAGATGTACTTTTGAAGCAAATTTCTAAACTAAGGGATTTCCAATAAAAGATCGCGTTTGTTGGTGCGATGCGGATAGCGGCGCTCAGTCAATTTGATAGAAGCACTGCTATTTATCATGTAGCTTTTGCGGTTCTAAACGGTGTATTCAACTACACCGCTTTGTATTGCTCAAAGTGCCATATTTCTTTTTTCCATCGGCTCATTATGCCGTTGGAAAATTTTTTTGAAAATTTTTGCCGAAACTTTGCCAAAACCGCACTTTCCATTCGGGATAGAAGCGAAAGGGGAAGAAAGCCGACCTCTCGGTGCATGAGAGGAGGTGAACGACTCTTGGAGCTGACACCATCCCAAAAGAAAACCGTTAGACATCAGTTCGACAGCTTTTGCAGGAAGGTTCTGCGTGAAGAAGCACGCGATTATGAGCGGCATATCGCGTGGCGTTCCAACCATGAGGTATCCCTTTCGGAGCTGTCAGAGGAGCAGGAGCGCCAAATGTATGTGTTGGACGAATATCCGTCCGAGCAGACGCATTTCCATGTGCAGGGCTATGATGTGGCAATCGAAAACGAAGATCTCGCCAATGCCCTGACGGTGCTGCCGGACGATAAGCGTGACATTGTTCTGCTTGCTTATTTCCTTGATATGACCGATCAGGAAATTGCGGACAAGCTGGACATGGTACGCCGTACCGTGCAATACAAGCGCGCTCAGTCCCTCAAGGAATTGAAAAAAGAAATGGAGGTTACTGAAGATGGCGCGCAATCTGAGTAATGCCGCTGCATCTCTGCTGCCTTACTCGACCATCGAAGCGGCAGCGTCCGGTAATGTGGACGCGATCAATGCTGTGCTGAAGCACTATGAGCGTTATATTGCGGCTCTGGCAACCAGAACCCTATATGATGAAAACGGTGTTCCACACCTTTGCCTTGATGAAGAAAAGGTATGCAGGATGCGAACCAAGCTGATTACCAAGATTCTTGACTTCAAGGTAAACAAAACAGCCTAAAACCCAAAGCAGCCCGTGCAGGAGCGTGTACCCCTTTCCACGCTTCTGCAACGGGCTATTCGTGCATCCGCGAGGAAAGGTTCTTATCGTCTGATAGGAGCCTTTCCCGGCTGATTCACAGCCAAATATCACACGCGCCTGAAAACGCGGATATGCTGTACCTTGAAAATTTCATAGGCAACCGGATAACGAACCTGAACGGAGCAAAGCCCAGCAAATGGCGCGCCATGATCCGCACGGAAAGGAGGATTTGGGCGAGCGATTCAGCCAGTTTGCATCTGTGTGTGGCATCGCAGATGGCCATGACCTCCGCTCAGCTAACGATACTCCCGCGTTGAACGCCCTCAAAGCATTGCGCGGCGCACCCATCAGCATGGGCCGGGGTGAGATTCCCGTGGGCTGCTGCCAGCGGCCATCCGGTTTTGCCATTTTCCTTATGTTCATTTTTTGATTCAATTACAACACCATGCTACAATACCGCTTGAAGCATGGTGCTGTGGTCATAGAGAGGAGGTTACTATGGGTATTGACCATAGCAGTCCTTATAATTCCCTCACCGGAAAGCGGACATATACCGTCGAGGAAATCGCAAAAATTCTTGGCATAGGAAGAACCACTGCATACAGTCTTGTTCATTCTGGCGTATTTAAGGCTGTGCGTATTGGTTCCTCCATCAGAGTTTCCAAAGTGTCCTTTGATGATTGGCTTGATAAACAAAATATGTAGGAGGTTTATTATGGCATCCATCAAAAGGCGTAGAGGCAAATACCATGTTGTCTATTACTATCTCAATGAGGACGGAGAGAAAAAGCAAAAATGGGAATCGTTTGACACGGAGGCAGAAGCAAAACACCGCAAAGCCGAAATTGAGTACAAACAAGGTTCCCGAACCTTTATTGCCCCCAGCAAAACGACCGTTGCCGCGTTCCTTGAGGATTTTGTGAGCCTGTATGGAACAAAGAAATGGAGCCCCAGCACCTATGAAGCCAATACGGGACTGATCCGTAATTACATCAATCCCAAACTTGGCAGTACGCTGATGCAAGATGTGACTTCTATTGCCGCAGACCGTTTTATCTCCGCGCTGCAAAGGACGAAATGCCCCACTTATAAGAACCGATACAGCAAAACGGAGTATATGACACCTGCCAATATCGAACGCATCAACAAATTGCTGCGCTGTGCTTTCGGTCAAGCTGTGCGCTGGGACATTATTGCAAAAAACCCCTTTGAAAACACAACGCTTCCGAAAATCAAGCGCAAACCCCGTGAAATCTGGGATGCTGCCACCATTCGCAAAGCACTTGACGAGTGCAAAGACGGAAGATTGTATGTTGCAATCAACCTTTCTTTTGCCTGTTCCTTGCGAATTGGCGAGATCGTCGGTCTGACTTGGGACAACATTCACATTTCCGATGCGGATATTGCCAGCGACAATGCTTATCTGTGTGTGGAGAAAGAACTGGTGCGTGTGCGTGAAGATTCCCTCGCTGTTTTGGGGGAAGAAGAAATCATCAAGAAATTCCCCCGCACAATGTATTTGGAAGATGCCAGCACCGTGATCGTGCTGAAAACACCAAAAACAGAAAGCAGCGTTCGCAAAGTGTGGATGCCCAAAACGGTTGCCTACATCCTGCGGGAATGGAAAGCGTCACAGGACAAGCAGAAAGAATTTCTCGGCAGCGAATATCTCGACTATAACCTCGTGGTGGCGTTACCGAATGGACGCCCCTGTGAGGAAACTGTTATTTCAAACGCATTCCGACGCTTGAAGCGAGACGCGCAGCTCCCTGATGTTGTGTTTCATTCTCTCCGTCATTCCAGCACTACCTACAAGCTGAAGCTCAACCACGGTGATATTAAGGCCACGCAGGGCGATACCGGCCATTCACAGGCTGATATGGTCACAAAGGTCTATGCACACATTCTCGACGAAGATCGCAAGGTCAACGCACAGAAGTTTGAAAGCGCCTTCTATGCAAATCCTGATTTGCGTGGCGTCCAAGCACCTGCCGAGCCAGCGCCCGCCTTAGATGTGCAGAGTATCATCTTGCAGCTTCAGCAATCCCCGGAACTTTTAAGCGCACTCACATCCCTCATATCGAATCAAGGTTGCAAATAAGTGGTTGAGTGCCGTGGTGCCAAGGTGGTGCCAAACAACGGAAAATATGAAAAATGGTTCGATATAATTATCTGGTGCCAATCGTGGCAAAACCATGTTTTACTTTCTCCTATCTCGGTGTATCTTTTATGGATTTTCAAAAAGAAAAACGCCGCAATCCCTTGAGATTACAGCGTTTTTGGTGCGCCTGCCCGGGCTCGAACCGGGGGCCTCGGGCTTAGGAGGCTCGCGCTCTATCCAACTGAGCTACAGACGCAAATCATGCGCACGAATATCAAATTGTAGGAAAAACGGTGCCATCGGTAATTGATGTCCGTGCGCTTAGGAGGCGTGTGCTCTATCCAACTGAGCTACTGAGACATTTTTATGATTTATTCAATTTTCACTGCTCGAAGGAATCGAACAATCTACCGCTTAGGAGGCGGACGCTCTATCCAGCTGAGCTACAGGCGCAGGTACAGATTGCATTGTACCGCATTCAGGCGGCTCTGTCAACGGCAGGAGCGTGCAAAAAAAGTGAAAAAATCCGCGAAACACCTTGCAATCGGAAAAACAACAGCATATACTATTTAGGTTATTGCGGTACTTCCATTTCAGATATACCTGCCGCCGGCAGGAAGGAGAGACAGACTATGCAGAACAACAAGCTACGCAACGTCGCTATTATCGCGCACGTCGACCACGGCAAGACCACGCTCGTCGACGAGATGCTCAAGCAGGGCGGCGTCTACCGTGAAAATCAGGAGGTCGTGGACCGCGTGATGGACTCCAACGACCTTGAGCGCGAGCGCGGCATCACCATCCTTGCCAAAAATACCGCCATCCACTATGGCGACACCAAGATCAACATTGTCGATACCCCGGGCCACGCCGACTTCGGCGGCGAGGTGGAGCGTATCCTCAAGATGGTCAACGGCGTCATTCTGCTCGTGGACGCCGCCGAGGGTCCCATGCCGCAGACGCGCTTTGTGCTTTCCCGCGCGCTGGAGCTGGGCCACCGCGTGATTGTAGTCGTCAACAAGATCGACCGCCCCGACCAGCGCATCCATGAGGTCGTGGACGAAGTGCTCGGGCTGCTGCTCGACCTTGACGCCACGCCCGAGCAGCTCGACAGCCCCATGCTCTTCTGCTCCGGCCGTCAAGGCACGGCGAGCTATTCGCCCGATGAGCCCGGCACCGATCTCAAGCCGCTCTTTGATACCATCCTCAACTACATTCCCGCGCCCGAGGCCGACGTCGACCAGCCCTTCCAGATGCTCGTCTCCGCCATCGACTACAACGAGTTTGTCGGCCGCATGGCCATCGGACGCATTGAGCGCGGCGCGCTCAAGCAGAATCAAGAGATCATGGTCTGCAACTACCACAACCCCGACGCCGCGCTGAAGAAGGCGAAGGCGGTCTCCCTCTACGAGTTCGACGGTCTGGGCAAGAAGCCCGTTACCGAGTCCACCGCGGGCAACATCATCTGCCTGTCCGGCATCGGCGATATTACCATCGGCGACACCATCTGCGCGCCCGAGTGCGTGGAGGCGCTGCCCTTTGTGAAGATCTCCGCGCCGACGATGGAAATGACCTTCTCCATCAACGATTCCCCCTTTGCGGGCCGCGACGGCAAGTTCGTCACCTCCCGCCAGCTGCGCGAGCGTCTGTTCCGCGAAACGCTCAAGGACGTTTCTCTGCGCGTGACCGAGATTGAGGGCGCAATGGACGCCTTTAACGTCGCGGGCCGCGGCGAAATGTCGCTGTCCATCCTCATCGAGACCATGCGCCGCGAGGGCTATGAGTTTCAGGTCTCGCCCCCGCGCGTGCTGTACCAGACCATCGACGGCAAGAAGTGCGAGCCCATCGAGCGTCTGGTCGTGGACGTGCCCGCTGAGAGCGTCGGCGCGGTCATCGAGAAGATCGGCTCCCGCAAGGGCGACATGGTCGAGATGACGCCGGTCGGCACCCGCATGAAGGTCGAATTCCTCGTCCCCGCGCGCGGCCTGTTCGGCTACCGCAACGAGTTCCTTACCGACACCAAAGGCGAGGGCATTATGGCGAGCGTGTTCGACTCCTACGCGCCCTACAAGGGCGATCTGGCGCGCCGAAGCACCGGCTCCCTCGTCGCCTTTGAGACCGGCGAGAGCATCACCTACGGCCTCTTCAACGCGCAGGAGCGCGGTCAGCTGTTCATCGGCGCGGGCGTGCCGGTGTACGAGGGCATGGTCGTGGGCGTCAGCCCCAAGCAGGAGGATATCACCGTCAACGTCTGCAAGAAAAAGCAGCTGACCAATATGCGCGCCTCCGGCTCGGACGACGCGCTGCGTCTGGTCCCGCCCAAGCAGATGAGCCTGGAGCAGTGCCTCGAATTCCTCGCCGACGACGAGCTGCTGGAGGTCACGCCGCACGCGCTGCGCATCCGCAAGACCATCCTCAACCACGAAAAGCGCATGAAGGCCACCCACGGCGGCAAGAAGTAAAAAAGAAAAAAGGAACGGCGCAGCCGTTCCTTTTTTGCGCTTATTCGATCCTGAACAGCTGTCTGCCGTTTTCGGCGGTCAGACGGACCAGCTCGTCCGTGTCCAGACCCCGCAGCGCCGCGAGCTTTTCCGCGATATAGCGGACGTTGCGCGAGTCGTTGCGCGTGCCGCGCACGGGGACGGGGGCCATATAGGGGCTGTCCGTTTCGAGCAGCATCCGGTCGAGCGGGCACTCAAGCGCGACCTCGACCGTTTTGCGGGCGTTTTTGTAGGTCGCGGGGCCGTCAAAGCCGAGATACCAGCCGCGCTTTAATAGCTCGCGCGCCATCTCGACGCTGCCGGAGAAGCAGTGGAACACGCCGCGCACAGCGGGAAATTCCTGTACGATGGCAAGACTGTCGGCGTGCGCCTCGCGGTCGTGCACGATGACGGGGAGATCCAGTTCCTGCGCCAGTGCAAGCTGATCGCGCAGCACCCTCTGCTGAAGCTCTCGCGGTGGGTTCTGCTCCCAGTAGTAGTCCAGCCCGATCTCGCCGATGGCGACGACCTTCGGCTCCTGCGCCCACGCGCGGAGCGCGTCCAGACTGTCCTCCGTGTAGGGCGCGCAGTTCTCGGGATGCCAGCCGACGGCGGCGTAGACGTGCGGATAGGTCCGCGCCAGCTCCACCACGCGGCGTGAGGACTCCAAATCGCAGCCGGGATCGAGGATCAGCCCCACGCCGTGTTCGGGCATGGAGGCGAGCAGCGTCTCGCGGTCGGCGTCAAACGCCTCGTCGTCGTAGTGCGCGTGGGTGTCGAAAATCAGATTCATAGCGTATCCTTTTCTTTGTGTTAGAAGGGGCAATCCCCAGTGAAAGGGCTTTTACAAACGGCGTGCAGCCTTGCTGCGGAAAAGCCCTTTGCCGACCTCTTGACCGCATAACTGCAGCGGCCGAGCGGAACAAGAAGTACGTCAAATCGACTGAGGGAAAACGACTTCATACGGCTGCTGAAACAAAGCTTCCTATTAGCGGTTCGGGGGTCGAGGGGGCGGTAGCCCCTCGTTGTCTCTGGGGTTCTAAAGGGGCTATCTCTTCAACCAAGAGATAGCCCCTTTGCTTTTGTGTCAGCACAGCTTTGCGCCGGCGGGGATCTTATCGTCCACCATGATGAGGTTTAGGACCTCCTGCCCTTTCTCGGTGTGGGTGGCGGAGAGCAGCATACCGCAGCTCTCGAGACCCATCATCTTGCGCGGCGGCAGGTTGACGATGGCGACCAGCGTCTTGCCGACGAGCTGCTCCGGCTCGTACCACTTGTGGATGCCGGAGAGGATCTGGCGGTCGGTGCCGGTGCCGTCGTCGAGCGTGAAGCGCAGCAGCTTATCGCTCTTCTTCACGGCTTCGCAGGCCTTGACCTTGACGGCACGGAAGTCGGATCTGCAGAAGGTGTCGAAATCGACCTTCTCCTCCGTCAGAGGCTCGATCTCCAGCGCGGGGAGCGCTGCCTTCTTCTGTTCCTCCTGAATGGCCTCTAGCTCGGCAAGAGCCTTTTCCATGTCGATGCGCGGGAAAATGGCCTCGCCCTTGTGGACGGTGACGCTCGCGCTTAGGCGGCCCCATTCGGCGGCGCTGTCCCAATCGCGGCAGTCCGCCGCCGCGCCGATCTGTGCGAAAATCTTCTCGCAGGAGGCGGGAATGAACGGCGTGAGCAGGATGGTGCAGATGCGGATGGTCTCGAGGAGGTTGTACATCACGCTGGCAAGACGCGCACGGTTGGCTTCGTCCTTGGCGAGGATCCACGGAGCGGTCTCGTCGATATACTTGTTCGCGCGCTGAATGACCTTGAAGATGGCCTCCAGACCGTTCTGGAACTGGAACCTCTCCATCTCGGCTTCGTACCTGCCGCGCAGGGCGGAGGCCGCCGCGATGAGGTCGGCGTCGAATTCGCCCTCGGCACGCTCAACGGGCAGCGTGCCGCCGAAATACTTCTCGACCATGGCGGTCGTGCGGGAGACGAGATTGCCGAGGTCGTTGGCAAGGTCCACATTGATGGTGTTGATGAGCAGCTCGTTGCTGAAATTGCCGTCGGAGCCGAACGGGAACGTGCGCAGCAGGAAGAAGCGCAGCGCGTCCACGCCGAAGCGCTCGGCAAGCACATAGGGATCGACGACATTGCCCTTGGATTTGCTCATCTTGCCGCCGTCCATGACGAGCCAGCCGTGGCCGTAGACGTGCTTGGGCAGCGGCATACCCATGCTCATGAGCATGGCGGGCCAGATGATGGAGTGGAAACGGACGATCTCCTTGCCGACGAAGTGGACGTCGGCGGGCCAGAACTTATCGTAATCGTCGTACTTTTTGTTCATGAAGCCGAGGGCGGTGCAGTAGTTGAACAGCGCGTCGACCCAAACATAGACCACATGACCGGGATCGAAGTCCACCGGCACACCCCAGGTAAAGCTCGTGCGGGAAACGCACAGGTCCTCAAGACCGGGTTTGATGAAGTTGTTCACCATCTCGTTCACGCGGCTGGCGGGCTGGAGGAAATCCGTGTCCTCGAGCAGGTGCTGCACGCGGTTGGCGTACTTGCTCAGCTTGAAGAAGTAGGCCTCCTCCTCCGCGTCCTCGACCTCGCGCCCGCAGTCGGGGCACTTGCCGTCCACGAGCTGGCTCTCCGTCCAGAAGCTCTCGCAGGGCTTGCAGTATTTGCCGACGTACTTACCCTTGTAGATGTCGCCGTTGTCGTGCATCTTCCTGAAGATCTTCTGGATGGCCTCGACATGGTAATCGTCGGTGGTGCGGATGAAGCGGTCGTTGGAGATGTTCATCAGCTTCCACAGGTCGAGGATGCCCTTTTCGCCGCAGACGATGTTGTCTACGAACTGCTGCGGGGTCACGCCTGCGGCCTTGGCCTTGTCCTCGATCTTCTGACCGTGCTCGTCCGTTCCGGTCAGGAACATCACGTCGTAGCCGGTCAGGCGCTTGTAGCGCGCCATCGCGTCGGTCGCCACCGTGCAGTAGGTGTGGCCGATGTGCAGCTTGTCCGACGGGTAGTAAATGGGCGTGGTGATATAGAATCGTTTCTGTTCCATGGGTATCTTCCTCTTTTCCTGCCCGCGCCGAATGAAAGCGGGGCATAAATTCTCTTTAGTTTAGCACATTTGAGGACATTTTTGCAAGAGGTACGGCGTTATTTGCGCGAGCCCCGCGCAAATAACGCCGTTTTTCTGAGATATTCTTATGCGATGGCGCGCTTTTCCAGCGCGTGCAGCAGCGGCACGCCGAGCAGGAAGCACACGGCGGCCTCGCCGATGCCGACCGTCAGCGCGTTGTAGGCGAACAGCCCCGCGAACGCGGCGGAGAAGCCCGCGCTTTCCCAGGCGAGCATCGCGCCGACAAGGACCATGTTGCACACCACCGGCGGCACAGCGGCCGTCCATGCGCTGCGGCAGCGTCCCGACCACACGGCGGCGAGCAGCGTGGCGAGCGTGCCGACGACCAGATCGAGCAGGCCGTAGGGGCTGAGCAGATTTGCAATTAGGCAGCCCACGGCAAGGCCGGGGATCGCCGCCCTGCGGTCGCGGCAGGGCAGCACACACAGCGCCTCGCTCAGACGAAACTGGACGGTGCCGAAGGCAAGTCCAAAGATATTGGAAAACCACGCGAGCGCCGCGTAGGCGGCGGCGATGACGGCGGCGCGGGCGAGGTCGCGGGTCGAGTATTGCAGCTCCATAGGGGTATCCTTTCTTGGGTATGTAGACAGACGGTGGGGAAAGACGGTCAGGCGGCCCCACAGGACCGCCTGACACTTCGCTTAAAATTCGGGGGAGGTCTTGCCGGAGGTCAGGTACTCGTAGTATTGCGCTTCGGTCGCCGCCATGTAGGTCATGACCCACAGCGTGCCGACGCCAAGGCACAGCGAGCCGACGATGCCCCAGCCGATAAAGCTCAAGTCCAGCACGAACTTCTCCCACTTGTGGCCGGTCATCAGGCGCTGGCTCTCGTCCAGACATTCCCTCCAGCCGTATTCGGGGTGGTCGGCCTTGACGTAGTAGACCATGGAGTAGGCGTAGGCCTTGACGATGCCCGGGATGAAAAGCAGCAGGCTCCACAGGAAGATAAAGAGCCCGGAGAGCAGACCGATGAGCAGCGTGCCGCCGAAATCGTCCCGAAAGCCGCGGAACAGGTCGTTGAGGTCAATGCCCCTGCCCTCGCGCGTCTGCGCGAGGAAGGCATATTTCTGCGCGTAGAGCATCGGACCGGTGACGACGAGCGCGCCGACACCGGGGAGGATGCTGCCGGCGGCGCCGACGATGGCGGAGACCACCAGACAGAACACCACGCCCATGAGCCATTGATCCTTGAAGATGCCGCCGCCGAGCCGGGCGCGGGCGGCTGCTTTCCATTCGCTTCTTGTCATGCGGATATTCTCCTTGTCACACAATATTTCGCTTACAGCAGGTCGGGCAGATGACGCACGACCTCGGCGCAGCGCGGGCACAGCCCCTCAGCGTTGGGCGTGAGGGAGTGCTTCCAGCAGCGCGGGCACTTCGTGCCGGCGGCGTTTTCGACCTTGACGGCAAGCTCGCCGCCGACGGTCAGCTCGACCTTGGAGACGATGAACAGGTCGGCGAGCGCCGCGGGATTCTCGTCCGCGAGGAACACATCACCCTCGGGCATGGTCAGATGCACGTCGGCCTCCAGACTCTTGCCGATGACCTTCGCCGCGCGGGCCTCCTCGAGCGCGCCGTTGACGGCGGTGCGGACCTCGATGATGCGCTCCCAACGGGCCATAGTTTCGGCGTCGAGCGCGTAGGCGGTGAAGGGCTTGTTCATGTCGTTGAGCACCACGTTGCGCGCGTCGTCCTCGGCGGTGTGCGGCATGGCAAGCCAGATCTCATCGCAGGTGAAGGCGAGGATGGGCGCGAAGAGCTTGGCAAGGGTCGAGAGCGTGAGGTAGAGCGCGGTCTGGGCGCTACGGCGCTCGGCGGAGTCCGCCGCCTCGCAGTACAGGCGGTCCTTCACAATATCGAGGTAGAAGCTCGAGAGCGTAGTGACGCAGAAATCGTTGACCGCGTGGGTAATGATGTGGAACTCGTAGTCGTTGTAGGACTGCTCAACCTTTTCGATCAGCTCGTTGAGCTTGGTGATGAGCCAGCGGTCGAGCACCGGCATATCCTCGGCTCCGGTGAGGTGCGCGGGGTCGAAGTCCACCAGGTTATCGAGCATGAACTTACAGGTGTTGCGGAACTTGAGATAGTTCTGGCTGAGCTGCTGGAAGATGGCCTTGGAGCAGCGCACATCCGCGTGATAGTCGGCGCTCGCTGCCCACAGACGCAGGATGTCCGCGCCGTTTTCGTTGAAAATGTCGGCGGGATCGACGCCGTTGCCGAGGCTCTTGTGCATCGCGCGGCCCTCGCCGTCCACGGTCCAGCCGTGGGTGACGCACTCCTTGAAGGGAGCGCCCTCACCGAACGCGCCCACGGCGGTCAGCAGGGAGGACTGGAACCAGCCGCGGTACTGGTCGAGGCCCTCGAGGTACATCGTGGCGGGCCAGAAGCCCTGATCCTTCTTCATCGCGGCGAAGTGCGTGGAGCCGGAGTCGAACCAGCCGTCGAGCGTGTCCTCCTCCTTGGTGAAGCCGGCGCTCTTGCCGCAGTGCGGGCAGGCGAAGCCCTTGGGCAGAATGTCGGCGGCGTCCATCTCAAACCAGGCGTTGGAGCCTTTTTCGGCAAAGAGCCTGCTCACGGCCTCGATGGTCTCGTCGGTGCAGACGGGCTTGCCGCAGTCGGCGCAGTAGAACACGGGAATGGGCAGACCCCAGCGGCGCTGACGGCTGATGCACCAGTCGGCGCGCTCGCGGATCATGCTCTTCATGCGGTCGATGCCCCAGCCCGGGACCCAGCGCACGTCGTCGCATGCGGCGCAGGCCTCGTCCTTAAAGGAATCGACGGAGCAGAACCACTGCGGGGTGGCGCGGAAGATGATGGGTTTCTTGCAGCGCCAGCAATGCGGATAGCTGTGCACGATCTCCTCGGAAGCGAAGAGCGAGCCGGCCTCCTTCATGTCGTTGAGAATGACGGGGTTGGACTCCTCCACGAGCATCCCCTCGTACTTGCCGGCATAGTCGGTGTGGCGGCCTTGATCGTTGACGGGCACGACCATGTCCATGCCGTAGCGGCGGCAGGTCTGATAGTCGTCCGCGCCGAAGCCGGGCGCGGTGTGGACGCAGCCCGTACCGGAATCCATCGTGACATAGTCGGCGAGGACCAGACGGCTCGTCTTGGGCAGGAACGGATGCTGCGCGAGCATATTCTCATAGAAATTGCCGGGGTGGGTCTCGACGACGGTGTAGTGCTCGACCTTGCCGACGGCCATGACCTTCTCGACGAGCGCCTCGGCGACGATGTACATCTCGCCGTTGTCGTCGTTGCGGACGATGGCGTAGCTCTCGTCGGGATGCAGCGCGATGGCGAGGTTGCCGGGCAGCGTCCAGATCGTGGTCGTCCAAATGACGAAGCTGAGCTTGCTCCTGTCGAGATGGCTGAGCTTGCCGAGATCGTCGTGCATCGGGAACTTGACGTACACGGTCGTGCAGGGGTCGTCTTGATATTCGATCTCTGCCTCGGCCAGCGCCGTCTCGTCGTGATAGCACCAGTACACGGGCTTGAGGCCCTTGTAGATGTAGCCCTTCTTGTACATTGCGCCAAAGACCTTGACCTCCTCGGCCTCAAAGCCGGGGTCCATGGTCTTGTAGGGATGCTCCCAGTCGCCGAGCACGCCGATGCGCTTGAAGCCCTCCATCTGGATGCCGATGTACTTGTCGGCATACTGGTGGCAGGCGGTGCGGAAGTCCGCGACGCTCATGGCCTTGCGGTTGAGCTTCTGCTCCTTGATGATGGCGCTCTCGATGGGCATACCATGGTTGTCCCAGCCGGGGATATAGGGCGTATAGTAGCCGCGCATCGCATAGGAACGGGTGATGAAGTCCTTGAGGGACTTGTTGAGCGCGTGGCCCATGTGCAGTCCGCCGTTGGAGAACGGAGGGCCGTCGTGCAGGGAGAAGCGGGGCTTGCCCTCGTTCTTCTTGAGCATGAGGTTGTAGAGGTCCATTTCCTCCCAATGCTTGAGCATCTCGGGCTCACGCTTGGGCAGGCCCGCGCGCATCGGGAAGCCGGACTTCGGCATATTCAATGTCGCTTTGTAATCCATGTTGTGTCTCCTTTATGTGAATTTTTCTGTTTGTTGCAAAATAAAAATGCTCTGTCTCCCGACGAAAGAGACAAAGCATGACCATACTCTGCGGTACCACTCTTCTTGCTGCCGTTCCGGCAGCCGCTCAAATGCTGCGATGTAACGGTCGCACCCGGGCTGTCCTACTGCGGCTTCAGACGCCTGCTCCGAGGTGATATTTGCTCTCCGCGCCCCGCTGCCTCGCACCGGCCGGCAGCTCTCTTTGCGGGCGGACGGGGGAGCTACTTGTCCTCATCTGCACAATTCCACATATTACGGTCATTCTACCCGCATTCTTTCGCTTTGTCAAGGCTGAAAATGCTTGCGGAAGCGGCAAAAATAGGCTATACTATCGGCGAAAAATACGCGAAAGCGACAAATCCCCGGAGGCTGTGCCATGATCCACGATATCGAGCCGAAGCATTTATACAACGAATGGAAGCCGAACGCCGTGCCGAAGAGGTCGAGCGCCGTCGTGCAGTTCTGCGGGAGGAACCTCCTCTGCCGCATCGACGACAACGGGCTCAAGCTCCCGAGCCGCGCCATGTTCCCCGACGGCGACGAGATGTTCACCTATCTTTTTGAGCTGGACGGCAGGGAATACTACCTCCTGCGCGACGAAACGCCGCGCGGGCCGGACGGCTGGACCTACCGCGACATCGGTATTTTCCGCACCGAGCAGCCGAAGGAGCTTGCCTTTGCCGCGGTCAGCGCGTGGCACCTGTGCTGCTGGTACCGCGACACACGATTCTGCGGCCGCTGCGGCACGGCGCTCGAGCACGATGTCAACGAGCGCATGATGCACTGCCCCAAGTGCGGCAATATGATCTTCCCGCGCATCAACCCCTCGGTCATCGTGGCGGTGACGCACGGCGACTACCTGCTGCTCACGCAGTACGCGAACCGCCCCGGCGCGACACGCACGGCGCTCATCGCGGGCTTTACCGAGTTCGGCGAGACCGCCGAGCAGACCGTCCACCGCGAGGTGATGGAGGAGGTCGGCCTCAAGGCCAAAAACCTGCGCTACTATAAGTCTCAGCCGTGGGGCATCTCCGGCGGCGGGCTGCTGCTCGGCTACTGGTGCGAGCTGGACGGCGACGAGACCATCCATCTCGACAACTTTGAGCTGGCGGACGGCGCGTGGGTCAGCCGCGAGGAGCTGCGCCGCGACTACCGTGACAACGGCGTCGCCCTCACGAGCGAGATGATCGCCCGCTTTGCCGCGGGGCGGGAGTACGAGCCGGTATCGGAATAAGATGAAAAAGCGCGGAGCAGAAGGCTCCGCGCTTTCCTTATGCAAGGACTGTGGCGATCCATTTCCCGAGCAGCTGCAGAAGGAGAAAGTGCGCGGGATAGAAAATATAAAAGAAATATTTTCCGCCGCGCCGCCCGCGCTCGCCGCTGTAGAGCAGCAGGAGCGGTGCGCACAGCAGCACCCATGGCGAGGCGATGAGCAGCGGGAGCAGTCCCGCGAGCCGCCACGCGCCCGCCGAGCGCAGCAGGTAGAAAAGCGTGGCGGAGAGCGTGCCGAGGAAAACGTATTCGCTGCGGACGGCAAGCGCCGCCGCGCCGAAGACGAGGCAGGTCAGGACGTACAGCGCGAGCCGCTTCCCGCGTTCTGCCGCGTCGGACTCAATGCGTGCGAGCACGAATAGCTCCAAACAGGCGAGCGAGAGCGTAAAGAGTACGTTTTGAAGCGCGGGACCGGTCCACTGCTCATAGTGCGCGAGGTTGAAGACCGGCTCGCTGATAAGGGCAAAGGCCAGCAGCGTGAGAAAATACCGCTTCCGGTCGCGCGTGTGCGTGAAGCCCTCGGCAAGCAGAAAGACATAGAGCGGAAAAGCGAGGTGGCCCAGCACATCAAACACGCTGTAGACGCCCTGCACGGCGCCGAGCCATGCGGGCGCGTCCTGCGGGATGAGCGTGCTTCCGTCCTCACCGCGGAACGGCGCGAAAAAGCCGCGCCGGATCACGAGCATATTCGCATGGTCGCAGAGCATGGAGACCATGGCGATGTATTTGAGCGCGAAGCCGCTCAGCTTTTTGGGGATCTGTTTCATGAAGGGTCCTCCCGTGTGCGCGCCGCGCCGAGAGCGGAATGGAAGTCTTCCCAAGCCTCGGGGTGATCGACGTAGTATTTCGGGCAGAGCTTGCCGGTCACGTCGTAGTGGCGGATAACGTCGGCGGGGGCGAGGTCGAATTCCTCGCACAGCCACGCCGTCAGCCGCAGAAGGCTGGTCATCGTCTCGGCGGAGAACTCGCCCGTCTCGTCGGCGTGGCAGACCTCAATGGAAACGGTGTGGCTGTTCGCCTGCGAGGAGCAGTAGGCGACCTCCGAGAGCGGGACGCATTGAATGACCTCGCCCTCCAGCCCCACGACGAAGTGCGCGCTGGCATAGGTCTCGTGCGTGACGGCGAGATTGGCGAAGAAGCTTCGGTTTGCCGCCGCCGAGGTGCCGGGGTTGCCGACGTAGTGGACCACCACGCCGTCGATCGTCTCGAGCGGCGTGCCGGGACGGGAGTATGGGTTGAGCGGCAGGATGTCCTGCTCCACCCAGTCCGGCGCGGACGCGTCCGCGCCGGGGACGCCGCGGTGGCGGAACCAGTAGACCAGCTCTGCGCCGATGCAGAGAACGAGCACGGCGATGACTGCCCGCTCCAGCCGGACGCGGCTGCGCTTTTTTCGTGCGGCCATGCGTCAGAAGCCGCGCACGGTCGCAGGCGTTTCGATGCCCATGCCGGCAAGCGCTTCGAGCGTATCGGTCATCTCCGGCGTAACGATCACATAGACGCTGCCGCCGCTCGAGGTCGTGTCGATCGAATTCCTGATCGGCTTCTCGTCCATCCGGATGCTGTACCACAGCTCCAGCTCGACATAGAAGCTGCCGCTGTAGAGCATACTCTCAAAGAGCGAGGCATTGGAGGCGTGACCCGCCTCGTAGTCGCGGCACAGCGCGGAGACGAGCGTGTTGGCCTGCGCGGCGGTCAGCTCGCCGTAGTCCTCGCCGTAGGCGCCGTCGCTGACAACGTCGTAGTAGCCGCCGGTGAGATAGGCGCTGCTCTTGTCGTCCGCCAGCTCGCCGAGCACGCGGTCGAGCGCGGCCTCGGGGCAGTTGAGCAGCGCCGTCATCGTCTGCGCGACGGAGCCGGGCTCGTTCAGCTCAGCGGAAAAGGCGCGGCAGTCGTCGTAGCTGCGGCGCACGATGCGCCCGTCCGTGAGCGTGTAGGTGACGGTGAAATAGAGATAGCTGCTGTACGGAGCGTCCGCAGGCGTTTCGTAGGTGGTCCGCGCGTAGCTGAGCTGGCGCGCCTTGTCGGCGATCATCGCGCGGTGCGCGGCAAGAACATATTCGATGCTCTCCGGCTCGTCGAGCCTGCAGGAGAGGTAGTCGCCGCCGGAGGAGAGGTGTACATTGACGGACTTGATCTTGTCCGCGTCGGGCGTGTAGCCCTCGTAGCCGGTGAGGTCGAGCGACATGGCGATGCCGAAGCACACCAGCACGGCGGAGAACACCAGCGCGCCGACACGGCCCGTGCGCCAGACGCGGAAGCTCTTGTGCAACAGCATTTCTGCGGCGAAGTAGCCGAGCAGACCGGCGAAGAGCATACAGGCAATGGTGCCGGGGAGGGAGTATTGACCGTTATAGAGGTTGAGGCCGAAGACGAGGAAGTAGATGAGCTGTCCGATCGAGAATGCGGCGCAGACCGCCACGCCGTATTTGAAGACCGGGCGCATCCACGGCACGGTGACGATGGAGCCGGTCGCCTCGCTCGCGCGGCGGCGGTAGACGAGCAGGCCGAGCACGGCGAACACGATGCCGACGGCGGCATAGATGCCGAGCACGCCGAGGCCGCCGAGCACATACTCGTCGCCCTGAATGACCTGACGCGTCCCGTCGCTGAGGATGCGGTCTACGCGAGCGACATTGCTCACGTCCAGCACGCAGGCAAGCTCCCAGGCGGGCGAGAGGAAGACGAAGGTCTCCGGAGCGGAATAGCCGCTGTAGCCGTAGAGGAAGTTGCCGGCAAAGGTGCGCACGAGCCACTCCATGCCTGCGGCGAGGACGTTCAGGATCCCATAGAACACGGGAGCCGCTAAGATCTGGCCGGTGAACATCATGCAGAGCACGCCGAAGGAGTAGAAGAACAGCACCGAGAGCACGGCGGCGAGCAGCGCGGTGCCGAGCGCGGTAAGGTCCAGCGCACCGAAGCAGGCGGCGGTGATGCCCGCGAGGGCAAAGGCGAGCACGAGCGCGGAGACCATGCACACAAGGCCGGTGAGGTAATTGGTCGCGTACAGCGTCTCGCGCCGCACGGGCATGGAATGGAAGCCCTGCGTGGCGCGGGGGTTGGTAAGGTAGGCGAACATCGCCATGGCGAAGAAGATGCCGAACACGGCGCCCATCACAAGCCCGCCGTAGGCGCCGATCTGCAGCAGGTAATACGAGGCGTCGGCTACGTTCGAGGCGCCGCGGTAGTCGGCCAGCTCGTTGAGCAGCGGCAGCGGCAGGAGCAGCAGCCAGATCAGGGCGTAGCCCAGCCACAGCGGCCAGAAGCGCTGCAGGTTCTTGCGGAAAAGCGCGCGGTTAAAGAACGATGTCGTGGACTGCATAGTCGGCACCTCCCAGCTCATAGATGAAAATTTCCTCCAGCGTCAGCGGCACGGCCTCCATGTACACGGGGTCCAGCGCGGCGAGCCGCTCGGTGATCTGCTGCGTATTGCCGCGGAAGATGATGGTGAACACGCGCCCGAGATGGCTCTCGTGCAACAGCTTCAGTCCCGCGGGGAGCTCCGGTGCTCCCTCACCCTTGAAGACGATCTGCATTTTGACCGTGTTCTCCTGCAGCTCGGAAAGGCTGCGCTCGAGCAGGACCCTGCCGCGGTTCATGATGCCGACGTGGTCGCACACGTCCTCCAGCTCGCGCAGGTTGTGGCTGGAGACGAGCACCGTCGTGCCGCGCTCGGCGACGTCCTGCATAATGAGGCTCCACACCTGACGGCGCATCACGGGGTCAAGACCGTCCACGGGCTCGTCTAAAATGAGGTAGTCCGGCATACAGCACATGGCGATCCAGAACGCCGCCTGCTTCTGCATTCCCTTGGAAAGGCGGCGGATGAGCTGCTTTTCGTCCAGCGAAAAAACGCCGCGCAGCTTCTCGTAGCGCTCCATATTGAACTGCGGATAAAAGCCGCGGTAGAATTTCATCATGTCGCGGATGCTCGACTGCATAAAATAGTGCCAGTCGTCGGGAATGGAGGCGATGCGCCGCTTGACCGCCACATTTTCCCACACGTCCGCGCCGTCCACCGAGATGGCGCCGGAGTCCTGCCGGTACACACCGGTCAGGTGGCGCAGCAGCGTGGATTTGCCCGCGCCGTTCGGCCCCACGAGACCGTAGATCGCGCCCTGCGGCACGGTCAGGCTCGCGCCGTCGAGCGCGGCAAAGCCGTCAAAGGTTTTCACCAGCTCACGAATTTCGATCATTTCTCTTCCTCCTCCCGGCAGATGGCGTCCAGCTCGGCGGTCGTCATGCCGAGCTCGCGCAGCTCGCGCAGCGTTTCGCGCAGAGTCTCGGTCAGCGCAAGGCGGCGTCCGTCGTCCTCGGCGCGCTCGCGGCGCACGGCGAAGCTGCCCTTGCCGGGCACGGATGCGGCGTAGCCCTCCGATTCCAGCTCGCTGTAGGCGCGCTGGATGGTGTTCGGGTTGATGGCGAGCTGACTGGCCAGCGCGCGCACCGAGGGGAGCCGTTCCCCGTCGGCGATCGCGCCGGAGACGATCAGCCGCCGCAGCCCGTCGCGCACCTGCCCATAGATCGGGCGCGCGTCGCGGTAATTCAAGGTGATCATAGCGGTGCCTCCTGTTTGCTTATCGGCTGAGAAGTACGACGACGGCGACGAGCAGCGCCACAAGGATCGCGCCTACGCCGACCGTCAGAACACTGAAGGAAACCATGCTGCCATCCCTCCAAACTGTATTAATCGTATTAGTACGGTTAGGATAGCATGAGAGCTTCGCTCTGTCAAGTATTTTTCAGAAATTGGCGAAACTTCACAGAAGAATGATAAGACCCTGTTAAGAATTTATCTATTGTACCAAATCGTCATATTGACGAAATTTAATAATTTTAAAGTACCAATTTAACAAAAATGGAGAAAGTGCCGTCGGACGGTTGCTTTTGCGCGTGGAATCTGCTATCTTAATACCGTAGAGAAAGGGCGGGAATACCCAATATGCCCTTTTGAAAGCAATGCAATTTAATAGGAGAGGGGAAATCACATGGATAAGATCATAGAAATCAACAGTGCGGTAAACGGCTTTGTATGGGGTCCCATCATGCTGGCACTGCTGGTCGGCACGGGCATTTACTTGAGCTTCCGCGTTGGCTTCATTCAGTTCTCCAAAATCGCCTACTGGTGGAAGAACACCATCGGCAAGATCTTCAAAAAGACTGAGGCGGGCGAGGGCGAGATCACGCCGATGCAGGCGGTCTCCACGGCGCTGGCCTCCACGGTCGGCACGGGCAACATCGCCGGCGTCACCGGCGCGATCATTCTCGGCGGCCCCGGCGCGGTGTTCTGGATGTGGATCTCCGCTCTGTTCGGCATGGTCACCAAGTTCGCCGAAGTCACCCTCGCGGTCAAGTACCGTGAGCGCAACGAAAAGGGCGACTGGTGCGGCGGCCCGATGTACTACATCAAGAACGGCCTCGGCCCCAAGTGGAAGTGGCTGGGCGTCATCTTCTCCGTGTTCGGCGCGCTTGCCGCGTTCGGCATCGGCAACATCTCCCAGATCAACTCCATCGCTTCCTCCGTCAACTCCGTCGCGGTCGCATTCCATGAGAACGCCAAGGAGTTTGACACGATCATCGGCCTCATCACCGGCGTTGTGATCGCCATTTTCGTGGCGCTCGTGCTCCTCGGCGGCGTCAAGCGCATCGGTCAGGTCACCGAGAAGCTCGTCCCCGGCATGGCGGCCATCTACATCGTCTGCGCGTTGATCGTCGTTATCGCCAACGCGGGCGCGATCCCCGGCGTGTTTGCCGACATTTTTAAGGGCGCCTTCAACCCCTCCGCCGTCGTCGGCGGCGCGGTGGGCGTCACTATGAAGCTCGCCATCACCAAGGGCGTCGGCCGCGGCGTCTTCTCCAATGAGGCCGGTCTCGGCTCCGCGCCCATCGCGCACGCCGCCACCTCCGAGAAGAACCCCGTCAAGCAGGGCCTCTACGGCATCTTCGAGGTCTTTATGGACACCATCGTCATCTGCACGCTGACCTCCCTCGTCGTCCTCTGCTCCGGCGCGGCCACCGGCAACTACGGCAACAACGATCTCGCGGGCGTGCCCACTGCGGTCGCGGGCTTTGCCAGCGTATTCGGCGACAAGATCGGCTCTCTGATCCTTGCCATCGGCCTGCTGCTCTTCGCCACCTCCACCATCCTCGGCTGGGCGCTCTACGGCACCCGCTGCGCGGAGTTCCTCTTCGGCAGCAAGATCATCCGCCCCTACCAGGTCCTCTTCTGCCTCGTCGTCATCGCCGGCTCCGCCGCCGATCTCAAGCTGGTGTGGGATATCTCCGATACCCTCAACGGCCTCATGGCGATCCCGAACCTGATCGCGGTGCTGCTCCTCAGCCCCGTGGTCATCAAGCTGACCAAGGAGCACTTCGACGGCGTGAAGGCAGGCAAGCTCGAATAAGCGAATATCCGCTCACCTGCGGCGGGACGGACCGTGCGGTCCGTCCCGCTTTTTGCTCCCGCAGCGAAAAAAGCGGGGAAAACGCGGAATATTTTCGCAGATTTCCCTTTACAATAGAAAAAAGCCGTGGTATGATATCAAAGCGCGTGAAGGCGCGCAAAGAGCATACCCGGGCTTAGGACGCGGATCATCACCTGTCCCGCCGCTCAGCTCTGGGTGAATTTGATCGAAAGGTGGAAACACAACTATGATGCTCAAAGACCAGAAGACTGCCATTATCGAAGCCAACCGCACCCATGAGAGCGACACCGGTTCTCCCGAGGTCCAGATCGCCATTCTCACCGAGCGCATCAACCAGCTCACCGAGCACCTCAAGGTCCACGCGCACGACAATCACTCCCGCCGCGGCCTGTACAAGATGATCGGTAAGCGCCGCAGCCTGCTCGACTACCTCATGAAGAAGGACATCGAGCGCTACCGTGCCATCATCGCCAAGCTCGGCATCCGTAAGTAAGAGACAATATGCGCGGGGGAAGGATATTCTTTCCCCGCGTGTTTTGCTATCTTGCGCCCCTGTTTTTCCCGCAAAAGCCCGCAAAACAGGGAGCCGACGCCCGCATTTTAGCAGTTGATCTTGTCCGCGAGACCTTCGCGGCTGAGCTCAAGTGCTAAAGGGTCGGACAAGGCTCCCGACAAAAATCTGAAAAGGAGTATGATCATGTCCACCATCATCACCCACCGTCAATTCCCCGGCTACCACAAGTATGAAATGGAGCTCGCCGGCCGTCCGCTGACCCTCGAGGTCGGCAAGCTCGCCGAGCTCGCCAACGCCGCCGTCATGGTCGGCTACGGCGACACCCGCGTGCTGGTCTGCGCCACCGCGTCCGCCCGTCCCCGCGACGGCATCGACTTCTTCCCTCTCTCCGTCGACTTTGAGGAGAAGATGTACTCCGTCGGCCGCATTCCCGGCAGCTTCAACCGCCGCGAGGGCCGTCCCGGCGAGAAGGGCATCCTGACCAGCCGCGTCATCGACCGCCCCATCCGCCCGCTCTTCCCCTACGATTTCCGCAACGACGTGTCCATCATGGCGACCGTCATGGCGGTCGACCACGACTGCTCTCCCGAAATCGCCGCGCTCATCGGCACCTCCGCTGCCCTCGCCATCTCCGACATTCCATGGAACGGTCCCGTCGGCGCGCTGAAGGTCGGCCTTGTGAACGGCGAGCTGGTCCTCAACCCCACGAGCGAGCAGCGCAAGGTCTCCGACCTTGACGTGACCGTCGTCTCCACCGGCAAGAAGGTCGTTATGATCGAGGCGGGCGCGAACGAGGTCGATAACGACACCATGTACCGTGCCATCGAGCTGGCGCACAACGAAAATCAGAAGCAGATTGAGCTGATCGACCGCATGGTCGCCGAGATCGGCAAGCCCAAGTTCGACTATCCTCACGCGAACTTCAATCAGGAGCTCTTCGACAAGATCGTTGCCGACTTCATGGACGAGGCCAAGGCCGCCATGGATACCGACGACAAGAACGTCCGCGAGGCCCGCTGGAACGAGATGATCGAGCACTGGCACGAGAAGTATCTCGAGGAGTATCCCGACATGGATCAGTACCTCGACGAGTTCACCTATAAGTTCCAGAAGAAGATCGTCAAGGCGTGGCTGCTCGAGGGCCACCGCGTCGACGGCCGTCAGAAGAACGAGATCCGTCCTCTCGCCGCCGAGGTCGGCGTGCTGCCCCGCGTCCACGGTTCGGGCCTGTTCACCCGCGGTCAGACGCAGGTGCTCTCCGTCTGCACCCTCGATACCCTCAGTGCCAATCAGAAGCTCGACACCATCTGGGAAGAGACCGAGAAGCGCTATATGCACCACTATAACTTCCCCGGCTACTCCGTCGGCGAAGCCAAGCCCGCCCGCAGCCCCGGCCGCCGCGAGATCGGCCACGGCGCACTGGCCGAGCGCGCGCTGCTGCCCGTCATTCCGCCCGTTGAGGAGTTCCCCTACGCCATCCGCGTCGTGAGCGAGGTCGTGTCCTCCAACGGCTCCACCTCTCAGGGCTCCATCTGCGGCTCCACGCTCGCGCTGATGGACGCCGGCGTGCCCATCAAGGCGCCCGTCGCCGGCATCTCCTGCGGTCTCATCCAGGACGGCGACGATTTCACCACCTTCATCGACATTCAGGGCGTTGAGGATTTCCACGGCGAGATGGATTTCAAGGTCGCCGGCACGAAGAAGGGCATCACCGCCATCCAGATGGACCTCAAGAACGACGGTCTGACCATGGCGATCATCAGGAACGCGCTGGACATCACCTACGATGCGCGCGTGCAGATCCTTGATCAGATCATGCTGCCCTGCATCGCCGAGCCGCGTCCCGAGGTCAGCCCCTACGCGCCCAAGATGATCACCATGAAGATCGACCCCGACCGCATCCGCGAGGTCATCGGCAAGGGCGGCTCCGTCATCCAGAAGATCGTCGCCGATACCGGCGCGAAGATCGACATCGACGACGACGGCACCATCCACATCGCCTCTGCCGACGCCGCCGCCTGCGACGCCGCGAAGAAGTGCATCGACGATATCGTGTTTGTCCCCGAGGTCGGCAAGCTGTACTACGGCCGCGTCGTGCGCCTGATGCAGTTCGGCGCCTTTGTGGAGATCGCCCCGGGCAAGGACGGCCTGGTCCACATCTCCAAGCTCGACAAGAAGCGTGTCGAGAAGGTCGAGGACGTGGTCACCGTCGGCGACATGATCTGGGTCAAGTTCATGGAGATCGACGAAAAGGGCCGCTGGAACCTCTCCCGCAAGGACGCTCTCCTCGAGATCGAGGCTCAGCAGGCCGAGGCCGCCAAGGAGCAGTAAGCGGAAAACCAAAATTTACAGGGAAAGGGCGTTGACTGCTGCCGGCGGTCAACGCCCTTTCCCCGCACTTGCGCAGAAAAGAGAGACGTGATATCATAAAAGCAATACGATCGGACGGTTATGGAGGCGAATATTATGTGGCTTACATTTGCGCTGCTGTCAGCGGTATTTGCATCGCTCACATCAATACTGGCAAAGGTGGGCATTGACGGGGTCAACTCAAATCTTGCAACGGCGATTCGAACTGCGGTCGTTCTTGTCATGGCGTGGGGAATGGTTTTTCTTACCAATACACAGGGCGGGGTCACGGAGATTAGTAAAAGAAGCTGGCTGTTTTTGATCCTTTCGGGCATGGCGACAGGTGTCTCCTGGCTGTGTTACTATCGGGCGCTGCAAATTGGAGAGGCCTCTAAGGTTGTGCCGATCGATAAGCTGAGCGTCGTGATCACATTGGTGATGGCGTTTGTTTTTCTGCATGAGCGGTTTACGGCAAAATCCCTTCTGGGCTGTGCTCTGATCGGTGCAGGGACGTTATTGATGGTCCTATAGTCGCCGATTCACGGAACAGGGAAAAAGAGGGCGCGGATATTCCGTGCCCCTTTTCATTTTTTCCGTTTTGTGGTATCATACAGGCAAATACAGGCTATCATCAAGGAGGACACCCTATGCCCGACACCATTGCTGCCATCGCCACCGCGCCTGCGGCCGCTGCGGTCGGCATCGTGCGCTTGAGCGGCGCGGAGACGCGGCGCGTGCTCGCGGCGCTGTTCACGCCGGCGGATGGTCGTTCGGCTGCGGAGCTTTCGCCGCGGCGCATGACCTACGGCACGGTGCGCGACGCCGAGGGGCGCACGCTCGACCACGCGCTGGCGGTGGTGTTCTCCGCCGGACACAGCTACACGGGCGAGGAGAGCGCGGAGCTGCATTGCCACGGCTCGCCGGTCGTTTTGCAGGAGGTCCTGCGCGCCGCGTTTGCCGCAGGCGCGCGGCAGGCGCGGGCGGGGGAATTCACCGAGCGCGCGTTTCTGAACGGCAAAATGGACCTCACCGAGGCGGAGGCGGTCATCGACCTCATCGACGCCGAGACCGCCGAGGCGGCGCGGAACGCCGCCGCACAGGTGGACGGCGCGCTGCGCCGTCCGGTCGAACAGGTCTACGACGCACTGCTGGGCCTCACCAGCCGCTTCTACGCCGTGGTGGACTATCCCGACGAGGACATCGAGGACTTGACGCTTGCCGAGACGGAGCGGACGCTCAAGGAGAGCGAGCGGACGCTCACGGCGCTGCTCGGCACCTTTGCGCGCGGGCGCGTGCTCAAAAGCGGCGCGGCGACCGCCATCGTCGGCGCGCCGAACGCGGGCAAAAGCTCGCTGCTCAACGCGCTTGTGGGCTACGAGCGCGCCATCGTCACCGACCTTCCCGGTACGACGCGCGACACCGTGGAGGAAAAGGCCGTGGTCGGCGGCGTGCTGCTGCGGCTGATCGACACGGCAGGCATCCGCGAGACGGACGACGCCGTGGAGCGGCTCGGCGTGGAGCGCTCGCGCCGCGCGGTCGAGAGCGCCGACATGGTGATCGTCGTAGCGGACGGCAGCCAAATGCCGCTCGCCGTGGAGCCGGATATCCTCGCGCTTGCGGCCAAAGCGCCGCATTGGATCCTTGCCATCAGCAAGGATGATCGGAATCCCGCCGTAAAGACCGCCGTCTGGAGGCTGCCGGACGGTGCGCCTGCGCCGGAGCATTTGGTCTCCTTTAATTCCGTAACGCCCGGCGGGCTGAACGTGCTGATCGACGCGATCCGAGACTGCTTTCCCGCCGGCGCTCCCGCGGGCGGCACGCTGCTCACCAACGCCCGGCAGGCCGAGGCTGTCCGCCGTGCGCTTGAGAGCGTCCGCACGGCGCGCGAGGCGCTCACCGCCGGGCTGACGCCCGACGTGGTGCTCACCGAGGCCGAGGGTGCGCTCGACGCGCTCGGCGAGCTGACCGGCCGCACAGCGCGCGAGGACATGGTGACGCGCATTTTCGAACGCTTCTGCGTCGGAAAGTGAGCGGAACGCATTGTTTACAGAAAATGATTGATATTATCTTAACGTTCTGCTACAATACTGCCATTCTAAGGAAGAATCGACTCTATCCCCACAAAGGGGCCGTTTGTCTGCGGCCCGGAAAGGAACGCCATGCGTGACTATATTATCATGACCGACAGCTGCTGCGACCTGAATCAGCAGGAGGTCGATGAGCTCGGGCTTACCGTTCTGCCGCTTTCCTTTACGATTGACGGCAAAACCTATCTCAACACGCCCGACCATGCCGATATGTCCCCCGAGGAATTTTTCGCAAAGATCGCTGCGGGCGAGAACAGCACCACCGCCGCCGCCAATGTTGGCCAGTTCGACGAGGCGATGCGCAGGGCGCTCGACGCGGGCAAGGATATCCTGTGCATCTGCTTCTCCAGCGCGCTGTCCACCACCTATCAGTCCGCCTGCATCGCGGCGGAGGACCTAAAAAGCGAGTACCCCGACGCGAAGATCGTTGTCATCGACTCCCTCTCCGCCTCGCGCGGACAGGGGATGCTGCTCTACCGCACGGTGCAGGAGCGCCGGAGGAGCAGCCCCGATATCGAGACGCTGGCGGCGTATGTGAAGAGCATTCTCCAGACCCAATGCCACTGGTTCATCGTGGACGATCTCAACCACCTCAAGCGCGGCGGCCGCGTGAGCGCCACGGCGGCCTTCGTCGGCACGATGCTGGGCATCAAGCCCGTTATGCACACCGACAGCGAGGGCAGGCTCATTCCCATGAGCAAGGCGCGCGGCACGAAGACGGCGCTCAAGGCGCTGGTCGACAAGGTGGAGGAGCTGGGCGTCGAGCCGGACAAGAACCAGCCCATGTTCATCTGCCATGCCAACTGCCCCGATTCCGTGGCCTATGTCAAGGAGCTGCTGGAGGAGCGCTTCGGCGTGACGGACGTCCGCGCGGACTTCATCGGCCCCGTGATCGGTGCGCACACCGGCTGCGGCACGCTGGGCCTGTTCTTCGTGGGGACGCAGCGATGAAATGGCTGGAGCTGCACATCGACACCGCCCGCGCCGGTCTGGAGCCGGTCAGCGAGCTGCTGCGCGAGCAGGGCGTCGAGGGCCTCGTCATCGACGACGAGGCGGACTTTAAGGATTTTCTCGAAAACAACCACCAGTATTGGGACTATGTGGACGACGAGCTGCTGGCGGAGAAGCACGGCAAATGCCGCGTGACCTTCTACCTCGAGGAGAGCGAGACCGGCTTTTCCACACTGACGCAGGTGCGCATCGCGCTCTCGGCGCTCAAGAAGCAGCATCCCGAGTACGCGCCGCTGCTCCTCACGATGGAAAACGTGGAGGACGCCGACTGGGAGAACAACTGGAAGCAGTTCTATAAGCCCATGGAGATCGGCGAGCGCCTGCTGGTCATTCCCGAGTGGGAGCAGGCGAAGCCGACGGAGCGCGTGAAGCTCATCCTGAATCCCGGGCTGACCTTCGGCACGGGCAGCCACGCGACCACGCGGCTGTGCCTTCAGACGCTGGAGAAGCACATCCACGGCGGCGAAAAGGTGCTCGATCTCGGCTGCGGCAGCGGCATCCTCTCCATCGCGGCGCTGCTGCTGGGCGCGGAGGACGCCTTCGCCTGTGACATCGACGACAAGTGCGTGGGCGTCGCCTACGAGAATGCCGCGCTCAACGGCATCGGACGGGAGCACTACACCGTCCGCGCGGGCGACGTGCTCAGCGACAAAAGGCTCGCGCGCGAGTTCGGCGGGGACTATGACATCGTCGTGGCGAACATCGTGGCAGACGTCATCCTCGCGCTTGCGCCGCAGGTGCGGCCGCTGCTGAAAAAGGGCGGGCTGTTCCTCTGCTCCGGCATCATCGACGACCGCGCGGTCGAGGTCGCGGACGCACTGCGTCTTGCGGGCTGGGCGATCATGGAGGCTCGCGAGAGCGAGGGCTGGTTCTCGTATTTGTGCAAATAACAGCAAAGGGGAGCGTTCTCTGCCATAGAGAACGCTCCCCGTGTTTGGTGCCGTATCGCGTGCAATTTATTTCCCGATTTTTTGCAGCATCCTCGTAAATTCCTCCGGCAGAGGACAGGAAAGCTCCACGACCTCGTGCGTGCGCGGATGGAGAAAGCGCAGGCCGGCCGCGTGCAGGCATTGCCCCGTCAGGCCGGGGACCTCCTTTTTTGCGCCGTACACCGTATCGCCGAGAATGGGATGCCCGATGTAGGCCATGTGGACGCGGATCTGGTGTGTGCGCCCCGTTTCGAGCCGGCAGCGGACGTGGGTATAGCCCGGATAGCGGGCAATGACCTCCCAATGCGTGACCGCCTCGCGTCCGCCGGCGACCACCGCCATGCGCTTGCGGTCGGTCGGGTGGCGCGCGATGGGCGCATCCACCGTGCCGCGGTCCTCGCGCAGCTTGCCCACAACGATGCACTCGTAGGTGCGCGCGAGCGTGTGGTCGGCGAGCTGCGCGGAGAGGTACTGGTGCGCCGCGTCGTTCTTCGCCGCGATGATGAGACCGCTCGTGTCGCGGTCGATGCGGTGGACGATGCCCGGGCGCAGCGCGCCGCCGATGCCCGAGAGCGTTCCCGCGCAATGGTACAGCAGCGCGTTGACGAGCGTGCCGTCCGGGTGCCCCGGCGCGGGATGGACGACCATGCCGCTGGGCTTGTTGACCACGATCACATCCGTGTCCTCGTACACCACGTCGAGCGGAATGTCCTGCGGCACGGCCTCGACCGGCTCCGGTTCGGGCAGCGTTACAGCGACGGCCTCGCCGCCCGCGAGCTTATAGCTTTTGCTGACGGCCTTTCCGTTCACCGCGACCTCGCCGCTCTCAATGAGCCGCGTCGCCTGCGAGCGGGTCAAGCCGTCAAGGCTCGACGCAAGAAATGCGTCGAGCCTTTGATTTTTGCTTTCTTCACTTGCCCTGAGCAGGATCGGTTCCATGGTCCTTCTCCCAATTCTTCGCGTCGGTGTTCGGGTAGATCCAAATGTAGTAAACGAGCGCCGCGGCGGTGCCGCAGACCACAAAGCAGTCCGCGACGTTGAAAACCGGAAACTCGATGAACGCGCAGTCGAGCATATCCACCACATAGCCGAGGCGGATGCGATCAATGAGATTGCCCACGCCGCCGCCGATCACGGCGGTCAGCGACCACACGCCGAGCGGGTGCCGCACGATCCGCGCGAGCAGCCACGCGAGCGCGAGCATCCCCGCGCCCGTCACGCCGATGAGCAGCCAGCGCTCACCGGAAAAGCTCGACCACGCCGCGCCGAAATTGCGCACATAGTGCAGCCGCAGAAGCTGCGGGACAAACTCCGCGCTCTCGCCCACGGCGAAATGAGCCACGATATAGGACTTTACCCACTGGTCCAGCGCGACGATAGCCGCGATAGCCAAAGGACAGAGCCACATCGAACGCTTCTTCACGGCTGCGGCACCTCGCTGTCGTCATCGGGGCAGACGATCACCCACTCCGCGTCCGCAGGAGCGAGCGCGAGCGCTTCCGCCTGCGCGTCCGTCATGGCAAGGCCCTCCGGCAGCGCGCGCAGCGCGCCGATGGGGACATAATAGGCTCCCGCGTCGTCGGCTCTCACGCCGCCGTTTTCCGTCACATAGTCCGTCGCGCCCACGCCGTACAGCGCAAGCGCCACGGGGCCGTACCACGCGGCAAGCAGGCTGCCCTCCTCGCCGCTCTCGCCGATAGCGACTGTCTCGCAGGAATATTCGGCCTCTTGGCCGTCTGCGGTCTTGGCCATGCCGGAGTCCGTCGGCGTGCCGTCGAGCGCGGTATAGTAGGAGTTGGACTGCACCATTTCGCAGCGCTGCTCGGCCGGCTCATCCTCGGTGTCGGGCGCTGAAGCGCCGGCCGTCGCATCGAAGGTATCCGCCGCATACATCTGCGCGTTCTCCGGCGCGGCGGGCGCGGCGCTGTCCGCTGCCTTCTTCTGACCCATCTGCGGGATCGTTACCGCCGCCGCGAGTGCGACGATCGCCGCGCAGGCTGCCATCGGCATCCACCGCCGCCATGCGCTCCGCTTTTTCGCCTGCGGCTTTGCCGCCGCCTTTTCCGCGCGCACCGCCGCCATCACGCCCTCCGTGAAGCCCTCGGGCACGTCCTCGTCCTCCAGCTCGCCGAGGGCGGCGTGCAGGGCCGTCAGCTCACCGAGCAGCCTTCTGCATTCCTCACACTCGCTCACATGGGCGAGTACCTCCGCGCGCTCCTCCTCCGTCAGCTCTCCGTCAACAAAGGCCGAGAGCAGCGGCGCAAATTCTTCACATTTCCTCATATTGCGTTCCTCTCCCCTCCGACAGTCTGATTACATTCTGTAACCTTTGACGCTGGCTTTTCAAAAAAGTTCCCGTCTGCCGCCAAATAATTTCGCAGCAGCAGCCGCGCGCGGTTGATGCGGCTTTTTACCGTGCCCAGCTCCAGCTCCGTGACCTCGCAGATCTCCGCGTAGCTGAGCTGGTGCAGCTCGCGCAGCACGAGCACACGCCGGTAATCCTCCGGCAGGGCGGCAAGTCCCTCGCGCACCCGCCGCTGCGTCTCCCGACCCTCGACGTGCTCCTCCGGCGTGGGCGCGCGGTCGCGCACCTCAAGGTGTACGTCCTCGTCGTCGAGCGATACGCCGTCCACCGTGCGCTTGTTGCGCCGCAGCAGGTCAATGCAGGCGTTGCTCGCCAGACGGTAGAGCCAAGTGGACAGCGCTGCGTCCTCACGGAAGCCCTCCAGTCCCCGCCAGAGGGCGAGGAAGGTATCCTGCGCAGCCTCCGCCGCGTCCTCGCTGCTGCCGCACATACGCAGGCAGAGGTTGTATATTTTCTTTTCGTGCAGCCGGACGAGCTGTTCAAAGGCTGCCTCGTCGCCGCCGCGCGCGGCTTGGATCAGTTCACTTTCGTTCATGTCCGCTCCGTGTGTTCAATCGCTCAGATCGCGCTTGATGCCCGCTGTGACACGGTAAAGATCCTCAAGCGTTTCCATGCGGTTGATCTGGTCTTTATAGTAGTTGGCGTATTTCACGCCCTTGAGATACCAGCAGTAGTGCCGCCGTGCCTCGAGCAGCGCGACCTTTTCATTGCGGAGCTCCGCGCTGCGCTCGATCTGGCGCACCAGCGTGTCACAGCGCTCGGCAAGCGGCGGCAGCGGCGGGATCGTCTTGCCCTCGAGCGCGGCTTTGCACTGCTGAAAGAGCCACGGATTGCCGAAGCAGCCACGCCCGATCATCACCGCGTCTGCGCCGGTGAGCTTCAGAGCTTTTATCGCATTTTCCGGGGTAAAAACATCGCCGTTGGCGATAACGGGAATGTTCACCGCTTCCTTCACCTCGCAGATGGTCGACCAGTCCGCCTGCCCGCCGTACATCTGCACGCGGGTGCGCCCATGGACGGTGATGCCCGCGACGCCGACGGACTCGAGCAGCACGGCCAGCTCCGGCGCGTTGACGCTGCCCTTGTCCCAGCCGCGGCGCATCTTCACCGTGACCGGAACGCTGATCGCCCTGACCACCGCCTCGGCGATGCGCGCCGCCTTTTCGGGGTCGCGCATCAGCGCCGAGCCGTCGCCGTTGTTGACGATCTTGCCGACCGGGCAGCCCATGTTGATGTCCAGAATGTCCGCGCCGCTCGCCTCGATGGCGATCTGCGCGGCCTCGGCCATGCAGACCGGGTCGCTGCCGAAGATCTGCGCCTGCATCGGGTGCTCGCCCGGAAAGGGCGCGAGCAGCGTGCGGCTCTTTTTATCCTGATAGCAGAGTGCCTTCGAGCTCACGAGCTCCGTACACGTCAGTCCCGCGCCGAGGGACGCGCACAGTTCGCGGAACGCCGCGTCGGTCACGCCCGCCATCGGCGCGAGCGCGAGCTGCGAGTTGATTTCCACCGTACCGATGCGCATGGGCGTTCCCTCCCTCACCGTGTTTTCATAGAAGAAAATTATACCACAGTTTTTCCAAAAGCGGAAGTCCTTATTTTTGCGCGGCAAAACGCGGCAAAAAGGACGGCTCCGATGAGCCGCCCTTTCCGTATCGCGTATGCTGTTTTGCTCAGGCCGCGTCGCCGCTGTCGGCGGAATAGCTGCTGCCGCCGTAGTAGCCGCCGCCGAAGAAGTCATTGAAGAAGCTCCACGGGTTATAGTAATAGCCGCCGTTTCCGCCGTTATTGCCGCCCTGTTGCTGCTGCTGGCTGTTGTCCTGCGCCGTTTCCTGCGTCTGCGGGGTGGCGTCGAAGGTCAGCTCAACGGTCTGCGTCTGTCCCTCGCGGTAGATGGTGAAGGTCGCGGTGTCGCCCGCGCTGTAGCTCTTCTTGGCCGCGACGAGATCCTCGTAGCTCGTGATGGTCTTGTCACCGATCTTGGTGATGACGTCGCCCATCTTCAGCCCCGCCTTGTCCGCCGCGCCGCCCTCATCGACGGAGTAAACGAACACGCCCTCGCTGATGCTGTAACGGTACTGCTGCGCCATGGTGGCCGTCAGCGTGCCGGCGGAGATGCCCAGATAGGGCTTGTTGGTCACATAGCCGTTGGTCATAATGTCCTCGACCATGGAAATGACGTCGTTGATGGGGATGGCAAAGCCTATGCCCTCGACGGTGGTGTTGGAATAGCTCGAATACTTCGCGGACACGATGCCCACGACCTCACCGTAGCTGTTGAACAGCGGGCCGCCGGAGTTGCCGGGGTTGATGGAGCAGTCGACCTGGATCATGTTGAACGGCGTGCCGTCCACATTGATGGCGCGGTTCACGCAGGAGACGATGCCCTGCGACATGGAGAAGGTCAGCTCGCCGAGCGGGTTGCCGACCGCGGCGACCGCCTCGCCGATCTGGAGCTTGCCGGAATCGCCGAGCAGAACGGGCTGGAAGTCGCTACCCTCGACCTTGATGACGGCGATATCGTAGTCCTCGTCGCCGCCGACGATGGCGGCATCGTAGGTCGCGCCGTCATAGGTCGTCACCTTGACGCTCGTCGCGCCGTCGATGACGTGGTAGTTCGTGAGGATGTAACCGTCCTTCGTGAGGAAGAAGCCGCTGCCGCTGGCCGCGGCCTCGGTCGTGCGGCCGAAGACGTTCGTCGTGGTGGACACGTTGATGCTCACAACGCTGTTGACGTTGGCGGCGTAGACCTCCGGCATGGTGAGCTGCTGCTTGCCGTCCACCTTGACCTGCCGGACCTCGGCGACCTGACGGTCGGAGACCTCGATCTGCGTCGAGCCGTGCGCGGAGGTAATGGCATGGTGCGTGATGCCCGCGCCCGCCGCGCCGCCGATGAGCGCGCAGGCGAGCGCCAGCGCGGCGAGCTTCAGTCCCAGCCGATTCTTCTTCGGCTTCTTTTCCTCCCAGGGGTCTGCCTTTGCCGCGGTGTCCGGCACCTCGGTGTAGTCCACGTCGCGGACATTCTCCGCCTTGTCGCCCTTGCGGTAGCTGTAGTGGTACAGGTTGTTTTCGTCTTCGTAATACATAAATAAGCCTCCTTGCCGTGAAGCGTTTGCTTTTCCTTGGATGCTACTGATAATAAGCCTTGTTTATGTCCATTTCGTGAAGCTGGAACGAATTTTTTTGAACTTTTTTTGAATAGTCGATAAAGAAATTCTGAAGAATGGCCGAATTGGAAAAAATAGCTTGCGCGGGACATTCGGATATACTACAATAAAGCCGATTTCCCGATACGAAAGGAGCGCCGCCATGCTGAAGATCGAAGGGCTGAAGCTCGCCCCGGGCGAGAGCGAGGCATTATTATACGAACGCGCCGCGGCGGCGCTGCGCATCAAAACGCCTCTTCCTGCGCTGCACATTCTCCGCCGCAGCATCGACGCGCGCGACGGTGTGACGTTTATTTATACGGTTTCCGCCGCGCTCGAGAACGAGGAAAGGGTGCTGCGCCGCGCGAGGAACAAAAGCGTCAGCGTCTACGCGCCCGTCTTTTACGAGCTGCCGCCGATGATTGCCGCTCCCGCCGTGCGCCCCGTCGTGATCGGCGCGGGCCCTGCGGGACTGTTCGCGGCGCTGGTGCTCGCCCGCTGCGGCGCGCGGCCCATCCTGCTCGAGCGCGGCGAATGCGTTGAGCGGAGGCGGCGCGACGTCGAGCGCTTCTGGGCAACGGGCGAGCTGAACGAGCGCTCGAACGTCCAGTTCGGCGAGGGCGGCGCGGGCACGTTTTCCGACGGCAAGCTCAACACCGGCACGAAGGACGTCCGCCACCGCTGCATTTTAGAGGAGTTCGCCGCGTTCGGCGCGAGCGAGGATATCCTCATCGACGCCAAGCCGCACATCGGCACCGACCGGCTCTACACCGTTTTGCAGAATCTGCGGCAGGAGCTGCTTTCCCTCGGCGCGGAGGTGCGCTTCGCTCATCAGGTCACCGGACTGGAGCGGAGGGACGGACGGCTCGCCGCGCTGCGGGTCACGTCTCCCGACGGAACGTACACGCTCCCCGCGCAGCACGCGGTGCTCGCGGTCGGTCACAGTGCGCGCGACACCTTCGCCATGCTGCGCGGCGCGGGCATCCCGATGGAGCCGAAGCCCTTTGCCGTGGGCGTGCGCATCGAGCACCGCCAGAGCGACATGGACGCGCAGCAGTATAAGCAGTACGCGGGCCACCCCGCGCTGCCGCCGACCTCGTATAAGCTCTCGGCCCACACGGCGGCGGGACGCGGCGTGTTCTCGTTCTGCGTCTGCCCCGGCGGACAGGTCGTCGCCGCGGCAAGCGAAGCGGGCCGCGTGGTCACGAACGGTATGAGTGAGCTGGCGCGCGACGGCGAAAACATCAACGGCGGGCTGCTCGTCTCCGTTACGCCGGAGGACTTCGGCGGCACGGATGTGCTCGCGGGCGTCGCCTTTCAGCGTCGGCTGGAGGAGGCCGCCTACGCCCTCGGCGGCGGGGGCTACGCCGCTCCCGCGCAGACGGTCGGCGATTTCCTCGCGCACCGCCCGTCGATCGGACCGGGGAGAGTCAAGCCGACCTACCGCCCCGCCGTGCGCTGGTGCGACCTGCACGAGTGTCTGCCGGATTTCGTCTGCGAGGCGCTGGAGGAGGCGCTGCCGCTGCTGGAGAAAAAGCTGCGCGGCTTCGCCGCGCCCGACGCGGTGCTCACCGCGGTGGAGACGCGCTCCAGCTCCCCCGTGCGCATCGTGCGCGACGATACCTATCAAACCGCTCTGCGCGGGCTCTATCCCTGCGGCGAGGGCGCCGGCTATGCCGGCGGCATTCTCTCTGCGGCGGCGGACGGGATGCGCTGCGCGGAACAAATTATAAAGGAGATCACTCAGCATGGCTAAAAAGATCGGCGTCATTATCGACTTTCTCAACGACAAATACGAGCGTCAGCTCAACGAGGCGGCAGACAGATACGGCTATGAGATCGAATACTTCCCCTCATCCGCCGCGGCGGTCGGCAGGGTAGACGACTGCGAGATCCTCTACGGGCACTGCTCGCAGAAGGTCATCCGCAGCGCGAAGAGCCTCAAGTGGTATTGCTGCTGCTGGGCGGGCGTGGACCGCTTCTGCGACGAGAGCCTGTATCAGAATTCCGACTGCCGGCTCACCAACTCCTCCGGCGCCTACGGCACCACCATCTCCGAGCATCTCATCATGGTCTGCCTGATGCTGCTGCGCCGCCAGATGGAATATACCGAGATCATCCGTGCGGGCGGCTGGGAAACTCTCCCCGGCGGCATCCGCTCGCTGCACGGCGCGCGCATCACCGTGCTCGGCACGGGCGACATCGGCACGGAGTTTGCCCGCCGCGCGCAGGCGTTCCATCCCGCGTGCATCACCGGCGTGCGCCGCACAGTCAGGCCCTCCGACCCGGCGTTTACCTCCATCCATGCCATCGCGGAGCTGGACAGCGTCCTGCCGGAAACGGATCTTCTTGTCATGGCGCTGCCCTCCACGGCGGAGACCGTGGGCATCCTCTCGCGCGAGCGCATCGCGCTGCTGCCCGACAATGCCTTCGTCGTGAACGTCGGCCGAGGCACCGCCATCGACCAGGAGGCGCTCTGCGACGCGCTCAACGCCGGACGGCTCGCCGGCGCAGCGCTCGACGTGGTCGTGCCCGAGCCGCTGCCCGCCGACCATCCGCTGCGCCGCGCGAAAAATCTGCTGCTCACGCCGCACGTCGCGGGCAACATGACGCTCGGCTACACCTGCGACAAGAGCGTGCAGATGTTCTGCGACGATCTGGAAAACTATGCTGCGGGCCGTCCGCTCGCGCACCTGGTCGACCGCAAGAGAGGCTATTAAAATGGGCTTCTCCATCAAGACGGTCCTGCTGCGGCTGGTGCAGGGCTTCATCATCGGCGCGGGCGGCATCCTGCCGGGCATTTCCGGCGGCGTGCTGTCGGTCATCTTCGGTATCTACCGTCCGGTGATGGAGGTGCTCGCGCACCCGCTCGACGGGCTGCGCCGACACCTTGCCCTCCTGCTGCCGGTCGGCGCCGGCGCGATCCTCGGCTTTCTGTGCGGCGGCGGGCTGATCCTCGTGCTGTTTGACCGCTCGGAAAAGCTCGCGACCTGCCTGTTCATCGGCCTGATCCTCGGCACGCTTCCGAGCCTGTGGGGCGAGGCGGGCGCGCAGGGGCGTGGACGCGGCGCGTACCTTTCCTGCGCGGTCAGCTTTCTTGCCCTCTCCGCCATTTTGCTCTACGCGCAGTATGGCGCGTTCTACACGATGCAGGCAAACTTTTTCGGTTTTCTCTTCTGCGGCCTGCTCTGGGGTCTGAGCCTGATCGTGCCGGGCATGACGTCCTCCTCCATCCTGATGGCGGTCGGGCTGTTCACGCCGATGGCGGAGGGCTTCGCAAGGCTTGACATGGCGGTGATCCTGCCGTGGCTGCTCGGCATGGCGCTCATCGTGCTGACGCTCGCGCGCGTGGTGAACTGGTGCTTCCGGGCGCATTACCCGCTTTTCTACCACGCCGTGTTCGGCATCGTGCTGGCCTCGACGGTCGTCATCATCCCCCTGCACTATGACGGCGTGCGCGACGTGCTGACCTGCCTGCTGGCCGCCGCCCTCGGCGCGCTCGCGGCCTACCTCAGCGCGAGGGTGCAGCCGAAGGATAATACTTAATAATAAGAAGAAGGACGCCCCTCTGGGCGTCCTTCTCTGATTCTATTTCTGTTTTTTTCTGCGGTACAGCCGCGCGAAGCGGCGCAGCAGCTCGTCGTAGAGGAAGAGCAGCACCGCGCCGAGCGCAAAGGTCGCCGCGATAAGCCACGGGGCGGTCGCCGCCAGCTCCGCTGTCACCGCGTCGAGCCGGAACACAAAGACGAGCAGCGCGTACATCGCGCCGACGGCGAGGACGTACAGCCCGAGCTTCGTGAGAAAGCGCAGCGCGCGGCTGCCGACCACGTCGAGTCTCGGCTGCACGAGCGGGTAATAGCCCAAAAAGCAGAAGAGCAGCACGGATTCCTTGTCCGGCCCCAGCAGCAGTCCCAGCAGTGCCGCGGCAAAAAAGCAGCACCATTGATAGCTCCTGTGGCACTCCTCACGCACGGGCAGCAGACAGGCCGACGCGAGCAGGGGACAGGCGTAGAGCGCCAGCGGCAGCACGCCGCCGAGGAACAGGAACAGCACCGCGAGCGCGCCGAGCACGCTCGCGAGCGCCAGCTCCCTCGTTTGTTGTCTCATGGGACTCCTCCTTACGGAAAAGCGCCGCCTGCGGGCGGCGCTTTCGGTTTATTCGTGGTCTGGCGTCTCCGCGCCGTCACCGGCGGGAGCGTCCTGCGCGGGGGCTTCCTCCGCGGGCTTTTCCGCGTCGGATGCGTCGGACTCGTTCGGCGCTTCGCCGTCCAGCGGCGGCATCTCGATCTTCTCGCTCGTCATGGAGATGTGACGTGCGGGCGCTTCGATGGTGCTCGGCACGGAGGGACGGAAACCGCTGTCGCTCCTGCGCGTGGAGGCGTAGGCGTCCTCCACCGTCGCGGGATCGCGGCCCTCGAGGATGGCGACCATCTCGCCGCCGGTGATCGTCTCCTTCTCCAAAAGATAGGCGACGACCTTGTGCATATCGTCGATATTCTCCTCGATGACCTTCACCGCGTCGGCATAGCACTTCTCCAGAATTTCCTTGACAGCCTTATCCATCACGGCGGCGGTCTCCTGCGCGCAGTCGAGACCGTAGCCGCCGTCAAGGTACTGGCTGCGGACGGAGCCGAGCGCCATCATGCCGAACTCGTCGCTCATGCCGTACATGGCGACCATGTTGCGGGCGATGTTCGTGGCCTCCTGAATGTCCTGCGAGGCGCCGTTGGTCATCGTGTGCATCACGACCTGCTCGGCGGCGCGGCCGCCCATGGAGACGGCGATCTTCGCCATCAGCTCGTCGCGGGTGCGCAGGTTGGTCTTGTCCTCCTCGGGCATGAGGAGCGTGTAGCCGAGGCTGCCCTCGGTGTGGGGCACGATGGTGATCTTCTGCACGGGCTCGGCGTTCTTCTGCTTGTAGGCGACCATGGCGTGGCCGACCTCGTGATAGGCGACGAGCTTCTTTTCAAACTCGGTGAGCACGCTGTTCTTCTTCTCGCTGCCCGCGATGACGAACTCGAACGCGGCGAGCATATCCTCCTGCGTGACGAGCTTGCGGCCCTTGCGCACGGCGCGCAGCGCCGCCTCGTTGACGATGTTGGCAAGGTCCGCGCCGACGCAGCCGGCGGTCGCGAGCGCGACCTTCTTGAGGTCGACGTCCTCGCCGAGCTTGATGTTGCGGGTGTGGACCTCGAGCGTGGCGATGCGGCCCGCGAGGTTCGGACGGTCGATGGTGATGCGGCGGTCGAAGCGGCCCGGGCGCAGCAGCGCCTGGTCGAGCACCTCGGGACGGTTGGTGGCGGCGAGAACGATGATGCCCTTGCCGGGGTCGAAGCCGTCCATCTCGGCGAGCAGCTGGTTGAGCGTCTGCTCGCGCTCGTCGTTGCCGCCGAAGCGCGTGTCGCGCGTCTTGCCGATGGCGTCGATCTCGTCGATGAAGATGATGCAGGGCGCTACCTTCGAGGCCTCGGCAAAGAGGTCGCGCACACGGCTCGCGCCGACGCCCACGAACATCTCCACAAAGCCGGAGCCGGAGATGGAGAAGAACGGCACGTTCGCTTCACCCGCGACCGCCTTGGCGAGCAGCGTTTTGCCCGTGCCCGGAGGGCCGACGAGCAGCGCGCCGCGCGGCAGCTTCGCGCCGATGTCGGTATACTTCTGAGGATTGTGCAGGAAGTCGATGATCTCGACGAGGGATTCCTTCGCCTCGTCCTGACCGGCGACGTCGGCAAAGGTGACGCCGGTGGATTTTTCCATATAGACCTTCGCGTTGGACTTGCCGACGCTGCCGAGGCCGCCGAAGCCGCCGCCCCCGGTCTTTTTGCTGATGAACCGTATCATCAGGATGAACGCGCCGACCATCAGCGCCGTGGGCAGGACGTAGTTGAGCATGATGATCTCGAGATACGAGGTCTCCGCCTTGTAGGGTTTGCCGAACTCCACGTCGTTTTCATCCAGGAACGACCGCAGCTCGGGGTCGTTGATCTGCGTGGTGAAGAGCTGGTAGTCTCCCGTGTAGGTCTTGCCGTCCGCGTCGGTGTAGGTGAAGCCGTCCACGGGCGTGATGTTGAGCGTGCGGTCCGCGATCTCGACCTCCTTGACCTTGCCGTCGCGGACAAGGTCGAGAAATTCGTCATAGCGGATCTCGCAGGTGCTCTCCGCTAGCTTCTTCGTGTCCATCGCCGAGAGGAGATAGTTGAAGCCGATGGTCAGCACCAGCGCCCAGATGAGCAGCGACAGCACGCCCCTGCGGCGGTCGTTGTTCTTGTTGCTTTTATTCTTGTCGTTCTGATCCATGTATCTGCGTTCCTTTCCGCCGGCGGCCCTGTGCGGGCGCAGGCGACAGCTTGCCAAGTTATATGATATTTTAGCATACCCCTCCTCGTTTCACAAGCGCCGCGGTATGAATTTTCGGTGAATTTTTGTCCGCTTCCCCCTTTATCTTATCCGCCTGTTGTGCTATAGTGTGTTATGTATACGAATTTTGACCGGGAGGATCGGTTTATGTCGAAGGAATACGAAGAAAAGCGCGGACCGCGCGTCGCGGACGAGCGCGCGGAAAAGCGCTTCCCGCGCGAGCGCAGAGCGGAGGAAAAAGTCCCCATGCGCGAGCGCGACGCCGAGGCGGACGGCCTCATCGAGGGGCGCAACGCCGTGACCGAGGCGCTGCGCGCCGGCACGCCCATTGATAAAATTTTCATCGCCCGCGGCGAGACGGACAAAACGCTCGGCCACATCGCCTCCACCGCCCGCGCGGCGGGCGTGGTGGTGGTCGAGGCCGACCGCCGCAAGCTCGACTACATGAGCGCGACGAAGGCGCATCAGGGCGTCATTGCCCTCGCCGCCGTGCGCGAGTACGCGAGCGTGGAGGATATTCTCTCCGCCGCCCGCGAGCGTGGGGAGGCCCCTTTGCTCGTGGTGTGTGACGAGATCAGTGACCCGCACAACCTCGGCGCCATCATCCGCACGGCGGAGTGCGCGGGCGCGCACGGCGTCATCATCCCCAAGCGCCGCAGCGCGGGCCTAACGAGCATCGTCGGCAAGACGAGCGCGGGCGCGGTGAGCTATCTGCCCGTCGCGCGCGTGCCGAACATTCCGGCGCTTTTGAAGGAGCTGCAGCAGCAGGGCGTGTGGATCTTCGGCACCGCCGCCGAGGGCACCACGAGCCTGTACGAGGCCGACCTCAAGGGCCCCGCCGCCATCGTCATCGGCAGCGAGGGCGACGGCATGGGCCGGCTCGTGCGCGAGGGCTGCGACTTTCTCGTCAGCATCCCGATGAAGGGCCGCATCTCCTCGCTCAACGCTTCCGCCGCCGCCGCCATTCTGCTCTACGAGGCCGTGCGTCAGCGCCTTGGCTGACGTGCGCCGCCATTCACGAGGTCTTCCATGGATCACAAAAAGGATCAAGAATTTGAACAAACGCTCGCCGAGTCCGAGCTTTTGCTGCGCGGCGCGGCCCGCAGCGCGTCGGACGACGCGGACCTGACGCTCGAGAGCATCTTAGCGGAGTTCGGCTCCCGGGAGGACGGTGCCGAAGCCGCCTCGGAGTCGGAGGACGTCGGGCTGCCCGAGCCGCGGCCTGCCGTGCGGATCGGGAAAACCGCCGCGCCCGCCGCAGAGCCGCCGGAGCCGCAGCCGTCCGCGCCGCCGGACGATTCACCGTCCGCCGCGCCCGCACAGGACACCGTGAGCCTGCAGGAGGTGCTCGAGAGCACCGTGCAGTCCGTGCTCGACGAGGGGGAAGCGGGGGAGCCGGTCGAGCTTCTGCAGCCGAAGCGCCGCAGGCTTTTCTCGCGCAGAAGGCTGCGCGACACCGAGCAGCTTTATTCCGACGAGCCCGGGGAGGAGCCGCCGCCCGAGGAGCCGGACGAGCCCGAGGACTTCTTCACCGAGGATTTCGGCGAGCGGGACGACACCCCCGAGCCGGACGCGGGCGAGCTGGCCGCCGGCTACCGCGACGACGCGCGCACGGGCCTGCGCAGCGCACGGGCCGCGCTGCTCGTCACCGCGCTCTCGTGGCTCGCACTGCTGCTCGACCACTTCGGCGTCATGCCCGCGCTGTTCGCCGAGGAAAGGCTGCTCAGCTGCCTGCCGTTCTTTATTGCCGAGCTTCTCGTCTGCGTCCTCGGACGCGATGTGTTCGTTTACGCCTTCGAGCAGCTCCGCGCGAGGACGGTCACCTATGAGCTGCTCTCCTCGCTCGCCTGCGCCGTCACGCTGGCGGACACGGCGCTCGACTTTTTCCTGCCCGCGCGCGCCGCGCTCGCGGACCCGTTTCACGCCGTCGCCATGCTCGGCATGAGCTGCGCTCTGCTCGGGCGCGCTCTGCTCTTCGGGGCGATGTACGATACTTTCCGCGTCGCCGCGGTCGGCGAGCCGGACTATCTCGTCACCGTCACCGCGGGCGGAGCCGCCAAGCGCCGCGGCAGCGCGCAGGGCTTTTCCCGCTGCGCGCAGCGGGAGGACGCCGCCTCGCACTGGCAGAGCGTGCTGCTGCCCGTGCTGCTCGCCGCCTCGCTTGTATTCGCCGTGCTCTCCACGCTGCGGCGCGGGGAGCGGCTGCTGTTCCTCTGGAACTGGGGCGTGCTGCTCACGGCGGTCAATATGCTCGCCTTTCCGCTGTGCTGTTCTCTGCCGCTGCGCCGGCTGACGAAGCGCTTCGTCAAGTCCGGCAGCGCGCTGGCGGGCTATGTCGGCGCGGACCGCCTGCGTCGCAGCAACTGCGTCATTCTCACCGATACCGACCTCTTTCCGCCCGGAACGGTCAGCTTGAACGGGCTGAAGATCTACGGCGAGGAGAGCGGCAAGGTCATCTCCTACGCCGCCACGATGGCGCACGCCTCGCAAAGCGGTCTGAGCCGCCTGTTCGACACGCTTTTGGAGGGTGAGGGCGGGAGGCTCGAGCCGCTCGACGACTTGAGCTTTTATGAGGAGGGCGGCGTCTCCGGCCTCATCCACGGCGAAACGGTGCTCTTCGGCACCGCCGCCTTCTGCCGCAAGATGCACGTCACGATGCCCGGCGGCCTGAGCCTCAAGACCGGCGCGTTTCTCGCCGTGGACGGCGCGCTCATCGCCGTCTTTGCCGTCAAATACACGGCGGCGGAAAATGTGGACTGGGCGCTCCACGCGCTCAAGCGCAGCCGCATCACGCCTGTGCTCGCCGTGCGCGACGGCAGCATCACCCCCGCGCTCTTGAAGCGCAAGTTCGGCACCGATGCCCGCGCGGTCTATCCCACCGTCTCCACGCGCCTCGCGCTCTCGGAGAAGGACGGTGAGCATCCTTACGCGCTGCTCTACCGCGAGGGATTGATGCCCTACGCCGAGATCGCCGTCGGCAGCAAGCGTCTGGTCCACGCCGTGCGCATGGCCGCCGTGCTCTCGCTCGGGAGCAGCGCCGTGTCCGCGCTGCTGGCGTTTTACCTCACCTTTGTCGGCGCGTACAGCGCGCTCACACCGGTCTCGATGCTGCTCTATCTGCTCCTCTGGGCGCTCGCGGCGCTCATCGAGGGCTTCTGGGCGGACCGTTATTGAGCATTTTTAGCAAAAATAGCTATCAAACTTCTAAAATTACAATAGTTGTATTGACGGAAAGAATATTATATAATTGAGCTGTTGAAGTGACTTCCCACAAGGGAATTACGATCTGGAAGGAGATATGAACCCCTATGAGTGCAAAAGACATTCGCAACATCGTGCTGCTCGGCCACGGCGGAAGCGGCAAGACCACCCTCGCTGAGAGTATGCTGTTCATGACCGGCGGCACCGACCGCTTCGGCAAGGTCACCGACGGCAACACCACCTGCGACTACGACGCGGAGGAGATCAAGAGAAGCATCTCCATCTCCCTCGCCGTCGCTCCTGTGAAGTACAAGAACGTGAAGATCAACGTGCTCGACACTCCGGGCAACTTTGACTTCGCCGGCGAGGTCCTCTCCGGCATCCGCGCGGCTGAGTGCGCCGTGCTGGTCTGCGGCGCGAAGGACGGCCTGAGCGTCGGCGCGGAGCGCGCCTGGAAGATGCTCGGCAATAAGCCCCGCATGATCTTCATCAACCGCACCGACGAGGAGAACAGCGACTACAACGCCTGCTTCGACGCCCTCAAGGGCAAGTTCGGCACCGCCGTCGCGCCCATCGTCGCTCCCATCATCGACGGCAGCAAGAAGGTCACCGGCATCGTCGACCTGCTGCACAACAAGGCCTATGAGGTCAAGGGCGGCAAGGCGGCCGAGTGCGCCATTCCCGCCGACATCGCCGACGAGGTCGAGGCCCTGCGCGCCGAGCTGATGGAAGCCGCCGCCGGCGCCGATGAGGAGCTGATGGAAAAGTTCTTCGAGACGATGGAGCTTTCTGCCGAGGAGATCGCCAAGGGCCTCAAGCTCGGCGTGCGCGACGGCAGCGTCGCTCCCGTGCTCTGCGGCAGCGCCATCTCCGGTCTCGGCGTCGATATGCTGATGCAGACCGTGCTCGATCTCGTTCCCGTCGCCACCGATATGCCCGCCGAGGCCGCGCAGGACGACGACGGCAACGCCGTCGAGGTCGCCCATGACGAAAACGGCGCCACCGCCGCCATCGTCTTCAAGACCGTTTCCGACCAGTACGGCAAGTTCTCTCTGGTCAAGGTCGTCCGCGGCAAGATCACCGGCGATATGTCCCTCTACGACACCACCACCGGCAACACCGAAAAGCTCGGCCGTCTCTACACCCTCAAGGGCAAGAAGAACGAGGAGGTCAAGGAGATCTGCTGCGGCGACATCGGCGCCATCGCCAAGATGGACCGCGTCAAGACCGGCGACACCCTCTGCGACCCGAAGAGCATCGTCAAGCTAGCGGGTATGCCCTACGCCGAGCCCTGCTACTCCCGCGCCATCGCGCCCAAGACCCGCGGCCAGGAGGAAAAGCTCGGCACCGGCCTCAACCGTCTGAACGAGGAGGACCCGACCTTTACCGTCGTCAACAACGCCGAGACCCATCAGATGGTCGTCTCCGGCGCGGGCGACATTCAGATCGACGTGCTCGTGAGCAAGCTCAAGACCCGCTTCGGCGTGGACGCCGAGCTCGACACCCCGCGTGTGCCCTACCGTGAAAAGATTCGCAAGACCGTGCAGAAGCAGGGCCGTCATAAGAAGCAGACCGGCGGCAGCGGCCAGTTCGGCGACGTCTGGGTCCGCTTCGAGCCCAACGAGGAGAGCGAGGAGATGGTATTCGCCGAGGAGGTGTTCGGCGGCAGCGTGCCCAAGAACTTCTTCCCCGCCGTTGAAAAGGGCCTGCGCGAAGCCGTGCTCCACGGCCCGCTCGCCGGCTATCCGGTCGTCAACCTCAAGTGTGTGCTCTACGATGGCTCCTACCACCCGGTCGACTCCTCCGAGATCGCGTTCAAGACCGCTGCGAACCTTGCCTACAAGGCCGCGATGCCCGAGGCGTCCCCCGTTCTGCTCGAGCCCGTCTGCGAGCTGAAGGTCACCGTGCCCGATCAGTACATGGGCGATATCCTCGGCGACCTCAACAAGCGCCGCGGCCGCGTCATGGGCATGACCCCGACCGGCGACGGTGAGCAGATCATCGAGGCCGAGTGCCCCGAGGCCGAGCTCATGAGCTACGCCATCGACCTGCGCTCCATGACCCAGTCCCGCGGCTCCTTCACCATGCACTTCGTGCGCTACGAGCAGTGCTCTGCCGACGCGCAGGAGAAGGCCGTCGCCGCCGCGAAGGCCATGCAGGAAGCGGAATAACCTCTACCTAATAAAAAAGAAAAGCTGTCCGACGGACAGCTTTTCTTTTTTGCGCATCGTTTTGACTTTGCCTTTCGCTGCAGCAGCGGCTGAGCGGACATAGACGCAGACCAGATCGAAAGCCGATAAAAAGAAACCGAACGCACTCCTTCACGCAGCGCGTGCAGCTTCAAAATAGAAGAAAACCTGCAATGGCAGGTCAAGGGCGCAGCCCTTGCGCTTCTTGGGGGTTCAAAAGGGGGCTATTCTTACGGTAAGAATAGCCCCCTTTGAAAATCTATCAATAGATCTTATCCAGATACTCCACCACGTCAGCCACCGCGCCGTCGCTGCAATGCGAGACGATGCGCGCGCCGGATTCGTGCACGGCGGGAATGGCGTTCGCGGGCGCGAAGGGCACGGCGGAGACCTCCAGCATCGGAATATCGTTTTTGTGATCGCCGATGCAGTAGATGTCCTTGCGCGCCACGCCGAGGAGCGACGCGAGCCGCAGGATCATGCCGCCCTTGGTCGCGCCGGAGGCGGTCAACTCGAGCAGGTGCTCGTTGGAGTAGATGAGCTCGTACTCGCGGCCCCAGGGGCGCGAGAGGATAAAGGTCCGCACGGCATCGAGCACCGGAAAGTCCTCTTCAAAAAGGATCTTGATGATGGGCAGGTCAATGTCGGCGAAGCGCTCCACCACCTGCACGGGCGAGCGGGTCAGATGCTCGTGATTGCGGACGTAGCGGTTGGGATTCATCGTGTGGATGCGGCGGTCGTCGTGGTAGACCTCGAAGGCGAGCGTCGGGAACCGCGCGAGCACCTCGGCCATGTGGTCGTAGACGGCTTTGCCGAGAAAGGCGGTGCAGAGGTATTCGTTCGTGCGGAAATCGTAGATCGCCGCGCCGTTGGCGATGACGCTCGGCGCGCTCATCGGCACGTCCTTGGCGTAGTCCGTGAACGCGGGCAGCGCGCGGCCGGTGGAGATGGCGAACAGGCCGCCGTTTTGGATGAAGTAGTCCAGCGCCTCGCGGTTGCGCGGGCACATGGGCGGGATGTCGGTGCCGTTGTCGAGCGCAGACTGGGTGTAGACGAGCGTGTTGTCAAAGTCGCTGGCGAGCAGCACATGGTCGAATTTCTGCATGGGGACGTCCTTCCTTGCCGGTTTCTTTTTCGCTCCCCAGTATACCACGGCTGCGGGAAAAAGCAACGCTTTTCGCGCTCAGTCCGCCCGATTGATGCCGTATTGATAGAGGCTGCCGTCCTTATTGCGGGAGAACATCAGGTTGCTGCGTTCGATGACGAACGCGCCGCGGCTCCCGGCGGCGCTGATGCGCAGCAGGTCTTTGGCTGTCTGCACGGGATACTGGAGCGGGCTGTGCTGGTGGGCATAGAACACCCACGAGTCCGCCGTCCAGTCGCCGTCGGCGACCTCGATGCTGTAGGTGAGATAGCCGCGGCGGTTCTCGCCGCGCGCGGGCAGGGAGAAGGCGGCAAAGACGTCCGAGAAGTGCTGCGTGTCGCCGAAGAAGGAGGTCCGGCCATAGGCTTCCTGCGTGAGGGACCGGTAGGGCGCGGTGCAGGCGACGCCGTCCGCGTCATAAAGCAGACGGCCCGTCGGTTCACGCAGAACATAGCCGGACACCGGCCAGTAGGGGCTGTTGTAAGCGGGACGGACCAGCAGGCACTCCGTGCCGTAAAAGACGGTATCGTCCGACCAGCGGAAGTGGTGGAAGACAGCCCAGCGCTCCGGCTCTCCGGGAAGCTGTACGGCCACGTCGGTCAGGTGCAGCTCCTTTTGGTCGTAGACGGTTTGGATGTGCGTTGTACTGCCGATGACAGTGCGCTCCTCGTGCCCGAGGTTCCCCGGCACATCGTACTCTTGCCGGATGAGGTCCTGTGCGCCGCGGCAGGCGAGCAGGTCGTCCTCGCTGAGGTCGTTCAGCGCGTCCTCGGGATAGCCGAGGGCAAGCAGCTGCGCGCGAATCTCCACGGCTTCGGCGCTGAGACTGCCGCTCTCCGGCTGCCAGTCCATGCGATAGCTGCCGAAGAAGAGATAGCCGCAGGCGATGCCGACGGCGAGCAGCGCCGCGATGACCTTGACCAACGCTTCATCCGGGAGACGCACCGGCGCGGGCGTGAGCGCGTAGCCGCTCTCCTCCATCGCGCGGGAGAGACGATAGAGGCTGCACAGAATGAGGATATAGCAGCCGAGCATCGCAAGACTGAGCAGCAGGCCGCTGTACTGGACATAGGCCAGCGCGAGGACCGCCGCGTACCAGATGAGCAGCGCCGCGGCGGAGCCGGCGCGGATCTCCGTTCCCGCCTTTTGCTGCATGGCGCGCAGCGCGCGCCAGAAGCAGAAGAAGAGCAGAAGCTGTGCCGCGACCGCGCCATAGGTCAGCACCGTCCCTACGGAGGAGGCGTATACGGCGTTGGAATAGATCGTGGCGTTGAGGACGATGCAGGGCAGGAACAGCGCCGCGCGCAGCACGGCGAGCAGCCAGCACGCGCGGAACCAGCAGTTCTCCCGCCGCAGCGGACGGAAGCCGAGCAGTTGTAAGATCACGCCGATGGTCGGCAGCAGATAGTTCAGGCAGAAAAAGTTGAGCGTGATGGCGCACAGAGCGCTGCCGCCGAGAATGCGGCCGATCGCACGGCGCCACGGCGTGACGTCCCGCGCGACGTCGTCGGGCGGAAGCTCGGGCGCGGCGGACTCGAGCAGAGCGTCAAATTCGCGGTCGTTCATGCGTCGTCACCTCCCAGCGCTTTGCGCAATGCTTTCTTGATCCGGTAGAGCCGCCCCTCCACAGCGCGCTCCGTCGTTCCCAGCTCCGCGGCGATCTGCGCGGTGGACTGGCGGTAGTAATATTTGCGGTAAAAGAGCAGCCGGTCCCGCTGCGGCAGCGCGGTCAGCGCGCACTCGAGCGCCTGCCGGCGCTCCTGCTGCAAGAGCCGCTCCTCGGGCGTCGGCTCGGCGGAGGGCAGGTCGCCCGAAAGCTCCTCGCCGCCGCCGGACCTTTTCCGCGCGCGATTGAGCGCGGTGTTGCGCGTGAGCGCCGTGAGCCACGCCGTCCACGAGCCGCGCGCGGGATCGTAGGTCCCGAATTTCTCCCATACGCGCAGCGCGGCGTCGGAAAGGCACTCCTCGCGGTCCTGCTCATCCAGCACGATGGGCGCGATGATGTAGCGCATCAGCGGCGCGTAGTGCCGCAGCAACGCCTCCGCGCCGCGCTCGTCCCCGGCGCGAAGAAGCGCCAGGACCTCCTGCTCGTGCATCTGCCCACCTCCCTGTGAAAGCCGTTTGCTCTATCATACACGCTCCGCGCGAAAAACCCACGAAAAAATGGGAGCCGCAGGGAAAAGCGGCTCCCGTTTTTGACTTATTCCGCGCTCGACGCCGCGTTCGGCGTTCCGCCGCCGCTTCCGCCGCGGCCGCCCCGGCGTCCGCGTCCGCCGCGATGATGCCGGCGGCGCGCGCTCTTTTCGCCCTCGCCGCCCTCGGAGGGCTTCTTTTCGGCGGAAGGGGCGGGAGACTTCTTCTCACCCTCCCAGCGCTCGGCCGGTCTGCGGCGTTCGCCGCCCTTGTCGGCGGGCTTTTCCGCGCTCCTTTCGGGACGCTTTTCCTTGCTGCCGCCCTCGGCGGTCTCCGGCTTCGCCTCGGCACGGCCCTCTCCGCCGCGTCCGCGTCCGCCCCGGCGTCCGCGTCCTCCGCGGCGACGGCGCTCGCGCTTTTCTCCGCTCTCCTCGGCGGCAGGCGTTTCCGGCACAGCGGGAGCATCGGGCTCGGAGAGCTCCAGCGCGCGGAACACGGGCGAAGGAACGGCATCCGACTCGCTCTCCGCGTCCTGCTTTACAAAGCGGGCGGGCCGCTCGGCGGGGATCTCGATGCCCTCGCGCGAGCCCTTGCCGTTGCGCAGCACGCGGATCTCGCAGCCGTGGTAGCTCTTCTGCCCCTCAGACGAGTCGTCCAGCCGGACGCTGACCGTCTCACGCACTAAGTTCACGGCGCTGACGTTGCCGGGGCCGTCGGGCGTGAGGACGAAGGAATCGTTCTTCGGCATCCGCTTCACGGCGTCCTCGTAGGCCGCCTGCTCATACTTCAGACAGCACATGAGGCGACCGCACGCACCGGAAATTTTTGTGGGGTTCAGGCTGAGATTCTGCGTCTTGGCCATCTTGATGGACACCGGCACAAAATCGTCCAGAAACTGCGCGCAGCAGAACGGACGGCCGCAGATGCCTAAGCCCCCGAGCATTTTGGCCTCGTCGCGCACGCCGATCTGGCGCAGCTCGATGCGCGCGCGGAACACGCCCGCGAGGTCGCGCACGAGCTCGCGGAAGTCCACGCGGCCCTCGGAGGTGAAGAAGAACACGATCTTGCTGCCGTCGAAGCTGCACTCCACGCGCACGAGCTTCATGTCCAGCCCGCGCTCGGCGATCTTTTTCTGGCAGATGCCGAAGGCCTCCTTCTCGCGCTGACGGTTATATTCCATGGTGCGGCGGTCGTTCTCCGTCGCGATGCGCACGAGGGCGCGCAGGGGACGGACGACTGCGCCGTCGTCCACCTCGTGGTTGCCGGTCAGACACTGGGCGTATTCGGTGCCCTGCGCCGTCTCGACGATAACGAACTGACCCGCCTCCACGGCGATGCCATGCGGGTCGAAATAATACTCCTTGCAGCCGCCGCGAAAGCGGACGCCAATCACTTCAGTCAAAGGATCTCCTCCAATTCAACGGCGAGGCCGCCGAGCAGCGGGCCGACGCCGACATTATATTCACAGTGGTTTCGATAGGTCTCCAACAGCTCTATTGTGCCGAGGATCTGTGCTTTTGTCAAGCGGGAGCCGAGCACGGCGCGCAGCGCCTGCTCGTCGCGCGGCTCGGCGGGGGGCGCGCCGCAGAGCGTGCAGAGTGCATCGACGAGGATCACGCGCGTGCCCTCAAAGAGCGCGGCAAGCTCCTCGCGGGTCGCCTTGGTGCTCTCCAGCTTCAGCAGAAAGGCGGAGCGCGCGGCGGCGCGGTCCCCGGCGAGCAGACGGAGCAGCTCGCGCGTGCGCTCATCGTCCTCGCCGACAGCTCCCGCCGGCGGGAGCTTGGCCTCCACGCAGCGCGAGCGGATGGTGGGCAGCAGTACGCTCGCGTTCTCCGCGCAGAAGAGGAAGGCGGCGTAGGGCGGCCCCTCCTCCACGGTCTTGAGCAGCACATTCTGGTCCTTCTCGTTCAGCCGTGTGCAGTCGGGGAAGATGTAGACCTTGCACGCGCCCTCGTTCGGGCGGATGAAGGCGTCCGTCCGCACGCCGCGGATGACGTCCACGCTCAGCTCGGCGTGCTCGTCGTCGCGCACGGTGAGGACGTCGGGGTGGATGTCCGCGAGCACCTTGCGGCAGTGCGCGCAGGCCAGACAGGGCTTGTCCGTGCCGGTACACTCCAGCGCGGCGGCGGCGTAATGCGCCGCGGCGTTCCGGTCGCCCGCTCCCGAGAGAATGAGCGCGTGGCTGAGTGCGCCGCGGCTCGCGGCGGCGCGGAGACGCGCGGCGGTATTCGTTTTTGCAAAGGCCGACAGTTCCATGCGCTCCTCCGGACAATATAACTACAACATACAGTATAACGCAAAAAAACGCGGAGTGCAAGAAAAGTTACGGGGAAATGCACGGCTCAAAGAGAAAATCTATAAAACATTTTGAATTTTTTCGGTGGAATTTCTTGCAAGTTTGGAAAAACCTGTCTATAATATAAAGGCTTATGAACGATTGGGATCAAAAACCATAGATACTTTGTAAATTGGAGGAACATTATGAGCAAAAAGTATTGTTACCTGTTTACCGAGGGCAACGCCAATATGCGCGAGCTGCTCGGCGGTAAGGGCGCGAACCTGGCCGAGATGACCAACATCGGCCTGCCGGTCCCGCAGGGCTTCACCATCACCACCGAGGCCTGCACCCAGTATTATGAGGACGGCCGCCAGATCAACGACGAGATCTTCGCCGAGATCATGGAGTATGTGGAAAAGATGGAGAAGATCACCGGCAAGAAGTTCGGCGACCTCCACAATCCTCTGCTCGTTTCCGTCCGCTCCGGCGCGCGCGCGTCCATGCCCGGCATGATGGATACCATCTTGAACCTCGGCCTCAATGAGGACGTTGTGAACGTCATCGCCGAGAAGTCCAACAATCCCCGCTGGGCGTGGGACTGCTACCGCCGCTTCATCCAGATGTATTCCGACGTTGTTATGGAGGTCGGCAAGAAGTATTTCGAGCAGCTCATCGACCAGATGAAGGAAAAGAAGGGCGTCACCCTCGACGTCGAGCTGACCGCCGACGACCTCAAGGAGCTCGCGGGCCAGTTCAAGGCCGAGTACAAGGCCAAGATCGGCGAGGACTTCCCCTCCGATCCGAAGGAGCAGCTCATGGGCGCCATCAAGGCCGTCTTCCGCAGCTGGGACAACCCCCGCGCGAACGTCTATCGCCGCGACAATGATATCCCCTATTCCTGGGGCACCGCCGTCAACGTCCAGTCCATGGCGTTCGGCAACATGGGCGACGACTGCGGCACCGGCGTTGCCTTCACCCGCAACCCCGCCACCGGCGAGAAGAAGCTCATGGGCGAGTTCCTGACCAACGCCCAGGGCGAGGACGTCGTCGCCGGCGTCCGCACCCCGATGCCCATCAGTGAAATGGCGGATAAGTTCCCCGAGGCTTACGCCGAATTTGTAAAGGTCTGCGATATTCTCGAGGAGCATTACCGCGATATGCAGGACATGGAGTTCACCGTCGAGCACGGCAAGCTCTATATGCTCCAGTGTCGCAGCGGCAAGCGCACCGCACAGGCGGCGCTCAAGATCGCCTGCGACCTCGTGGACGAGGGTATGATCGACGAAAAGAAGGCCGTCGCCATGATCGAGCCCCGCTATCTCGACACCCTGCTCCATCCCCAGTTCGACGCCGAGATCCTCAAGAAGACCCCCGTCATCGGCAAGGCGCTGCCCGCCTCTCCCGGCGCGGCCTGCGGCAAGATCGTCTTCTCCGCCGAGGATGCCAAGGCGTGGAAGGAGCGCGGCGAGAAGGTCGTGCTCGTCCGTCTCGAGACCTCTCCCGAGGACATTGAGGGCATGAAGGCCTCTCAGGGCATCCTGACCGTCCGCGGCGGCATGACCTCCCACGCGGCCGTCGTGGCGCGCGGCATGGGCAAGTGCTGCGTCTCCGGCTGCGGCGACATCAAGATGGATGAGGAGAACAAGCAGTTCGAGCTTGCCGGCAAGGTCTACCACGAGGGCGACTGGCTCTCCATCGACGGCTCCACCGGCAACATCTACGACGGCGCCGTCCCCACGGTCGACGCCTCCATCGGCGGCGAGTTCGGCCGCGTCATGGGCTGGGCGGACAAGTATCGCCGTTTGGGCGTCCGCACCAACGCCGATAACCCGCACGATACCGCGCAGGCGGTCAAGTTCGGCGCCGAGGGCATCGGTCTCTGCCGCACCGAGCATATGTTCTTCGAGGCGGACCGTATCCCCGCCATCCGCGAGATGATCTGTGCCGACACGCTCGAGCAGCGTGAGAAGGCGCTCGCCAAGCTCGAGCCGATGCAGCAGGGCGACTTCGAGGCCATGTATATCGCGCTCGAGGGCCGTCCGATGACCGTCCGCTTCCTCGATCCCCCGCTGCATGAGTTCGTCCCCACCGAGGAGGCCGACATCGAGCTGCTCGCCAAGGATATGGGCAAGAGCGTTGCCGAGATCAAGAACATCATTGCCTCCCTGCATGAGTTCAACCCGATGATGGGTCACCGCGGCTGCCGTCTGGCCGTCACCTTCCCGGAGATCGCCGCGATGCAGACCCGTGCGGTCATCAAGGCCGCGCTGAACGTCAACGCCGCGCATCCCGACTGGCACATCGTGCCCGAGATCATGATCCCGCTCGTCGGCGAGGTCAAGGAGCTCAAGTACGTCAAGGACGTCGTCGTCAAGACCGCGGACGAGATCATCTCCTCCGTCAAGTCCGACATGAAGTATAAGGTCGGCACCATGATCGAGATCCCGCGCGCCGCTCTGACCGCGGACGAGATCGCCAAGGAAGCGGACTTCTTCTCCTTCGGCACCAACGACCTGACCCAGATGACCTTCGGCTTCAGCCGCGACGACGCCGGCAAGTTCCTCGGCGCGTACTACGACAAGAAGATCTACGAGAACGACCCGTTCGCCAAGCTCGACCAGGTCGGCGTGGGCAAGCTCGTGAAGATGGCCGCGGCCATGGGCCGTGAGTCCAATCCCGATATCCACCTCGGCATCTGCGGCGAGCACGGCGGCGATCCCGCTTCCGTCGAGTTCTGCCACAAGGTCGGTCTGGACTACGTTTCCTGCTCCCCGTTCCGTGTGCCCATCGCCCGCCTCGCCGCCGCACAGGCCGCAATCAAGGAGATGGCGTAAGCCGTATTTCCGCGCGGACAGGCATGACTGTATGATAACCGCAAGCGCCCGACCAACGGTCGGGCGCTTGTCTTTTGCGCGGGCGTGTGGTAGAATAAAAGAGACTGATTGGAAGGCAGGGATGCGGTCGGTCCGGAAGGTGATAAATTGTCCAAGCAAAAGATAGTGGATATTTTAGGAGTCATAAATCCGTGTGGGATTTTTTTGATGGCGCTATTTGCGCAGATATCATCTATAAATGATTGGGCGCTGCTCTGCATAGAGGCTTTTATATTGCTGCTGAGCATAATGCGGATTTTTCTATTTCGCAGTACACCGAAGGAAAAGCGTCGCCGCTATAATATGCGTCTGTTTGATGCTCCTGGGCTTTTTGGTCGTGATGTGCTGATCTATCCCTATACGCAGACAATAATAATCCTGCTGTTTCTGATTCCGGTCGCAGAGAATTTAGTGCGTACATATTGCCTATAGCTATGCGTTTATCGGAAGGATTTAAGAAAGAGAGGAGCGCCGAGGGGCGCTCCTCTTTGCTGTGCGGTTTTGTTTCGCTTACGCGAGAGCGGCAGTAATGATCGCCATCGAATAGCAGCGCAAGGCTGCGCCTTGCCTGCTGTATGCCCGATTTGATCCACGGCGCTGCCGCGCCGCTTCTGCGGTGCTTTTGTGCTGCTCTTTTTACTTCTTGCGGCAGGTCAGCTCGCCGTTTTCCGCGTCGAGCACGAGCGTGCTGCCGGCGGGCAGGTCGCCGCGCAGGATCTCTTTCGCGATCAGCGTCTCCGCCGCGCTCTGGAGATAGCGCTTGAGCGGGCGCGCGCCGTAGATCGGATCGAAGCCGCGCTCGATGATGAGGCTCTTCGCTGCGTCGGTGACGTCGAGCTTGAGCGTCTTGTCCGCCATGCGCTTGCGCAGACCCTGCATCAAGATCTCGATGATGCCGTTCAAGTTCTCTTTCGTCAGCGGCTTGAACATGATAATCTCATCCAGCCGGTTGAGGAACTCCGGACGGAACGCACGACGCAGCTCGCCCATGACGGCATTGCGCGCACTCTCGGCGATGCTGCCGTCCGGCTGGATGCCGTCAAGCAGCTCGGCCGAGCCGAGGTTCGAGGTCAGGATGATAATGGTGTTCTTGAAGTCCACCGTGCGGCCCTGCGAATCGGTGATGCGGCCGTCGTCGAGAATTTGCAGCAGGATGTTGAAGACATCCGGGTGCGCTTTCTCCACCTCGTCGAACAGCACGACAGAGTACGGCTTGCGGCGCACGGCCTCGGTGAGCTGACCGCCCTCGTCGTAGCCGACGTATCCCGGGGGCGCGCCGATGAGACGCGAGACGGAGAACTTCTCCATATACTCGGTCATGTCGATGCGCACGAGGTTGTGCTCGTCGTCGAACAGGCAGTCCGCGAGGGACTTCGCCAGCTCCGTCTTGCCTACACCCGTGGGGCCGAGGAAGAGGAAGCTGCCGATGGGGCGGTTCGGGTCGGCGATGCCCGCGCGCGAGCGCTGGATGGCTTCGGTGACAAGGCGCACGGCCTCGTCCTGTCCGACCACGCGCTTGTGGATGATCTCGTCGAGACGCAGCAGCTTTTCGCGCTCGCCCTCCATCAGACGGCTGACGGGGATGCCCGTCCACTTGCCGACGATGTCGGCGATCTCGTTTTCGGTCACGGTGTCGTGAACCATGGAGTTGTCGCTATTGTGCTTCTCCGCCGCGGCCTCGGCGTCCTTGAGCTGCTTTTCAAGCGCGGGCAGGTCGGAATACTTGAGCTTCGCGGCCTTCTCGTATTCGAGATTGGCCTGCGCCCGCTCGATGTCGCCGTGCATCTGCTCGATCTCGCTCTTGAGCTTCTTGACGCTCTCCACGCCGTTCTTCTCCGCCTCCCAGCGGGACTTCATGGCGTTGAACTGCTCCTTCTCGTCAGCAAGCTCTTTCTTGAGCTCCTCCAGACGGTCGCGGGAGAGCTGGTCGTCCTCCTTCTTGAGCGCCATCTCCTCGATCTCCTGCTGCATGATCCTGCGGCGCAGATCGTCCAGCTCGGCGGGCATGGAGTCGATCTCCGTGCGGATCATCGCGCAGGCTTCATCGACCAGATCGATGGCCTTGTCGGGCAGGAAGCGGTCGGTGATATAGCGCGCGGAGAGCGTCGCGGCGGCGACGAGCGCGTTGTCGTGGATGCGCACACCGTGGTAAATTTCATAGCGTTCCTTGAGTCCGCGCAGGATGGAGATGGTGTCCTCCACCGTCGGTTCATCGACCTGCACGGGCTGGAAACGGCGCTCGAGCGCGGCGTCCTTTTCAATATACTGGCGGTACTCGTCGAGCGTGGTCGCGCCGATGCAGTGCAGCTCGCCGCGGGCAAGCAGGGGCTTCAAGAGGTTGCCTGCGTCCATGCTGCCCTCGGTCTTGCCCGCGCCGACGATGGTGTGCAGCTCGTCGATGAAGAGGATGATCTTTCCCTCAGACTTCTTGACCTCGTTCAGAACGGCCTTCAAGCGTTCCTCGAACTCGCCGCGGTACTTCGCGCCCGCGATGAGCGCGCCCATGTCGAGCGAGAAGATTGTGCGGTCCTTCAGCCCCTCGGGCACGTCGCCGCGCACGATACGCTGGGCAAGACCCTCGGCGATGGCGGTCTTGCCGACGCCCGGCTCACCGATGAGCACAGGGTTGTTCTTGGTTTTACGCGACAGGATGCGGATGACGTTGCGGATCTCCGCGTCACGGCCGATAACGGGGTCGAGCTCCTTGCTGCGGGCGCGCTCGACAAGGTCGGTGCCGTATTTCTTGAGCGCGTCGTAAGTCTCCTCGGGATTGTCCGAGGTCACGGGAGCGGTTTTGACCTTGCTCAGCTCGTCGGTAAAGCGGCTGCGCGTGATGCCGTGGCTTTGGAGCAGCTGCTTGACGTCGCTCGTGCCCTCGGAGAAGATGGCGAGCATCAAGTGCTCGACGGAGATATAATCGTCGTGCAGCTTCTCGGCGGTCTTTTCGGCAAGGTTCAGAATTTTGCCGGTTTCCGGTGAGGCGTACACCTCGCCGCTGCCGCCGGAGATCTTCGGCAGGCGTCGGATTAGGGTGTCCAGCTCGGAGAGCAGGCCGTCGCAGTCCACGCCCATCTTGCCGAAGAGCGATGCGATGAGTCCGCCGTCTTGATCGACAAGGGCATAGAGCAGATGCTCGGGGGTCAGATATTGGTTGCCGTTCTCCTGCGCCATGCTCTGCGCGGCCTTGACGGCGTCCAGGGTTTTCTGGGTATATTTTTCAGCGTTCATATAAATTCACCTCTATTGACAAAACTGCAGATCACTTAAATCAGAAGCCCGCGGCCCCGCAGGTCGCCGCGGTAGGCCAGCTCCACGTCCTTGGCGCTCAGTTCGCCGCTCAGATAGCCCTTGAGCAGGCGGTCGAAGAGCTGCACATAGGCGCTGATGGCGCCGGCGATGTCCTCCGCCGAGCGGGCGTGTCCGCGCGGCATGGCGAGCGGACGGACGAAGCGCCCGTCGTAGAGCGAGCAGGCGATCGTGCCGCCGAGCAGCGGCGCGAGGCAGGCGTTCTCGATGCGCACCCACAGGCGGAAGAAGTCCGTCAGTGCGGCGATCAGCTCCGCCGACTGCGTGCGGAACACAACGTTGAGCGTGCCCAGCGTATCCTCGCCGTCGCCGCCGAGATCGACCTCGTACTTGACCGTCGGGCGGTACTTGTAGGCGAGGCTCGATTTGAGCGACATGGACTGCGAGTTTGGCGCAAAAAACGGCACCAGCTCGCGCGAGGGGGAGACGAGCGCTTCGATGGCCTCGAAGATATCGTTGATGCGCCGCTCCGGCGTGGGGACGGAGACGTACTCGGCCAGGATGCGGTTCACCAGCGCCGAGCGGTTCGTGCCCAGCCGGTGCGCCAGCGCGTCGACTTCCCGTACCACCTCGTCCGAGAGCGTCAAGCTGTATAGATTCTTTTTCATCATGCGCCTCCTTACCGGGATTTTCTTTGCTATACCGTATCATAGCACAGCAAAAACTTTTGTCAATAGATTTATATAAAAATCTTAGCGAATTATAGAAATGTTTACACGGAGTTCATCTTCTGCCCTTGTATTTCCAGTCGCGGAAATACAGCAGCGCCTCTAGAATATATAGCGCCGAGCGGAGCCGTCCAAGGTCGATGCCGGGGTAGTGGATGACCAGCGTGTGCTGCGGTGCGGAGCCGGGGCGCAGGGCAAAATCCGAGAGGAAGGAGAGCCGCACGCTGCGCCCCTCGGCGTCGGTGCGCAGCACATGATCGGTGCATTTCGTGTCGATCGTCAGAAGGAAGTGCAGCCCTGCGTCCTCGCCGGACACCCGGCAGTGCTCGCCGAGCGGGCTTTGCAGAATGGTGTCGATGACCGCGTCGCGCTGTGCGCGGTAGGACTTGCGCATCCGGTTGATGTGCGCTTCAAAATACCCTTCGTCCAAAAAACGCGCGAGCGTGTACTGCTCCATCGCCGGCACGGTGGAGGAGTAGAAGCCGAGCTGCGCACGGTAGCGCTCGGTCAAGCTCTTGGGCAGCACCATATAGCTGATGCGCATCGAGGGCGCGAGCGTGCGCGAGAAGGTGTTGATGTAGATCACGCGCCCCGCGCGGTCGATGCTTTGCAGCGTGGGGATGGGGCGCAGCGTGAAGCGGAACTCGCTGTCGTAATCGTCCTCGATGATATAGCGGCCCTCCCGCGCCTCCGCCCAGCGCAGCAGGCTCTGCCGGCGGCCGATGGGCGTTACCGCGCCGGTGGGGAACTGGTGGTTCGGCGAGGTGTGCAGGATCTGTGCGCCGCTCATCTCCAGCGACTTGAGGCTCACGCCGCCCTCGTCCACAAGCACGGGCACAGTCCTTGCGCCGCCGAGCGCGTAAATACGCGCGGCCTTGGAGTAGCCGGGGTCCTCCACGCCGTAGACGGCCTCGCGCCCGAGCAGCTGGACGATGAGGTTATAGAGGTACTCCGTGCCCGCGCCGACGACGATCTGCTCCGGCGCGGCGGAGATGCCGCGGAAGCGGTAGAGATGCTGTGCGATGGCTCTGCGCAGTGCGTCCGCGCCGTTCGGCGGCGTGGCGCGCAGCAGCGCCTCACCTTCCTCGCTCAGCACGCGGCGCATGAGCTTTGCCCACACGGAGAAGGGAAAGCCCTCCGTCCCGCTGCCGCCGGAGCTGAGATCGAGCAGCCATGAGCGCTGCGGCTGCGGCGCGCTCTGCGCCGGGGCGCGTCCAGGCACGGCGGGGTGCCGCTCCACGTCGGCGACATAGTAGCCGCGCTTTTCGCGCGTGTAGAGATAGCCCTCCGCCTCGAGCTGGGCATAGGCGTTCTGCACCGTAATGACCGCCGTTTGCAGATGGCTTGCGAGCGAGCGCTTGCTCGGCAGCTTTTCGCCCGCCGTCAGGCGGCCCGCGAGAATGTCCTCGCGGATGCAGCGGTAAAGATAATCGTAGCGCGCGAGCTTGCCGCGCCGGTCAAGATCGTAGGTGAGCATGGGCGTCTCCAATCTGATTCTATGATAATATATTGATTTGATGCTTTTATTAAGTCCAATTCTGATTAAAATACAGACCAAGCAGAAATGCAAGACTTTTTTGGAGATGATTTTTCATGACGGATATGAAATTGCGTAAGCTGGTCCTCGCGGCGCTGTTCGCCGCCCTCTGCACCGTGATGACGATGGTCATTCAGGTGCCCTCGCCCATGCAGGGCTACGTCAACCTCGGCGACTGTGCCGTGCTGCTCTCGGCGTGGGTGCTGGGGCCCTGGTACGGCGGCGCGGCGGCGGGCCTCGGCTCGATGCTCGCCGACCTGCTGAGCTATCCGCACTATGCCCCCGGCACGCTCGTCATCAAGTTCGCGATGGCGGTCGCTGCGGCGTATATTTTTGAGGCCATGCGGGAGCGCAGCGGCAAGCTGGCGGCGCAGCTCGTCGGCGGCGCGGCGGCGGAGGTCATCATGGTCCTCGGATATTTCGGCTATGCGAGCCTGTGGCTCGGCAAGGGCTTGGCCGCGGCGGCGTCCATCCCCGGCAACCTCGTGCAGGGCGTGTTCGGCATTGCCGCTGGCATCGCGGTCTACGCGGTGCTCGACCGCAGCCACGTTCTCGCCCGCGCCTGATTTTGGATTGCATTGCGGCCTCGTTCATGGTATCCTGTTAAGGAAATATAAATTTCCGACGCAGGAGGTCCGCCATGAAGATCAAGGTCGTGGATATGCCCTACGAGCAGGCGCTCGCGCAGCCGAGGGAAAAGCACGCGCTGCCACGCCGTCCGTCCATGCTGTTCCGCGCGCTCCTGCGCGCGCTGTCCGCGCCCGACCTGCGCGCGACGCATTTTCGCTGTGACCGCGTGGGCATGGAGCGGCTCGGCCCCGACGAGCCCTGTCTCGTTCTGATGAACCACTCCTGCTTTCTGGACCTAAAGATCGCTGCGGCGGTGCTCTACCCGCGCCCCTTCAACATCGTCTGCACGTCGGACGGCTTTGTGGGCAAGGCGGGACTGATGCGCGCGCTCGGCTGCATCCCCACGCGGAAGTTTCAGCCGGACACCGCGCTCGTGCGTGATATGCTCTACGCGGTGAAGAAGCTCAAAAGCTCCATCCTCCTCTATCCTGAGGCGAGCTACAGCTTCGACGGCACGGCCACGCCGCTGCCGGAGAGCCTCGGCAAGTGCGTCAAGGCGCTCGGCGTGCCGGCCGTGCTGCTGCGCACCTGCGGCGCGTTTGCGCGCGACCCGCTCTACAACGGGCTGCAGAACCGAAGGGTCGACGTTTCCGCCGAGCTGCGCTATCTACTCTCGCCCGAGGAGGCCGCGGAGAAGAGCGCGGACGAGATCAACGCGCTGCTTGCGGACGAATTTTCCTTTGATAATTTCCGCTGGCAGCAGGAAAACGGCGTCGTCGTGGACGAGCCGTTCCGCGCCGACGGTCTCAACCGCGTGCTCTACAAGTGCCCGCACTGCGGCACCGAGGGCGAAACGGAGGGCCGCGGCACAGAGCTTATCTGCCGTGACTGCGGCGTGCGCTACCGCCTAACGGAGCTCGGCGCGCTCGAATGCGAGAACGCCGAGGCGAAATTCACCCACGTCCCCGACTGGTACGCCTGGGAGCGCGCGTGCGTGCGCGAGGAGCTGGAGCAGGGCAGCTATTTGCTCGACGTACCGGTGAGCATCTGCGTGATGGTCAACTTCCGGCAGATCTGCCGCGTCGGCGAGGGACGCCTGCGCCACGATACAAACGGCTTCCGTCTCACGGGCTGCGGCGGAAGGCTGGACTTTACGCAGAAGCCCGAGACCAGCTACAGTCTCTACGCCGACTACTTCTGGTATGAGCTGGGCGACATGATCTGCATCGGCGACCGCGACGTGCTCTACTACTGCTTCCCGCAAGGCGGCGGCGATGTGGTCGCCAAGACGCGGCTCGCCGCCGAAGAGCTCTACAAGCTCAAGCGGGCGGAAAAGGCCGCGAAAAACGGCTGATGCAACCGTCCGTTGCGCAAATCCCGAGAGCTTTTCTTGCCTGCCACCGCAAAATGCGCTACGATGAGGGCAGAAAACGGAAAGGAGAGCGGCGATGAGCTTTCAGGAAAATCTGATCCGTGCGCGCAAGGCGCGCGGCATGACGCAGGAGGATCTGGCGGCAAGACTGAACGTCTCGCGGCAGGCGGTGAGCAAGTGGGAGACGGGAGAATCGCTCCCCGACCTCTATAAGCTCGCGGCGCTCGCCGACGAGCTGGGCGTGAGCGCCGACTCGCTGTGCGGCCGCGAGCCGTCCTCGCGCGGCGAGACGCCTGCGGAGCCTGCGGCGGAGGAGACCGCCGACGAGGAAGCCTCTGCGGCGGAGGCACTGAAGAAGACCGCGAGTCAAAATAAAATGCTGCGCTGTGCGCTCGGCGTACTGATCGTGCTGTGCGCCGCGCTGGCAGCGCTGCTTTTGTACAACGCTCTTGCCGGAAGCTCTGCGGACGATGAAGCGGCGCAGCCCGCGCCCCTGCCGGACACGATCACGGTCACCGGACTGACGGTCAGCAGGGAGGTCGGCAATGTGGCGGTGTTCCGCTTTGTCCCCAGCGTCAGCGGCGAGGGCTGCGAGTGGTCGGCGAGCTGCGCGCCGGACAATAATGGATATATCGTCGTCAAGACGATCATGGAGGATGGGATCTGTTCCGTGTGGATCTCGAATGTTCCGGAGTACGAAGGCGTTACGCTTTCTGCCACCGTGACAAACGGTGCGGAGAGCCGCAGCATCTGCCTTGCCACAGACATCCGCGTCGGGGAAAACAGTATCTCCTGGGACCCGCAGGTGTAGCGTCCCGACAGACAATCAAACAGACCGTGCCAGACGGCTGCCCTTCGGGGCAGCCGTTCTTTTTGGCTCCGCACCGCCGAGCGCTCTCGCGCATACCCTGACAAAGGGAGAGGAAGTGGCCCCGATGCAGATGACACTTGACGCGCTGCCGGTCGGCGCGAGCGCCGTGGTGACGGCGCTGCGCTCCACCGGCGCACAGCGCCGCCGGATGCTCGACCTCGGCTTCGTGCCGGGCTCGCGCGTCCGCGCCCTGCACATTTCCCCGTGGAGCGATCCGGTCGCCTACGGTGTGCGCGGCGCGGTCATCGCGCTGCGGCGCGAGGACGCGGGCGGCGTGCAGATCGAAATGCTTTGATTTTCAGGAGGGATCGCCCCATGCCGAACGAGGCGCATATCATCGCTCTGGCCGGAAACCCGAACGTGGGCAAATCCACCGTGTTCAACGCCCTCACCGGGCTGCGGCAGCACACGGGCAACTGGCCGGGGAAAACCGTCGCCGCGGCACGCGGCGATCTTACATACGACGGCGAGCGCTTCACGCTCGTCGATCTGCCGGGGACGTACTCGCTGTTCCCCAACTCCGCCGAGGAGGAGATCGCGCGGGACTATCTCTGCTCCGGTGAGGCGGAGGCCGTGCTCATTTTGGCAGACGCGACCTGCCTGGAGCGGAGTCTGAACCTTGTGCTGCAAACGCTCGAGGCGGCGGACGTTCCCGCGGTCGTGTGCGTGAATCTTTTGGACGAAGCGGCAAAGAAGGGCATCGTGCTCGACCTGCCTGCGCTCTCCCACGCGCTCGGTGTGCCGGTCGTCGGCACGGCGGCGAGCCGCGGAGAGGGGCTGGACGATTTGCGCGCGGCGCTGGCCGCCGCCGTGAGAGAAACGCTGCGGCAGAGAGAGTCGGTGGTCGAATATCCCCGCGCGGTCGAGCGCGCGGTGCGCGTGCTGGAGCCGGCGCTCGTGCCGTTCGCGCGGGAGCAGAGCCGCTTCTATGCGCTGCGGTTGCTGGAGGACGACGCTCTGTTCTTCGCCCGCTTCGGCGCCGATCTGCCCGCTTTGGCGGCGGAGCGCATCGGGGAGGTCTGCGTTCGCGCCCGCGCCGAGCTGAGGGAGCTGACCGGCGACGCCTTGCGCGACGCGCTGGTGGGTGCGCTCTCCGACCGCGCCACGGCGTTGGCGCGGCTGTGCGAGCGGCGGGACGAGACCGCCGCGCAGCGGCGTGACCGGCGGCTCGACCGCCTGTTTACCTCCCGCGCGACGGGCATCCCCGTGATGCTCGCGCTCTTCGGGATGATCTTGTGGCTGACGGTTGAGGGCGCGAATGTGCCGTCACAGCTGCTTTCGCGGATGCTGTTCTCGGCGCAGGAGCCGCTGCGGGAGCTTCTCGCGTTCCTGCCGCCGTTCTGGCGCGGCGCGCTGGTGGACGGGATGTACTGCACGCTCGCGTGGGTCGTATCGGTGATGCTGCCGCCGATGGCGATCTTCTTCCCGCTCTTTACGCTGCTCGAGGACGTGGGCTATCTGCCGCGCGTGGCGTTCGTGCTTGATCGCTGCTTCGCCCGCGCCGGGGCGCACGGGCGGCAGAGCCTGACGATGTGCATGGGTCTCGGCTGCAACGCCTGCGGCGTGACGGGCTGCCGCATCATCGACTCGCCGCGCGAGCGGCTCATCGCGATGCTGACAAACAGCCTTGTGCCGTGCAATGGGCGCTTTCCGCTGCTCATCACGCTTTTGAGCGTGTTCTTTTCCGGCGGGGCCATGCTCGGCGCGAGCGCCGGACTGCTCGCGGCGCTGGTGCTCTCCGTGTGCGTGACGTTGCTCGCCTCGCGCCTGCTGTCCGTTACGCTGCTGCGGGGCGAGAGCTCGGCTTTTTCGCTCGAACTGCCGCCCTACCGCCGTCCGCGCGTGGGGCAGGTGCTGGTGCGCTCGCTTCTGGATCGGACGGTGTTCGTCCTCGGCCGCGCAGTGACGGTCGCCGCGCCCGCGGGCCTGCTCATCTATCTGCTGGGGAACTGCACCGTGGGTGATGCGACGCTGCTCGAGCACGGCGCGGCGGCGCTCGATCCGCTGGGGCGCGCGCTGGGGCTGGACGGCATGATTTTGCTTGCCTTTCTGCTCGGCTTTCCCGCGAACGAGATCGTGCTGCCGATCCTGCTCATGGGCTATTCCTCGGCGGGAACGCTGGTGGACGGCGCGTCGCTCGCGGAGCTCAAGACCATGCTGCTGGCGAACGGTTGGACGGGAACGACCGCGCTTTGTATGCTGCTCTTCTCGCTGTTCCACTTCCCCTGCGGCACGACCACGCTCACGCTCGCGCGGGAATCGAAGAGCCTGAAATGGACGCTCCTCGGCGTCGCGCTGCCGACGGCGGTGGGCATGACGGTCTGCTTCGCCGTGCATCTGGCGGTGACATGGCTGAAAATGTGAATACAAAGCGTATTATCACTTACAAATTATACGGTTTGTCGCCGAAAATCGACAAAAAGAGACGCGAGCCATCGGCTCGCGCCTCTTTTCTCTTATGCTGTTACGGTTCGCGGACAGTGCCGCCGGAAATGGCGACCTTGCCGTTTTCAGCGGTCAGACCCGCTTCTCCGCCGGGAACGATGACGGTGCCGCCGGTGATGACGATATCGCCCTCGCCGAGCCACAGCCCATGCCCGAATGTGACCGTGCCGCCGCTGATATGCACCTCGCCGCGGTCGATGCTCGCGTCGCCCGCAAGCGTCAGCTCGCCGCCGGTGACGGTGAGCGCGGCATTTTGCAGCCAGAATTCACCGCCCACCGTTAGGTTGCCGCTCTCCACGAGCAGCGTGCCTTTCTCCTCGGCATTGCTGCCCATGTGCAGCGCGCCGCAGCGGATGCCCGCGCCGTCCTGCACGGCGAGGAGGGGCGCGCGGACGCTGCCCCAGCTCCACACGTTCAGCTCGCCCGCGGTGAGCGAGCCGCCGCCTGTGAAGAGCAATCCTGTTCCGCCGAGCGCTCCATCGACCGTATTCTCTCCGAGGACGCGCAGGTGCGCTCCGCCCCACGGCAGCAGCTCGGGCGCGTGAGCGTTCTCCAGCGTCAGCGTACCGGCGAACCAGTCGTTTTCATAAGGGTTTTCGGCGCTCAGCGCATCCCACACCGCGCCGGAGACAGTACCCGCCCAATCCGGACTGTAGGCCGTCGGGTAATAGCCCGCGCCATAGGCGCCGTGGTAAGTGGAGTCGTCCGCGCCGTCCCACAGGACGGCACCGTAGTCGTTGACCGCCGCGCCGGAAAAGCTCTGCGCGGAAAAAACGCCTGCGCCGCCCTCGACGGTCGAGCCCCCGGCAAGGCTGCCCGCGAGGTGCGCCGTGCCGCCGGAGAGGATGAACTCCGCCTTCTGCTCGGCTGTGCCGAGGAGCGTCGTGCCGCCGCGAAACACCGCGCGCGTCAGCTCCTGCGCGGAGCCCTGCACGCTGAGCGTGCCGCCGACGTTGACCAGCGCGCCGTTATTGAGCCAGAGCATATCGGTGCAGAGCGTGCCGCCGAGCATGGCGAGCGCGGGCACGTCGACCGTATTCGGGGCGGCGAGACGGATGTCGTCGCAGCGCAGCGTCACATCGCCGTCGAGCACCAGCGAGGGGATGGGGAGGTCCCCGCCGCCGCAGTCGAGGGCGGCGGCATTTGAGACCGTCAGCGTACCGCCGCCGGTGACAAGCACACAGTCGAAGCCCTCGAAGCAGGCGTACTCCGTGCCGCCGCCGTCCACGGTACAGTCGCCGGAGATGTTCAAACGGAGGATGCCGCCGTCCGGCGCGGTGAGGTTCGGGAGGGTGCAGTCTGCTGCGGAGACGGTGAAGGCGTGGTACAGCTCGCCGTTCCATGCGAGCTGGCCGTAGGAGCCCTCCTGCTTCGCAGCCCCGCCGGAGAAGCCGTCAAGCGTGACGCCCTCGTCGGCATGCTTGCCCTCCTGAATGAGATCGGTGTACGTTCCGTCCGGCAGACGGACGGCGAGGTAGTCGCACGCGCCCTCGTCGGCACGAGAGGCAAGCGGGAGCTTGCTGCTTTTATCCGCCGCGCCGGAGGTCTCGGCAAGGTCGAACCACAGGCGGCAGACCTCGGGCAGATCCTCGGCGCGCAGCCCCTCCTCGACCAATATCTCATCGTTTGGGGTCGGCAGCGTCACGGCATCGTCCGGCGTAGCGGGCGTGCCGCAGGCGGTGAGCAGGAGCAGCAGGGACAGGAGTAGCGCGGACAGCTTTTTCATAGCGGCGTCCTCCAAAATGAGTTTTCGGTGCGGCCCTTACTTCATCAGCCGGGCGACCAGATCGGTGTATTCGCTCGGGTCCTCAAGCGGCAGGCCCGCGATGAGCAGCGCTTGATCGTAGAGGATCTTTGCATACAGCTCCGCCTTGGCGCGGTCGGAGGTCATGGCGGCCTCCATCGCCTGCACGGCGGGATGGTCGGTGTTCAGCTCCAGAATGCGGTCGGCCTTGACGGGCGTGGGCATCTGGAAGTTTTTGAAGTATTTCTCCATCTCGAAGCTCAAGCCCTCGCCTGCGGTCATGCACACGGGATGCGTCTTGAGACGGCGGGAAGCGCGGGCCTCCTTGATCTTATCGCCGAGCGTCTCTTTGACGAACTGCATCAGCTCCGGCTTTTCGTCGAGAGCCTTTTCCTCCTCGTCGCCGAGGTCCAGCTCGCCGTCGACGATGGAGCGGAATTCCTTATCGGCATACTTGCCCAGCATTTGCAGAACAAATTCGTCCGTTTCACCGGTAAGGTAGAGGATCTCGTAGTTCTTGTCCTTCAGCAGCTCGGTCTGCGGCAGGTGGTCGATGGCGGAGACATTCTCGCCCGCGGCGTAGTAGATGTACTTCTGGCTCTCCGGCATACGGTCCACATACTCGCGCAGGGTGGTGAGCTTCTTCTCCGTCGAGGAGTAGAAAAGCAGCAGATCCTGCAGCGCCTCCTTGCGGCTCAGCCCGTCCGGCCCGGCAATGCCGAAGCCGATGGCGCGGCCGAAGTTCTCGTAGAATTTTTCGTAGCCCTCGCGGTCGTCGCGCAGCAGTTTTTCGAGGTCGGCGCGGAGCTTCTTCTCCAGACTGTTCCCGATGACCTTGAGCTGACGGTCGTGCTGCAAAAGCTCGCGCGAGATGTTCAGGCTCAGGTCGGGGGAGTCCACCACGCCGCACACAAAGCGCAGATAATCCGGCAGCAGCGCGTCGCAGTGATCCATGATCATCACGCCCGCGGAGTAGAGCTGCAAGCCCTTTTCATAGCCCTCGCTGTAGAAGTCCATCGGCCGCTGCGAGGGGATGAACAGCAGCGCCTTGTAGGTCACGGCTCCCTCGACGCTCGCGGTGATGACGCGCTGCGGCTTGTCAAAGGCATGAGCGATGGACTGGTAGAACTTCTCGTACTCCTCGTCCGTCACCTCGCCGCGCGGACGCTGCCAGAGCGGCACCATGGAGTTGACCGTCGTCATCTCGTCCACATACTCGTACTCGGGCTTTTCGGGGTCGCTGCCCTCCTTGACCCTGCGCGTCGGGCGCAGCATACGGATGGGGTAGCGGATGTAGTCGGAATATTTTTTCACCAGCTCATAGAGCCGATAGCCGTCGAGGTACTCGGAATATTTCTCCTCGTCCGTGTCCGCCTTGAGGTGCATGATGACGTCGGTGCCGACGCTGTCCTTCTCACATTCGGCGACAGTGTAGCCGTCCGCGCCGGAGGACTGCCAGCGGTAGGCGGTCTCTGCGCCGTATTTCTTCGTGACGACCGTGATCTCATCCGCGACCATGAACGCGGAGTAGAAGCCCACGCCGAACTGACCGATGATGTCGATGTCCTCCTTCTGCTCGGCCTCCTGACGGAATTTGTACGAGCCGGACGAGGCAATGACGCCGAGGTTGTTCTCCAGCTCGTCCTTGTCCATGCCGATGCCGTTGTCGCTCACGGTCAGCGTGCGCGCGTCCTTGTCTGCGGTGATCTCGATTTTGAAATCGCCGCGGTCAAGGCCGACCTTGTCGTCAGTCAGCGAGAGGTAGCAGAGCTTGTCGATGGCGTCGCTCGCGTTCGAGATGATCTCGCGCAGGAAGATCTCCTTGTGGGTGTAGATGGAGTTGATCATCAAGTCCAGCAGGCGCTTGGATTCTGCCTTGAATTGTTTCTTTGCCATAATAGCGGCATCTCCTTTGGTGATATATTTGTGCTGATTATAGCACAGAACCGCAAGGGTTTGTTATCTATTTTTGAATTTTTTCGTTTCGGTTGCACGGATGTGTGCCCCGCGCCGGTCCGGCTCGGAAATTTCAAAAATTTTCGCAGCAATGGCAGGCGTTTCGGGAATCGGCGTGAAAAATGGGGTAGACGGAAGGGGAGACGGCGGCCTCTTCGGAAAACCCGCAAGCCCTTGCGCCCCAGGTGTTTCGGCGGGTAGACATTGGGCAGACACGGGCGATTTTGAGCAAAATGGGCCGTCAAAGTGTACAAAAAAGCGCCCTTCGGCGCTTTTTTCAAAAGGACTCATTTTCAGGTTTTCACGATCCGCTTTTTTCCGCACTTCGGACAGGTCAATTCTACCGTTCCGATGCTGCGCGGTACGCGGCAATAGGTGCCGCAGGAGCACTTCACATACTTGTGCTCCTTGTCGGCGCGGCGGGCCTTCGCTCCGCGCAGGGCGCTCTGCTTCGGTCCCCACCACTGCATGAATTTTGCGTTTTCCGCGCGGCGCTTTTCAAGATTGCGCGAGAACATACGGAATAGCAGATATACGCACAAAAAGAGCGTGGTATAGTGGATAAAGGCGGAAAATGCCTGCCCCGGCACCAAGGCGGGCAGCAGGCTGAGTACCAGCTCAGCGATAAACAAGGCCCAGCAGAGCTGGTCAGCGCCGTTTCGGCCGTACATGAAGCGCGCCATCGCGCAGCGAAGCTTATAAAAGAAATTCTGCAAGGTCCATCACACTTCCTATCAAAATTGCTTTTATTCTATACGATTTCGCCTAAAGAGTAAAGAGTGCACTAAAAAGTTTACGAATCGGCAATAATTGGTTTGACACAGGACGCTTCGTATGCTATGATACCGGGAGGAATAAGGGAGTAGCCGACGCCGCAGGGCGTTGGGCGGGTCGTCATCACGGGGCTGCGCCCCCGGTCCGCTCATGAAATGGCGAGACTTTTACCGAAGACGTCTTTGCAGCCGTCCGACGGTAAGAGTCTTTTTCTTTTCCCAAAGGCAATTTTATGTTATAGGAGTGTGTTGCATTTATGAGCTTTCTGCTTGACGGCTTCCGGGCGGTGACGTTGCAGCAAGGCGTGATGTATCTCGTGGGCTTCGCGCTCATCTACCTCGCCATCCAAAAGGACTACGAGCCCGCGCTGC